>Ga0308171_1002617_pt1 | contig 18442 bp, 13 predicted proteins | sample PhyGR1_FD_202135 | JGI IMG/M metagenome (GOLD analysis project Ga0308171, IMG submission 202135) | Phyllosphere microbial communities from UC Gill Tract Community Farm, Albany, California, United States - DLSLSG.R1 | ecosystem: Host-associated > Plants > Phyllosphere > Unclassified | place: USA... | reverse complement strand
ACGTCCATGTCGTCGGCGCGCGAGTTCTCGCCGATGACCATGCCCTCGTAGACCTCTTCGGTGGGCTGCACGAAGAAGCTCATGCGCTCCTGCAGGGCGATCATGGCGAAGGGGGTGACGACGCCCATGCGGTCGGCGACGATCGAGCCGTTCTGACGGGTCGTGATCGAGCCCGCCCAGTCGTCGTAGCCGTGCGAGATCGCATTGGCGATACCGGTGCCGCGCGTGATCGTGAGGAACTCGCTGCGGAAGCCGATCAGGCCGCGCGAGGGCACGACGAACTCCATGCGCACCCAACCGGTGCCGTGGTTCGTCATGTTGTCCATGCGGCCCTTGCGGGCGGCCATGAGCTGCGTGATCGCGCCGAGGTGCTCCTCGGGGGAGTCGATGGTGAGGTGCTCGAACGGCTCCTTGAGCTTGCCGTCCTCGCCGCGCTTGGTGACCACCTGCGGCTTGCCGACGGTGAGCTCGAAGCCCTCGCGGCGCATGTTCTCGACGAGGATCGCGAGAGCGAGCTCTCCGCGGCCCTGGACTTCCCAGGCATCCGGACGTCCGATGTCAACGACCTTGAGCGAGACGTTACCGATGAGCTCGCGGTCGAGACGGTCCTTGACCATGCGGGCGGTGAGCTTGTGGCCCTTGACCTTGCCCATGAGGGGCGAGGTGTTGGTGCCGATGGTCATCGAGATGGCCGGGTCGTCGACCGTGATGGCCTTGAGCGGGCGCACGTCTTCGGGGTCGGCGATCGTCTCGCCGATCGTGATGTCGGGGAAGCCGGCGATCGCGACGATGTCACCGGGTCCGGCGTCTTCGGCCGGGTAGCGCTCGAGGGCACGGGTCTTCAGCAGTTCGGTGACGCGGGCGTTGCTGGTCGTGCCGTCAGCGCGCACCCAGGCCACGGTCTGGCCCTTCTTCAGCGTGCCGTTGAAGACACGGAGGAGCGCGAGGCGGCCGAGGAAGGGGCTCGAGTCGAGGTTGGTGACCCACGCCTGCAGCGGCGCCTCGTCGTCGTAGGCGGGAGCCGGGACGTGCTCGAGGATCGCGGCGAACAGCGGCTCGAGATCGTCGTTGTCGGGCAGCGCGCCGTTGTCGGGACGGTTCAGGGATGCCGCGCCGGCACGGCCGGAGGCGTAGACCACCGGCACGTCGAGCAGCGCGTCGACGTCGAGGTCGGGCACGTCGTCGACGAGGTCGGACGCGAGGCCCAGCAGCAGATCGTGCGCCTCTTCCTCGACCTCGGCGATGCGCGCGTCGGGGCGGTCGGTCTTGTTGACCAGCAGGATGACGGGGAGCTTGGCCTCGAGAGCCTTGCGCAGCACGAAGCGCGTCTGGGGCAGCGGGCCCTCGGACGCGTCGACGAGCAGCACGACGCCGTCGACCATCGACAGGCCGCGCTCGACCTCACCACCGAAGTCGGCGTGGCCCGGGGTGTCGATGACGTTGATCGTCACCGGAACCTCGGTGTGGATGCCGTTGTACGTGATCGCCGTGTTCTTGGCGAGGATCGTGATGCCCTTTTCGCGCTCGAGGTCGTTCGAGTCCATCGCTCGCTCTTCGACGTGCGCGTGCTCGCCGAAAGAGCCGGTCTGGCGGAGCATGGCGTCGACGAGGGTCGTCTTGCCGTGGTCGACGTGCGCGACGATCGCGACGTTACGGAGGTCAGGACGAAGGGCGTGCGCCATGGAGGGTCTCCAGGAAAAATTGGGGTGTCGCCCGGAATCGGGCCCTCTTACTCTACCGGGCGTCTGCAACTTTCCCTGGCAGGCAGCAGAAAGGGCGGGACTCCTCGGGAATCCCGCCCTTTCTCTCGTGGCAGCGGCGCACTCGCACTCAGCGGTAGAACGCCGCGATCGTCTCGAGCTTGCTGGTCGAGCCGGTGATCCGGCTGGCGACTCGGACCACGTCATCCGAGCCCGCCTCGTAGTACTTGCCCACCGTGTAGGAGATGCAGGGTGCCGGTGTGTCAGCGCCCTTGATCATCTGACGCGCAGGCCCGCTCTCCCAGGTGTTGCCCTCCGCATTCCGCGTGTATGGCGAAACGAGGATGGCCGAGTTGGCCGGACCGGAGTAGCACAGCTGGATGCTGTCCAGCACCGCGCCGTTCGCCGTGTGCCCGCTGAAGTTCCCCGTCACCGTGAGCGCAAACGGGTCCCCGTTCACGTCGGTCCAGGTGTTGGAGATGGTCACGGCGGATTGCGAACCGATGTTCGCTGTAGCGAGCTCACCGGCCGCGCTGGCCGGTGCGGCCACGATGGTCGATCCCAGCAGTCCCGCTGCTGCGGCCGCGATGACCGAGGTCAGGATTCGTTTCTTCGACTTCATGTCGCGCCTCCTTTAGTAGGACGTCCATGTTTCTCCGAACCTCGGCCCCACCCAAGGTTTATGAGAACGCCCTCACACCGGATTCATCCGGCGCGAACACGCTGCTCACGACCGACGCGCACCGCTGTCGCCTGCCGGAGAAGCCGGAAGAGGGCGGCGGCTCGCGCCTAGTTCGGGCCTGAATTCCTCATGTGAGGGCTCCGCAGACGTACAAGAAGGGCGGGAACCCTCTCGGGATCCCGCCCTTCCTTCGCGAACCTCAGGACGCCGGCGTGTCCCGCAGGAGCTCGTGACGCAGCTCGCGACGCGCGGCCTGTACCTCGACATCGGGCACCGGGATGGCCGCGATGAGGCGCTGCGTGTAGGCCTCCTTCGGGGCGCGCAGGATCTCGTCGCGCGTGCCCTGCTCGGCGATCTTTCCGCGGTTGAGCACGACGATGCGGTCGGCCATGGCATCCACCACGGCGAGGTCGTGGCTGATGAAGAGGCACGCGAAGCGGTGCTCTTTCTGCAGTTCGCTGAGGAGTTCGAGCACACGCGCCTGCACCGAGACGTCCAGCGCGCTCGTGGGCTCGTCGGCGACCAGCAGTCGGGGCTGGAGCGAGAGGGCGCGGGCGATGCCGACGCGCTGCTTCTGTCCGCCGGACAGCTCGTGCGGGTAGCGGTTGCGGTAGCTCCGCGGGAGGCGCACCTCGTCGAGGAGCTTCTCGACGCGCGCGTCCAGCTCTGCACCCTTCGCCTCGCCGGCGAGGAACAGCGGCTCTCCGATCGACTCACCGATGGGCAGACGCGGGTTCAGCGACGAGGAGGGGTCCTGGAACACGATGCCGACGCGACGACGGAGCGACTTGATGAGCTTGCGCGAACCGCTCGAGATGTCGACACCATCGACGACCAGGCGGCCGTCGGCGATCGGCTGCAGTCCGATCGCGGCGCGGCCGATCGTGGACTTGCCCGAGCCCGACTCCCCCACGAGCCCGACGATCTCGCCCTCGGCGATGCCGAGAGTCACGTCGTCGACAGCGCGGAACGCCGCGACGCGGCCCTTCTTGCCGTACTCGATCGACACGTGCTCGAGCTCGAGCACCGGGTGCGCGATGAGCGGGGCGGCCGCCGCGAGCGTGAGCTCTTCGGTGTGCGCGGGGCCCTCGGCGACGGCGGCGGCGAGAGCCTCGACGAGGTCGACCGTTGCCTCGCCCTCGAGGGTCTCGCCGAGACGCGGAACCGAAGCGAGCAGCTCCTTGGTGTAGTCGTCCTGCGGGTCGCCGAGCACGACGGCCGCGGGACCCTGTTCGACGATCTGGCCCGACTTCATCACGACGATCCAGTCGGCGAGGTCGGCGACCACACCCATGTCGTGTGTGATGAGCAGAACAGCCGAGTCCAGGCGGTCGCGCAGGTCGCGGATGAGATCGAGGATCTCGGCCTGGACGGTCACGTCGAGCGCCGTGGTGGGCTCGTCCGCGATCAAGAGGGCGGGCTCGAGGCTGATCGACTGCGCGATCATGGCGCGCTGACGCTGCCCGCCCGACAGCTGGTGCGGGTACGACGCGAACGCCTTCGCCGGGTCGGGCAGGCCGACCATGCCCAGCAGCTCGAGGGCGCGCGCCTTCGCCGCGGACGGCGCGATCGAGGTGTGCGCGCGGAGCGCCTCGATGATCTGCGACCCCACGGTGAGCACCGGGTTGAGCGCCGTCATCGGCTCCTGGAAGATCGCCGCGACCTCGGGGCCGCGCAGCTCGCGCATCTGTCGTGTCGACAGCCCCGTGATCTCGCGACCGTTCACCTTGATGCTGCCGGTGACCCGACTGTTCTTGGGAAGCAGGTCGAGCACGGCCATCGAGCTCACGCTCTTCCCCGACCCCGACTCGCCCACCACGGCGACGACTTGGCCGCGCGCGATCGAGTAGTTCAGGTTCTTCGCGGCCGGAACCCAGACGTCGTCGACGGCGAAGTCGACGCTGAGGTCGGTCATCTGGAGGGCGGGAACGCCCGCCGTCTCGGTCGTGCTCATGAGACTGTCCTCTCCGTCCCGCTCAGCGGGAGTGAGTGATCGGGAAATGAAAGAATCGGAGGATGCCACGCCAGACGTTCCGTTCGACGTTCACCCGCATCCTGTGCGTCATCGCGTGGGCGATCATCGCTGCGGTCGCCATCGGCCTTCTCGTGGTGCCCGGCGCTTCCGACGCGCCCGCCCTCGTGATCGTCGGTGCCCTGGGCGCTGCGGCCGCCGTGACCGCGGTGCTCTGGTCGCCCTCGATCTCCGTCGACGACGAGGCCGTGCAGGTCGACAACATCGCCCTGCGCTACCGCGTGCCGTGGGCGGCGCTCATCCACGTCGACACCCGCTACGCGCTGCAGCTGCACACGCCCGGGCGCCGGATCGGCGTGACCGCCGCACCCGCCCCGGGCGCGACCGGATCGCTTCGTGCGATGCGCGCCCACCGACGGAGCGAGGGTGCCACGGCGCCCAACACCCGCCCGGGCGAGCTGCCCGGAACGGACTCCGGCAACGCCGCGCAGATGGTGCGCACGCGCTGGCACGCTCTGCGCGATGCGGGCCGCGTGGAGGCCGGCATCGCCGAGTCGGTTCCCGTGTCCGTGGCCCCACGCGTCGACAACCTGCTGCTGCTGATCGCGGGCGTCGCCGGAATGGTGCTGGCCGTAGCGCTGGCCTGACACCCACCGCGAGACGGCCGTCATGACGACGGCGTCTCCGGGTGGACCCGCGCCTGCGTGCTGGCGGGAGCCGTCGTCGACGACGCCGGCTGCTCCTTCGTGCGCCGCAGCGAGAAACGCTTCTGCCGCGGGTCGAAGGCGTCACGCAGACCGTCACCGACGAAGTTCACCAGGACGGCGAGCAGCACGATGAACGCGGCCGGCCACCAGAACAGCCACGGGCGAGTCTGGAACGCGGACTGGTTGTCGGAGATGATGAGGCCCAGCGACACGTCGGGCGGACGCACGCCGAGCTGCAGGTAGCTCAGCGCCGTCTCGAGCAGGATCGCGGATGCCGCCAGCAGAGTGGCCGCGACGATGACGACGCCGATCGCGTTCGGCAGGATGTGCTTGAAGATGATGCGCGCATCGCTGGCGCCCGCGACGCGTGCAGCCTCGACGAACTCGCGCTCACGCAACGACAGGAACTCCGCACGCACGAGGCGCGCGATCGTCGTCCACGACACCATAGCCAGGAAGAACGCCAGCGGCACGACGCCCAAGCCACCCGTCGCGCGACCGACGACGGCGCCGATGACGATGACGGGGATGACGATGAACACGTCCGTGATACGCATCAGCACCGCATCGAGCCAGCCGCGGTAATAGCCGGCCAGCGCGCCGATGATGGTGCCCACAGCCGTCCCGACGAGGCTGATGATGACCATCACGAGGATCGAGTTCTGGATGCCACGCATCGTCATCGCGAAGTAGTCGATGCCGATGCGGTCCTGGCCGAACGGGTGATCGCCGAAGGAGAGCGGCCAGAGCGAGAGCGTGGGAGCTCCCCCATCGTTCTGCGGGTTGAGTGAGGTGTAGTCGTACTTCCACCACCCCGGGATGGGACCGAGCCCGATCGCGGAGACGGAGAAAATGGCGACGAGGATGAACAGGATGCCGGACACCACGGCGATCTTGTTGGACAGGAACCGTCGAAGGATGAGACGTCCCTGGCTCACTCCTACCGTGTTGCGCTCATCGGTGGGCGGCGGAGCATCGACATGGGCCGGCTCGGGAAGCATCTGGGTCATCGGAGGACCTCCGGGATTCGGACGGCGGCAATCATGCGACTACTCGCACGCGGGGATCGAGCACGGCGTAGGCGAGATCGGCCAGGAAGTTGAACAAGATCGCCGTGATGGCGATGACGATGAAGTACCCCATCACGGGGTTCACGTCGACGCGCTGGATCGAGGTGACGAACAACGCCCCCATGCCCGAGATCGCGAAGACCCTCTCCGTGATGACCGCACCACCCAGGAGCGCACCGACATCGGTGGCGACGAGTGTCACGATCGGGATCAGCATGTTGCGAAGACCGTGCCGCAGGATCACGGTGCGCTCGGGTAGGCCCTTGGCACGCGCCGTGCGGATGTAGTCCTGATTCATCACCTCGAGCATTCCGGCGCGCGCGTAGCGCGTGTATCCAGCGAACGAGATGAGCAGCAACGAGACCGTCGGCAGCAGCAGGTGGGTGAACGTATCGATCCCGCTGATCCACATGTCTCCGTTGAACCCCGGGGTGCTCGCGCCGACGGTCGCGATCGGACGACCGTTGATGCGGGGGTTGTTCACGTACTGAGGCCACGACTGCATGTAGCGGTCCAGGACGACCAGGGCCCCGGAGAGGAAGGCCACCAGCGCACCGATGCGCGCGGCCATCCCGCGATCGGGGGCGCCCAGGACGTAGCCGGAGATCACGCCGACGGCGACCGCGACGACACCCAGGATGATGATCGTGTTGACCGTCGAGATGTCGAACAGACCCTGCAGGGCGAAGTAGCAGGCGTACGCGATCGCGCCGTTGAGCGCGGCGACGATGAGGGCGCGGCGGTTCTGCAGTCCCGCGATGAGGGCGGTCGCGATCACGACGATGCCGGCGATCAGCAGGAGCAGACCGACGGGACCGAGACCGGGGTTGCGGAACCAGTCGGTGACATTGAAGTACACGAGCAGGGCGATCGTCGCGAGAGCGGAAACCGCGGCGACGATCACGCGACGACGCGCATCACCGCCGATCATGGCCTGCCAGATGATGGCGCTGATGACAGCCAGCAGAGCGATCAGCCAGATCGGGATGGATGTCGCCGACTCCAGGAAGTTGTTGAACCCCAGAGCCATGAACTCCTTGAGGAGAACGGCGACGAGGAACGACGGCAGCGAGAACAGGAAGAAGCTGAGGAGGGTGATGCCGAAATCGAATCCACTGTGCTGGCGCAGCGCCGAGACGACGCCGACCACGATGCCGAGGACGATGGCCAGCACGAACGACGCCGTCACGAGCTGGAGAGTCGAACCGATCGCTGTCGGGAGGATGTCGAGGACGGCCGCGTTCGAGACGGTGAGGCCGAGGTTGCAGGCACCGGTGAACGGGACGAGGCAGCCGGCAGCACCGCCGAGCCAGAGGAAGTAACGCAGGGGCACCGGGACGTTCAGGTCGAGCGCCGCGACACGGGCGGCGATGAGCTGGTCACGGTTTGCGGCGGAGCTGTCGCGCAGGTCCTGCAGGGGATCGCCGGAGTTGGCGGCCAGCACGTACATGATGAACGATGCTGCGAGCAGAACCAGGATCGAGACGGCGATGCGCCTGAGGATGAATCCGACCATCGCGGGAGGACTTCTTTCGATCGGGTGGAAAGGCACCTGTAGGTGCCCAGGAAAGGATAGTCGCGTGCGGTCCGGGTTCGGCGCACGCGCGCAGACGAAGCGAGGCGCCGGAGTCGGGCGACTCCGGCGCCTCGCGAGGGATCAACGGGTTATCAACCCGCCAGCGTCCACTCCTGCGCGTTCCACACGATGCCCGTCTGGCCACCGAAGTAGTCGATGCCCTGGACGGAACCGTTGTCGGCGAAGAGACCGGGGAGCTGGAACAGCGGCAGACCGTAGTAGTCCTTGGCCGTCTCCGCGTCGATCTTCACCTTGATGTCGTCGAGCTTGGTGGTGTCGGTCGTCACCTGGCTCTCGTCGACGAGCGTGTCGACGGTGGCGTTGCTGTAGTTGTTGTAGTTTCCACCGCCGCCGGTCTTGAAGATCTGCGGGAGAGCGGCGTTGCCGGCACCCGGCGAAATCCAGCCGAAGATCGACACGTCGTAGCTGCCGCTACCGAGGAGCTTGCTCCAGTCCGGCGAACCGGCGTCCACGATGTTGAAGCCGGCCTGCTGCGCCGACTGCTGGATGGCACGGAAGCTGTCGACACGGTTCGGGTTGTTGGTGTTGTAAAGGATGCGGACCGTCGGGGTCGCACCGTTCAGCAGCGCCTTGGCGCCGTCGATGTCGGGCTCGGTGAACTTGTCGTATCCGCTCGCGGTGACCGCGGTGGTGTACTTGTCACCGTCGGTGGGCAGGAAGATCTGCGAGTTCAGGACCTCGGCATCCGAGTTGATGGGCTTGATGATCGAGTCGAGGATCTGCTGACGCGGGATCGTCTTCAGGAACGCCTCGCGGACGTTGGCGTCGGCGAACACGCCGCCGAAGCTCAGGTCGACGTGGTCGTACGAGAGCTGGCTGCCGGAGTGGACCGTCGCGTTGGCGTTCTTCAGAGCCGTCAGGGTGTCGGCGGAGGGCTGCGGCTGGATGGCCTGGACCTCGCCGTTCTGAAGCGCCGTGACCTGCGCGTTGGCGTCACCGATGAAGCGGATGATCAGCTGGTCATACGAGGGCGACATCGTGCCCTTGTAGTTGGGGTTCTTGCCCAGGGTGATGCTCTGCTCGGGCGTGAAGTCGGTCACGATGAACGGACCGCTCGCCACGAGCAGGCTCGCGTCGGTCGGCATGGCCGTGACGTCGTAGCCCTTGTTCCAGAAGTCGGCCGCGGCCTTCAGCGTCGCGTTGGGGGCGACGGGAGAATCCGGGTTGCCCTTGGGGGTGTCCTTGAGGAGCTTGACGAAGTCCTCCTCGGAGACACCGGCCTTCTCGGCGAGCACGTGAGCCGGCTTGCCGATGGGGTTGACGAGCTCCCAGTCCACGAACGGCTTCGAGTAGGTCAGCGTCATGGACATGTTGTCGTCGCTGATCTCGGGGAACGCGGTGGTGTCGAGGCCCGCGGTGCTGCCGGCGAGGGTGAAGTACTGCGTGCCGCCGTTGGTGACGGCGCCGCTCTCGTCGAGCTTGGCGTCGTCGTAGTACCCCGAGTTGATGGCCCAGTTGACGAGCATGTCATCGGCGTTGATGGGCTGGCCGTCCGACCAGGTGAGACCTTCGTTGATGGTGTACTTCACCGTCAGCGGGTCGTCCGACACCTTCTCGTACGTGCCGAAGTCGGTGTTGTCGAGGACGCTGAAGTCCTTGTCGAGGCGCTGGAAGCCACCGAGACCCAGCCCGCCGCTGACGCCGGTGAGGTAGCCCACCATGCCGTTGGTGTCGAGGTTGGCCTCGGGGGTGTCGCCGTTGAACGAGGTGAACGCGTTCGTCGTGGCGATGGTGATGGTGCCGCCGGAGGCGGAGGATCCGCCTTCGGGTGCTGCCGTCGTGGTGCAGCCGGCGAGGGCGAGCGCCGCAACGGCGACACCTGCTCCCACCGTCAGGGCGCGCGTGCGCCGAGTCTTTTCAGACACTTTGCCTCCAGTGCAAGGTTGGCGATTCCCCGCGCAACAGACGCCAGCGGGGGGAGCCGTGGATACGGAAACGATAAGGAAATGCACTGCCTTGGTCAAAACTCCTGGGGAAACCGTTACATACCTTTAATTCGGGAACGGTTGCATGTGGCAATCTGACAACATGATCCGCGACTCGGCCTTTCACGAACCCGGGATCGAACAAGACGCCTACCGGCGCCGACGCCTGCCGTGGGAGATCGCTCTCGTCCTCCTGGTCACGGTCGGACAATCGGCGATCTACTCGGTCGTGTCGTTCATCCGCGCGGCGACCCGTGCTCCGATCTCTCAGCAGCAGACGCAGCTGAACCCCTCGCGGAGCGCGGAGCCGCTGTGGGACGCGATCTACCAGTTCCTCGACATCTTCTTCTCGCTCGCGCTCGTCGCACTGGTGGTCTACCTGCTGTGGGAACCAGGGCTCAGCGCCCTGCGCCGCATCGGTCTCGATTTCCGGCGTTTCGGGGGCGACATCGCGCGCGGTGTCCTGCTCGTCGCGTTGATCGGTGTTCCCGGTATCGGGGTCTACGCCGCAGGTCGGGCGCTCGGCCAGAGCATCGCGGTCATCCCGGCTCCCCTGGACTCCTCGTGGTGGGTGATCGCGCTGCTGATCCTCGCGGCGCTGCGTGCGGGGCTGACCGAGGAAGTGATCTTCCTGGGCTACCTCTTCGACCGCCTGCGGCGTCTCGGCTGGTCGTGGACGTGGGTCATCGTCTCGACGGCGCTCCTGCGCGGGAGCTACCACCTTTATCAGGGGTGGCCCTCGGCGCTGGGAAACGTGGTCATGGGCCTGGTCTTCGGGTGGTGCTACCGACGCTGGGGTCGAGTCATGCCCCTGGTCGTCGCGCACACGATCATCGACATCGTCGCGTTCGTCGGCTACCCGCTCGCCGCCGCGTGGTGGCCCGGCATCTTCACGCCGACACCGGCTCCCACCCCGACCGCCACGCCCTGACCCCGACACCGTCGCCGGGGCTCGGCATCCGGTGTCCGACAGCGACGATCAGGGAGTGGTGACCGACCAGGTCCAGAAGGAGGGCGGGATGCCATCGGGCTCGGAGGTGTAGGCGACGCCCTGCACGCCCTTGCCGACGGCGACGGCACCCGTGCGCTCGAACAGCGGCACCCCGGCGTAGGCGGTGAAGAGCGAGCGGTCGATGTCTTTCGCGCTCGCCAGGACGTCGACCGGGTCCGTGTCGTTCGTGAGTTTGCGGAACGCGCGCTGGGCGTCGGGGCCATCCACCCCTTCGGCGAGGCGGTCGCGCGAGGAGCGGTAGAGGCTCTCGTCCTCCCCGACCCAGGACAGGGTCGCCTCCGCCTGCTCCCCCGTGGCGGCGGCGCGGACGGCGATCCCGGCCTTCGCGCCCATCGTCACCAGTCGGGTGAAGACCGCGCTGGACAGGTCGTCGGTGGCGTCGTACGCGACCCGGAGGACGGCGGCGCGATCCTCGAGCGCGGAGCGCGCGGCATCCGGATCCGCCGACGTGCCCGGGGCGTTGTTGCCCGACGTGAGGTCGTTGTACAGCTGCCCTGTCGCCGGTGAGGAGAGGAACGACTGCAGCGGCCGCGCGTCGGAGCGGACCTTGTGCAGGAGCTCTTCGACGAGAGCCTCCCGGTCGAGGGAAAGCGTCACGGCCTGGCGGAGGTCGGCCGGTGTGCCGTCGGCGAAGCGCAGCTGGAGGGTCTGGGTCGTGGGTCCGGTCGTGACCTGAACGCCCGCGTCGGTGAGGGACGCGAGTTGTGTCGGGTCGAGGTTCCCGACGTTCGCCACATCGACCTCACCCGCCGCGACGGCGGCGAGCTGGGACGCGCGATCGGGGAAGAACCGGACGGTGAGACCGGTCAGCCCGGGATAGTGCGCGCCCTGGTAGTCGTCGCGTCGCTCGATCGTCAGGGCATCGGCGGTCACCTCGGAGACCTTCCACGGACCTGCCGCCACCGCCGACGCCGCGTCGGGCACTCCCCCGGCGGGCGCATCGAAACCGGTGTTCCACGCCGCGGCCGCGGCCGCGAGAACGGGGTTCGGGGTCACGGGGGCGGAGGGGTCGCCCTCCGCCGTGGTGAGGATGGCCGTCATGAGCTGCTGCACGGTGACGCCCGCCTTCGCGGCGACGACGTGCACGGGGCGGTCGAGCATCCACTGCCGGTTCCAGTCGGCGAAGGGCTGGTCGTACACGAGCGTGAGCGTGTCTTTCGCGCGGTTGAGACTCGGACGGGCGGTCCGCGCATTCGGATCGGCCGGCACGGCGGTCTGGAAGTATCGCGTGCCCGAGACGATCTGCCCCTGCGCGTCGTAGGTCGCATCGTCGAAGAAGTGCGACGAGACCGCCCACCCGAAGAGGAGGTCGTCCAGGCTCACGGGAGTGCCGTCGGACCAGGTGCGGTCGGGGAAGAGCTCGTAGCTGACGGTGAGCGGGTCGCCCTCGACGCGCGTGATGCGGCCCATACCGTTGTTGGGCACGACCTGGAGCTCTCCGTCCAGCGAGCCGAGCCGCTCGTCCAGGAGGGACGACACCGCGCGGTTCGCGGGAGTCGCGCCCTGCGTGGTGGCCGCATTGAAGCTGGTGAGGGAGCCGACGACGCCCACGGTGAGGCTGGTGCGGACGGGCTTCTCGGGCTCGGGGGCCGGCTCGGACGCGGAGCAGGCGGACAGCCCGATGGTCGCGACGACCAGCAGCGCCGCAGTTCGCAGCAGGGTCCGGGGACGTGTGGTCAATCGAGGTACATGAGACTGGCCAGGGTGCACAGGGGAACCTTACCCAACGCGTCCTGTGCGATTGCCTGTGCGCGCCGTCCGACTCGCCTCTCGGGCCCGCTTGAGCACGAGACTGCATCGAGCTGACATTCGGCACGCATCCTGCAACGCGGAAGGCAGCTCGATGCAGTCTCGGTGGCGTGCAGCCTGTCCTGCACAGGGCTAAGACTTTGAAATACGGCCACCGAAGTGGTTGCGTGCGATGCGGGGCCGACAGCACGCGCGCGAAAGTGGGCGGATGATCCGGATGCCGTCTGACGCACCGATCCCCCTCCTGCGCCCTTCGGCACTGACACACTCGACGCGAAGCGTCAGACGCGGCGAGATCCTCCTGGTCGGACGTGGCGTCTACGCACCGCAGGAGGAGTGGAACGCCCTCACCGCGTGGGAGCGCGACCTCGCACGGGTACACGCTCACCTTCTCGTCGCGCCCCACGATGTCCTGTGTCTCGAGTCCGCGGCGTTGTTGTGGGGGCTGCCGACGGTGGGGACAGGGCACCCGGTACATGTGCTCGCATCAGACGGGGCGACCTCGCGACGATCCGGCAATGTGGTCGTACACACCAGCGCACACGACGATCGCGTGATCGAGGAAGTGGCTGGCGTACGTCTGACGTCGCAGGCGGACACTTGTGTCGATATCGCGCGCAGCAGGCATCCGGCGGCCGGGCTCGTCGTCGCGGACGCCACGCTGAGGAGCGACCCGGCAAGCCGCGCGATGTCGCTCGTCACGCTGAATGAAGAGAGAGCGTCCGGCCGCGGACGGCGAGCCGCGCGATGGGCTTTGGCACGAGCAGACGGGCGCGCCGAATCCGCCTTCGAGTCGCTGAGCCGCGCTGCTATCGAATGGTGGGGCTTTCCACGGCCCGACCTTCAGCACTGGATCGGGCCAGAGGGGCGAGGCGGCGATCGCACTGATATGTGGTGGCCCGCGCAGAGTCTTGCCGGCGAGGCAGACGGTCATGCCAAGTACGACGGCCGATTCGGCGACCCGCTCTCCGCACTCCGCGCGCAGGACGAACGGGACCGTCGTCTCCGTCGGCACGGAGCCAGAGCCGTTGCTCACTGGAGCTGGGAAGATGTGGCGGATGGTGAGGCTCTGCGCACGCTCCTGATGTCGTTCGGTCTCGTGCCAGAGTCTCCCCCCGACCTGGCACGGCTCGCGACGCTCCGCGCCATGCTGCGCTCACGTCCGAGAGGCGCCGAAACTGCACGAACCTGACACAACCGCTGCAGTCTGCAGCAGAGTTGTCAGCGCGATGCAGTCTCGGCGACTCACGGGGGCGGACGGGAGCGGGAGAGACACGCGTCAGGCGAACGCCTCCGGAGGAGGGCACGAGCAGACCAGGTTGCGGTCGCCGTACGCCTGATCGATGCGGCGCACGGGCGGCCAGTACTTGCCGCGGATGAGTGAGCGCACGGGGTACACCGCGGTCTCGCGCGAGTACGGGTGCTCCCACTCGCCCACGACCACCGTCTCGGCGGTGTGCGGGGCGTTCACGAGGGGGTTGTCGTCGGCGGGCCACTCCCCTGCGGCGACCGCGAGGGCTTCCTGCTTGATCGCGATCATGGCATCCACGAAGCGGTCGAGCTCGGCGAGATCCTCGCTCTCAGTCGGCTCGACCATCAGGGTGCCGGCGACTGGGAACGACATGGTCGGCGCGTGGAAGCCGTAGTCGATGAGGCGTTTGGCCACGTCGTCGACGGTGACGCCCGTCTGCTCCTTGAGCGAACGCAGGTCGAGGATGCACTCGTGCGCGACGAGGCCGCCCTCCCCCGCATAAAGCACCGGGTAATGCTCGCGCAGACGCGCGGCAATGTAGTTGGCCGAGAGCACCGCCGCGGCGGTCGCCTGACGCAGGCCCTCGGCGCCCATCATGCGCACGTACGCCCACGAGATGGGCAGGATGCCGGCGGAGCCGTGTGGAGCGGCCGAGACGGGGCCGCCATCGAAGACGCCACCCGCGTGTTCGGCGCGCTGCGAGAACGGGTGCGACGGCAGGAACGGCGCGAGATGCGCCTTGGCCGCGACCGGACCGACGCCCGGGCCTCCCCCGCCGTGCGGGATGGCGAAGGTCTTATGCAGGTTGAGGTGCGACACGTCGCCGCCGAGGTCGCCGAAGCGGGCGAAGCCGAGCAGCGCGTTGAGGTTGGCGCCGTCGACGTAGACCTGGCCGCCGGCGTCGTGCACGGCCTGGGTGATCTCGAGCACGTCGTGCTCGTACACGCCGTGGGTCGAGGGGTACGTGATCATCAGCGCCGACAGGGCCGCGGCGTGCTGCGCGATCTTGGCGCGCAGGTCGCCGAGGTCGACGTTGCCGGCCTCGTCGCACGCGACCACGACGACCCGCATGCCCGCGAGGATCGCGGAGGCGGCGTTGGTGCCGTGAGCCGACGACGGGATGAGGCACACCGTGCGCGCGGTGTCGCCGTTCGCGAGGTGATAGCCGCGGATCGCGAGCAGGCCCGCGAGCTCGCCCTGCGAGCCGGCGTTCGGCTGCAACGACACCGCGTCGTATCCGGTGACCTCGGCGAGCCAGCGCTCGAGCTGGTCGATCATCTCGAGGTAGCCGTGCACGTCGGCCTCGGGGGCGAAGGGGTGCACGCGCGAGAACTCCGGCCACGACACCGCGGCCATCTCGGTCGCTGCATTGAGCTTCATCGTGCACGAGCCGAGCGGGATCATGCCGCGGTCGAGCGCGTAGTCGCGGTCGGCGAGCGACTTGAGGTACCGCATCATGGCGGTCTCGCTACGATGCGTGTGGAAGACGGGGTGCGTGAGGTAGTCGTCGTCGCGGTGCAGGGCGTCGTCGACGCCGCGCAGCGCAACACCCTCGGGCAGGTCCACCGCCGCGGAGCCGAAAGCCCCGGAGCCGAAGCCCGCGAGGCCGAACGCGTCGAGGACGGCCGCGAGGTCGGCATCCGTCGTCGTCTCGTCGACCGAGACGCCCACGGTCGCGTCGTCGACCCACAGCAGCTGGTAACCGCGCTCGCGGGCGCGGTCGACAACGTCCTGCGCGCGGCCCGGCACGTGCACGCGCACGGTGTCGAAGAACGCGTCGGCGGCCAGCGTCAGGTCGTAAGAGCGCAGAGCGGATGCCAGGGCGTCGGCCTTCTGCGCGACGCGCGTCGCGATGCCCTTCAGCCCCTGCGGCCCGTGGTACACCGCGTACATCGCCGCCATGACGGCCAGGAGCACCTGCGCGGTGCAGATGTTCGACGTCGCCTTCTCGCGGCGGATGTGCTGCTCGCGCGTCTGAAGCGACAGGCGGTAGGCGGGGGCGCCGACGGCATCCTGGGACACGCCGACGAGACGCCCCGGCAGCTGGCGCTCGAGGCCTGCGCGCACGGCCATGTACCCGGCGTGCGGGCCGCCGAAGCCGAGCGGCACGCCGAAGCGCTGGGTGGTGCCCACCGCGACGTCGGCGCCGAGAGCACCGGGCGAGCGCAGCAGCGTCAGCGCGAGCAGGTCGGCGGCGGCGACGACGAGGCCGCCGGCCGCGTGCACCGACTCGGCCACGGCGGAGAAGTCCCACACGCGACCGGTCGCGCCGGGGTACTGCACGAAGGCGCCGAACGCTTCGGGCAGCTCGCCGTCGTACGCCGTTTCGAGGACGCGGATGCCGACGGCCGCGGCGCGGTGATGCAGCAAGGCCTTGGTCTGGGGCAGCGCGTCGACGTCGACGAGGAAGACGTCGGTCTTGGCCTTCGACGCGCGACGGGCGACGAGCATGCCCTCGACGACTGCGGTGGACTCGTCGAGCATCGACGCGTTCGCGGTGGCGAGACCCGTCAGATCGGTGACCATCGTCTGGAAGTTGAGGAGCGCCTCGAGGCGACCCTGCGAGATCTCGGGCTGGTACGGCGTGTACGCGGTGTACCAGGAGGGGTTCTCGAGCACATTCCGCGCGATCACCGACGGCGTGAACGTGTCGTAGTAGCCGAGGCCGATCAGCGGGCGCGCCGACCGGTTGGCGGACGCGAGTTCACGCAGCTCGGCGAGTGCTTCGGCCTCGGTGGCCGCGGTCGGGATCGAGCTCGTCGCGCGGGGCTGGACGTGGATGGATGCCGGCACGGCGGTCTCGACGAGCGCCTCGACGCTGTCGTACCCGACGACCTCGAGCATTCGGGCCTGAGCGTCGGCGTCGATGCCGATGTGGCGATCCACGAAGACGGCGGGGACGGCGGCATCCGTCCGCGGGGGAAGGAGGGTGCTCATGCGGTGAGGTCCTCGTAGGCGGCGCGGTCGAGCAGGTCGCCGGGCAGGTCGCCCTCGACGCGGATCTTGATGAGCCAGCCGCCGGCGAAGGGCTCGGCGTTGACCAGGGAGGGGTCATCGACCACGGCGTCGTTGACCTCGACGACCGTGCCGGTGATCGGAGCGTAGAGCTCGCCGACCGACTTCGTCGACTCGATCTCGCCGCAGACGTCTCCGGCGGTGACCGCGGAGTCGGCGCCGGGCAGTTCGACGAAGACGACGTCGCCGAGCTTGTCTGCCGCGAAGTCGGTGATGCCGACCGTTGCGATGTCGCCATCCAGGGCGATCCACTCGTGCTCGGACGTGTAGCTGAGGGCGGTGAGGTCGGTCATGCGTTTCTCCGATAGAAGGGAAGGGCGGTGACGGTCGCGGGGATGCGGGTTCCGCGCACGTCGATGGTCAGTTCGGTTCCGATTGCGGATGCCACGGGCGCGACGAACGCCATCGCGACGGGGTGGCCGAGGGTGGGGCTGAGGGCGCCGCTCGTGATCTCACCGACGACGTCGTCGCCGTGGAGCACGGCGTACCCGGCGCGGCCGGCGCGGCGGCCCTCCGAGACGAGCCCGACGAGAACGGGGGCGTCGGCGGGGCCGGACGCGAGGCCGTCCTTACCAACGAACGCCTCTTTGTCGACGGCGACGACACGGCCGAGCCCGGCCTGGGCGGGGACGATGTCGCGCGAGAGCTCGTGGCCGTACAGCGGCATCCCGGCCTCGAGGCGCAGGGTGTCGCGAGCGGCGAGACCGCACGGCACGAGGCCGCGCTCCGCGCCCGCGGCGAGCGCCGCGTCCCAGAGTGCGCCGGCCTGGGCGGTGGGGATGAGCAGTTCGTAGCCGTCTTCACCGGTGTAGCCGGTGCGGGCGACGAAGAGCGGAGCGCCATCGAAGGTGCCCGCAGTCCAGGCGTAGTATGCGAGCTCGTCGAGCGGAGTGCCGGTGATCTCGACTCCCGGGGTGGAGCTCAGGATGCCGCGGGCCTCGGGGCCCTGGAGCGCGATGAGGGCGGAGGAATCGGTGACGTCGGTGACCGCGAGGGTTCCGGTCCCTTCGACAGGCTCCGGGACCTCGGTCGTGGGCTCAGCGACTTCGGCGGCAGCGGCGGTCGCTGAGCCTGTCGATGCGTCCGACGCGGGGGCCCAGGTCGCTCGCGCGGTCTCGAACGCTGCGGCCACGGCATCCCGATTGCCGGCGTTGGAGATGACGAGGAAGCTCTGTTCCCCCGTGCGGTAGACGATCACGTCGTCGACGATGCCGCCGCTCTCGGCGAGCACGAGCGAGTACTTCGCCTTGCCGATCTTCATGGTCGACAGGCGACCCGCGAGAACGTAGTCGAGGAACGCTGCAGCCCGCGGACCCTCGACGTCGAACTCGGCCATGTGCGAGATGTCGAAGAGCCCGGCCGCCTGACGCACGGCGTGATGCTCGGCGAGGTCGGAGGTGTAGCGCACGGGCATGTTCCAGCCGCCGAAGTCGGTGAACGAGGCACCGAGGGCCTCGTGCCGGTCGTGCAGCGGCGACGTGCGCGGTGGGGCGGGGGTACCTGTCATGAGTTCTGCCGTTCGCGATGACGGACAGACGCCGGTCGGCGCCTGAAGAACTCCCCCTCTGTCATGGGCCTGAGAGTTTCGCCCGCGCACCCTGTTCGGGCGGATGCGGGCTTTCACCGTCGGCGGATCCGGCGCGGTGCACCCGGATCACTTTCCAGAGTGGCCCGATCGACGCGGTACGCGTACCTGAGAGATTGGCGGGGAGGCTTGCTCCTTCGGTGCCCGGCTGCGTTCGCCGGAGCTCTCCCGCATCG
>Ga0308171_1002615_pt1 | contig 18462 bp, 14 predicted proteins | sample PhyGR1_FD_202135 | JGI IMG/M metagenome (GOLD analysis project Ga0308171, IMG submission 202135) | Phyllosphere microbial communities from UC Gill Tract Community Farm, Albany, California, United States - DLSLSG.R1 | ecosystem: Host-associated > Plants > Phyllosphere > Unclassified | place: USA... | reverse complement strand
GCCTCGGCCTCGGCGCGGCGGGGCGCGTCGGCGGGCAGCAAGGTGGCGGCGCGCGCCATGTCCCCGGCCAGGTAGGCGTCCAGGACCGGCGGGAACACCACCGGGCCCCGTTCCGCCAGGGCAGGCGCCGGCTGCAACATGCCGGCGGGACCGGTGACAGCACGCCACGGCGCCGCCTCGGCCTCCAGCACGGATTCCAGCCAGGCTGGCTGTGGCTGGATGAACTTGGCGGCCAGGCTCCGCAGCATGGAAGGCTCCGTCTCAGTCTCAGTCTTGGTCTCCGCCTGCGGTTGCGGGGCGCTGCCTCCGCACTCGGCCAGCGCGCGCCGGACCTCGTCCAGTCCGGGCAGGATCTCCAGCACCGCGTGGTAATGGGCGGCGGCCGCGGCCTGGTCGTCCAGCGCCCGGGCCCGGCGCGCCAGCACCAGCCGGCCGGAGACCTCAGGGGTGAAGCTGGGCGGCAGCGCTGCCTGCAATGGCCCGACCGCCGCTTCCGCCTCCGCCTGCCCGGGCAGGCGGGAGAGGGAGGAGCGGTAGAGCGCCAGCGCCTCCGCCGGCCTGCCGGTCTGCTGGCACAGCAAAGCGAGGTCCAGCAGCAAGGCGGGGTCGGCCGGCTGCCGGGCCAGGGCACGATTATAGGCGGCCTCGGCGGCGGCTTCCTGCCCGGCGTGGCGCAAGGCCTGGCCCAGCTGCCGCTGCAGGCCGGGCAGGTCCGGCTCCGCCGCCGCCAGTTCCTGGAGCAGCCGGACGGCATCGGCCCAGTCGCCCCGGTCTCCCGCCATCTCCGCCGCCTGCAGCAGCAGTTGCGTCTCCAGGCTCATGGCCGGGACAGGGCGTGGACCGTGGGGGTGGCCGGGCAGTGCATCAGGCCAGGGCCTCTTCCAGGATCAGCAGCCCCATGAAGAAGGAGGCCAGGATGGAGTCGTAGTCGTCGCTGACATAGCCGCTGAGCGACAGCCAGATCAGGCCATGGATGCCGCGGATCTTGCGGAAGTCGTTCGGGCGGAATTCCTTGAACGCGCCCTTCAGATGTGCCCAGCCGCCCGGGCGGATCTGGATGGTGACGTTGCGGTCCTGCATCTCCAGCACGAACTGGCGGCGGTTGAAATTGTCGTACTCGCCGGCCACCGAGTAATACAGCTTCGCCCAGTCGTAATTGGCATCGCCGAGGAACCAGCTGGAGCCGAACTTGCCGCGCGGGTCGATGAACCAGGGCTCGCCCACGTCATCCAGCAGCATGTTGCTGAAGGTCGGGTCGCCATGGATGAAGTGGAAGCGGTTGGGCAGCACCGCCCGCGTCGCATCGCGGAACCAGTCCTGGTGCGCCGGGTGCAGGATGTTGCGGCAGGGCGTGCCGTTGACACGGAAGCTCTCCACCGTCTCCAGCTCCGGCAGCAGCCGGCGGATGTTCTCCAGCCGCTGCAGTGTCTTGGCGGCATAGACTTCCTGCCCCACGGCGTCGGAGGCCGGGCCGGATTCCAGCGCGTGCAGGCCTTCCAGCCGTTGCATGATCCGGTGCAGCGCGGCTTCCCGCCCGCGCATGCTTTCCGCGAACTCGAAGGGGTGGCGGCCGTGGATGCGGCTGATGGTCAGCGGATCGTCGCTGATCAGCTCTGGCATATTGCGGAAGCCGAGCTCGGCGGCATGGCGGTACCACGCGGCCTCTCCCTCCAGCAGCGGCTGGAACTCCGGCAGCTTCGCGCGCTTGACGACGCGGTCCGGCAACATTTCCACGCTGTTGAAGAAGCGCGCATGCCCGGCGGCGGACCACTGGTCCAGCAACGCATCGACGGTGCCGATCTCCTTCACCGCGTTGAACTCGGCGCTGGCGGTCGGCAGGCCGGAGCGGGAGAGCCAGTCGACGAACTCGCCGGCACGCGGCATCTCCAGCAGCATCTCCGCGCGCGGGAAGGCGAACAGGCCGATGATGCCGGTGGTGTCGGACCGCTTCTCGGCCAGCGAGCCGTCCGGCTGCACGGACCAGCGGCACGTGAAGGATTGGGTGGTGCCGACCACGACGTTCTCGCCGGCGGCGATCGCCGGCGGTTCGTCGAATTTCAGGTCGCACCACACCACCGTCACCGGCTCGGACGGATCGATCCTGGACACCGCTTCGGGAATGCCGGCGACATTGCCGCTGGTGCCCTCGACCTCCACGATCTCGAAGTCCACCTCAGGGCGGAAGACTTCCAGGAAGCGGGAGACGATGTCTTTTTTGTAATCCGAGATGATGAGGAAGCGGGCGCCGGGGAATGCATCGAAGGTATGGTAGATGAGCGGCTTGCCATCGACCGGAACCAGGCATTTCGGCTTGTTCCAGCTATATTGTTCGAGGCGTGTACCCTTGCCGCCGGCCTGTACGATGACATTCATGACCTGCGTCGGCACCGGCATCATGCCTCCTGAAGATGGCTTGGCCTCCTGGCTCTATCATAGGGCATAAGGGCTGTGAAGCAGCACCCCAACCCCAGGGCGGGCAGGCCGGAAGGCCCGCCGGCACACCGTCTCGTGAAGCCATGATGGGCCAGCCGGTCTCGCAGGGCATATCCGCCGGCGCATTGTCATGCATATTTCACGCCAGTGCCGTGCGTTCCCCCGCCACGGGGTTGAAACCCCCCTGGCGATGGATACCTGATACTGTAACGCGGCCTTCCGGGCGCTCGCGATTCATCCCCCCGGTCCCTGGAACCCCGCGAGGCAGAGAACATGGCAAAAGATCCCTACGAGGCACTGGGCGTGGCCCGCGGCGCGACCGAGGCGGAAATCCGCAGCGCCTATCGCAAGCTGGCCAAGCGCTACCACCCCGACATGAACCCGGGCGACAAGGCGGCGGAAGAGCGCTTCAAGGAAGCCTCGGCCGCGCACACCCTGCTCTCGGACACCGAGAAGCGCGCGCGCTACGACCGCGGCGAGATCGACGCCAGCGGCCAGGAGCAGGGCTTCGGCGGTTTCGGCGGCGGCGGTGCCCGCTACGGCTCCTCCCCCTTCGGCGGGGGCGGCACGGCCGGCGGACAGGGCTTCGGCAGCGGCGAGGATTTCTCGGACATCTTCTCCGAACTCTTCGGCCGTTCCCGCAGCAGCGGCGGGGGCGGCGCGACGCGCCCGATGCGCGGCCAGGACCAGAGCTACCGCCTGCGCGTGGACTTCCTGGACGCGGTGCGCGGCGCCACCCAGCGCCTGACCCTGCCCGATGGCCGCAGCCTGGAAGTGAAGGTGCCCGCCGGCATCGAGGACGGCCAGACCATGCGCCTGAAAGGCCAGGGCGGCCCCGGCATGAATGGTGGCCCGGCTGGCGACGCGCTGATCGAAATCCAGGTCGCGCCGCACAAACTGTTCCGGCGCGAAGGCCGCGACATCCACGTCGAAGTGCCGGTGACGCTGGCCGAGGCCGTGCTGGGCGGCAAGATCACCGTGCCCACCCCCAGCGGCGACGTGACGGTGAACGTGCCGAAGCATTCGGACAGCGGCACCCGCCTGCGGCTGCGCGGCAAAGGCGTGGCCGCACGCGGCAGCCATGCCGCCGGCGACCAGTACGTGACCCTGAAGCTGGTGGCCGGCACGGTGGACGCCGAGCTGGAAGCCGCCCTGCGCGAATGGGCCGACCGGCATGCGGCCTATGATCCCCGGCGCGATCTGGTGGACTGAGAGGAAGGCCGGGGAAAGAATTCCCCGGACCCCTTCTTTTTTCTGCGAGTTTGGGTGGGGCTTCAGTCGGAAAGGTCAGCCCGCATGTTGAGGCGGGCCTCTGTCGCACTCAAAGCCGCACGCCGTCTTAAAGAGACACGTTGCTGACTATAAAATCTGCGCGGGCTGAGCCTCCCCCTATCGCTAAGAGTCCTCGGCCTAAAGCTCAATCCTGGCGGTTCCTGAAGCCAACGACACCCGCGCTATCGAAACTCGAAAAAGGAAGATGGGACCCGGGGAATTCCTTCCCCGGCCTTGCTTCCCTTCCTCCCCGCGACAGCCCCGGAGAGACCGATGCCCCCCGGGTGCGCCGTAGCGCCTCAGACGCGCAGGGTGCCCGCCTTCGCCGCCGTGTAGCGTTCCGCCACCTTCGCCCAGTCCACCACGTTCCACCACGCGGCCAGGTATTCCGGCCGGCGATTCTGGTACTTCAGGTAGTAGGCGTGTTCCCACACGTCGTTGCCGAACAGCACCTTGGTACCCTCCATCAGCGGCGTGTCCTGGTTGGGCCGGCTGGTCAATGCCAGCTTGCCGTCCCGCCCCACGGTGACGAACACCCAGCCGGAGCCAAAAACGCGGGCGCCGGCGCCGTTGAAGTCGGTCTTCAGCTTGTCCATCCCACCCAGGTCGCGGGTGATGGCCTCGGCCAGCTCGCCGCTGGGGTTGCCGCCCTTGCCGCCCATGATCTGCCAGAACATGGCGTGGTTGGCATGGCCGCCGGCATTGTTGCGCAGCGTCGTGCGCACGCTCTCCGGCGCCTGGGACAGCTTGGCCAGGATCTCCTCCAGCGGCATGGCGGCCAGCTGCGGGTGGTCCTTCAGCGCGGTGTTCAGGTTGTTGACGTAGGCGGCGTGGTGCTTGTCATGGTGCAGTTCCATCGTTGCCGCGTCGATATGCGGCTCGTTGGCATTGTTGGCGTAGGGCAGCGGCGGCAGCGTGAAGGGCCCGGTGGGGGCCGCCGGCGGTGCTGCGGCCGGGGCCTGGGCTCGGGCCGCACGCGGGGCGGCGAACAGCCCGCCCGCCAGCATCAGCGCGCCACCCGCCAGCGCACCGCGACGGCCGAGGGAGGAGGAGGTGAGGTCGATAGCCATGGCAAAGCGTCCCTTCGTTCTTGTCCGCGGCCCTGGCCCGCCGGCAGCCACGGAAACCCGCGGTGCCGGCCCTGCGCCAGGTCGTGTTCGCTGCCCCTGCGGCAGAGACCCATGATCCACGTAATGCAGCAGGGCCGGGATGGTTCGCGCCCGCCCGGCCAAGATGCAGGCGAAGGCCCGCCAAAGGCCGCTGGCCGCTGCCGCAGTCTGGACCTTGGCCTTGCTGGTAGCCAGCAATGATCACGCGTCGGCGGGATAAGCGGGGGAGCAGTGGGAAGGCCGGGAAAGAATTCCCCGAGCCCCTTCTTTTCTTTTTGCGAATTTTCCGGGCGGGGCTGTTGGTGGGCTGGGCTTGATCGGTGACTGGGTGCGCCGGAGGTCTAGGACCTCCGGCGACTGAGGATTCGGCCCGCGTGGCCCATGATTAAAATCATCAAGCAGCGCCCGCTTTCAGTCCTGAAGCGCTTCGCCAAACTCGCAGAAAGAAAAGAAGGGGCCCGGGGAATTCCTTCCCCGGCCTTTTTACCTCCCCCGCCTCAGGCCTTCTGCCCCCGGCGCAGCAGCGTCACCGCCAGCAGCAGCAGGCAGGACAGCACCACCATCACCATCGCTGCCGCCATCACGGTCAGGCTGATGGAATCGCTCATGCCGGAGAACATCTGGCGCGGCAGGGTGCGTTGCGCCGGCCCGGCCAGGAACAGTACCACCACCACTTCGTCCAGGCTGGTGGCGAAGGCGAACACCGCACCGGCCGCGACGCCGGGGGCGATCTGAGGCAGGCACACGCGCAGGAAGGCGCGGGTGGGGGAGGCCCCGCACGCCGCCGCCGCGCGCAGTTGCACCGCATCGAACTGCGCCAGCGCGGCCAGCACCGTGACGACGACGAAGGGCGCGCCCAGCACCGTATGCGCCAGCAGCAGCCCCCAGAAGCTGTTGGTCAGCCCCAGCGGCCCGAAGGCCAGCAGCAGCGGCACGGCGACGACGATGGCCGGCACCACCATCGGCGCCATCAGCACCGCCATCACGGCCTGCCGGCCGGGGAAGCGGGCGCTCCACAGGCCGAAGGCCGCCAGCGTGCCCAGCCCGCCGGCCAGGATGGCGGTGGCGGCGCCCAGGCGCAGGCTGTTCCACAGCGCCGGCAGCCAGAAATCCGAGGTGAGGAAATCCTGGTACCAGCGCAGCGAGAGCCCCGGCAGCGGGTAGTACAGGAACGACCCGGCGGAGAAGGAGAGCGGCAGGATCACCAGCACCGGCGCCAGCAGGAAGGCCAGCGCCAGGATGCCGAACACCCAGAGCGAGATGCGGGATGCGGTCATGCGGGCCTCGTCTTCTCGAAGCCGACCAGCCTGGCATACAGCGCGACGACGATGGCCACCGCCGCCAGCAGCAGGCAGGACAGCGCCGCGGCCATCGACCAGTTGACGGTGCGCGTGGCGTAGAAGCCGACGAAATAGGACAGCATCTGGTCGTTGGCGCCGCCCAGCAGGGCCGGGGTGACGTAGAAGCCCAGCGCCTGGATGAACACCAGCAGGCTACCCGCGCCGATGCCGGGCAGGGAGAGCGGCAGCGAAATCCGCCAGAAGGTGCGGAGCGGGGAGGCGCCGAGCGACATCGCCGCGCGCGGCAGCCGCCAGTCCATCCCCTTCAGGTTGGCGTAGATGGGCAGCACCATGAACGGCAGCAGGATGTGCACCATGGCCAGCAGCACGGCGCCGCGATTGAACAGCAGCGGCAGCGGCCCATCCGCCAGGCGCAGTGATTGCAGCGTGGCATTCACCACGCCCTCCCGCTGCAGCAGCACCATCCAGGCGGCGGTGCGGACGATCAGGCTGGTCCAGAACGGCAGCAGCACGCCGGCCAGCAGCCAGGGCGCGAAGCGTGAAGGCGCGGTGGCGATCAGCCAGGCCAGCGGGTAGCCGATGGCCAGCGCCAGCACGGTGGCGCAGAGCGAGATCCACATCGTCCGCCACAGCACGGCGCGGAAGATGGACTGGTCCGGCGGCGCGGCGGCGATATGGCCGGCGGCATCGCGCTTCAGGTCCAGCACCGCCAGCAGGTGGAAGTCGGAAAGCGGGCCGCTGGCGCGGTTGATGGCGGCCCAGGGCGCCACCTCGCCCCATTCCGGCGCCGCGGCCAGCACGGCGGCGCGGGCCTCGCCCTGGAATGGGGTGGCAATGCGGCGGGCGGTGGCGGGCAGCAGGCTGCGGAAGCCCGGCCAGTCATTGTTCAAGCGGGCGGAGGCCCGGCCGATGCTGCCGCCCCCGGCCTCCTGGTCCCGCCGCCGCGCCTCGCGCAGGTCTTCGACAAGTGCGGCGAAGGCCGGCTCGCCCGGCGCCGCCGCGCCATCCCAGCCGGAGAGCGCGGCGATGGTGCGCGGCAGGACGGGCGGCACGTCGCTCTCCTGCACCGCGCGGGCCAGGAACGTGCCGATCGGCAGCACGAAGACCACCAGCAGGAAGATGAGCAGCGGCGCCACCAGCGCCGCCGCGGTCAGCTTGTTTTTCAGCGGGACACCCAGTTGTTGAAGCGCTGGTTCAGCTTGTCGAGGTTATCCAGCCAGAAGCGGTCGTCGATCTGCAGCGCGCCCTCGGCGTTCTGCGGCGCGGTCGGCAGGTTCTCCAGCACATTGGCCGGCAGCAGCGCATCGGCGCCACGGATGGTGGTGCCGTAGGGGATGCGCGGCGGCAGCGCGGCGGCCACCTGCGGCTGCGCCCAGAAGTTCAGGTAGGCGGTGGCCTGCGCCCGGTTCGGGCTGCCCTTCATGATCACCCAGGAATCCAGGGTGAACAGGTTGTTGCGCCAGGCGATGCCGAAATTGCGCCCGTCATTCTGGTTGGCGGCGGTGATGCGGCCGTTATAGGCGTCGGTCATCACCACCTCGCCGCTGGCCAACCACTGCGCCGGCTGGCTGCCGCGCTCCCACCACACCAGGTCGTTGCGGATGCTGTCCAGCTTGCGGAAGGCACGGTCCACGCCGGCATCGGTGGCCAGCAGCTTGTACACCTCGCCCGGCGCCACGCCGTCGGCCAGCAGGGCGATCTCCAGCGTCGTCTTCGGGCCACGCCGCAGGCCGCGCTTGCCGGGGAAGCGCTGGGTGTCGAAGAAATCGGCCCAACTGGTCGGCGCCGTGCTCATCCGCCCGCGGTCATAGGCCAGCACGAAGGAGTAGAGGATGTTGCCGACGCCGCATTCGCTGACGGCGGAGGGGATGAAGCGCTGCTCGCCACCGATCGCGGCGAAGTCCATCCGCTCGAACAGCCCTTCCTCGCAGCCGAGCAGCAGTTCCTCGCTCTCCACCTGCACCAGGTCCCAGTTATTGGCGCCGGACTGGATCTTGGCGCGCAGCACGCCGACGCCGCCATCCCACGTCTCCTCCAGCAGGCGGGTGCCGCTCTGCTGCTGGAAGGGGCGGAAGAACACCTCCCGCTGCGCGTCCTGGTAGGCCCCGCCCCAGGAGACGATGGTCAGGTCGCGCTGCTGCGCGCTGGCGGTGCCGGAGGCCAGCAGGGCGGCACCCATGGCGAGGACGGCGCCGAAGTTTCTCCGCAACATATCCAGTCTCCCTTGCGCCGCTTCGCGGCTTGTCTGTGGCCGGTAGCCTAGGACGGTTTCGCGGCGCTGTAGAAGGGGTGCGCGCAATGGTTGCCTGAAATCCATGCAGATGCTCAGACTGCCACGGTACGGCGCCGCAACCACGGCGCTGTCCACGCCGGTATGACGGCCTGGCCGCCGCGGCGCGGAAATTGCTTTGCCTCTCCACCAGACGGGCAGTCACCCGCCTGCCCAACCGCGCTCCACGCGAAGCCAAGGACCATACCGCCGAGATCTTCGCCCTGAACCACTGCCTCACCCGTTCAGGGCCACCGTGGAGACCGCCCCGCTGACATTCGATGCCTGAGCCAAGGAGTTCCGAGATGATCACGCGCCGCACCTTCCTGCCCGCCGCCACGGCGTTGCTGGCCGTTCCCGCCTATGTCCGCCGCGCGGCGGCGGCGGGCACGCAGCTGGACCTGGCCACCGTCTGGCCCGACGGCAATTTCCACACCGTCAATGCCAAGCGCTTCGCGGCCGAGGTGGCCAAGGCCACCGGCAACGCCGTCACCATCAACGTGCAGTCCGGCGGCGCGCTCGGCTTCAAGGGGCCAGAGCAGCTGGCGGCGGTGCGCGACGGCCTGGTGCCGATGGCCGACGTGCTGAACAACCAGCAAATCGGCGAGGAGCCGGTGATGGGCACGGAAGGCGTCTCCTTCCTCGTCGGGTCGTTCGACGAGCTGAAGGTGCTGCACAAGTACCTGATGCCCGAATACGAGCGCATCGCCGCCCGCAACAACCAGAAGTTCCTCTACATCGTCCCCTGGCCCACGCAGTACATCCACCTGAAGACGCCGATCACCTCGCTCGACAACCTGCGCGGCGTCCGTATCCGCAGCTCGGACAAGGCGACGGCGGACATGGCGACCCTGCTGGGCGGCGCCGGCACCATGATGCCGTGGGGCGAGGTGGTGCCCGCCCTGGCCTCCGGCCGCATCGAAGGGGTGGCGACCTCCGCCACTTCCGGCGTCGATGGCCGCTTCTGGGAATTCCTGAAGGTGGCGTACCGCACCAACCACACCTTCTCCAGCCAGCTCGTCAGCATCAACCTCGATACCTGGAACAAGCTCTCCGCCGCCGACCGCGCGAAGATCGAGGAGGTCGCGAAGCGCCTGCAGCCGGAATTCTGGGCGGTCGCGGCGCAGGACGATGCCACCAGCGCCAAGAAGCTGTCCGATGGCGGCATGCAGGTGGTGGACCCGGCGCCCGAGATGATGGCCGAGATGCGCCGCCGCACCGCGCCCATCAAGGAGGAGTTCCTGAAGCGCGTCCCGGCCGCCAGGCCGATCATCACCGCCTATCTCGCCGAACTCGGGAGGTCCTGAGTTTGGCGACGAGGACGGCAACCGTGCCGCCCGCCGCTTCATCGCCGCTCACGGCGCTGTTGCGGATCACGGATGGCCTCGGCGGGTTCGCCGGGGTCGTCGCCGTGCTGTGCATGGTCTCCCTGCTGGTGCTCATCCTGGTGGAAGTCGGCATGGGGGTGCTCGGCAAGTTCATGCCGGCCTTCGCTGGCGGGCTCAGCTTCTCCTGGGAATACAGCTCCTACCTGATGGGGGCGGTGTTCCTGTTCGGCGCGGCGGCCGGGCTGCGCGCCGGCTCGCATATCCGCGTCACGCTGCTGCTGGCGCAGGCCAGGGGCGCCGGCATGATGCTGCTGGAGGTGGTCTCCACCCTCATCGCCCTCGGCGTCAGCGGCTTCCTCGCCTGGTCGCTCATCCGCTTCACCATCCGCGCCTGGAAATTCGGCCAGCTCTCCAGCGGCAGCCTGACGCCGCTGTGGATTCCGGATGCGCTGCTCTCGGCCGGCGCCACGCTGCTGGCGCTGCAGTTCCTGGCGCGCCTGCTGCGCGTCGTCCTGGGCCAGCCGACCGAGGATGAATCGCTCAAGGCCGGGGGCGTCGCCGAATGACGGCCATTGTCGGCGTTCTCTTCGCCACGCTGTTCGGCGCGCTCGCGCTCGGCGCCTGGGTCGGCATCACGCTGATCGCCACGTCCCTGGTCCTGCTATGGAGCTTCCGCAGCATCCCGGTGGAGCGGCTGCTCAGCCAGTACACTTTCAACATCCTCACCACGCCGGAACTGGTGGCGCTGCCCCTGTTCATCCTGATGGGTGAGTTCCTGTTCCGCACGAAGCTCTCCCGCTCCCTGTTCAACGGCCTCTCGCCCTGGGCGGCGCTGCTGCCGGGGCGGCTGCTGCATGTGAACGTCATCGGCTGCACCATCTTCGCCGCCATCTCCGGCTCCTCCGCCGCGACGACGCAGGTGGTCGGGCGCATCGCGCTCGATGAGCTGCGCAAGCGCGGCTATGACGAGCGCATCGCCATCGGCAGCCTGGCCGGTGCCGGCACGCTGGGCTTCCTCATCCCGCCCTCCAGCGTGATGATCATCTACGGCGTGCTGGCGGACGAATCGGTGCTGCGCCTGTTCACCGCCGGCTTCCTGCCCGGCATCCTGCTGGCGATGTGCTTCATGGCGTGGATCATGATCCACACCACGATGCGGCCGGAACTGCTGCCGGCGGACGATGGCGCGCAGCGGCGGATGAGCTGGGGCCAGCGCTTCGCCGCGCTGCGCGAGCTGGGGCCGACGCTGTTCCTCATCCTCTGCGTGCTGGGCTCGATGTATGCCGGCATCGCCACGCCGTCCGAGGCCGCCGCGGTGGGCGTGCTGGGCGCGCTGATCGTCAGCGGCCTGCAGGGGGAGCTGAACTGGCCGACGCTGAAGGCCGTGGGCCTCGGCGCCGTGCAGACCTGCGGCATGATCGGGTTGATCGTGCTCGGCGCCTCCATCCTCGGCAACGTCGCCGCCTTCCTGGGCGTGCCGCGCTTCGTCGCGGAAGTGGTGACCGGCTGGGGCCTCTCGCCGCTGATGCTGATCGTGGTGCTCACCCTGCTCTACCTCGTGCTGGGCTGCTTCCTCGATGGCTTCTCGATGATCGTCATGACGCTGCCGATCGTCATGCCCCTCGTCATCGCCGCCGGCTTCGACAAGCTGTGGTTCGGCATCTACCTCATCATCGCGGTGGAGATGGCGCAGATCACGCCGCCTGTCGGCTTCAACCTGTTCGTCATCCAGGGGCTGACGAAGCAGCCGCTCAGCACCATCGCCCGCGTGACCTTGCCCTACCTGCTGATCATGGTGGCCTTCGTGTTCCTGCTGGTGGCGGTGCCGGGCATCGTCAGCATCCTGCCGCGGCTGATGCTGGGGTAACGCCCCGCGGCCCGGCAGGCAGTAAGACACGCCTGCCGGCCGCGCGGGAGGGGCGCCGCCCCCTCCCGCATCCTCGAAAACCTGAGGCTAAACATACAGCTTCAGGACGCCTGGCATGGCGTCGCGCCGCTGGTGCCAGCCAGCGGCAGCGGCGGCGCCCACGTCAGACCCCATCCAGAACGCCCGCCGGCACTCCGCCATCGCCTGCAACCCTGCGCCTCGCCAACGGACGGCGGGGTCTGGGGTGGCACTGCCCCCCCCAGCGGTCCAGGGGCAGCGCCCCTGGCGTCAGGCCGCCAGCGACTTGGACACCTTCTCGAACGTCCCCTTGCTCAGCCCCGGCAGTGCCAGGATGCGCTCCAGCTCCGCCCGCATGATCGCCGCGCGATCGGGTGACTGACGCTTCCAGTCCCCAAGCGGCGAGACGATGCGCGCCGCCACCTGGGCGTTCACCGGGTCCAGCGCGATCACCATCTCCGCCAGGAAGCGGTAGCCCTCGCCGGAGGCCGCGTGGAACTGCGCCGGGTTGCCGGCCGCGAAGGCGCCGACCAGGGAGCGGACGCGGTTGGGGTTCCGCAGGTCGAAATCCGGGTGCTTCGCCAGCGCCTGCACCGCCGCCAGCGTATCCGGCCGGGTGGAGACCGCCTGCAGCGTGAACCACTTGTCCAGCACCAGCGGGTCGGCCCGCCAACTGGCGTGGAAGGCGGCGAGCGCATCCTCGCGCGCCGGGTCCTCCGAATCCACCAGCACGCGCAGGGCCGCCAGCACGTCCGTCATGTTGGCACCGGCGGCGAATTGCACGAGGGCGCGGGCTAGTCCGTCCCCCGCATCGGCGCGGCCCAGATAAGTGAGCGCGGCATTGCGCAGCGCCCGGCGGCCGATGCTGTCGCCATCCGTGCGGTAGGGCCCGGCATCGGCCAGGCTGTCATGCAGCGCGGCGAAGCGGCTGGCGAAGCGGGTGCCCAGCTGCCGCCGCAGCGCCTGCCGTACCAAGTGGATGGCTTCCGGGTCCGCGATCCTCATCTGCCCAGCGACGAAATCCTCGGAAGGCAGGGCCAGCGCCTCGGCGGCGAAGGCCGGGTCCTGCTCCGCCCGCTCCAGCACCGCGGCGAAGATGCCGGCCAGGCCGTCGGGCAGGGTGGGTTCCTGCCCCGCGCGGTAGGCCGCCACCAGCCGCAGCATCTCCGCCGTGGCGTATTGCTGCGCGGATTCCCAGCGGACGAACGGGTCACTGTCCTTCGCCGCCAGGAAGCCCAGCGTCTCCAGCCCCAGCCCGTGCAGCTTCACCGGCGCGGAATAGCCGCGCAGCAGGGAAGGGACGGGCCTCTGGGTGCCGAGGCCCTCGAAGACGAAATCCTGCTTCGCTTCCTCCAGCAGCAGCACCCGCTCCTCCGGCGCCTCGGCGGCATTCTCGCCGCTGAGGCGCAAGGGCAGCGCGGCGCCGTCCGGCCCCAGCAGCCCCATGGCGACCGGGATGGGCACCGGCTGCTTGGTGGGCTGCCCTGGCGTCGGCGGCGTGGATTGGGTGAGGCTGAGCGTGTAGCGGCCGGTGGCCTCGTCGAAACTGTCGCTGACCGTCACCTCGGGCGTGCCCGCCTGCGCGTACCAGCGGGCGAAGCGGGAGAGGTCGATGCCGGACGCATCCTGCATGGCGCCGACGAATGCCTCGATCGTCACGGCCTGGTTGTCGTGCCGGGCGATGTAGAGGTCCATGCCCTTGCGGAAGCTGGCGGGGCCGATCAGCTCCCGCATCATCCGCACCACCTCGGACCCCTTCTGGTAGACCGTGGCGGTGTAGAAGTTGTTGATCTCCACGTAGGAATCCGGCCGCACCGGATGCGCCATCGGCCCGGCATCCTCAGGGAACTGCGCGGCGCGCAGGCGGCGCACATTGGCCAGGCGCTTCACCGCCGCGCTGCCCATGAACTCGGAGAAATGCTGGTCCCGGAAGACGGTGAGGCCCTCCTTCAGGGAGAGCTGGAACCAGTCCCGGCAGGTCACCCGGTTGCCGGTCCAGTTATGGAAGTACTCGTGGGCGACGACGGTCTCGATGCCCTCGTAATCCGCATCGGTGGCGGTGTCCGGCCGCGCCAGGATGTACTTGGTGTTGAAGACGTTGAGGCCCTTGTTCTCCATCGCGCCCATGTTGAAGTCGGACACGGCGGCGATGTTGAACACGTCCAGGTCGTATTCCAGCCCGTACTCCGTCTCGTCCCAGGCCATGGATGCCTTCAGGCTGTCCATGGCATGGCCGCAGGCATCCTCGTCCCCCTGCCGCACATAGATCGCCAGCGCGACCTCGCGGCCCGAGCGGGTGGTGAAGCTGTCGCGCACCGCCACCAGGTCGCCGGCGACCAGCGCGAACAGGTAGGACGGCTTGGGGTGCGGGTCCTCCCACTTCGCCCAGTGGCGGCCATCGGGCAATTCCCCGCCGCCGGCCGGGTTGCCGTTGGAGAGCAGCACCGGGCAGGCGGTCTTCTCGGCCTCGATGGTGACGCTGTAGCGCGACATCACGTCCGGCCGGTCGGGGAAGAAGGTGATGCGGCGGAACCCTTCCGCCTCGCACTGCGTGAAGTAGTTGCCGCCGGAGAGGTAGAGGCCGGACAGCTCCGAATTCGCCTCCGGCGAGATTTCTACCAGCGTCTCCAGCATGAAGCTGTCCGGCACGCCCTCGATCCGCAGCCCGCCGGAGGGGAGGGAGGCGACGCGGTAGGACGGCAGCGCCACGCCGTCGATGCTGGCGGAGAGCAGCATCAGCTCCTCCCCATCCAACTCCAGGTCGTGGGACTCGCCATTGCGGCGCATGGCCAGCCGGGCGCGCACGCGCGTGGCGGTGGGGTGCAGGGCGAAGTGCAGCTCCACCGTGTCCACCAGGAAGGCGGGCGGGGCGTAGTCCTCGCGGCGGATGGTGGCCGGGGTGCTGGCGGTGGTGCTGGCGGTCATGCGGTTCGTCCTGCCTGGATCGTGGCTCGGGAAGATGCTCCACTATGGCCCCATGGGGCGGCCACGCCCAGCATGGGTCTGCGGCTATTTCGGCATGAATCTTGCCTGATGAAACGCGGCGGGCCTTCCGATCCGTTTGCCGGCAGGCTTTCCGGTCCCGCCGGCACCTGCCATCACTCTCTGCCATCGCCTAGCCGTTAATCAGGACCGCCGCCTTCATGCGCAACGCTCACTCATCGCCCCCCATCGTCCAGGCCCATGGGCTGTGGAAGCGCTTCGGCGCACTGACCGTGCTCAAGGGCGTCGACCTGGAGGTGGCGGAAAAGCAGCTGGTCTTCATCATCGGCCCCTCAGGCTCCGGCAAATCCACCCTGCTGCGCTGCCTGAACCGGCTGGAGACGCCGGATGACGGCGCCATCACCATCGACGGCATCAACCTGCTGAGCCCGAAGACCGATATCAACAAGGCACGCCAGCGCATCGGCATGGTGTTCCAGTCCTTCAACCTCTACCCGCACATGACGGCGCGGCAGAACGTCACCCTCGCGCTGCGCAAGGTGCTGGGCCGCGGGAAGGAGGAGGCCGACATCGCCGCCCGCCACGCGCTGGACCGCGTCGGCCTGGGCGAGCGGATGGACCACTTCCCCGCCCAGCTCTCCGGCGGCCAGCAGCAGCGCGTGGCCATCGCCCGCGCCATCGCCCTCGAACCCCGCGTCATGCTGTTCGACGAGCCGACCAGCGCGCTGGACCCGGAACTGGTGGGCGGCGTGCTCTCCGTCATGCGCGAGCTGCGGGAGAGCGGCATGACCATGGTGGTCGTCAGCCACGAAATGGCCTTCGCGCGCGCCGCCGCGGACACAGTGATCTTCATGGCGGATGGCGAGAAGCTGGAGGAAGGCCCGCCCGCCCAGATCTTCGAGCAGCCGCAGCACGAGCGCACCCGCAGCTTCATCCGCCAGATCGACCGGCACTGACCATGACCGGCTTCGAGAACTTCGCCTTCTCCTTCCTGAACATGAAGGTGATGGCGCAATACCTGCCGCAGATCGCGCAGGGCTTCGTCCTGACCGTGTGGCTGGCGGTGCTCATCGTCGTCGCCGGCCTCGCCTCCGGCCTGGCGCTGGCACTGGTGCGCAGCTTCGGTATCCGGCCGCTGAACTGGCTGATCATCTTCGTGGTGGACCTGTTCCGCGCGCTGCCGCCGCTGGTCATCATCGTGCTGCTGTTCTTCGGCCTGCCGGCCGCCGGGCTCGGCCTCTCCGGCTTCGCCGCCACCTGGCTCTCCCTCACCCTGGTGCTGATGGCCTTCTCGGAGGAAATCTTCTGGGCCGGCCTCACCTCCGTCCACAAAGGGCAGTGGGAGGCGTCCCGCTCCACCGGCCTCACCTTCACGCAGACGCTGCGCCACGTCGTCGTGCCGCAGGCGCTGCGCATCACCATCCCGCCGCTGACCAACCGTACCATCGCCATCACCAAGGGCACGGCGCTCGGCTCGGTCGTCGGCGTGTCCGAGATCCTTGGCGCGTCGCAGAGCGCGATGTCCTTCTCGGCCAACCCGTCGCCGCTGATGCTGGGGGCGATCGCCTATCTGGTCCTGTTCATCCCCGTCGTCGCCTTCGGCCGTTGGGTCGAATCGCGCTTCGCCTGGAAGCGCTGAGGTTCCCATGGACGATTTCGTACAAGCCTTCCTCAACCTGGATATCATCAGCCAGGCCTCGCCCATCCTGTGGCGCGGGCTGTGGCAGACGCTGCTGCTGGCCGTCATGGTGGTGCCGCTGGGGCTGATCGGCGGCGTCATCCTCGCCCTGCTCTCCACCGCACCGCTGCGCTGGGTGCGTATCCTGGCCGCGGGCTGGGTGGATCTGTTCCGCGCCATCCCGCCACTGGTGCTGCTGGTATTCCTCTATGCCGGCTTGCCCTTCGCCGGGTTGGATGTCGGCGCCTGGGGCGCCGTCGCCATCGGCTTCTTCCTCAACACCGGCGCCTATTACGGCGAAGTGCTGCGCGCCGGCATCGACAGCGTGCCACGCGGCCAGACCGAGGCCGCCCGCTCCACCGGCCTCTCCCAGGCGCAGACCCTGGCCTTCGTCGTGCTGCCGCAGGCCGTGCGCAACGTGATGCCGGACCTGATCTCCAACACCGTGGAAGTGGTGAAGCTCACCTCCATCGCCAGCGTCGTGGCGCTGCCGGAACTGCTGTTCCAGGCGCGGCAGGCGCAGAACGTCACCTACAACGCCTCCCCCATCGTCGCGGCGGCGGTGGCGTATTTCCTGCTGCTGTGGCCGCTGGTGCGGCTGATGTCGCGGCTGGAGAACAAGGCGATGGCGGGGCGGGGCTGATACTTTGGGGATGTAAGGCTGGGGGAATGAATTCCCCCAGGCCCCCTTCTTCTTTCTCCGAGTTCGGGTTCGGGCTTCCGGGCCGGAGCGGTGCGCGGGATCAGCAGCCTTTTATGAATAAAACAGGCCACACGAGTTGAACCCGCAGTCGCCGGGGAACTCCGTTCCTCGGCGCAACCCGTTCGTCTGACCAAGGCGCAACGCCACAACAGCCACACCCGAAAAACACCAAGGAAGAAAAAGAAGGGGGGTTTGGGGGAATTCATTCCCCCCAATCTTGCCAACCCCGCCCCATTGCCGGACAACTCTCGCCAAGAACAACGGCGCCACTCCAGAGCGCTCTACCGTCTCGGGAGGCGGACGACCTGTTCATTCACGGCCCAGATTCGCGTGCCCCTCCGGCGCGCTACCGGAGGCGTACGAATGACTGCACGACCTTTTCATCTTGGCTGGTTCCTGCAAGGTTCCAGCGTACAGGCCTGGGGTGAGCCCTGGACCGGCAATATCGGCCGGGAGTGGATGTACCCCAGCCTGTTCATCGACATGGCCCAGGCGCTGGAACGCGCCTGCTTCGATTATATTCTGGTCGAAGACAGCTCCTATGTCGGCGAAGCCTATGGCGGATCGCGCGAGATCTACCTGAAGCACGGCCTGTCCGTGCCGCGGCAGGACCCCGCCATCGTCTCCACCCTGCTCTTCGCGGCGACGAAGCATATCGGCGTCGCCACCACCCTCGCCACCTTCACCCACCACCCCTACCTCCTGGCCCGCATGATGGCGACGCTGGACCAGGTCTCCGGCGGCCGCGCGGCGTGGAACATGGTCACCGGCAGCAGCGACATGGCCGCCCGCAACTACGGGCTGGACGGCCTGCCAGAACACGACCTGCGTTACGACATGGCCGACGAATACATGGCCTGCGCCAACGCCCTGTGGGATTCGTGGGAACCCGGCGCCCTGGTGGCGGACCGGGAGAGCGGCGTGCTGGTGGACCACACCAAGGTCCGCAGCGTGGACTTCAAGGGCCAGTGGTACAGCTCCCGCGGCCCGCTCAACTCCGGGCCCTGCATCCAGGGGCGGCCGGTCATCGCGCAGGCAGGCGGCTCCGCCCGCGGCCGGCAATTCGCCGCGACGCATGGCGAGACCATCGTCGCCAACCCCAAGGGCATCGAGGCGATGAAGGCCTATCGCAACGATATCCGCGCCCGCGCCGCCGCCATGGGCCGCAACCCGGACGACATCAAGGTGCTGTTCCTGGTGAACCCCATCATCGGCGAAAGCGCCCAGCACGCCGAGGAACGCCGCCTGCAGCGCCTGGCCAACGCCGATGCCAAGATCGCCCAGCGCCTGGCGCATTTCAGCAAGGTGACCAACATCGACTTCGCCAGCTTCGACCTGGACAAGCCGATCGAGGAAGGCCTCCGCACCAACGGCCACCAACAGAACCTGGATACGCTGAAGAAGATGGGCGCCGGCGGCAAAACCCTGCGCCAGGCCTTCACCGACTACAGCGGCACCGGCCTCTCCGTCGACCTGTGCGGCACCGTAGAAACCATCGCCGCGCGGATGGACGAAGTGATGCAGGAAGTCGGCGGCGACGG
>Ga0308171_1002614_pt1 | contig 18463 bp, 13 predicted proteins | sample PhyGR1_FD_202135 | JGI IMG/M metagenome (GOLD analysis project Ga0308171, IMG submission 202135) | Phyllosphere microbial communities from UC Gill Tract Community Farm, Albany, California, United States - DLSLSG.R1 | ecosystem: Host-associated > Plants > Phyllosphere > Unclassified | place: USA... | reverse complement strand
ATTATTTCGTTGAGACTGGTGGTCCGTTCGTCGATGTCACTCAATACACGGCGCACTCGCTCGTCATGGAAAGTGAACAGATCGGGCAGTAACGAACGCTGCTGTGTGCGAATGACCGGTCGGGTATCAACCGTTGCGACCAGATTATCGAAGTAGTCATTGGTCACTTTCTGGTCAACCAGCAGTATCCGCTCGCTGTAATAGTTCCTGAACGGGCCTTTTCGAAAACGAATCGAAGGAACGAACTCAGCGATCGGCCGGAAGTTGACTTGATCCGGTGCGTCAGGCGTATAGAGCAAGTCGAAGAAACCTGACGACAACTTCAGTCGAAAAATATAAACGCCGCCAACCGCGCGGTCCCCAGGAGTCGTCAGACCCAGCGCGCCAATATTGAATTTGTACAGCCCGATATCACCTTCGGCGGTGCTGGTCCCTACCGACTGATAACCGCCACTCTCTTTCAGGTTATCGATGACCCCTTGGACAGCAGAGAAAGACTCTGTCGATAATCTGCCGTTGGTGAAATCGGCAAACGCATTGCGATACATCTCACAGCGGATTTTCCGGGCGTGTACCGCGCGCTTGAAAGCGTAATCAGGATGAGCCTTGTTCAGATATTGCTCTTCCAGCATCGCGCTGTATCGGTCACCAGGGCGGAAGGTTTTCGATAGCGAAGACAAATCCCGGATATCCAGTTTTTCAACGAGGGGATGTCCATTCACCAAGTAATATTTGGGGCTGTACTTGGTTTCATAGGCCGGATGCACCGCTTCGAAAGCGAGTCCCTCAAGCAAGACGTCGGTAACGCTCTTACGAAACTCTTCGGTCTGAATAATGATCTGGTCGGGATTGACCGAAATGTTGCTGCCGCGCGAACGCAATAGGTCTTCTATCTGGGCTTTCACCGCGTCATAGGTGAACTGCTCGAATGTCGGAAAACCATTGTCTCTTGCATCAACCGTGGACAGCGCCTTGAGTTCGGTTGTCAGACGCGAATAGCGCTTGCGCCCCTCAATGCCAAGCGCCCGATAAGCTGCCGGTGCAATGGCCTTGTGCAGCGCAACTTCGGCTCGGTAGGCGACATTTACGTAGTCCGCCAAAGGTGCCTTGGCGTTCAGATAAAGATCGACCGGCCGGCTATCAAGCGTGTAGCGGTAGCTCAGTTGAGTACCAGCGCTGCCAAGCAACTCACCCGCCTCGTGCAGGTAGTCGGGATGAATCATCAATGCGGCGTATTCACGATCCGCCGACAATGCCGACTCCAGCCAGCGGTTCGCCGCGTAGATATCGGAAAATTTCTGCAGTTCGAATTGCCCGTCAGCTGTTTTGACCAACATCAGCGACGGTGCGTATTCTTTGGCCGAAATCATCAGAACATCTTTCAATGCTGGGACTTGCAGCCTGATTTTCAAGCCCTGAATAGTCACCGCAGGGTCGTTGGCCATGGCTCGCGCGATGATGTTCGCATCGGTGGAATCCAGCTTCTCGGACTGGCGAGCTACAAAAACTGCAAACTCCATCTGGCTGAAGAGATAGTTGCGATAGGCCTCCTGCCAAGCAACCGACGGCGAGTATGCAAGACTGCCGGTAAACTCCAGGCGCAGATTACGATTTTCCAGCCACTGCTCGAGCGCTACTGCCGTCAGCCGACTTCCGTCGGGAGCGCCGATGATGGTCAGAGTCGCTTTGTAACCATTGTCGTGCAGACCGAAAACAAGAAACTCCGTCAGCGTCCGGGTTTCTTCCTGCTCGATGGTCCGTCCGGCAATCTGCAAAGTGTACGAGCTATGGACACTGATCGCTTCAGGATCCAGGCGTTCGTCAAAGGCCCTCTGCGCCCATGCGGAGAACGTGCGCAGCACATAGTCCTTGAAAGAAAAACACGTATCGAACGCGCTCGAATATGCAGCCTCATACTGGTCTTTGGATTCTTCAAGCTCGCTATAACGTTGTTGAACATCGCTACCAGCGGCATGCAGCCAAAGCGGCCAGTCGGTGCGCTTCAGTGCTGCCCAAAGCAGATAAAAGCGGGTGTCGATGCCGTAACGCAGCACATGCAGGCGTTGATTCTCTTGAAGCATGGAGATCAGTGGTTTTTCCAGTTGTTCCCGGCCCCTGATCAAGGATGAAACATTTTCAAGCTGACCTTTGAGGTGAGTGTCGACACAAAAGACATGAGGACTTTGCGTGGCTTTCGGATAACTGATCTGCTCGCTACTCAGGGAAAGTCTCTGCTGAAGTTTGCTGTGCAAATCGGTATTTCTTTCAAAGAACTCGAAGCCGTTTTCCGGCGTGTGCAGCAGATAGGAAGTCGACTCGTTGACCAGTTGCATCTCTGCGACCGCACGCTCGGCGTTGTCCAGAACGAAACAGGGCTGGCGCACCAGAAGATAATCCTGTGCCGGTTGCAGGTTGACTTCAAACGCTGCGCGACCGGCATCTGCTTCCAGCAGATGAGCGAATCGCTCGCCCAATCGGGCATCGAAATTGTTGGCCATGACCGACAGCGACAGCTCTGCACCGGTGACCACGGCATAGGCCTTGATGAAAGCCTGTTTGTTCGACAGCGGTGCATTGTCGGCATGGACGGGTTTCGCTGGCGCAGCCCAGAACTTTGCGATCTCGGCTCGCAATGTTTTTTCCAGTCCGGCAGTTACAGCAGCGATCAGATCTTCAACAACAATGGTATTGAGCACCTTGACTTTGAATTGCTCACTGAACGTATCCGGCAGAACAAAAACCCCATCACCACCCATAATATAGGCAGGACTTATATGGTTATTCAGACAATGAACCGTCACCTCCCAAAGAGTGCCTGATGGCCGATTTTCATCGGCAGGGAAAGCAGGATCCGTATTGACATAGACCTTGTCGATATCAACTGTTTTGCCCAGACGCTTCAATTCACCCTCAAGCATGCTGCGCAGAATATCCAGCACGCTCGGCATGGCGTCGATGATCTTGAACAGATCTGTTTTAGCCTGTGTTGCCTTTTCCCACTCTTCCGGCCAGGTAACCTGCTCACCGAAAGAACCACGCATCAAACTTTTATATAACTTGACCACAAACTTTCCTTACTTGATTATCCAGAGCTGCAAGTGCAGCCACCGCCGATAATTGCAAGGTAGTTTCTTTTTCAGCCGACATGAAGCTCGAACAAATTACAAAACATGCCACCCAACAACGAACACCATGTTGTGCTACTGAAATTTACAAAACTAAACCAGTATCCCCATCAACTTGGCTTTCGCCACAGCCTGGGTTCTGCGTTCTACACCCAACTTACCGTTAATCCTCCTCGCATGGGTTTTTACTGTATGTAATGAAATAAACAGTTGCTCGGCAACTTGCTGATTAGAAGCCCCTTGAGCAATCAACATCAGCACTTCCCGTTCGCGCCGACTGAGGCCAGGCGCCTGTTCATCGTTTTCCCGTGGCCAGGCAGAAACCTCCTTGCCAGCCCCAGTGAGGCTACCTCGGCGTAATTCCCACTCGCGCACGGCTTGCTGCAATCGGCAACGCTCCGCCAGCGTTACGGCTCGCTGGAACGCTTGCTGCGCCGCCACCGTGTCACCGTGCGCCTCGGCCAACTGGGCGAAGGCCAGCAACAATTCCGTTTCCGCCGCCAACATGCCTTTGGCCTGAGCGCGCTTCAACAATCGCTCAATGGTTGGCAGAGCGCTTTCGTCCGGGACCGATTGCGCATTCGCGCAGGCCAGCAGGTATTCGATGCGAATAATCAGTTCGAACGTCGCGGGTGGCGCCTGCAACGCCGAAGGTCCCCGGTAATGCCGTAACAGTCGGCTCAACGCTTCTTGCGCAAGATGCGGTCGGCCCTGCTGCAACCAGAACTGGCTGCTCACCTGCAACACAACACCGCGATAGACCGTATCGGGAATCTGCCGCTGCTGCATGACCCTTTCGGCCTCGCGCAGGCATTCGAAAGCGCAGGCATAATCGCCGCGATTGCCGGCCAGTTGAGCCTGCCCCAAATAGCCATACAAGACTCGTTTGTCTGCACTGCGCAAGCAATCTTCAAGGCCCTGGCTGAACAACTTCGCAGCCTGCTCTTCAAGTCCCATGCACAGCGCCAGTCGTCCGCGCCGCAGGGCAATCCGGCCGAGCAGTGGCACGGGCACTGTGGCGCGCTGGCGCAGCAAGTGCTCGATCTCCACCAGCAGGCTTTCGGCACGCAAAGGCGCGCCCCGCTGCTCGAGCCATTGCGCATGGTCAAGCTCAAGCAAGCCTTCGAACAGCAAGGAGCCGTGAGCACGCGCCAGGCACAGCGCTTCGCGGTTGAGGGCATGTGCCTGATCCAGCTCGCCGCACAGTAACGCCTGCTGGGTCAGTCCCGACAGGCACATCAAACGCGCCTGCCAGGCCTCGTCAGCCAGTGCAGACAAAGCCTCCTGAAAGCAGGCGCGTGCCGGCTCCATTTGCCCTTGCAGGTGAAACAGCCATCCCTGTTGCGCCTGCCAGCGGGCCAGCAGTTGCTGCTCCAGTTGCGCTGTCGGCTGCGGCATGAAGCGGCCGAGATGAGCCAGGCATTGCCCGGCCTGTTCGAACCGGCCGGCAAACAATAAGGCGCCCGTGACCAGCACGATCAGCTGTGGTGTCATCAGGGTCAGCTGCTGGCTTTGCTGCTCGTGCAAACGCAACAGCAGGACGACGGTCTGGTCTTCGAACAAGTCTTCGAAGCCGAAATGCTGCAACAGGCTGACGGCAGTTTCGTATTCCTCGGCCAACAACGCTTGCTCGAACGCCGCTCGCCAATCCTGCGTCGCGCTGAACCACTGACAGGCGCGCCGGTGCCAGGAACGCGCACACGGCCAATGCGACTCCTGGATGATTCGCGACAGCGGGCGGAACACCTGGAGCCAGTCAGCGGATTGCTGCCATGGCTCGATAAAGCAGCCCAACACCTGCAGATCGTGCAGCAGCCGCGCGCCTTCGCCGGCGCCGAACAAATGCTCGCAAAGCGGCGCATTGAACCGTGGCAGGTGAGCCAGCACACGCCATGCCTCGTCCTGCTCCGGCGTCAGGTTGCTGAACAGTTCGTGCTGCAGATAATCGAGCAGAGTGTCGACACGCTGCTGCGGTTGCAGGTTTTGCGACCAGTCGCATTTCTGCAGGAGCGCCATGCGCGCCCCCGCGCACCAACCGCCAGTACGCTGGATGATACGGGTGGCGACGCGGTCCGCCTGGTCAGGCGGCAAATGGTGCAACACCGATACAACTTCATCGTGAGTCAGCGCCAGGCTGGCACTCTCGAATTCGTAGAGTTCGTCATCGAGCAACAGGCGCGGCCAGTTGCACTGCGGCCGGCGGCGAGTGCTGATCCACCAGGTGAGCGCCGGGCTGCTGACCGCCAGCAAGCGATCCAGCAGAGCATCCACAGCCGGATCCGGCAGCCGACTGTAATCGTCGATAAACAGCGAAGTCGGCCTCGACCAATGGGCCAGTTCCGCCATCAGCTGCGTATCATCAAGGCCTTCGACCAGCCCGAGCGCCCGCGTCAGACGCAGGCAAAATTCTTCGCTGCTGAGCGCCGCTCCCGCCAGCGGCAGCCAGATTGCCTCGCACTCCGCGCGCACCTGAAGGAGACATTCGGTGAGCAGTGCGGTTTTGCCACTGCCTGCCGGCGCGCACAACAGCCTGACCCGTGCGTTCGATGTCAGCAAAGGCGCAGTCAAGCGACTGCGAGGCTGATGATGTGAAGACAGCCTGGGCAAAAATCCGGGTCGATCCAGGCACGGGGTCATGGCGGTCATCGGGTGAGCCTTCTTATCGTTGTGCGCTCACCCTAGCCCTCTCCCGCGCCCTTGTTGACGAGTATTCAGCACGCTGATTGATGGCCATAAAAAAGGCGACCGTGCGGTCGCCTTTTGTCAGCGGTACAGCAGAACCGTTAGCGCACGCCCTCGGCGCGCAGGGCCGAAGGTGTGTAATCGGCAGCCTTGGCTTCAAAACCGAATTCGAAGCTGTGCTTCTCTTCGTTCTTCATGCCCAACGCAATGTAGCGGCCGGCAATGATGTCGTAGAGCGCTTCCAGCGTGTAAGCCTGAGCCTGATGATCGTAGTAGTACTGCGCGTGACCTTCGGCAACGCGCCACAGTTGCCCGCGACCGTCGTAGTGATCGGCCAGTGCCACTTGCCAGCTGTCCTCGTCGATGTACATGTGGCGCTTGGCGTAGATGTGCCGCTCGTTCGGTTTCACCGTGCCGATCACTTCCCAGACGCGGTGCAGTTCGTAACGGGTCAGGTCCTGATTGATGTGCCCGGCCTTGACGATGTCGTCGTACTTGAGCTTCGGCGAGTCGAGTTTGTAGCTGTTGTAGGGAATGTACATTTCCTTCTTGCCGACCAGTTTCCAGTCATAGCGATCCGGAGCACCGGAGAACATGTCGAAGTTGTCGGAAGTCCTCAGGCCATCGGCCGCTGTACCCGGGCCGTCATAGGCCACTTGCGGCGCGCGACGTACCCGGCGCTGACCGGCGTTGTAGATCCACGCCAGACGCGGTTCCTTCACCTGATCGAGGGTTTCGTGCACCAGCAGCACGTTACCGGCCAGCCGCGCCGGGGCGGTCACCGATTGCTTGAAGAAGGTCAGTACGTTGGCGGCTTTATCCGGGTCGATGTCTTTCATCAGTTGCGGCACGGCGATCTCTTCTTCGAAGCGGATCGGCGTGTAGCTGCCGTTGGTCTGCGGTGTGACCTGGGTGATGATCCGCCGCAGATTGCCACCGTGGTAGCGGGTGATGTGGTTCCACAGCACCTCGACGCCGTTCTTCGGAATCGGGAAGGCGTAGTAGCGGTTGCCGGTGAAATTGGCCAGGCCGTTGCCATCGTTGATTGCGTTGACGTTCAGCGCGCTGCGCTTGGCCGACTCATAGATTTCCGCCGGCGCCCCCACGGTGCGGTGGGTCGGGTAAACCGGGATCTTGTAGGTTTCCGGGTAGCGTTTGAACATCGCCACCTGGCCATCGGAGAGCTTGCTTTTGTACTGCTCGACGTTCGCGGCGGTGATGGTGAACAGCGGTTTTTCGTTGGCAAACGGGTCGGCGAGGAAGCCCTTGCTGTCCACCGCACCGGCGTTTTTCGGGATGCCGCCGGTCCAGGCCGGAATCGAACCGTCCGCATTGCCGGCCTTCTCGGCGCCGAGCGGGGTCAGGCTGGTGCCGAGCTTGTTCGCTTCATCCGGCGACACCGCCGCCATCACGTTGGCGGCCAGCAGACTCAAGGCCAGCACGCCACATTGCAGAATCGTTTTGCGCATTGCAGTCATCCTTCTCGGGCAGATCAGAAGTTCACGCCGAAGCTCAGGGCCACGAAGTCACGGTCTTCGAGGACGTTGTAGTCGCCACCGAAAAAGTCGGTGTAACTCAGGCTCGCGGTGTAGGTGTTGCGGTAGTCGGCATCGACGCCGAAGCTCACGGCTTTCGCACCTTCGTTGAACAGGCCGTTGGGGCCGTAACCGGCGACGTCTTGCGACCACGACAGGTTGGGCTTGAGGTTGATCCCACCAATGACGTTGGCGTAATCGAGAATCGCCCGGGCGCGATAGCCCCACGAAGTCGAGGTGACGAAGCCGTCGGTATCGCCGCCGAAACCATACTGGCCGTAGACCGAATCACGGCCATAACGCAGCTCACTGCGTGACTCCAGACCACCGACATGCACCACCGCTGCTTCGCCGACCACGGTCAAGCGTTCGGCGCCGAGCACCTGATCGAAGAAGTGTGTGAGGGTGCTCTGGATCTGCGTGACTTCCTTGCGCCGGTAGCCTTTGTTGTCGGCACCCGGCGAAGTGGCGAGTGGCGATGCGGTGCCGCCGGCAATCGGGTTGACCAGCGCCAGGGTCAGGTCGTTGGTGTTGACCTGCACCGGCGCGTTCGGCCGGTAGCTGATCTCGCCGGTCCATGCGGTGCCCGTCGGAAGAGTGGTGGAGAAACTCGCGCCGTACAGACGAATGTCTTCCGGATATTCGAGGTAATACTGACCGCGCCCGAGCATCACGCTTTGCGCCAGCCCGGCACCACTGCCGGGCGCGAGTCCGTTGGCGATGCCGACCATGCCTGGCAACGCCGCCAGTGTCGACAGCCCCGCCGTAGTGGTGCCGACCGTCGGCGTACGGCTGTGGTAGTTCATGAAGTAGAGGCCGTACTCGGTGTCGTCGCCGAGCCAGCGCAGCGCCGTGCCCCACTGCCCGGAATCGCGCGCATCACGATCGCCGCCACGGGGGATCACCACGCCCTCGCGGGTGACCTGGATGCCTTGGCCGAACGCGGTGGTCAGCGGCACCAGTGGCGCCACCGCTGGGCTGCCGACGGTGTAGCCGTTGTTGCAACCGTCCGCCGCCACGTCGACGCCGAAGAACGTGCCGCAGTTGTCGAGAACGGTCTGGTCCCACTCCAGTTGGTAGAAGCCTTCGACCGAGAGTTTGTCGGTCAGGCTCTGCGAGCCAAACAGCATGTTCACCGGAATCAGGCCTTCCTTGATCTCGGCACCGGGACGGCGGAATGCCGAGACGTCGACCGGGTTGATGCTGTTGATCGAGTTGCCGATGAAGGTACTTTCGCCCCAGCTCACCACCTGCTTGCCGGCCCGCACGGTGCCGGGCAAATCGGCGATGGCGTAGTTGTGATAGACGAAGGCATCGAGGATCTGCGCGCCGGAAGACTTGGCGCCTTCCTTGCGGCCGCTGTCGCTGATCTGTTTGAACTCGCGGTCTTCGTCCTTGAGTTCGAAGTCGTACCAGTATTTGCCCCGCACGAACACGCCGGTATCGCCGTACTTCAGTTCGAGGTCATGGATGCCCTTGAAGATCTTCGAAAAGGTTTCGCCCTTCTTGAAATTCAGGCGCCCGTCATCACCGGTGGACGATTGTCCGCTGCCGCCATTGACCGTGCCGACCAGCGTGTTGTCGGCATCGCGCAGACCCCAGCTCGCGCCGACCGAAAGTGACGAGTCGAAGGTGCCTTCGATTTCGCCGATGTTGAAGGCGACCGCTTGCGTCTGGGTGCAGCAACCCAGAGCCACCGCAGCGGCCAGCGCCTGCGGTGTGAAGATGGCGCGCATTGTTGTTTTTGTCATGCGTCTTCCCCGGTGAGTGACAGAAGGCCCCACCCTACTGCCGGGTGAAGCGGTCGATAAGCGCACCAAGGAGGTATTTGCGTTGTCGCTCGAAAGGATGAATGGCCTTGTACGGCGGGGCCTGGGGCGGTTCATGGACTGGCTGGATAGCGCGTCATCAGCGCCATCCATGCGCACGCCACTGTTGCGCGCCCCGTAACAGTGCATGTCTGGAATCGGTATTTTTCCTACAGGCTTGAGACCTTATTCTGAGCGCGCTTTCCTCGGCACACGCCGCAAAGCGCCAAGCTCGCCACGCTGAATCGCGAGCGACTGGCTACAGATTCTGGATAAATCGATGTTTTCGGTTTACCGCCCCGCTGTTCACTGACGTTGATTTGTAGCTCCTTGATCCAACGTCTTACCTTGGCCGCTGCGTTTGCAGCGGCCTTTTTTATGGGCGTTTAAAAAGGCTGGATAGCGGTTCGGCAAAGCTTCCGATCAGCGCGTCAGACATTTCTTCGAAGCTCGGACGAATTCCCTCTGCACCGATAAAAACCCGTGAAAACCCTTTCGACATAACGCCCTGTTACTGACGGGCTTCTCGGATTTGATTACCGCCACTCTGAGGTAACTTGAAACACCTCAACCATTCGCTGGTGACACGGATGTCATCGCCACCCGTGCGCACTTTCGAGCGAGTGAAAACGCACATTCACAAGGATATGAATATGCCAAAGCCTCCACCGTTAGAACTGGATCCGCGCCAGCGTGACATTGCCGAAGCGGTGCGCCGGGAGCAGGAAGAAATCCGCGTACGCGAACAGGCGCGTCTGGCCGCGTTGGCGGAGAAACAGCGTCGGGATACCGAACAGGCTCGACTGGCGGCTGAGACCGCGCGCCTGAATGCTGAGGCTGAAGCTCGGAAGAAAGAGCGGCTGGCTGAGTTGAAAATCGCCCAGGCCGAGGCACAAGCCAAAGCTGAAGCAGCGGCGCTGGCCAATGCGGCAGAACAGGCTCGGTTACAGGAGGAACGCAAGCATGTCTTTCCGGCTTATGGAGCAGTGGCCCTCAACGGCCCGGCCGTTTCTTTCGCTTCGACAGCCGTCCCGCTCAGCCCGGCCACCTCGGCGGGAATACTCAATGCGTTACGTACGGCAAAAGCGACCCTGACAGCGACGGGCACGGCGCTGCTCGGCAGTCCGGTACTGATGGGATTCGCAGCGCTGTTGATGCCGTCACCTCTGGGCAACGGCGAACGCTTCGCCATGAGCGTTCCACTGGCCGAGTTGTCGTCCGAGCCGGCCGAGTCGCTGCGTGAAATCGCAGACCGGCAGGGCACTTTGGAGATGCAGGTCGGGCTAGGGGTCAGGCGACTCGGGGCTGGCACGCAAGTGTTCGTCGCTAAGAGCGATGACTTCCATATTCGCTCAAGTGTGCTGGTTCTCAATGCCGCATACGATCTGGTCAACGACTTATACAAGATCGCGCTATCGGACTCGCCCACCGACTTGCTGACCTGGACACCCGCTAACACACCGGGTGACCAATCGACCGCCTTGCCAATAGCGGATACCGGTTCGCCCGCCTATTCCGGCGCTTCCGTTGTTCCGATTGAAGGGCGGCTGGATCTGAACCCGATCCTGGTCGAACGCTGGGATCGATTCATCATCGTTTTTCCAGCCGATTCGGGGATAGAGCCGCTTTATGTGGTGTTCAGCAGTCCTTATGAGGGAGCAACCGAAAAGGGAAAGCACAGCGGGCGTGGTTTCAACCCAGACGAGACTGGAGATGAAATGACATAGTCACTGTGTTCGCGTTACTTCAGGCAACGCCACATCTGGACATGATGATCAGACGCCACAATCGAGACCTGATCAACGAGTATGGGACCTTGGAAGCATCGTACGCTCGGCTCTCCGCTGCCGGGATTTTGCTGGAGGGGTAAAAAGGGCCTAGCTATCAAAGGACCTAACTGGCAGCCGCCCAAGTTCATGACAGAACAAAGATACATTTGAAAACTGGAGCCACCAGCCGCGAAGGCTGGTGGCTTCGTTACCTTCAAATAGAATACTTCTGCAAATTCGCCATCATTTCCTTCAATGCTTCAATATTGTCCTTCGGATGCGCCGCGCCTTCGAAATCACAAATCTGCTGCCAGTGCGCCGCCACATCCTCTGGCGAGAACCCCTCGCGCGGATCGAAGCCGGCACCGAGGCTGCGTTCCCAGCGCACCTTGCCCATCCAGCCGCCGCCGACTTCGAACAGGCCGGACGTTTCCTGGCATTGCTCGCTGGCCAGATACACCACCAGCGGGCTGACCAGTTCCGGCTTCAGTTGCTCGAATACTTGCGGCGGGATCAGGCCCTCGGTCATGCGCGTGCCGCCGGTCGGGGCGATGGCGTTGACCAGAATGTTGTTCTTGCGTCCTTCGATCGCCAGCGTTCGGGTCAACCCGTAAAGCCCGAGTTTGGCCATGCCGTAGTTGGACTGACCGAAATTGCCATAGATGCCTGAAGTCGACGCAGTGAAAATCACGCGGCCGTAATTTTGCTCGCGCAGATGCGGCCAGGCGGCACGGGTAACCTTGTAGGCGCCTTCGACGTGGACGCGATAGACCAGATCCCAGTCGGCGTCGTCCATCTTGTGAAACGACTTGTCGCGCAGGATCCCGGCGTTGTTGACTACGACGTCGACGCGGCCGAAGGCATCAAGGGCGTTCTGTACCAGTTTGTCGCCGTCAGTCACCGAGTCGTGGTTGGCTTCGGCAATACCGCCGGCCTCGCGGATTTGCGCCACTACGCGGTCGGCAGCCGAAGCGTTGGCGCCCTCGCCCTGCGTCGAGCCACCGAGATCGTTGACCAGCACTTTGGCGCCCTGTCTGGCGAACAGCAGCGCATGCGCACGACCGAGGCCGCCACCGGCGCCGGTCACTATCACGACTTTATCTTCGAAACGCACAGGTTCATTCATCGCGGCGACTCCAGCAGGCCAAGGGATATTGCCCCGAGTGTCAGGCACGGCGCTTTGGGTCACAACGAACACGGCTGCGGCTGAATGGTGCGCGATAAGGCTGAGGGATGATCGAGTGTCAGGACGCCGAGAGCCCGTGCTCTCGGCGAGAATCAGGAGTACGCCACTTTGCGCGGAGGCAATACCAGACGATCGCGGAACGCCAGATAGTGCTTGAGCACCAGCGCCGGCGCCTCGGTTTGCGGATAGTGGCCGATGCCGGGTAAGAGCACGGTGTCTGCATCAGGGATCAGTTCGCGATATCGCTCGACCATGTGCACGCCCGAGATCGGGTCAAATGCGCCGTCGATCACCCGCAAGGGAATGTCACCCTGCTGCATGGCCGTCACCCAGCGCTCACGTTGCACCCGGCGCTCGGGAATGTAAGTGATCAATTTGTGCAGGATGCGCGGGCCATGGTTGCTGTCGACCAGACTCCAGTAATCATCCAGTTCGCTTTCAGTCGGCTGGGTCTGCGGGCCGAAGATCTGCCGGAAACCTTTGACCAACGCCTCACGACTGAATGCGCGACCAAGCAGCCAGCCAATCGGACTGAGCAGCAGTTTCTGCATCAGCAGCGGACGATGGGTTTCCGGAAACAGCCCGCCGTTGAGGAACACGCAACTGGCGACTTCGATGCGCTTTTCGTAGTGCCGCGCGAGCAGTTCCTGAGCGACGCTGTCGCCATAGTCGTGGGCAAGAATATGCACCGCTTGTTCAACCTGCAGATGGGCGAGCAGCGCCTGTTGCAGATCGGCCTGTTCCAGCAGGCTATAGGTGTGATTGCGCGGTTTCGCAGAATCGCCGAAACCGAGCATATCGCAGGCGATCACCTGATAACGCTGGGCCAGTGGCTGCCACAAGTAATGCCAATCCCAACTGGCGGTGGGGAAACCGTGAATCAACAGCAACGGTTCACCCTGCCCGACTGTCCAGTAGCGGATCGACTGGCCACGAAAGACAAAAGTCCGGCTGCGCTTGCGCCAGACACACAAAGGAATCTCGGCAAGTGGCATTAGAATTTATACCCCGAATCCTGCAGGTCGAGTTTGCGCAGCAGCGCCGGCCACGCCAGCGCGCCGCCCATGCCCTGCGCGCTCTTGGTGACGCCGGCAATCATCGCTTTGGCGCCGGCGAGAATCTGCGGTTCGATGGCGATCAGTTCGGTCCCTCCAGTCTGCGCCATGACCTGAATGTCGCAGGCCCGCTGGAAAGTGAACATCATCAGAAAAGTGTCGGCGATAGTCCCGCCGCAGGTGAGCAGACCGTGGTTGTGCAGCATGAGGAAACTGTTGTCGCCGAGATCGGCTTGCAGGCGCGCCTTTTCTTCATGATTCAGGGCCAGGCCCTCGTAGGCGTGATAGGCCAGGCTCGACAACACGAACAACGACTGTTGACTGATCGGCAACACCCCCTGCCTTTGCGCCGACACCGCAACGCCTGACGCGGTGTGCGTATGCAGCACACAAACCACATCGTGGCGCACCTCGTGGACGGCGCTGTGAATGGTATAGCCGGCGGGGTTGATTTCGTAGGGGCTGTCCATGAGTTTGTTGCCGGCCTGATCGACTTTCACCAGGCTTGAGGCGGTAATCTCGTGGAACATCAGGCCAAACGGATTGATCAGGAAATCTTCAGTGCCGGGCACCTTGGCCGAGATATGCGTGAAGATCAGATCGTCCCAGCCGTGCAGCGCGACCAGACGGTAACAGGCGGCAAGATCAACGCGGGTCTGCCACTCGGCAGCGCTGACCTGATCTTTGACGTTCGGCGACGATTGGACGGGGGCTACGCTCACTGTATGCACCTCTGCGTTCTTCTTGTTCTGCTCGTGTCAGCAGTCTAGTCAGGCGCAGGGCATCGCGTAGTTGCATTGGCAGCCAGCTTGATGACTGAACGAGTCAGCCGGGCAAACAGCCTGGATCCGTTGCAATGCAACAACGCTTATAAGGTGCAGCGATTATTGCCCGCAATCAGCCTTTGAGCGCTTCAATCAACTGCGCCAGCCACGGCTCGGCATCGGTTTCCGGCGTGACGCTTTCGCTGGCGTCGATGCGCAGCATTTCCTGAACCTCGTTTACGCCCAGTTCGGCAAACAGTTCGCGCATCTGCTCGCCACCGCCGCAGAAGGTGTCGCCATAGCTGGCATCACCGAGGGCGATCACCGCGCCGGGCAGGCCCCGCAACGAAGCAGGCAACTGATCGCGCAGCATCGAATACAACGGTTGCAGGTTGTCCGGCAGCTCGCCCATGCCAGTGGTCGAAGTGACGGCCAAAAGAGCCTCAGGAGCGAACGCCTGAATATCGGCCAGCGCGGCCCGCGAGTTGTAGAAGGTTTCAAAGCCGGCGGCTTTCAGCAGGTTCTGGGCGTGGCGGGCGACTTCTTCGGCGGTGCCGTAGACCGAACCTGAGAGGATGGCGACTTTCATCAATCTGATCCTGGAACTGAAAAAAAAGAGCCGCGATAGTAACAGCCCATGCCGCGAAGTTGCGATTGGCTCTCAATGCAAGCGGATGGCCTATAGACAGTCCGCGGCTTTCTTCTAGAATGCCTGCCACTGACATAACGGAAGGGATTCTCGGATGATCAACGCCAGCCTGCTGCAAATGGTGATCAATGCGTCGAATGACGGAATCGTGGTCGCTGAAAAGGAAGGCGAGCAGGACAACATCCTTATTTACGTCAACCCTGCCTTCGAGCGCATGACCGGTTATAGCAGTGAGGAAATCCTCTACCAGGACTGTCGTTTTTTGCAGGCTGGAGACCGTGATCAACCAAGTCTGCAACTGATTCGCGAGACATTGCGTGAAGGCGGTTCCTGCCGGGAAATCCTGCGCAACTATCGCAAGGATGGCACGCCGTTCTGGAACGAATTGTCATTGTCGACGATAAAAAATGCCGATGACGGGCAGACCTATTTCATCGGTGTGCAGAAAGATGTGACGGTTCAGGTCAAGGCGCAGCAGCGGGTTGCGCAGCTGGAAGCTCAAGTGGCGGCGCTGCAAAGCGAGCTGGCGGCACTCAAAGCGACGAACGGCGCAAACAAAACCGCGAACTGACGGTCATTAACTACAATCACCAATGACTTTGTAACTATTCACTTCGAGTTAGCCATGCAGCGCGACGCCCTCCTCACCCAGGACGAGCTGGATTTCATCCAGACAATGCAGCACAACCCGCAACTGAACGTGCGGGATGCGACGTCGAGTCTGCTGGTTAATGGTGGTTCGCAGATCCGTGACCTGCTGACACGTCTGGCTGCTCACGAGCAGGTGACGATCCAGGCCAACTTCGAAAATCAGCAGATGACCTTCCCGCTGCATCTGGTGGAAGACGAGTTCCACGCACTGCATCTGCGTCTCGGGGTGCCGAGCATCTACGAAGACGGGCCGATGGTGCGCCCATGGCGTCTCGTACTCGAGGAGCCGGTGGCATTGGAAAACGCCAAAGGCCAGCCCGGCACGCTGTGGGTGCACGAGGTGTCGCACAAAGGTGTGTTGCTGGAAGTGCGCAACAAGACCAAACCACCGAAACATTTCGCCCTGTGGTTCAGCCCTTCCGGTTATGAGCGCATCTCGTTGCGCGGCCATTTCGAGCGTGAAACCGAGCAAGGTTTCTTCGCTTACGAACTGAGCCAGACCGATGCCGACGAAACCGAGCGCCTGCGCCAGTTCATCCTTCAACAGCATCGCCTGACCCACCCCGCCCTGCACGCCTGAGTCTCAGGTATCCAGCTTGCCTGCCATGAATTGCTTCATGCGTTGACGCATTGTTGCGCCCTCGTTACCCAGACATGCAACGGATGAGCCGGCCAGACTGTCTTCGGCCAGTTCCGAGGCATCGCCGGCCAGCATCAATTGGCAATCGAGGCTCAGTGCCAGACGATTCAGGCGCCGGGGCAGCTCTGGGGCGGGGGCATGATTGGAAAACAACACAAGTGCGTCAGGCTTGACCTTTTCGCAGACCAGCGTCAATTCATCGAACGGCTGGCCCGTGGTCAGCACCCGCACGCCAGAGTCGTTGCCGCTGAGAAACAACGCCGCGACCAGCAACTCCAGCTCTCTGCACTGCCCCGCGAGCGCGCTGACAATCACCCGACGCGGTTGCGCACCCCGCAACATGACAATGCGCTGCAGTACACGCACCCTGAGAAATCCGTCGAGAAACAACCATTCGCTGGTTTGCCCGAAAGCGTCCTGGCGCTGCAGCAGTTGACGCCACAACGGCATCAGAATGGCTTCGAACACCACCGGCAGCGCGTACGACGAGAAAATCTGCCCGTAGACGCGATCCAACTGCTGATCGTCGAACGCACTGACCGCCTGCTGAACCTGCTCCTGCCATTGCTTGTAATCGGCCTGCACATGATCATCGGGGATAAAGTTTGCCAGCACCTTCAACGGCTCTGTTTTCGCCAGGATCTTGCCGACTTTGCTCACGGCCACGCCGCGATCGATCCAGTCGACAATGCTGCGCACGCGCTCGATATCGTTCATGGAATACAAACGATGCCCGCTTTCGGTGCGCGTCGGCTGGATGAGTCCATAACGGCGCTCCCAGGCACGCAGGGTCACCGGGTTGACGCCGGTCAGGCGCGCCACTTCGCGGATGGGAAACAGCTCTTCGCGCTCGATCGTGCCGAGTACTGTTGAAGCCGGGCGAGTGTCCGTGTTTACAGGCATCTGGCGGTCAACTTCCATGTCGGTTCATTGGATCCCATTTTAAACATGATGGACTGGAAACCTTCAAGTAGTGATCTGCGACGAAAGTGGCTGGTTTAATCGGCAAATTCAGGAATAATCCTTGCTTGTCGTAAAGCGCAGGCCTCTACCCCGGCCTGCGTCAGGCGAAGTTCTTACCCGGAACGACGCACTCGAAATACGGAGATACAAAATGTCTACTTCCCCCGTTACGTTGATGGTAGCGCGTCGCGTCGCTGATGGCCGCTATCACGATCTCATTGCATGGTTGCGCGAAGGCGAGCAACTGGCCACCGACTTCCCCGGCTACCTCGGCTCCGGCGTCCTTGCGCCACCGCCCGGTGACAACGAATTCCAGATTATCTTTCGCTTTGTCGATGAGCAGACCCTGCATGCTTGGGAATACTCGGCGTCGCGTACCGCCTGGCTTAACCGCGGCAGCGATTTGTTCGAACATCCTAAAGAGCACCGGGTCAGCGGCATTGAAGGCTGGTTTGGTGCTGCCGGCCAACGCCCGCCGCGCTGGAAACAGGCCGTGGCGATCTGGCTGGCGTTTTTTCCGGTGTCGCTGATATTCAACTTTGCCCTCGGCCCGCTCCTCGCTGAGCTGAGCCTGTTGCCGCGCATCTTGATCGGCACGGCGTGCCTGACGCCGCTGATGGTGTATTTCTTCATCCCGTTGTCGACGCGTCTGCTGGCGAACTGGTTGAACAGCACGCCGACGAGGCCATTGGCTGGCGCACCGTCGGCGCAGAATCGCTGATCTGCAGCGGGCGGCGAGCCTGTTATAGTTTTCGCTTCAACCGCGATGCGAGCCGCCCATGCCAGATTCCGCAGCCCCGATCCTCATCACCGGCGCCGGCCAGCGTGTCGGTTTGCACTGCGCGCAGCGATTGATCGAGGATGGCCACCCGCTGATTTTCACTTACCGCACCGAGCGACCGGGCGTACAGGCCCTTCGCGATCTTGGCGCGACAGCGCTGTTCGCGGATTTTTCCAGTGAGGCAGGAATACTGGCCTTCATTGATTCACTGAAAGCGCACACCGACACTTTGCGCGCGATTGTGCACAACGCCTCCGAATGGCTGGCGGAAACCCAAGGCAGCGAAGCACGAGCCTTCAATCGCATGTTCAACATTCACATGCTCGCGCCTTACCTGATCAACCTGCACTGCGCCGAGTTGCTGCAGCGCTCGACGCCTGCCGACATCATCCACATCAGCGACGATGTCACCCGCAAAGGCAGCAGCAAGCACATCGGTTATTGCGCCAGCAAGGCCGGGCTCGACAGTCTGACCCTGTCGTTTGCCGCGCGCTTTGCGCCCGCCATCAAGGTCAACGGCATCGCTCCGGCGCTGCTATTGTTCAACCCCGACGATGACGCCGTCTACCGCAGCAAGGCGCTGGCCAAGTCCGCGTTGGGTATCGAGCCCGGCTGCGAGGTGATCTACCAGAGCCTGCGCTATCTGCTCGACAATCCCTATGTCACTGGCACGACCCTGACCGTCAACGGTGGACGGCACGTCAAATAGGCCGTCCCGCTTCGGCCGCGAGTCGAGTAAGATCCACCAGAACGCCTGCAATAGACTGGACGGAGCAAATCAATGCCACAACTTCAACCGGGAATGGCGCGCATCCGGGTCAAGGATCTGCGCCTGCGCACCTTTATCGGCATCAA
>Ga0308171_1002613_pt1 | contig 18473 bp, 15 predicted proteins | sample PhyGR1_FD_202135 | JGI IMG/M metagenome (GOLD analysis project Ga0308171, IMG submission 202135) | Phyllosphere microbial communities from UC Gill Tract Community Farm, Albany, California, United States - DLSLSG.R1 | ecosystem: Host-associated > Plants > Phyllosphere > Unclassified | place: USA... | reverse complement strand
CGGGCCGAGGCCGGGGAAGCCGCGCGCTGGGGCAGGGGGGTGGCCGGTGTGTGCCGCGCGCCCTTCCAGTATTCCTGCTGGAACAGCCGCCACCCGCGCCACCTGCTGCTGCTGGCACCGCCGGCGGCCGACCCGGCCCTGGCGATGTGCCGCCGCATCGCCGCCCGCGCCCTGGCCGGCCTGCTGGCGGACCCGACCCGCGGCGCCACCCACCACCATGCGGAGGAGGACCTGCCCGGCTGGGCCGTGGCCCGTACGCCCTGCGCGGAACTGGGCGGCTTCCTGTTCTACGCGGCGGAAGCTGTGACCCAGGGTAAGAACAAATAGCGAACATGCTCGCGTATCCGCACGGCTCGTGACAGGCCTCGCGGCGTCCCCGTCGGGCCGGCACAAGCCGGGCCGCGCCGTCAAGTTCCGGCGCTGCCAGCCGTATCCGTGGTCGTGCATCACATCCACGCCGCACGCCGTTCGGCGCCATGCCCCTGAACGCCGCCGGCCATCCGCGCTACCATCCCGCCCATGGAAGCAGTGATCTACACCATGGTGCGGGATGCCGATTGGCAGGCCGCGCAGGCCGCCGGCGCCTATGCCGGCAGCGTGGAGGACCGCCGTGACGGCTTCCTCCATTTCTCCACCGCCGCGCAGTTGCGTGGCAGCGCGGCCAAGCACCGCGCCGGGCAGGCGGATCTGTGGCTGCTGGCCGCCGATGCCGCCGCCCTGGGCGACACCCTGCGATGGGAACCTGCGGCCGGCGGCAGCCGCCCCGGCCTGTTCCCGCATCTCTATGCGCCCCTGCCGCTCGCCGCCTTGCGGAGCGCGGCACCGCTGCCGCTGGGCACGGACGGGCTGCACGTCTTCCCCCCCGAAATTCCCTGAACCTTCAGGTCTTCAGCGCACGCTGGCTCATGATGCAGGCACCGACGACGATGGACGCCCCCAACAGGGTGGCCGGCGTCGGCCAGGTGCCCCAGATCGCCGCATCCAGCCCCACCGCCCAGACCAGCGCGGAGAATTCCAGCGGCGCCAACCGCGCCGCGTTGGCGTAGCGGAAGGCCAGCGCCAGGCAGATGGTCGAGGTGCCGGCGAACACACCGTTCGCGGCCAGCGCCGCCCAGTCCAGCCCTGCCGGCGGCACCCAGCCGGTCCAGGCGAAGGGCGCCAGCACCAGCACGCCGGGCAGGGCCGACCACAGGATCAGCCGCGCCACCCCGGCCTCCTGCCGCAGTTTGCGGTTGATGGTCAGCACGGTGGCGTAGCTGATGGTGCCGAGCATGGCGTAGGCATAGGCGCGCAGCGGCCCGCCGCTCTGCAGCCCCGGCGCCATCGCCACCAGCACGCCCAGAAAGCCCACCGCGCTCCACAGCCACACCGCGCGCGGCGGCATCTCACCCAGCAGCAGGGCGGCCATGGCCATGGTCAGGAACGGCGCGGTGAAATAGACCAGATAGCCCTCGGCCATCGGGATCTCGCGCAGCGCCATGAAGAAGCCGATGCCGGAGCCCATCATCGCCGCCGCGCGCAACAGGTGCAGCCAGGGATGCGCCGTGCCCAGCGAGCCGCCCAGCCCCGGCCGCAACGCCCGCGCGCCCAGCAGCAGCGCCAGCATCACCAACTGCCGGATCACCAGCACCTGCGCCACCGGATAGCCGCCGGACAGCAGCTTGCTGTTGGCATCCAGAACCGCGAACAGGCCAAGCGCGGCCAGCATCAGTAACGGCCCCTGCAAGGCGCTCTCCCATTCGCGGCCATGTCTCATCGGGTGAACCGGCCGGCCAGGGCATCAGCCATAAGCGCCGCCGCGCCGCAATCCCCCTCGCATCGCCATGCGCGTGGCACGGGCGGCCGGCGCTTTCCGGCCTTCCCTTGTGCGCCGCATCAGGGCACAAGCGGCGGGCCATGACCCCTGCCATTGCTTCCGCCCTGATGCCCCTGATGCGCGGCTTCGACCCCGAGCGCGCGCACAACCTGGCGCTCAAGGCGCTGGCCCTCGGCCTCGCCGGGTCGGACCGCGGCACGGATGACGCCGTGCTGGCCACCTCTGCCTTCGGTGTGGCCTTCCGCAACCCCATCGGCCTGGCCGCCGGCTTCGACAAGAACGCCGCCGCCGTGCTGCCGCTGATGCGCCTCGGCTTCGGCTTCGTCGAGCCCGGCACCACCACGCCTCGCCCACAGGATGGCAACCCCCAGCCACGCCTGTTCCGGTTGGAGGAGGATGCGGCGGTCATCAACCGCATGGGCATGAACAATCTCGGCCTGCAGGCCTTCGCCTCGCGCCTCGCCGCGCTGCCGCGGCCGCTGCCGGCGGTGCTCGGCGCCAATATCGGCATCAACAAGGAAGGCGCGGAGCCGGAGCGGGACTACCCCGCGCTGTATCTCGGCGTTGCGCCGCATGCCGCCTACGTCACCGTCAACGTCTCCTCCCCCAACACGCCGGGGCTGCGGGACCTGCAGGGCGAGGCGAAGCTGGCCGCCATCCTGGCCGAGATCGCCATCGCGCGCGCTGGCGCCCCGAAGCAGCCGCCCGTGCTGGTCAAGATCGCGCCCGACCTGGCGCCGGACGCCGTGGCGCCGCTGGTCGAGACCTGCGTCGCGAACGGCGTGACCGGGCTGATCGTCTCCAACACCACCATCGCCCGGCCGGCGAGCCTGCAAAGCGCCCATAAGGGCGAGACCGGCGGCCTCTCCGGCGCACCGCTCTTCGCGCCGTCCACCGAGCTGCTGAAGCAGGTCTACCGCCTCTCCGCCGGCCGGCTAACGCTGATCGGCTGCGGCGGCATCGCGACGCCGGAGCAGGCCTACCTCAAGATCCGCGCCGGCGCCTCGCTGGTGCAGCTTTATGCCGCCTTCGCCTATGCGGGGCCGCGGCTGATCCCGGACCTGAAGCGCGGACTGGCGGCGCTGCTCAAGCAAGACGGCTTCGCCAGGGTCGCAGACGCCGTAGGAGTCGATGCCTGATGCGGATGATGGAAAGCGTGGCCGAACTGGCCGACAGCCATGACGGCTTCGTCCTGGATATCTGGGGCGTCATCCACGATGGCCAGAAGCCCTATCCCGGCGTTCCGGAGGCTCTGGCCGAGATGCGGGCGCGCGGCAAGCGCATCGTCCTGCTCTCCAACGCCCCGCGCCGGTCCTGGACCGTGGCCAAGGCGCTGCAGGGCATGGGCCTGGGCAGCGAGCTGTTCGACGGCATCGTCACCAGCGGCGAAGTGTCCTGGACCCTGTTGCGGGACCGCACGCATCCCTGGTTCGCCAAGCTGGGCAACCGCGCCTTCCACCTAGGGCCGGAGCGTGACCTTTCGGTGGTGGAGGATCTGCCCATCACCCTGGTCTCCACCCCCGCCGAGGCCGACTGGCTGCTGAACACCGGCCCCGACCCCGACCGCGGCCCCAAGAGCGTCGAACCCTACCAGCCGCTGCTGGAGGAATGCGCCCGCTTCAAGCTGCCGATGCTGTGCGTCAACCCGGACCGCGCCGTGATGGTGGGCGGTGAGCGGCTGATCTGCGCCGGCGCCTTCGCCGACCGCTATCTGGAGCTGGGTGGCGACGTCATGGAAATCGGCAAGCCTGATGCCATGGTCTATGAGACGGTGCTCTCCACCCTCGCCGTGCCGGCCGCGCGCGTCGTCGCCATCGGCGACACCCCGCATACCGACCTGCTGGGCGCCAAGAACGCCGGCATCGACGCCGTCTGGGCCATGACCGGCCTGGCCGCCGACAGCCTCGGCCCCGACCCCAGCTCCGCGCTGCTGGAATCCGAAGCGGCGCGCCAGCACGTCACGCCGGTGGCGGCATTGCGCAGCCTGCGCTGGGCTGCCTGAGCGGGGCAGGCTGCTGCCAGCGGACAGGAAGGCCGGGGAAGGAATTCCCCGGACACCATCTTTTTTCTTACGAGCCTGATGTCAGGCGGCATAACCATGGCCGTCGCTCAGGGCTGTGCCGCGACACCCCTCCGCTCCCTTGCCCCATCACTGACAAAAAGAAGATGGGGCCAGGGATTCTTCCCCGGCTTTGTTTCTTCCCACCCGACCATGCACCGACGTCTTCGCCGTTGAAGAGCGCCCAAAGGTGAAGGGTGGCCGTCTGGTATCCATGGCCCGGCTGGGTCATAGAACGTTCCATGAGCCCGCGTGACACCCCCCCGGTACCGTCGTCAGACACTGCCCCCCGGATGTCGCCGGGCTCGGCCAAGCCCGCCATGCCGCCGGTTTGGCTGCTGACGCTGCTGACGGGTGCCGGGCCGTTCACCATGCAGGTGCTGATCCCGGTCCTGCCGGCGCTGGCCGGGCATTTCACCGTGCCCTATGCCTCGGCCCAGCTGACGCTGACGGTCTATCTTGTCGGCATCGCGATGGGGCAGTTGATCTACGGGCCGTTGTCGGACCGCTTCGGGCGGCGGCCGCTGCTGCTGGCCGGGCTGTGCATCTATTTCGTCGCGTCCCTGGCCGCGGCGCTGGCGCCTTCCATCGGGCTGCTGGTGGCGGCGCGTGCCATCCAGGCCGCCGGTGCCTGCGCCGGCATGGTGATGACCCGGGCGATGATCCGCGACGTCTTCCCGCGCGACCAGGCCGCCAGCAAGATCGGCTTCGTCATGATGGGCATGACAGTGGCGCCGATGATGGCGCCCCTGGTCGGCGCCGAGCTTCAGGCGCTGTTCGGCTGGCGCGCCACCATGCTGGCCTGCGCCGCCTTCGGCCTGGCACTGCCGCTGCTGGTGCTGCGCTTCCTGCGGGAAACGCTGCGCGAGCCGCAGCCGCTGCCGGGCATCTTCGGCGTCGTCGGTGCCTATGCCTCGCTGTTCCGCATCCACGCCTTCCGCTGCTACAGCGTGGTCACCGCCTGCTCCAGCGGCGTGTTCTTCTCCTTCATGGCCGGGGCGCCGCGCGTGCTGGTGGAAGGGCTGGGGCATACCCCGCGCGACTATGCCATCGCCTTCATGGGTATCTCCGTCTCCTTCGCCGTCGGCTCCTTCCTGGCGGGGCGGCTGTCGGCGCGGCGGGGCGTGCGGCAGATGCTGCATGCGGGGCTGATCGTCACCACCCTCGGTGCCGTGCTCTCCCTGCTCACGCTGCTGACCCTGCCGCTGTCGCTGGCGCTGTTCTTCGCGCCGATGCTGCTGGTGGGCATCGGCAACGGCATCTCCCAACCCAATTCCATGGCGGCCGCCATCAGCATCCAGCCCAAGCTGGCCGGCACCGCCTCCGGCGTCGTCGGCGCCACGCAGATGGCGTTCGGCGCATTGATGACGCTGTTGACCGGCGCGCTGGAGACCGGCAACGGCTTTGGCACCGCCGCCGTCATGGCGGTCTGCGCCGTCGGGGCTCAGATTGGCCTGGCCATGGTGGGGCGGGAGCGCAACTAGAGCGTGCGCCCGCCACAAGTGGTCGTTGCAAAGTTAAAATCACCTGAAACCATGACGCGAATTGACCGGGCCTCCGGGGTTTGCGAGGTTCCCGCCGTGAACGCCATTGATCCCTTCATCGCCCAGCAGCTTGCCGCGGACCTTCCGCCGGACGTGTTCGTCGGCGTGGTCCGCACCTTCGAGGCGGATCTGGCCCGGTTGGCGCAGCTGATGGTGGACGCGGTGAAAGCCGGCGACATGGAATCCTACCGTCGCTGCGCCCATGGCCTGGCGGGCGCGGCGGGGGCCATCGGCGCGCGCCGGCTGGAAGCTTTGGCACGGCGGGCGATGAGCGCGGCCGGCGAACCCTCAGCAACGGAAGTGGTGTTGCTGGGCCAGGAAGCGAAGGCGGCGCTGGCCGAGTTGTTCACCCTCTCCAGCGGTGCCGCGAATCCGGGCTCAGCCAGCTGAGGCCTGCTGCTGCTGCCGGTGCCCCAGCAGCGCCAGCAGGGCGGAGCGCTGCACCGGCTTCGGCAGATACCCGTTCATGCCCGCCGCCAGGCACTGCTCCTGGAATTGCAGCCCCAGCGCCGCGGTCAGTCCGATGATGCGGACCTGGCTGTTCGGCCCCCCGCTGCGGCGAATGGCACGAGTCGCTTCCAGCCCGTCCATCACCGGCATCTGCAGGTCCATCAGCACGACGTCGTAAGCCACCTGCTGGGCCCGGGCCACGGCGGCGGCGCCATCCATGGCCACGTCCACCTGGCAACCGGCGCTCTGCAGCACCGTCCGCAGCACCAGCTGGTTGGTCGCGTTGTCCTCTACCAACAGCACCCGCGGGTGCGGGGCGTCCATATCCCGCTCGCCGGTCGGCCCTGGGGTAGGGAAGGACGCGTCGCGCCCGCCCAATAGCTGCGCCAGGACGCCGCGCAGCTTGGCGGGCATCACCGGCCGCAACAGCACGGCATCGACGGCAGCGGCATCCGCCGGTGCCTGCCGCGCCAGGGTGGTGCCATGCGCGCTGAGGATCAGCGCGGTGCCCGCCAGTTCCGGCTCGGCGCGGATGGCGCGGGCCAGGGCGATGCCGTCCTCGTCCTCGCCGCCGGTCCGGCCCAGCAGGGCGGCGGCGAAGGGTTGCCCGGCGGTGGCGGCGCGGCGCAGCGCCGCCAGCGCGGCCGCCGCGTTCTCCGCCTCCGCCGGCTGGGCGCCGGCGGCCAGGACCTGCTGCGCCAGGGAACGCCGGGCGGCGGGCAGGGCCTCCACCAGCAGCACCCGCTGGTCCCGCAACGGCCGCGGCGCCGGGGCGGCACCGTCCGGCAACTCCACCACGATGTCGAAATAGAAGATGCTGCCGCCGCCCTCGCGCGGCTCGGCGCCGACGCCGCCACCCATCTGCTCGGCCAGCCGGCGGCAGATCGCCAGCCCCAGCCCGGTGCCGCCATAGCGGCGGCTGATCGAGGAATCCGCCTGGGTGAAGCGCTCAAAGAGCAGGGGAATCTGCGCCGGCGTCAGGCCGATGCCCGTATCGCTCACCGTGCAGGCCAGCCGCGCATGGCGGCGGCCTGCATGCGGCTGCGCCTCCAGCGGCAACAGACTGGCGGAGATTTCGATCCAGCCGCTCTCGGTGAACTTCACCGCGTTGCCGACCAGGTTGAACAGGATCTGCCGGAACCGCCCGGGGTCGCCCAGCACCCGCAGCGGCAACTCCGGGTCCAGGTCGCACACCAGCTCCACTCCTGCCGACAGGGCGCGCGGGCCGAACAGTTCGGCGATGGTGGCCACTTCCTGCTCGACGCCGAAGGCCACGTGCTCCGGCTCGATCATCCCCGCCTCCAGCTTGGAGAAGTCGAGGATGTCGTTCAGCACCATCAGCAGGTGCTCGGCACTGCGCTCGATCGTCTCGGCATAGTGGCGCTGCACCGGGCCCAGCGGCGTCTCCAGCAACAGCCCGGTCATGCCGATGACGCCGTTCATCGGGGTGCGGATCTCATGGCTCATCGAGGCCAGGAATTCCTCCTTGGCACGGGTGGCGGCATGGGCGCTTGCCTCGCTGGCGGCCAGCGCCTCGCCCTGCCGCTTCAGCGCGGAAGCCTGGCGGAACAGCACCCAGAGCGAGGCCAGCGCCACCGCGCCGATGGCCAGCAGGCCAACCAGGATGGCGCTGCCCAGGTAGCGCGCGGGCGCCAGCTCCTGCTCCAGCGGCGCCGCGGCCTCCACCACGAAGCCATCCTGCGTGCTGACGGCGAAGGCGGCGACGACCGCCTGGCCCTGCTCGTCCAGCCCGGTCCAGGACACGCTCTCCTGCCGCCCGGGCAGGGTGCGGAACGGCCAGGCGCTGCTGCGCCCCTGCCCGATGCCGAGCGTGCCGGGGGCTGAAGAGGCCAGCAACACGCCGCTGGTGCTGTAGATCCGCATGGCGACGTCGAACGCCGTGCTGTTGCGTTGGCTGATGCCGGTCAGGTAGCGCGGGTCCAGCAATGCCACCACGCTGCCCTGGAAGCTGCCATCGGGGCCACGCAGCGCCTGCGCCAGCGGAATGGTCCAGTCGGTCGCCAGCGCCATGTCGGCGGCGATGCCGGCGCGGTTGCGCTGCCCCGGGAACTGCCCGGGTTCCGGCCCACCCAGCCGCAGCCCGGCCGCGCCCAGCCGGGACGCTTGGAACCAGTCCCGGTCCGCCAGGCTAAGGCCGCGCAGGCTGGTCTCGGTCGCGGCGGTCACCAGGCCGGCACTGTCCAGCAACAGCACGGCGCGCAACTGCGGCAGGTCGCCCGTCCGTATCGCGATCTGCCGCATCAGCACCGCCCGGTCCTGGTCCGGCAGCCGCGCGGCCGTGTCGTCCATCAGGAAGGCGACCGTCTGCCAGGCGCGGGAGAGCTGGTCGGCCACCGCCGTCACCACGCCGCCAGTCATCTGCCGTGCCTGCTCCAGCGCATCGCGCTGCGCGCGGTCGACCAGCATGCTGTAGGAGACGGACAGGCACGTGCCGACAAGCACCACCGTGCCCGCGAATAGCAGCCATGGCGGCGGCCTGCGCCGGGTAAGGGAGGAGAGCCCGAGAAAGCGCAGCAGGCGGTCCAATGGCGAATTGTGGGGCAGCATGGGCTAGAGCATCATGGCTGCCATTCGCCGGCTTTGCGAGATGTTCCGCTCCCGCATCGCATCACGTCCTCGCAGGCTTGTGTGGCCTGTGTGCCGACCTCCGCGAAAATCAACGCAATTGTGTTGCATCGCGCGACTTTTTCGGGTTGCCGGGTTACAAAGAAGCCGCGCGGCGTCGGCTGGACCGTACAGGCATGGGCAACTGGCCCGGCTGTGTCTCCGATGGCAGCGGTTAGGGAATGAAGCGGTCATGTCGCGTGTCCACACTGGCCTGGCCGAGATGCACGACCCGCGCCTGCTGACCCTCGCCTTGCTCATCTGCATTCTTGGTGCCGGCATCTCCATCGTCGCGGTCCGGCGGCTGGCGCAGGCGGGCGGGCGCTCGCATGGCGGCTGGCTGATGATGTCAGGCCTTGCCGCCGGGGCCGCCGTCTGGTGCACGCACCTGACCGCGATGCTGGCTTTCGTGCCCGACGTGCCGCTGGCCTTCAACCTGGGCTGGGCGCTCGGCTCCCTGCTGTTGTCCGTACTGGCTTTCGGCACGGCCTTCGCCGTGGCCACCAGCGGCTGGCGGCACGGCCCGGCCATGGGGGGCGCCGTGGTCGGCCTTGCCATCGGCGTCACGCACTATGCCGGCATGGGCGCCTATGAAGGCTTGTTGGAATTCGACCCGGCGCTGGTGGCGCTGTCGCTCGTCCTGGGCATGGGCTGCGGGGTGGTCGCGCTGTCGAAGGCGCTGCGCGGCAGCGGCCGGCACGCGGTGCTGGCCGGCGCCGGCTGGCTGAGCCTGGCGGTGCTCACCCTGCACCTGACCGGCATGGCCGCCCTCACCATCCTGCCGCTGCCGCAGGAGCCCGCCACCTCCATCGCGGCGGCCGAGCTGGCGCTGGTCGTCGTCGCCATCGGCCTGCTGGCGGTGCTGACCTCCGCCGCCACGTTGATGATCGAGCGGCGTGGCCACGCGGAGTTCGGGGACCGGCTGCGCCGGCTGGCCGATTCCGCGCTGGAAGGCCTCGCCATCACCGCCGGCGGCCGCATCGTGGAGGCGAACGATGCCTTTGTCGCCCTGGCCGGCCAGCGGCAGCGCGCCTCCGTGCTCGGCCACGTGCTGCCGGGCGAGTTGCTGAGCCTGCGGGACCCGATCCCGGGCCTCGACGGCATCATCCGGCGCGAAGGCTGGCTGCACCATCCGGACGGTTCCGCCCTGGAAGTGGAAGTCACCGTGCGGGACGACGTGCCGGAGCCCGGCATGCAGATTTTCGCCCTCAGCGACCTGCGGGAGCGGCGGGAGCATGAGCGGCGCATCCTGCACCTGGCGATGCACGACCCGCTGACCGGGCTGCCCAACCGCGCGCGCTTCGCCCAGCGGCTGGAGCAGGTGCTGCGCCAGTCCCTGCGGCAGGAACCGGCACAGCCGCTGGCGCTGCTGCATCTGGGCCTGGACCGCTTCAAGGAGATCAACGACCTCTATGGGCATGATGGCGGCGATGCGCTGCTGCGCGGCATCGGCCGCCGCATCTCCATGGCCCTGCCGCCGCACGGCTTCGCCGCCCGGCTGAGCGGCGACGAATTCGGCGTGTTGCTGCCCTTCAAGCAGGAGCTGGATGTCTTCGACCTGATCGTCCAGCTGGAGCAATCCATCGCCGAGCCGCACTATATCGGCGGCGACGAGGTGTCCATCACCGCCTCCACCGGCGTCGCCCTGTTCCCCGCCGATTCCACCGAGGGGCAGGACCTGCGCTCCCAGGCCGATTTCGCCATGCGGCGGGCCAAGAAAAGCCCCGGCCGCGGCATGCATTTCTACCAGGCGGAGATGGAGGAGGCGCAGCGCCAGCGCCTGCGCATGGCCAGCGAGATGCGCGTGGCGCTGCAGGACGAGCAGTTCCGCCTGTTCTGCCAGATCCAGATGGACCTGCGCACCAACCAGCCCTGCGGGCACGAGATGCTGCTGCGCTGGCAGCACCCGGAACGCGGGCTGGTGCCGCCGGGCGACTTCATCCCGATGGCCGAGGAGAACGGCCTGATCCTGCCGATCGGCGACTGGGTATTGCGGGAAGCCTGCCGGCTGGCCGTGGCGCATCCGGAACTCGGCAAGGTGGCGGTCAATCTCTCGCCTGTGCAGTTCAGCCAGGCGGACCTGCCGCGCCAGGTGGCCGCCGCCCTGGCCGAGAGCGGCCTGCCGTCCGAGCGGCTGGAGCTGGAGATCACCGAATCCACCCTGATCCGCGACCACGCCCGCACGCTGAAGATGTTGCAGGACATCAAGGCGACCGGCGTGAAGGTGGTGATGGACGATTTCGGTACGGGCTATTCGTCCCTCGCCACCCTGCGGTCCTTCCCGTTCGACAAGATCAAGCTGGACCGGAAGTTCCTGGCCGAAGCGGGGGAGTCCGCTGCCTCGGTCGCCATCCTGCGCGCCGTCATCGGCATCGGGCGCGGCCTCGGCATTCCGGTGCTGGCGGAGGGGGTGGAGACGGAAGTGCAACTGGCGTTGCTGCGCGCCGAAGGCTGCGACGAGGCCCAGGGCTTCCTGTTCGGCCGCCCGCACCCGCTGCCGGAAATGGCGCTGCGCAACACCGCGCGTTCCTGACGCGCGAGGGCCGGGGAAGGCGCACCGTCCCCGGCCTTGTCAGGCTTCAGCCCCGGTTGATGCGCAGCGGCCCGAAGCTCTGGCACACCGGCATTACCTGCAGCGTGTTCACGTTCACCCGCGCCGGGCGCGATGCCACCCAATGCACCGTCTCGGCGATGTCTTCCGGCGTCAGCGCATCGGTGTTGGCATAGACCCCGGCCGCCTTCTGCGCGTCGCCACCGAAGCGCACGGTGGAGAACTCCGTGCCGCCGACCAGCCCGGGCTCGATATCCGTCACGCGAATCTGCGTGCCAAACAGGTCGGCGCGCAGGTTCAGGCTGAAATGGCGCACGAAGGCCTTGGTGGCGCCGTAGACATTGCCGCCGGGATACGGCCACTCGCCCGCCGTGGAGCCGATATTGACGATATGCCCGCGGTCGCGCGCCACCATGCCGGGCAGCACCGCCCGCGTCATCGCCACCAGCCCCTTGGTGTTGGTGTCGATCATGGCTTCCCAGTCGGCCATGCTGGCTTCCTGCGCCGGCGCCAGGCCCAGCGCCAGGCCGGCATTGTTCACCAGCAGGTCGATCTCGGCCCACTCCGCCGGCAGCGCCTCGATGGCGGTGGCGATGGCGCCGGTATTGCGCAGGTCCAGCGCGATCGGCAGCACATTGTCCGCGCCCAGTTCCTTCACCAGCGCGTCCAGGCGCTCCTGCCGGCGGCCGATGGCGATGATGCGCGCGCCTTCCTTGGCGTAGAGCCGGGCGATGGCGGCGCCGAAGCCGGCGGTGGCGCCGGTGATGAGGACGATCATGGCAGGCTTCCCTGAAGCGTGGCGGCCGCAGGCTGGTTCAGCCCGCCGCCGCCGTCACGCAGCAAAATGAGTGGACGGAATCGGTGGCGCGGTGCCGCCGCTCCGGCGACGAAGGTCGCCTCCGGTATGGCATCCGCCCCCATTGCCGTCACCCCACATCCGGCCGGGCGCTTCAGGCCCGCCCGACGCGCAGCAGGCCCGGGCCGTGCCGCCGCAGCCACTCATGCGCCGCCAGGCGGTGCGGGCTCAGCCGCGCCACCTGTGCCCAGAAGCGCGGCGAATGGTTCATCTCGCGCAGATGCGCCATCTCATGCGCCACGACGTAATCCATCACCCAGTCCGGTGCCATCACCAGCCGCCAGGAGAAAGCGAGGGTGCCATCCGGCGCGCAACTGCCCCAGCGGGTGCGCGTGTCCTTCAACCGGATGGCGCGCGGCGCCACCCCCAGCACCAGCGCGTGGCGGCTGGCGCGGGTGCCGATGCGCCGGCCGGCCTCCGCCCGCAGCAGCGCCAGGGCATGGCGCGGCAGCTGGCGGCGCGCCCCGGTGATGACTACCTCGCCCTCCGCCAGGAAGCTCTCGCCCAGCACGTCCGGCTCGTGGCGGATGGCGTGCGGCACGTCGCCCAGCCGCACCACCGCGCCATCCTCCAGCACCAGGGCCGGGGCCAGGGCGCCCAGGCGCTGGCTGGCCCAGGCGGCATTGGTCTGCAACAGCGCCACGCCCAGCCGGCGCGGCACGCGGGGCGGCAACGTCACCACCACCACACCCCGCACCGGGTCGATCCGCAGCGAGATGCGGCGCGCGCGGGGGGAGGGGCGCCAGACCACCGGGCACAACCAGCGGCCCAGCAGCACGTCCTCGGCCGCGCGTTCCCGGGCCGGGGCGGCAGCCGCCTCCGCCGGGGCGGCCGGCTTCATCCCCGCTGGGCCACGAAGCGGCGCAGGGCGGCATCGAGCTGCGCGATGCTGTAGGGCTTGTTGACGAACAGGGCGTCCGGCGCCGCCTGCCGGGCGTCGTCCCGCGCGCCGAAGCCGCTGGCGAAGATCACCCCCAGCCGCGGTCGCGTTGCCAGCGCCTGCCGCGCCAGATCGATGCCGGAGACGCCGGGCAGGCCGATATCGGTGAACAGCAGGTCGAATTCGCCGCGTTCCAGCTCCTTCAACGCGCCGCGCCCGTCGCGTGCCGTGGTGACCCGGCAGCCCAGGCCGGCCAGCATGTCCTCCGTGTCCATCAGGATCATCGGGTCGTCCTCCACCAACAGGACACGGAGGGCGGCTGGCACGTCTTTCATGGGCTCCTCGGCCGGCAGGCGGTTCACGGGCGGTGGTGCCAGGGGCGTGGCCGCGCGCGGCGCGGCCTCCCTGGCGGGCCCGACCCGGGACAGCGGGGGCGGGGCGGCGGCAGGTGGCGGCGACGCGGCGGCCGGCCGGTTGTTCAAGGTATGGCGGATCTTCCGCGCGAGGTCCTCGCGCCGGTACGGCTTGCTCAGCAGGTTCACGCCCGGGTCCAGCCGGCCGCCATGCACGATGGCGTTCTCGGTATAGCCGGAAGTGAACAGCACCCCCACGCCGGGGATCAGCGCCTGCACCTGCCGCGCCAGGTCCGGCGCCCGCACCGGGCCGGGCATCACCACGTCGGTGAACAGCAGATCGATGGCGATGCCGGCCCGCGCCAGCGTCAGCGCGCTCTGCCCGTCCGAGGCCCGCAGCACCGTGTAGCCGAGGTCCTTCAACAGATCGACCGTGGTGGCCTGCACCACCGGGTCGTCCTCCACCACCAGGATGGTCTCGGTGCCACTCTCCACCGGCGCGGCGGAGATGGCGGGGAGGATCTCCTCCGCCTCGTGCGTGCGCGGCAGGTAGATGCGGATCGTCGTGCCCTGGCCGGGCTCGCTGTAGATCTTGATGTGGCCCTGGCTCTGCTTGACGAAGCCGTAGACCATGGAGAGGCCGAGGCCGCTGCCCTGGCCGTCCCGCTTGGTGGTGAAGAACGGCTCGAAGGCGCGCTCCAGCACCTCCGGCGCCATGCCGCTGCCGGTGTCGGACACCGCGAGCATCACGTACTGCCCCGGCTCCACGTCGTGCTGCCGGGCGTAGTGGTCGTCCAGCATGGCGTTGCCGGCCTCGATGGTCAGCCGGCCGGTGCCGTCCATGGCATCGCGCGCATTCACCGCCAGGTTGAGGAGGGCGTTCTGTACCTGGTCCGGGTCGGTCAGGGTGTTCCACAAGCCGCCGGCGATCACCGTCTCCACGTCGATCGCCTCGCCCAGGGCGCGGCGCAGCAGCTCGTCCATCTCCCGCACCATGCGGCCCAGATGGATCGCGCGCGGTTCCAGCGGCTGGCGGCGGGCGAAGGCGAGCAACTGCGCGGCCAGCTTGGCGCCCCGGTCCACGGCGCCGAGGGAGGCCGCCAGGCGGCGCATGTCCTCGGCATCGTGCAGCCGGCGCTGCAGCAGCTGCAGGTTGCCGCTGAGAATCTGCAGCAGGTTGTTGAAGTCGTGCGCCACGCCGCCGGTCAGCTGGCCGATGGCCTCCATCTTCTGGCTCTGGCGCAGGGCGCTCTCGGTCCGGCGGCGCTGCTCCTCGCTCTCCTCCAGCGCCCGGGTACGCTCCCGCACCATGTCCTCCAGGTGCAGGCGGTAGCGCTCCAGCTCCTGCGTCGCCCGCTTGCCCTCGGTCACGTCGCTGCCGATGACGAAGATGCCGGAGACGCTGCCATCCGGCTCCATGATCGGCTGGTAGACGAAATCCAGCGCCAGGCTGGTCATCGTCTCTCCGTCCTCGCCCAGCAGCGTCACCTCCAGGCCGCTGGCGCGATAGGCGGTGCCGGAGGTGTAGACGTCGTCCAGCAGCTCGTAGATGCCCTGGCCCACCAGCTCCGGCAGTGCGTCCCGCACCGGGCGGCCGAGAATGTCGCGTCGGCCGGTCAGCCGCATGTAGGATTCGTTGGCGATCTCGAACACATGGTCCTCGCCGCGCAGGAAGGCGGCGAACACGCCGGCCTGTTCCAGCAGCCGGCGCAGGTGCTCGCGCTCCGCGTGCAGCAATTCCTTTTCCTGCTGCACCTCGGCGGCGCGGCGGAAGATGCTGCCCTCCACCCGGTCCTGCCCGGCCCGCTGGCGCAGCGTCTGCAGCTCCGTCACGTCGTCGGTCTGCTGCAGGATCATCGAGACCTGGCCATCCGCATCCAGGATGGGGGTGTGGCTGGCGCTCCAGTAGCGGTCCTCGAACACCGTGCCGTCCGGCGTCTCGTGCGGGATGGCGTAGCGGATCAGCGCCAGCACGTCCTGCGTCCTGGAGCGCAGCACGGCGTTCAGCGAGTTCCGCAGCTGTTGGATGCCGGTGCCATCCGGGTCGTGCGGCCCGCCGGGGAAGGCATCGAACACGTAACGGCCGATGATGTCGTCCCGCGTGCGCTGGGTGGCGTGCAGATACGCCTCGTTCACCCAGAGGATGACGAAGTCCGGGCTGAGCAGCATGTACGGGTGCGGCGCGACGGCCAGCAGGGCTTCGAAGTCAGCGGTCGCAACGGCGGCGGGCACAGCAAGTCCTTCGGTCAGGCGGCAAGGCGGCAGCGTGCAGGCACGCAGGATGACAGGTGCTTACGGCGGGAACGTGGCGCTGCCGCGCCTGAGCAACGGCCAGGCAGCGCCCGCGTTTCAGCCCGGGCGCGACTTCAGCTCAATCTCAATGAAGCTGAACGGCGCGTCGCCGGCATTGACCACGTTGTGCTCGGCGCCCGGCGGGCGCTCATAGGACACGCCGGGGGAGAGGGTGGCGGTCATGGTGTCGCCGCCCGGCAGCTCGATCACCATGCTGCCGGCATGCAGCGGCACCACCACATACGCGAAGCCGTGGCGGTGCCAGCCGGTCTCGCCCCCCACCGGGAAGTCCCACCGCATCACGCGCATGTCCTCGGTGTCGATCTGCACGGTCCCGGTGGCGGGGGGGCGGCAGCGCAGTGGCTCGTTCATCGGCTCTCCTTCTCAGCTTCCCTGGGGGGCTCAGCTTCCCTTGCGGGGCGGCGGCACGGCCAAGCCTGCCAGCCGAGGCCGCGCTGCGGAAGGGGGGGAGGGCCATTCGCCTGGCCAATCTGCGATGTGGTCTTCCAGATCGCGTGCCTGCCGCTCCGGCACCGCGCCGCCGCGGACCGAGGCGCCGGAGCGGTGCACCGTCTCCGCATCGCCCGACACCAGCGGGTGCCACCAGGGCAGGTCCTGCCCCTCCGCCACCAGGCGGTAGGCGCAGGAGGGTGGCAGCCAGTCGATCGTCGCCACCTTCTTCGGCGTCAGCTTCACGCAATCCGGCACATGGTCCCGCCGGTTGGGGTAGTCCTTGCACTGGCAGGACTGGGTATCCAGCAGCCGGCAGGCCACCGTGGTCCAGACCAGCTCCTCCGTCTCTTCATCCCGCAGCTTGTGCAGGCAACAGCGGCCGCAGCCATCGCAGAGGCTTTCCCATTCGCCCCGGCTCATCTGCTTGAGGGTCTTGGTCTTCCAGAAGGGGGGAGCATCGCTCATGCGGGGCTGCTTACTCCCATTCGGCCTTGACCTGCGAGGGAACAGAGTGCGAACTAAGCCACCATGTCAGACCTGCTACCCCCTGAACGCACGCTGCGCGTCTGCCGCGCCGCGTCCCGCCTCTGCGCGCGGCTGGGCTGGACGGCCATCCCGGAGGTGCCGCTGCCCACCGGCCGCCGGCTGGACCTGCTGGCCCTGGATGGCGATGGCTGCTTCACCGCGATCGAGGTGAAATCATGCGCGCGGGACTTCCAGACGGACGCCAAATGGTGGGAATACCGCGAATGGTGCGACCGCCTGTACTTCGCGGTCGACCTCGACTTCCCCCAGGCGCTGATCCCCGAGGATGTCGGCCTGATCGTCGCCGATGACGGGGAGGCCGCGATCCTCCGCCACCCGGCCGAGCACAAGCTGGCCCCGGCCCGCCGCCGGTCCCTGCTGCTGCGCTACGCCCGGCTGGGCGCCGCCCGGCTGCAGTTCCTGTCCGACCCCGCCGGGGCCGCCGAGATGCGGGCCGCGCTGCGGGTGGAATAAAGCCGCTTCCGCCAAGCGATCCCAGGCGGGCTGTCCCAGGAACGTTGCCCCGGGAAAGCTGCAATGGCAGTTGACGGCCGGGCCGTTCCTGCCTCATCCTGCTCTCATGTTCGCGATGACGACCATTAAGCGCATTACCAAGACGACCGCTCCGGCGGGGCGTCCTTTGGTGTGTGCGCGGTGATCGACGCGGCATAAAGCACCAAAGGCCCCGCCGGAGACGGACGGGGCCCGCGCAAACAGCGCCCCCGTCTCTCCGGTCCCATACGGAAGAGACACATGCTGACCCTCGAAGATCCCGCCGACGCGCAGTTCCGCCTGGTTGAGGCCAAGGCCCCCGTCGTTGCCATCGTCGGCGCCACCGGCGCCGTGGGCGTGGAGCTGCTGCGCTGCTTGGAAAGCCGCAGCTTCCCGCTGGGCGGGCTGAAGCTGCTGGCCTCCCCCCGCTCCGCCGGCAAGACGCTGGACTTCAAGGGCGAGCTCGTCACCATCGAGGCGCTGACCGAGGAGAGCTTCGCCGGCGTCGACATCGCCCTGTTCTCCGCCGGCTCCGGCATCTCCAAGCGCTACGCCGCCGCCGCCGTGAAGGCGGGCGCGGTGGTGGTGGATAATTCCTCCGCCTTCCGCATGGACGCGGACGTGCCGCTGGTGGTGCCGGAAGTGAACGCGGCCTCACTGGCTGGGCATCGCGGCGTCATCGCCAACCCCAACTGCGTCGCCGCCATCGCCACCGTGGCCCTGGCGCCGTTGCACCGCGCCTACCCGATCCGCCGCCTGACGGCCGCCACCTATCAGGCAGCCTCCGGCGCCGGCGCCGCCGCAATGGAAGAACTGCGCGAATCCACCGCCGCCTACCTGCGCGGCGAGAGCTTCGAGCCCAAGGTGCTGCCGCACCCCTACGCCTTCAACCTGTTCAGCCACAACGCCGACATGGACGAGGAGACCGGCTACAATGGCGAGGAAACCAAGGTCGTCGCGGAGACCCGCCGCATCCTCGGCACGCCGGAACTGCCGATCGGCATCACCTGCATCCGCGTGCCGGTGCTGCGCGCCCACGCCATGGCGCTGACGGTGGAATTCGACGAAGTCGTCACGGTCGAGGAAGCCCGCACCATCCTGGGCAACGCCCCCGGCCTGCGCCTGGTGGACAACCGTGCCGCCAACTACTTCCCCATGCCGTCCGATGCCTCCGGCCAGGATGACGTGCTGGTCGGCCGCATCCGCCAGGATATCGGCGACCCCTCCGGCAAGTCCCTGGCGCTGTTCGTCGCCGGCGACCAGCTGCTGAAGGGCGCGGCCCTGAACGCGGTGCAGATTGCGGAACTGCTGCTGAAGCGCTGAGGGACAAGGGAGGGGGCTTTCCTCCCTGGTTCGTCCTGGCCTGGAAGGGTTTGGACGGAAGAAGGCTAGGGAATGAATTCCCCAGACCCTTTCTTTTTTCTTCGAGTTGGCGATCCGCTTGAGCACTGAGAGCGGGCGCTGCTTGATGCTTTTAAATATTAGGCCGCGCGGGCTGAACCCTCAGTCGCCGGAGGTCCAGGACCTCCGGCGCACCCAGCCGTCTTCCAAGACCGTGCCCTCAGCAGCCCCACCCG
>Ga0308171_1002612_pt1 | contig 18476 bp, 18 predicted proteins | sample PhyGR1_FD_202135 | JGI IMG/M metagenome (GOLD analysis project Ga0308171, IMG submission 202135) | Phyllosphere microbial communities from UC Gill Tract Community Farm, Albany, California, United States - DLSLSG.R1 | ecosystem: Host-associated > Plants > Phyllosphere > Unclassified | place: USA... | reverse complement strand
GGTGCCGGTGGGATCGGCCACGGGCAGCTCGCTGACCGCGAAGACGGTGCCCGAGGTGCCGATCGACACCACGACGTCGCCGACCCCGGCGCCCACCCCGAGCGCGGACGCGGCGTTGTCGCCGGCACCGGCGGCGACGCGGCGGCCGTCGCGGTCGAGCACGAACTCATCTGCCGCGAGCACGCGCGGGAGCACTGCTTCGTGCCCGAGCGCCGCCACGACGAGGTCGCGGTCGTAGGCCCCCGTCGCCGCGCTCCAGTACCCCGTGCCCGACGCGTCGGAGCGGTCGGTGACCAGCTCGTCCAGGGCCGCGGCACCCGGCGCCGCCGCCGGGCCGAAGCCTCGCAGCCGCCAGGTGAGCCAGTCATGCGGGAGCGCGACCGCAGCGGTGCGGGCCGCATTCTCGGGCTCGTGGTCACGGAGCCACCGCAGCTTGCTGATGGTGAACGACGCGACGGGCACGAGTCCCGTGCGATCGGCGAGGCGCTCGGCGCCGAACTCGGCGACGAGATCGGCCGCCGCCCCGGCCGACCGGGTGTCGTTCCACAGCAGCGCGTCACGCACGACCTCACCCCGCTCGTCGAGAGCGACCAGGCCGTGCTGCTGACCGCCGATCGACCACGCCGCAACGTCCGCCATCCCTCCCGCGGCGGCGACGGCGGTACGCAGTGCGGTCCACCATGCCTCGGGGTCGACGCTCGTGCCCGCCGGGTGCGCCGCGCGCCCCTCGCGCACGACCGCCCCCGTGTCGGCGTCGACGATCACGACCTTGCACGACTGCGTCGACGAATCGACCCCCATGACCAGCACCATGCCGGCATCCTCTCTCTCACGACATCCGCGAAACCCCACCTGCGCCCCGAGACCCCGGGGTGAACCCAGCGTCTCGGGGCGCGAGCGACGTCTCGCGGTCAGGCGGCGGACCGGGTCAGCGCGCGCCCAGCAGGTGCTCGGTCGCGAGCTGCTGCAGCCGGACGAAGCCGAAGCCCTTGCCGCCGAGGTACGCGTCGGTGTCGAAGTCCTCGTACGCGCTGCGGTCGGCCACGAAGTCGTCGTAGGTCTCGCCCTCGCCGAAGGTCGGCTGCGAGAGCTCCGCGACGCGCGCGGCCTCGAGCGCCTCCTGCACCTCAGGGTCGGCGCGGAACGCCGCGGCCCGCTCCTTGAGCAGCAGGTAGGTGCGCATGTTCGCGGCCGCGGACTCCCACACCCCGGTCTCGTCCTCGGTGCGGCTCGGCTTGTAGTCGAAGTGACGCGGGCCCTCGTAGGCCGGCCCGCCCGCGGGTCCGCCGTTCTCGAGCAGGTCGACGAGCGCGAACGCGTTGTGCAGGTCGCCGTGACCGAAGACGAGGTCCTGGTCGTACTTGATGCCGCGCTGCCCGTTGAGATCGATGTGGAAGAGCTTGCCGTGGTAGAGCGCCTGCGCGATGCCAGCGGCGAAGTTCAGCCCCGCCATCTGCTCGTGCCCGACCTCGGGGTTCACGCCGACCAGCTCGGGGCGCTCGAGCGACTCGATGAACGCCAGGGCGTGACCGACGGTGGGCAGCAGGATGTCGCCGCGCGGCTCGTTGGGCTTCGGCTCGATCGCGAACCGCAGGTCGTAGCCCTTCTCGACGACGTAGTCACCGAGGAAGTTGACCGCCTCGCGGTAGCGCTCCAGCGCGGCGCGCACATCCTTGGCGGAGTCGTACTCGGCGCCCTCGCGGCCGCCCCACATCACGAACGTCTGGGCACCGAGCTCGGCGCCCAGGTCGATCTGACGCAGCACCTTGCGGATCGCGAAACGCCGCACCGAGCGGTCGTTCGACGTGAAGCCGCCGTCCTTGAACACCGGCGCGCTGAAGAGGTTGGTCGTGACCATGGGCACCGTCAGCCCGGTCGCCGCGAGCGCTCCGGTCAGCCGATCGATCTGCGCCTGCCGCTCGGCGTCGGTGGATCCGAAGGCGAAGAGGTCGTCGTCGTGGAACGTGAGCCCCGACGCCCCGAGCTCGGCGAGCTTCTCGACGGCGTGCACGACGTCGAGCGGGGGTCGGGTGGGTCCGCCGAACGGGTCGCTGCCGTTGTAGCCGATGGTCCAGAGGCCGAAGGTGAACTTGTCGGCCGGGGTGGGGGTGCGCATGCGTGCTCCTTCGCGTCGATTGCTGCGCGCTCAGGCTATGTCCATTTGTCTAGTGCGTCAACAAACCTGCGTCTCCTAGGCTGTCGACGTGAGCATCGCGCCCGGGACCGCCGAACTCGTCCGGCGTGCCAACCTGGCGCGGACGCTCGTCGCCGTCCACCGCGACGGTCCGCTCTCTCGCGCCGCCCTCACCGCCGAGCTCGGTCTCAACCGGTCGACCATCGGCGCCCTCACCGCCGAGCTCAGCCGCCTCGCACTGGTGATCGAGACCGCGGGCGCCGCCGAGGGCCGCATCGGCCGCCCCTCCCCCGTCATCACTGCGCACGCCGACATCGTCGCCGTCGCCGTCAACCCCGAAGTGGATGCCGTGACCATCGCGGCGGTGGGACTGGACCGGAGCGTGCGGGCCCGCCGTCGCGTCCCGACCACGGGCCTGATCACCCCCGACGACCTGGCACTGCTCGTCGCCGACACCGTGCGGGAATGGCGCGCCGGCGAGCTCGCCGCTGCATCCGTCGTCGGCGTCGGCATCGCCGTGCCCGGCCTCGTGCATCCGGCCGCCGGCCTGGTCGTCCACGCCCCGCACCTGCGCTGGACCGACGCGCCGCTCGCCGACCTCGTCGGCGCCGCCACCGGGATCGCCACGACCGTGGGCAACGACGCCTCGTACGGAGCGCACGCCGAGTACCTCTTCGGCGCCGCGCGCGGCGAGACCGACGTCGTCTACCTCAACGGCGGCGCGAGCGGCATCGGCGGCGGCCTCGTCGTGGGCGACGTCCTCGTCGGCGGCGCGCGCGGGCTCGCCGGCGAGTTCGGGCACAACCCGGCCGTCTTCGAGGACCCCGCCGACCGTCGCTCCGGCGAGCGCGCCGCCCTCGAGGACGAGGTGAGCCGGCATCGCCTCGTCGCCGCCCTCGGGCTGCCGGCCGCCGACGACGCCGAGCTGCGCAGCGCCCTCGTCGCCTCCGGCAACCCGGCCGCCCGCGACGAGGCCGAGCGGCAGCGCCGCATCCTGGCCTCCGCCGTCGCCGGCGCCGTCAACGTCCTCGATCCGGCCGTGGTGGTCCTCGGCGGCTTCCTCGCCACGCTCGTCGAGATCGATCCCGACGGCTTCGGCGCCGCGGTGGCCCGTCAGACCATCGCCGGCGGGGCGCCGCTCGTGCGCAGCGCCGAGCTCGGCGACGACCGGCTGCTCGTCGGCGCCGCCGAGACCGCATTCGCGCGGCTGCTCGATGACCCCGTCGCCACCATGAGCACGGTCGCGCCCGCGTCAAGCACCGGCCGCCACCGCTCCTGACCTCGTACGATCGGAGAGGCGCCGGGAGATCGGTACCGCCCTCCCCCGACAGGAACGTCACCATGGCCTCCAGAACCGCCCGCCCGGCCGCCCCGCCGTTGCGGCAGCGCAACGCGCTCGCGCCGGGCATCCTCGGCTCCGCCGCCCTCGTGGCGGGACTCCCCCTCATCGGCGGCGAGTTCGCGGGCATCATCGCCTTCATCGTCGCGATCCTCGCGCTCATCGTCGCGTGGTTCGCGGTGCAGGCGAAGCAGTGGTGGTGGGCCGTGCCCATGGTCGGCGTCGCGGTGCTGTGGAACCCCGTGTACCCGCTCGTCCTGGCTGACCCCGCCTGGTCGGTCGCCCACGTGATCGGGGCCGCGGTCTTCCTCACCGCCGGCGCCCTGATCTGGATCCCGCGCGCCGCGCCCGCCCGATGAGCCCCGTCGACAGCAGGAGCGCACCGCGCCGGCCGCGCACCGGCACCGGCATCGTCTGGGCGCGCGTCGAGGACGGGTTCCACGTCGGCAGCCGCGACGGCGACTTCGTCGGGTACATCGACCGCCTGCCCGACGGGCGCTACCAGGCGTACGACTCGCGATCCCGGTCGGCCGGGACGTTCCCCGAGCTCACCGCCGCCATGCGGGCGCTGGCTTCGCCGCCGGCGGCGACCCCTGCTGCGGACCAGCCGCCCATCGAACTCCGGGAGATCCGATGACCGCGACCGACCACGGCCTGCTGTCGGTGCTCTATACGAGCAACGCCCGCGCCCCGTTCGGCGACGACGAGCTGCGTAAGCTGCTCGCGCAGAGCCGGGCATCGAACGCCCGCAAGGACCTGACCGGGATGCTGCTGTATCGCGGCGGCCGCTTCGTGCAGGTACTCGAGGGCCCCGAGCAGATCGTGCGCGACCTCGTCGCCACGATCGCCGAGGACCCGCGGCACTCCGACATGCGCGTGCTCATCGAACAGCCCGTCGGTCGGCGGGAGTTCAGCGACTGGACCATGGGGTACCAGCCCATCGCCGAGACCACGGGGGCGGCGCCCGAGGGCTTTCGCGACACGTTCGACGACCTCGAGAACTCCCGCGATCCGAGCGCGACGCTCCGCGCCGCCCGTGAGCTGAGCTTCTGGTTCCGTGTGAAGTCCCAGCGCGCACAGCAGAACGCGGACGCCGACTGAGCGGCATCCGCGTTCCGGTCCGCTCGGTGAGCGGGGTGGCGTTTTACTGCGCTTCGCCGCGGCCGGTGGCGTTCTGCAGCCGGTCGATCTGCTCGGACGCCTCGGCCTTGGTCAGGCTCGCCGGCAGCTCCTCGCCGGCCTCGCGGGCGAGGGTGTCGAGGTAGCTGCGCTGCGGACCGGTCATCGGCTCATCGCCGGTCACCCAGTCGTCGGGGTCCTTGACGGCCGAGCCGGCGCCGCCCCCCTCGGTGCCGCCGAGCGTCTCACCGGCCGGATCGCCGGGGGCGGCGGGCGGTGTGGCCGCGGCGGGCTCCCCGGGGGCGGGGGCGGTGGGCTCGGTCGGCGTCGGAACGGTCGGCTCCGCGGGCGCGGGGAATGTCGGCTCGTCGGGCGTGGGGATCGTCTGGTCGCTCATCCTTCGACGCTATGCGCATCGGGCCGGGAAGCCGAGGCACTTGCGCGACGGGGGGTTTGCGCTCAACTCGCTCGCACCTCGCGCTGAGGGCGCGCTCAGCGCGAGGTGAGCAGTCGCACGAGCACGCGCAGCGCCTCACCCCGGGCCGCCGGCTCCCAGCTCCCCCACGCCGCGGCGAGGGCGAGCTGAGTGTCCACGTCGTCGTTCAGATAGGCGGCGACGAGACGCTCACTCAACAGCGTCGCGCTCGAGGCCTCGGCATCCGTCTCGGGCCGCCACACACCGTCGGAAGGTGGGCCTGTCGCGCCCGCTCGGCGGTCGCCGACCGCCACCGCGAGAGCCAGCAGGATCTGGCGCTCGCGTCGGCGCGCGTGGCGCGCGTGCACCCGGATCCAGACCTCGATCTCCTCACCCGCACGCGGCGACGGCACGATCATGGCCAGCTCGGCGAGGGCCATCTGCGCGAGCGGCCCGATCGGCGGCGGGGTCGGCACACGCGCATCCTGTCAGGATCCCGGGCTCGAAGCCACCGCGAACGCGGACCGGCGACGACGCGGCACCCGGTCACCGGAGCGCCGTTCGGGCAACGCTCCCGTGACCGGGTGTGTACCGATCATCGGCGGCGCACCGCAAGGAATCCGCAACGCGCGCCCGTCACGACCTCAAGGAATCCGCAAGGTGACGCCGAGGCGAGGGGCGCCGGCCCTTGCGGGCACGCCGGCGGTCTCGCACGCTGGAGGAGGCGTCGCTCGAGCCCCGCGCGACGCCGACCGCCCGCCGCACCGAGCGACCGGGCACACGAGTGGAAGGAGCACACGATGCCAGCGAATCCCGACGAGCACGGCACCGAGGTCCCCCTCGCCGATGCGGTCGAGCAGGAGCTCCCGGTCACCGGCGAGCCGACCCCGCCGCCGGCGGCACCGGCAGCGAGCAGCGAGGCCGACGCCGCCGACCTCTGGGAACAGCAGCAGGAGGTGCCGGTGGGCGAGGACGACGAGAGCGAACCGACCGAGCGCGGATGACACGCCGGCCCCCGGGGACTATCGGTCGGCGGGCGCGGGCGCCGGCAGTCGATCGTCCTCCGGGGGCCGGACACCGGAGGTGCGGACCTGAGCCTGAACGGTCATCTTGGCCGCACGGAGGGTCTGGCATCGCACGATGGGGCGCGCGTCGGCATCGAAGGCCACGAAGCCCCGCGGGACGTCGATCACGTACCCGATCGTGACGGATCCGATCGTGGCCACGTACATCCCGGGTTCAGGGGTGGACCATCCGACCTCGCCGTCGAACCTCGAAGGCGTCTCACTCACCGCATGCCCCCTCACTCGTCGATCAGCGATCGTCGACCGGGGTCTGGGGGCAACGTGCTCTCACGCTATTGCGGTTCCGGAGGCCCCGCAAGCGCACCCCCGGCACGACCGGCCCGTGCGCTCTAGACTGTGAGCGGCGTTCCCCGGACCACGGCCGCCGCGCTTCGGCCCGGTCAGGAGAGACATGCCCACGCGAGAGAGCCCCCCGCCTCGAACCCTCTGCGCCGGTTTCGTCTCGGCGCTGCCGATCGGGCACGCCGCGATCTCGACTCTCGGCGACCCGTTCGACGTCGAGACGGTGTGCGCCAGCGATGCCGTGGCGGCGGGCCTCGACGAGGTGCAGCTGGATACCGGGGTGGGGCCCTGCTGGCGGGCGTACTCATCGCGTTCGCCCGTGCTCGTCCGCGACCTGCACCACGAGGACAGCTCCGACTGGCCGATGCTGACCGCGGCCGCCGCGGCCGAGGGGGTGGCCTCGACCTACGCGTTCCCGATGGTGGTGGGCGCCGTCGGCGTCGGTGTCGTGGACCTGTACGCCGAACACCGCGACGCCCTGAGCGTGCGGGACGTCGCCCGCGCGTTGGCGATGGCGGATGCCGCCGCGCGGCACATCCTGCGCGAGGCGATGGACCACCTGGATGTCGAACCGGGGACGGGGTCGTCCTCGCGCCGGTTCGTCCACCAGGCCACGGGCATGGTGTGCGCCCAGCTGCGGGTCACCCCCGAGGACGCCCTGCTCATCATCCGCGCGCACGCCTTCGCGACCGGCCGGTCGGTACGCGAGGTCGCCGAGGCGCTCATCGCGCGCGAGCTGGACTTCTCCGAGTGATCCGACCGAGATCGAAGTAGGTTTCAGACATGTCTAGGGCAAGCCGCGAGAAGGACCTCGTCGACACGTTCGTCGAGCTCGCCGACACGATGGTCGGCGGCTACGACATCGTCGAACTCCTCTACCGGCTGGTGTCGCGGTCGGCGGACATCTTCGGCGCGGCCGACGCGGGCATCCTGCTCCCCGCCGCGGACGGCACCCTCGAGGTGGTCGCGTCGACCAGCGAACGCAGCCAGCTCATCGGTCTGCTGCAGCTCGGCGCCGACCAGGGCCCCTGCCTCGACGCCTACCGAACCGGCGAATCGGTCACGGTCGACGACATCGAGGCGATCCGCCGGCGCTGGCCGCGGTTCGCGCAGGATGCCGGACACTTGGGCTACCGGTGGATGCACGCGATGCCGCTCCGGCTGCGCGACGAGATCATCGGGTCGCTGAACCTCTTCGGCGATGCCCCGGGCGCGCTGAGCGCCGAGGACGCCACCGCGGCGCGCGGCCTGGCCGACATCGCGACGATCGGCATCCTGCACGAGCGGGCGTTCCGCGAATCCGACGTCGCGCGCAAGCAGCTGCAGCACGCGCTCGACAGCCGCGTGATCATCGAGCAGGCCAAGGGCGTCCTCGCCCACACCCACAAGATCGACATGGACCAGGCCTTCCACGTCCTGCGCGGCCAGGCACGGTCGAGCCGGCGCCCGCTCTCGGACATCGCCCGCGAGATCGTCGACGACGCCAGCGGGCGCGCGGAGCGGCCGCTGTAGCGCAGCGCGAGACGAGGCACGACTCCCGTACGCCTCTCGCGCGCGCACGTCCAGCCCTTTTCCTCGGATGCCGCGGCACGCCAGGGTGGACCCGTGCGATTGACAGATGAGCTCGGCGCCTGGGTGGTACGACAGCGGTGGTACGCGGGCAAGAGCCACGCGCCCCGGTTCCGCATCCTCGACGAGCAACCCGCCCCCGACGCAGTCACCTACCTCCTGATGGATGACGCCGGCTCGCTGCCCACCCTGTACAACGTGCCCCTGGCCCGCGTGAGCAGCCCCGCCGACGGCGACGAGGTCGTCACCCGCGACGGTGAGGAGTTCCTCGTCGACGCCACGCGGCACCCGGGCTACACGATCGGTCTGCTCGCCGAGATGGGCGTCGACGTCGGCCGGGTGACCGGTTCGAGGGTGCTGACCGGCGAGCAGTCCAACACCTCGATCGTCTACGACGTCGACGGCGAGCCCTCGATCATCCTCAAGCTCTTCCGCACCCTGCACCACGGCGAGAATCCCGATGTCACCGTGCAGCGCGTGCTGAGCGACGCCGGATCGCCGTACGTGCCGCGGTTCTACGGGAGCCTCGACGCCCACTGGCCCGACATCGGGCGCGACACCGGCGATGCCGAGGGCACGCTCGGGTTCGCGCAGCAGTTCCTGCGCGGTGTGCGCGACGGCTGGGCGGTGGCGCTGGAGGCGGCCGCCGAGGGGCGCGACTTCACCGAGGCCGCACGCGACCTCGGTGCCGCCGTCGCCGGCGTGCACGGGGCGCTGGGCGGTGCCCTGGAGACCCGTGACGCGGCGCCCGTCCAGGTCGCGACCACCGGGAAGGCGTGGCAGCGACGCCTGCGGATCGCCGCGTCCGAGGTGCCGGCGGTCGCCGAGCGCCTCGTGGCGATCGAGGCCGTGTACCGCGCGGCGCTCGAGCGGCCGTGGCCGCGGCTGCAGCGTATCCACGGCGACCTCCACCTCGGACAGGTGCTGGCCGTGCCCCATGGGGGCTGGCGCATCGTCGACTTCGAGGGTGAGCCGCTGCGCCCGATGGCCGAGCGCGCGATCCCCGACCTCGCGCCCCGGGATGTCGCGGGCATGCTCCGCTCGTTCGACTACGCGGGAGCCGTCGGAAGCGGCCCGGACGCGGGCGCCTGGTCCGACGCCTGCCGGTCGGCCTTCGTCGAGTCCTACGTCGCCGCGCCCGGCTCGGTCGAGCTGGACCCCGTACTGCTGCGGGCCCTCGTGCTCGACAAGGCCGTGTACGAGTCGATCTACGAGGCCCGCAACCGCCCCGACTGGCTGCCGGTTCCGCTGGCCGGGATCGACGCCGCGCTCGACTGACCCTCCCGCCAGGCGGCGCGGGCCGGCGGTGCGGGCCGTGCGGGCCAGGCGTGCGGGCCGGTCGGCGATACGTTCGTCGGCCCGGCGGTGCCGGTGCGCACTCGCGCCGCCCTCACGGCATCACCAGCCTCAGCGATCCGGCGCGTGTATCAGCCACGCAGAGGGAGGCGCCGCGGCTCAGTCCTCCGGCTCGTCCGGCGCGGGCGGGGCGGTCAGCACCAGGAACTTCGCGCCGTACGCCGGCAGCGAGACGCTGAAGCTCTGCAGGTCGTCGACGCGGCCGATCGCCTCACCCGACGCGGCATCCGTCACCTCGCTCTGCGGCACCAGCTGCTCCGAGCGCACGGTGCCCTCGGTCGGCTCGGCGCAGAAGTTCAGCACGGTCACCTGCATGGCGGCATCCGCCCGGGGGTCGCCGTCGTCGAGACGGTGCACCAGCACCAGCATGCCGGCGTGCGCGACCTCGGGGATGTCGACCTGAGACGCCGAGGCGATGCCGTGCTCGCGGCGGAGGTCGAGGATGCCCGACAGGCGCGAGGCGAACGACTCGGGGTCCTCGAGCTGAGCGGGCAGCGAGCCGTAGAGCGCGCGCCCCCGCGGCATGCCGGCCGGCGACCGGGTCGCGGCGGGATCGACGTCGAGCAGGTCGTGCGCGCCGCGCTCGATCCACCGCGTGTCACCGCTCGAGATCAGGTCGGCGACCTCGTCGCTCGGCAGGGTGAGCATGCCCACCAGATCCCATCCCGACAGTGCGAAGACGCCCGGCTGCCAGGCGTTGTAGGCGCACAGCAGCAGGTGGGCGTCGCGGATGCCGGCGAGCCGGGCGATGCCCCGTGTCGCGGCGATGAGGGAGGTCGTCGTGCAGGCGATGCCGTTCTGCGTGAAGACCCGGTTGAAGTCGGCGGTGCCGGTCAGGTGCTCGGTCAGGTCGGCGCGCACTTCTTCGGCGAGCTGCGAACCGGGGATCTCACGCCCGCGGAAGCGGTACACGTCGTCGCCGTGCCGCGTCGCCCAGTGCACCAGCTCGTAGGTGAGCTCGTCGTGGTTCTGCATCCCGTGCACGAGCTGCACCGGGTGCACGCCGAGCTCGAGCGACGCGGTCAGCGCCAGCCGCAGGAACTCCGTCTGCCCGGTGGCGAGGGCGTGGTGGTATCCGGGGCGCCCGATGAAGTCGTAGGACAGGTCGGCGCCCACGGCGCCGGTGTCGCGGATGTCCTCGATCGTGAGGTTGAGCTCCTGGAACGTGAACCCGCCCACCTTGCGCACCATGCCCGCGATGATGTGGTTGGCCGCGTGCGAGAGCGGATGGCCCTCCGACCACGCCGGCAGGCCCTCGGCGCTCTTCTCCACCCCGAGGAAGCCGTTCGCATCGAGCCGCAGTGCGCTCGTGCCGAGCTCGCCGAGCGAGTGCAGCGCGTCGCCGATCACCAGGCGCATGCCCGCGAAGGTCGGGTCGAGCCAGTTGATGGAGGGCTGTCCCTGCTTGAAGTAATGCAGGTAGACCCAGCGGCGCGTCACGCCGTCCGGTCCGACGACCGGCGCCGTAGCGCTCCAGTTCGTCTCCTTCACGCCGGGCGTGTAGAAGATGACGCGCTGCAGCGCGCCGATGATGTAGCCGCGCTCGGCCAGCTCGTGCTCGGTCGCCGGGTCGAGGTTGACGCTGTCGGCGCTCTCGGGGATCTCGGGGAGGAGATCCCAGTCCTCGGGCGGGATCTCGACCATGTGGTAGATGCCGGGATAGTCCTTGAACCCCATCTCGGCGAGTCGGAAGTCGGCGCCCTTGCCGGTGTGGCCCGGGACGATGTCGTCGATGACGCTGCCACCGTGGGCGTCGGCGACGTCGCAGAGGGCGCGGAACTCGTCCTCGGTGCCGAACGCCGGGTCGATCGACGTGCTGATGCGGTCGAAGTGCCCGTCGACGCTCGGAGTCTCGCGCCAGCCCTCGATGCCGCCGGCGCCCTTGACCGGGCCGGTGTGGATCGCGGTGATGCCGATGCGCTCGAAAGCCGACCACAGTGCGTCGTCGCCGAGGGCCGACAGGAAGGACTGACCCGGGCGGGTGATGAGCGACAGCGGGTACGCGGTGAACCAGACGTCGGTCGTGGCGATGGCCCGACGCGCGTCGGGGCGCGCGTAGGGGTTGCGCCACATCGCGGGCTGTCCCGACAGCTGGCGCGCCAGCACGTCGGCATCCTTGAGCATCGACTGGCGCACCAGCCACTCGACGTACGAGGGGTTGCTTCCGTTCGCGGTGCGCGGGTCGGTGCGGTTGCGACGCACGCTGCCGCCCCGGAACTGATCCCGCGGACGCAGCCGACGCGGGCGCGCCGGGTAGCGCTGCTCGTCGTAACTGATCTCGGGGACCTCGAGATCGCCGTCCTCGCCGTCGGCTCCCGTCGCCCCCGGCAGGGTGATGGGGGTGGTGTACAGGTCTTCCGGCTGATCGTCGCGCGCCATGGCTCAACGCTAGGGGCGGGGCGTTCCTGCCGGGAAGGGCTGGTGCCCGGCTCGGCGAAGCATTATGGGGCGGCCACGCTCCGCGGTCTCGTCACCTGTCGGACATCCCCCGCGCGCGGGACGCCGAAGTTCGGGCTGCGCGCGGCAGGAACGGGTCGGCACCCGGGACTTCGGCGACACAAAGGGAAAAAGCCCCGATATCGGGGCTTTTTCTGGCGGTGACGGTGGGATTTGAACCCACGGTAGGGGGTTACCCTACACAACTTTTCGAGAGTTGCACCTTCGGCCGCTCGGACACGTCACCGCCGAACAGTTTACGACACATCGGGGGATGCTGCGAACCACGGCCCCGCCCGGCGGGCGTAGCGTGACATCGTGACGCGAACCGCAGCCCCGCAGACAGCACTCATCGTCGCGATCGCGTCGCTCGCGTCATCCGTCGCCTTCCTCGACAGCACGATCGTCAACGTCGCGCTCCCGGCGATCGAGCGCGAGCTCGGTGGTGGGCTCACGACGCAGCAGTGGGCCGTGGACGCCTACCTGCTGACGCTCTCGTCGCTCATCCTTCTCGCCGGGTCGGTCAGCGACGCGTACGGGCGCCTGCTCGTGCTGCGCATCGGCCTGATCGGCTTCGGGGTCGCCTCGATCGCCGTGGGGCTCGCCCCCGATCCGCTGTTCCTCATCGTGGCCCGCGCCGTGCAGGGCGCCGCCGGCGCCTTCCTCGTGCCGAGCTCCCTCGCGCTCATCACCTCGCTCCTCCAGGGGCACGAGCGCTCCCGCGCGATCGGCCTGTGGACCGCTTTCACGACGGGCGCCTCCCTCATCGGGCCACTGCTCGGCGGGCTGTTCGTCGACCTGCTGTCGTGGCGATACGCCTTCCTCATCAACGTGCTGCCGGTGGCCCTCACGCTGTGGCTCGTCACACGGCTGCCCGGGCATGACGAGCGGCGCACCGACGCGGGCATCGACTGGATCGGCGCCGTCCTGTGCACCGCGGGGCTCGGCGGCATGGTCTTCGCGCTCATCGAGCAGCCCAACCTCGGCTGGGGGTCGCCCGCGATCTGGATGCCGCTGGTCGGCGGCGCCGTGATGTTCGCGGCGTTCCTGTGGCGCCAGCGCACGTCGCGGCATCCGATCCTCCCGCTCGGACTGTTCCGTGCCCGCAACTACTGGACCGGCAACCTCAGCACGCTGTTCGTGTACGCCGCACTGTCGCTCAACGGGTTCGTCGTCGGCGTCTACCTGCAGGAGGGCGCGGGCCTCAGCGCGACGCTCGCGGGGCTCGCGTCCCTGCCGACGACGGTGCTGCTCATCGCGCTCAGCCCGTGGGCCGGATCACTCGCCGAACGCTTCGGCGGGCGCATGTTCATGACCGTCGGGCCGCTCGTCATGGCGGGCGGCGCGCTGATGCTCCTGCTCGTGGGCGAGGACTTCGACTACTGGTGGCAGGTGCTGCCGGGGCTGCTGGTCTTCGGACTCGGCCTCGCCGCCACCGTCTCACCCCTGACCGCGACGATCCTCGGCGCCGTCGACGCCGAACGGTCGGGCATCGCGTCGGCGGTCAACAACGCCGTGGCCCGCGTCGCCGGGCTCGTGGTGATCGCCTTCCTCGCGCCGATCGTGGGCGGCAGCCTCGACCTCGGCGGTTTCCATCGCGCGGCCGTCGTCACCGCAGCGCTGATGGCCGCGGGCGGGCTCGTGGCCTTCGCCGGCATCCGGCGCCTCCCCGCCTCACAGGAGGAAGCCCCCGCCGCGCCGTGAAAGTGGCAACCCCGCCGAGAACCCGCGAGCTGAACCCTGCCCCAGCGCCACCTTCGCGGACGCGAACGAGCGCGCGCCAGGCACGGCCAAGATGAAGGTGGCGCGCCCGCGAGGAACCCCCGAGCCAAACCCAGCCCCGGCGCCACCTTCGCGAGCCCCAGCCAGCAGGCCTCAGACAACCCGGGCTGAAGGTGACCCGCCCGCCGGGAACCCCCGAGCCAAACCCAGCCCCGGCGCCACCTTCGCGAGCCCCAGCCACGGGTCAGCGCGGGGCGGGGGCTGCGGCGAGCGGGCCCAGCACCGCCAGCATCCGCAGCTTCTCGGCCGCGTCGCCGCCCGGCCCGGGCGTGAGGGTGAGCAGCGCCTGCGAGCGGTCCTCGGTGAACAGGACCTGGCAGTCCACCTCGATCTCGCCCACCGCGGGGTGGATGAGCACCTTGTGGTCGGCGAACCGCTCGGCGACCTCCTCGAGCTCCCAGAGCCGAGCGAACTCGGCGCTGCGCTCACGCAGGTCGGCCGCGAGGCGCGCCGCCCGCGAGCCGGGTCCGCCCCGACCGGCCACCGCCCGCAGGTTCGCCACGATCGCGCGGCTCTGCCGGGCGTGCTCCGACGCCGGGTAAACCGCGCGCTCGGTGTCGGGATGCGCGAACCAGCTCCACGCCCCGCTGCGATCGGGCCCGGTGCGCAGCTCGCGCGGGCCGAAGATCGCGCGAGCGAGGTCGTTCTGTGCGAGCGTCTCGTCGAGGTCGGAGATGACGAGCGCGGGGATGTCGTCGAGGCGATCGAGCACCCGCTGCAATGCCGGTGCGACGTGGTCGGCGGTGCCCGAGCGCTCCGGCGGCACGTGACCGGCGAGGCGGTGCAGATGATCGCGTTCCGACCGCGAGAGACGCAGGGCTCGCGTCAGCGAGGCGAGCATCTGCGGACTCGGCTGCGGCCCGCGTTCCTGCTCGAGCCGGGTGTAGTAGTCCACGCTCATCAGCGCGAGCTGGGCCACTTCCTCGCGCCGCAGTCCCGCGACGCGCCGCCGGGCGCCCCCGGGCAATCCGACGTCCTCCGGGCGCAGCCGCTCTCGGCGCGCGCGGAGGAAGCTCGCCAACGCCGCCCTGTCCATGCACCCATCCTGCCCGCCGCCGCCCGCGGCATCCAGGGATCGCCGATCCCCCGGTCACCGCTGCCTGGATGCCGCGGGGCCGGGCGACGAGAGTCATCGGCATGGACATCACCGGACGCACCATCTTCATCCCCGGCGCGACGAGCGGCATCGGCCGTGCGCTCGCGATCGCGCTCGAGGCGCGCGGCAACACCGTCATCGTCGGCGGGCGACGCCGCGAACTCATCGACGACCTCCGTCGCTCCCACCCCGCGATCGACGGAGTCGTGATCGACACCGCCGATGCGGCATCCATCCAGCGCGCCACCGCGGAGGTGATCGCACGGCATCCCGACCTCGACGTGCTCGTGGCGATGGCGGGCGTCATGGCCGCCGAGGACTGGACCACCCCCGCAGGCTTCGTCGCGAACGCCGAGCGCACCGTGGCGACCAACCTGCTCGGCCCCATCCGGCTGATCGGCGCCGTCATCGAGCATCTCCTCGCTCGACCGGATGCCACGATCGTGACGGTCTCGTCGGGGCTCGCGTTCGCGCCGCTGCGGGTCACCCCGAGCTACAACGCCACCAAGGCCGCCGTCCACATGCTCAGCGAGTCGCTCCGGCTGCAGTACGCGGAGACCTCCGTCGGCATCGTCGAGCTCGTGCCGCCGGCGGTGCAGACCGACCTGATGCCGGGGCATGCCGAGAACCCGCAGGCACAGCCGCTCGACGCTTTCGTGGCGGAGGTCATCGGCATCCTCGAGCGCGATCCCGACGTGCGCGAGGTGCTGGTCGAGCGGGTCGAGTTCCTGCGCCACGGCGAGGCGCGCGGCGACTACGACCGCGTCGTCGCCGCGATCAACGCCAGCGATCCGCACGCGAGGCGGTGAGCTCGGCGGCGCCACCGGCGGCAGCGGCGCCATCGGCGGCAGCGCCGGCGGCGCCACCGGCGCTGCGCATGTGCCACCGGCGGCACGCATCGGGGGGCACCGCGGTCATGTCCGGCCCACCCCGCTAGCCGAGCCCGGGCCGCCCTGCCAGACTGTGGTCATGAGCGCGATCGAGAACTCCAAACTCACCGTCGTCGGCGCGGGCGCCGTCGGGTCCAGCGTCGCCTACGCGGCCCTGATCCGCGGATCCGCGCGTCACGTGGCCCTCTACGACATCGCCACCGAGAAGACCGAGGCAGAGGTGCTCGACCTCGCCCACGGCGCGCAGTTCACCGGGTCGAGCGACATCACCGGCGGCTCCGACATCTCCGTCGCCGAGGGCTCGCACGTCGTGGTGATCACCGCCGGGGCGAAGCAGAAGCCGGGGCAGACCCGCACCGAGCTCGCCGGGGTCAACGCGGGCATCATCGCCTCGATGATGCCGCAGCTGCTCGAGGTCGCACCGAACGCCACCTTCGTCATCGTCACGAACCCGTGCGACGTGCTCACCGTCCTCGCCCAGGAGGCCACCGGCCTTCCCCCGGAGCGCATCTTCGCCTCGGGGACGGTGCTCGACACCTCGCGACTGCGGTGGAAGATCGCCCGTCGCGCCGGCGTCTCGATCTCGAGCGTGCACGCCTACATCGTCGGCGAGCACGGCGACACCGAGTTCCCGCTGTGGTCGCACGCGACCATCGGCACCGTGCCGATCCTCGACTGGGTGCCGCTCGACGGTCAGCCCAAGTTCACCGCCGAGGAGCTCGACCAGATCGCGATCGACGTGCGCGACGCCGCCTACAAGGTGATCCAGGGCAAGGGTGCGACCAACTACGCCATCGGGCTCTCGAGCGCGCGCATCGTCGAGGCGATCCTCCGCGACGAGGATGCCGTGCTGCCGGTGTCCACTGTGCTGCGCGACTTCCACGGGGTCGACGGCATGGCGTTGTCGGTACCCTCGGTGGTCAACCGTCAGGGCGCCTTCCCCGTCCGCGAGATCGAGTTCTCCGAGCGCGAGCTGGAGCTGTTCCGCCACTCGGCCGGCGCGCTGAGCGAGGTCGCCGCGTCGCTGCGCGGCTGAGGGTCGGCCGCCTCCGGCGCCGGGGTTCGGGTCGACGGACTGAAGGTTGAGGTCGGGCTGGTGATACGCCTGCCGGACCGGCGGTGCTGAGGTCGTCTCGGAGGCTCGGGGAGGCGGCATCCGTACCGCAAGCCCGACGCGTGTGTCGCGGAGGCGCCGTGAGCGACGGGATGTCGGAGGCGCCGCCTACCCTGGACGCATGGCTTCGCGACGTCCCGCTCCCACCACGGCGTTCCGCTGCACCGAGTGCGGGTGGACGACCGCGAAGTGGGTCGGTCGATGCGGCGAGTGCCAGCAGTGGGGCACCGTGGTCGAGGCGGCCACGCAGACGGGCATCACTTCGACGATGACGGCGGTCAGCCCCGGAGCCGCGCGCGCTGCGCGGCCCATCACCCAGATCGACACGAGCGAGGCGCCCCGTCGATCGAGCGGTGTCGGCGAGTTCGACCGGGTGCTCGGCGGCGGAGTGGTGCCCGGCGCGGCCATCCTCCTCTCCGGCGAACCCGGGGTCGGGAAGTCGACGCTGTTGCTCGAGGTCGCCGCGCAGTCGGCGCGATCCGGCCGACGCGTGCTCTACGTCAGCGCCGAGGAGTCGCTCGGGCAGGTGCGTCTCCGCGCCGAACGCACCGGCGCCCTGCACGACGCGCTGTACCTCGCCAGCGAGACCGATCTGGCGACGGTGCTCGGCCACGTCGACGAGGTGCGACCCGATCTGCTCATCGTCGATTCGGTGCAGACGGTGTCGTCATCCCTCTCCGACGGCGTGGCCGGGCAGCCGAGCCAAGTGCGCGAGGTCGCCTCGACCCTCATCCGCATCGCGAAAGAGCGCGACCTCCCCGTGCTCATCGTCGGTCACGTCACCAAGGACGGCTCGATCGCCGGACCGCGCGTCCTCGAGCACCTCGTCGACGTCGTCTGCCAGTTCGAGGGCGATCGGCAGACGTCTCTGCGATTCGTCCGTGCCCTCAAGAACCGGTTCGGACCGACCGATGAGGTCGGATGCTTCGACATGACCGGTGACGGCATCGCCGAGGTTCCCGACCCCAGCGCCCTTTTCCTCGGGCACGGCGAGCCGGTGCCCGGCACCTGCGTCACCATCGCGCTCGAGGGACGCCGAGCGCTCCCGGTCGAGGTGCAGGCGCTGACGCTGAAGACGGGAGCGCCGAACCCACGGCGGGTGGTGAGCGGTGTCGACAGCGCCCGCGTCGCGATGATCCTCGCCGTGCTCGAGAAGCGCGGCGTCGCCATCACGAGCGACCAGGACGTCTACGTCTCCACGGTCGGCGGCGTGCGCCTGGTCGAGCCCGCGGCCGACCTGGCCATCGCCATCGCCATCGCCGGCGCCGTCGGCAATCGGGCCATCTCCCGGCAGGTCGCCGCGTTCGGTGAGCTCAGTCTCGCCGGCGAGATCCGACCCGTGACGCAATCGAGCCAGCGACAATCCGAAGCCAAGCGCATGGGATACCGCGCGGTGGTCGACGCGTCCTCGCGCACGATCGGCGGGGCCATGCGCGACCTGCAGGTCCGTCAGCCCCCCGGGTCCTCCGAGGGCTCCCCCGACTTCTGATCCGCCGGCCCCGCAGGTTCTGCGGATGCCCCCGCGCGGCATCAGGCGCCGCACCCTCGCGCTCGCGCCATTCTGCGCGCATACTGAACCCGGCCGCGGGCGAGGCGACGCCCGCCCGGCCGCGCCTTCACCTGGCAGCACCCGCCCCCACCCGAGGCTCCAAGCGGCGCCAAGTGCCAACCCAGCGCGCCGCCAGCCACACCTCAAGCGCCAAGCCACGCCTCTGGCCTTCACCTGGCAGCACCCGCCCCCACCCGAGGCTCCAAGCGGCGCCAAGTGCCAACCCAGCGCGCAAGGCCGCGCGCACCGGGGCTTCACTTGGCAGCATCCGCCGCCACCCGAGCTCGAAGCGGCGCGAAGTGCCAACCCA
>Ga0308171_1002611_pt1 | contig 18478 bp, 15 predicted proteins | sample PhyGR1_FD_202135 | JGI IMG/M metagenome (GOLD analysis project Ga0308171, IMG submission 202135) | Phyllosphere microbial communities from UC Gill Tract Community Farm, Albany, California, United States - DLSLSG.R1 | ecosystem: Host-associated > Plants > Phyllosphere > Unclassified | place: USA... | reverse complement strand
CCCGAGGGCCCGCCCGCCACGGGGTTCGAGCTCAATGGCTGGGGCGACGACCTGGTCCACGATTACCTCAAGGGCATCGAGATCGATGGCCGGCTCGGCGTGCTCTACAGCAACAAGGACTACGGCTGCGAGTGGGACTACGACTGGCGCAACAAGCGTTTCCTGGCCGAAGACAATACCCGCTTCGCGGTCAACATCGTGATGTATGCGTTGAACAGTTAGGTTCCTTCCTGCTTTTTCAGCCACGCGTGGCGTGGCTCTACACCGATCTTCTGCGAGTGCCTTATGACGACCGACAGCCTTGATGTCCTCCTGCCCCGACTGGATCAACTGCGCAGCGCGCTGGGCCAGGCCGTGGTCGGCCAGCACGCCGTGGTCGAGCAGCTGCTGATCGGCCTGCTGGCCGGCGGCCACTGCCTGCTGGAAGGCGCACCGGGCCTGGGCAAGACCCTGCTGGTGCGCTCGCTCGGCCAGGCGCTGGAGCTGCAGTTCCGCCGGGTGCAGTTCACCCCGGACCTGATGCCCAGCGACATCCTCGGGACCGAGCTGCTGGAAGAAGACCACGGCACCGGCCACCGTCATTTCCGCTTCCAGAAGGGCCCGATCTTCACCCACCTGCTGCTGGCCGACGAGCTCAACCGTACCCCCCCCAAGACCCAGGCCGCGCTGCTGGAAGCGATGCAGGAGCGTACCGTCAGCTACGCCGGCACCACCTATGCGCTGCCGGCGCCGTTCTTCGTGCTGGCCACGCAGAACCCGATCGAACAGGCCGGCACCTACCCACTGCCCGAAGCGCAGCTGGACCGTTTCCTGCTGCACGTGCGGGTGGACTACCCCACCGAGCAGGAAGAGCACGACATCCTGCTGCAGACCACCGGCAGTGCCACGGGCAGCGTGCCCAAGGTGATGCACGCCGAAGACGTGCTGGCCCTGCAGGCGGCCGTGCGCCAGGTGCACATCAGCGAGGACGTGCTGACCTGGATCACCCGCCTGGTGCGTGCCAGCCGACCCGGCAGCGATGCGCCGGCGGCGGTGAACCAATGGATCAAGTGGGGTGCCGGCCCGCGTGCCGGCCAGTCGCTGGTCCTGGCGGCCAAGGCACGTGCACTGCTGCAGGGCCGTTTCGCCGCAACCCGCGAGGATGTGCAGGCGCTGGCAGCCCCGGTGATGCGCCATCGCCTGCTGTTGTCCTTCGCCGCCGAGGCCGAGCAGAAGAGCGCCGACGACGTGGTCGCCGCGCTGCTGCAGGCCGTGCCGTTCCCGGGTTGATCCACACGCCGTGAGCCGCAACGCACCGATCGCGATCCCCGCCGATGTCCGCAGCCGCCTGAAGGCACTGCGGCTGCTGCCGCGCCGTGCGCGCGGCGCGCACGGGATCGGCCAGCACGCCAGCCGCAGTCGTGGCGCCGGGCTGGAGTTCGCGCAGTACCGCGCCTATGAGCCCGGCGATGAGCTGCGGCAGATCGACTGGAAGCTCTACGCGCGCTCGGACCGCTTCTTCGTGCGCGAATCCGAGCGCGAAAGCCCGATCACGCTCTGGGTACTGCTCGATGCCACCGCCTCGGCGGGCCAGAGCGATCGCGCCCGACCGGACTGGTCGCGGCTGGACCACGCCTGTGCCACCGCCGCCTGCCTGGTCGAACTGGCCCTGCAGCAGAGCGACCGCTTCGGCGTGATCGTCCTGACCGGCGAAGGCGTGCAACTGGTGTCGGCCGGCCATGGCCCGCGCCAGCGCGACCGCGTGCATCTGCTGCTGCGCCAGGTGCAGGCCAGCGGCGGGTGGCCGCCGGTCACGGCACTCGCACCGATCTGGGAGCGCGTGCAGGCCGGCGACCTGCTGGTCGCGCTGGGCGACGGTTTCGACGAGGCCGGCATCGTGCTGCTGGAGCGGCTCGCCGCTGCGCGCCGCGAGGTGCTGCACCTGCAGCTGCTGACCGCCGAAGAGCGCGATTTCCCGTTCACTGAAGGCCACCGCTTCCGCGATCCGGAGACCGGCGAAGAACTGCTGGGCGACGGCCGCGCCATCCGCGCGGATTACCTGACCCGCTTCGACACCGCCCAGCGCGCATTGCAGGCGCGCCTGCAGAGCAGTGGCATCGTGCATGCCACCGGTTATCTCGACCAGCCGCTGGATCAACCGCTGCGTGTGCTGCTCGGTGCCGGGGGCGGCGCATGAGCCTGCTGTATCCGCTTGGCTTGCTGGCACTGGCTGCGTGGCTGGTGCCGCTGCTGATCCACCTCGCGCGCCGCCATCAGTACGCGCCGCTCGACTTCGCCGCCCTGCGCTGGCTGCGGGCCCGGATCCGGCCGCGCCAGAAGATCCGTTTCGATGAGTGGCCGCTGCTGCTGGTGCGACTGCTGCTGCTCGCCGCACTGGCCCTGCTGCTGGCACGCCCGCTGTTGCATGGCGGTGCGGCCGACACCCACCCGGTGACGGTGGTCGCCCCGGGGCTGGACGGCACTGCCCTGCGCGGGCAGGACGCGAAGGGCGACTGGCGCTGGCTGGCCCCGGGTTTCCCGGCCCTGGCCGATGCTGTCCCCGCATCCCCCTCACCGCTGGCCAGCCTGCTGCGCGAACTGGACCAGACCCTGCCCGCCGGTGCGCCGCTGACCGTCTACATTCCCGACCCGATGCCCGGGCTGGATGGCGAGCGCCCGCGCCTGTCGCGCGTCGTGACCTGGCGGCCGGTGCCGTTGGCGCCCGCCATCACGCGCGCGGCGACGCTGCCGGAGGTGCAGGTCGGCGCCGGCATCGCCGACGCCGAGCAGCGGGTGCTGGCAGCGATCCAGCGCGCGTGGTCGAACCAACCGCTGTCGCCTGCACGCGCCGCGGGCACCGCCCCGGACGATGGCCAGCTCGGCGTGTGGCTTGCCGCTGGGCCGTTGCCCACCGCCTGGCAGACGTGGGTGCAACGGGGCGGCAGTGTGCTGGTCGCGCCCGGTACTGCGGGGTCCGGCTGGACGCCGGCGCTGCGCGATGCACAGGGCGCGGTGGTGCTGGAACAACGGCAGGAAGGCAGCGGTCGTCTGCTGCGCTTCAGCGCAGCGCTGTCGCCGACGGAGCTGACGGCATTGCGCGATCCCGGCTTCCCCCGCCAATTGCTGGCCGTCATCGCGGCACCGGCCGCGCCGACCCTCGCACCTGCGGCCACACAGGCACCGTTGCGTGGCGCTGCCGCACCGCTCCCCGCACCACGTGAGCTTGCGCCGTGGCTGCTGGCGCTGATCGTGCTGCTGTTCGCGCTCGAACGGCTGATGGCCACCTCGCCGCGCCGTGGAGCAGGCGCATGAACCCCATCATCCAGCGCGGCTGGCAGCACGCGCGGCGGCGGCAGTGGTGGATCACCGCCGTACTCGCGGTACCGATCGCGCTGGCACTCAGTGCGGTTGCATGGCGGATCACGGGGTTCAATGCGTTCACCGTGATCCTGCTGCTGACGTTGCTGGTCGGCGTCGGGCTGGCCACCTGGCGCGCACGCCGGCTCGATCGCCGGTGGCTGGTTCGCCGCCTGGATGAACACCCGATCGCACAGGACAGTGCCGACCTGCTGTTCGCGACCCCCGACACGTTGAACCCGTTGCAGCGGCGCCAGCGCGCGCATGTCGAGGCGGCACTGCAGTCGCGCCTGCCCGAGCTGCGGCCCCGCTGGCCGTGGCGCTGGGTACTGGCGTCGGCGGTGATGTCAGTGCTGGCCATGGCCCTGGCCTTCGGCTGGCCGCGCGGCCAGAGCGCAGCGCCACTGTTCCCCGGCGCGAGCGCACCGCCGGCCACACCGGCGCAACCGCCGCAGCTGCGTTCGACGCGGCTGGAGATCACCGCGCCGGTCTACACCGGGCAGACGGTGCGCGTGCAGAACGCGCTGGATGGCAAGGTGGCGCAGGACAGCCGCCTGCTGTGGTCGCTGCGCTTCTCCGCGCAGCCGCACACCGCCGCCCTGCAGTTCCACGATGGCCAGCGCATCGCGCTGCATCGCGAGGGCGACCTCTGGACCGCACGGTGGACCGCGACCCGCCCGGCGCTGTACCGCGTGGTGACCGAGCCCGCCCTGCGCGACACCCGTCTGTACCGGCTCGATGTGGTGCCGGATCGCCCCCCGGTGGTGCGCGTGATCGCCCCGGACCGCAGCCTCGTGCTGGGCACGCCCGGTCAGCGCCAGTGGCCGCTGCAGTTCGAGGCTACCGACGATCATGGCGTGGTCGCCACCGCGCAGTTGAAGGTCACGTTGGCCCAGGGCAGCGGTGAGAACATCACCTTCCGCGAGCAGACCTTCACCCTGTCCGGCACCGGGCCGGCGACGCAGCGGCGCTTCGCGCGCACGCTCGATCTCGGCGCGCTGGGCGCCACCGAAGGCAACGATGTGATCGCGCAGCTGACCGTGCGCGACACCCACGCGCCCACCGCGCAGAGCGCACAGAGCAGCAGCGTCATCCTGCGCCTGCCCAGCGCCGCCGAGATCCAGGGCACCGACATGGAGGGCATGGTCAAGAGGACCCTGCCGGCGTACTTCCGCAGCCAGCGCCAGATCATCATCGACGCCGAGGCGCTGATCAAACAGCGCCGCCAGCTGCCGGCCGAGGCGTTCGTCAAACGCGCCGATGCGATCGGCGTGGACCAGCGCATCCTGCGCCTGCGCTATGGCCAGTTCCTCGGTGAGGAAAGCGAGGGCGGGGCGAAGCCGCCACCGACCAGCGACAGCCTGCCCACCAGCGACACCCCGGCAACCCCGCAGGACGAGGATCATGATCACCATGGCGAGCCTGCCCAGGCACACGCCGGCCATGATGATCACGACCATGGCGCACCGACCGACGGCACCGCGCCCGTGTTTGGCGGCGCCACCGATGTGCTCTCCGAGTACGGCCATACCCATGACCACGCCGAGGCGGCCACCCTGCTCGATCCCAAGACGCGCGCCACGCTGAAGGCGGCGCTCGACCAGATGTGGTCGTCGGAAGGCGAACTGCGCCAGGGCCAGCCCGAACGCGCCCTGCCCTACGCCTACAAGGCGCTGGGTTTCATCAAGGAAGTGCAGCAGGCCGAGCGCATCTATCTCGCGCGGGTCGGTCCGGAGCTGCCGCCGATCGATGAAGGCCGGCGCATGACCGGCGATCGCGCCGAGCTGGCCAGCAGGGCATTGCCGCTGCGTGCGCTGGACGCACCCGACCAGGCCATCGTGCAGGTCTGGCAGCAGCTGGCCGATCCCGGCAGCGCGCCCGATCTGGACGCGCTGACCCAGTGGCTGCGGCGCAATGAAGCGCGGTTGCCGGATCCATTGAGCCTGGCCGCCGCCATCGAGACACTGCGCATCACCCCGGACTGCGCCGACTGCCATCAGGCCCTGCGCGCGCAGCTGTGGCGTGCCCTGCTGCGGCCGCTGCCGCAGGTGCCGCGTCGCAACGCACCCGATGCCATGGGCCAGCGCTACCTGGATGCCCTGGAGGCCACCCCATGAGCGAACCGCGCTGGATCCTGATCGCGCTGCTGGCCGTGCTGCTGCTGGCCAGCGCACGCCTGTGCTGGCAGCAGTGGCGGGGGCCGGTACGGTCGCGCGGCGTGTTCGTCGGCCTGCTGCTGTTGCAGATCGCGGTCACCGCGCTGCTCTATCTGACCCTGGTGCCGCCGATGCAGCGCGCGGCCGGGGGTCAGCTCACCGTGCTGACCGCGGCGGCCGATCAGGTGCGCTGGTCGGCCGCGCCCGGCGAGACCGTGGTCGCGCTGCCGGAGGCGCCAACGGCGGCCGAGGCCCTGCGTGCACCCGACCTCGCGACCGCGCTGCGCCAGCGTCCGGGTACCACCTCCCTGCGGCTGATCGGCGATGGCCTGACGGCCCGCGATCGCGATGTGGCGCTGCCGCGCGGCGTGCGTCTCGCATCGCCCGGCGCACCGCAGGGCTGGATGTCACTGCAGCCGCCGCCGGTCACCGCGCCCGGTGCGGTGTTCACCGTCAGCGCGCGTGCGCAGGGCGTGCCGGACGCACGCGCCGAGCTGGTGGATCCGGCCGGCCTGGTCGTCGACCGTGCCACGCCCGGCGCCGATGGCAGCGTGCACCTGGACGGTGTGGCACGCGTCCCCGGGCAGAGTGTGTTCCGCCTGCGCCTGTTGGATGCCGGCCAGCATGTGGTCGATACCCTGGCCGTACCCGTGGACACCGTCGCCACGGCCACGCCGCGCCTGCTGATCCTGGCCGGTGCGCCAGGCCCGGAGCTCAAGTACCTGCGCCGCTGGGCCACCGATGCCGGGCTGCGCGTGCAGGCGCAGGCCAATGCGGGCGGTGGGGTATCGCTTGGCGATGCGCCGATCACGCTCGCTGCGGACAGGTTGGCCGAAACCGATGTCGTGGTGCTGGATGAGCGCAGCCTGGCTGCACTGTCGGCCACGCAGCGCAGCACGCTGCAGCAGGCGATCCGCAATGGGCTCGGCGTCCTGGTTCGTACCAGCGGCCCGCTTGGCGATGGCGCCCGTCAGGTGCTGCGCAGCTGGGGACTGCCCGTCACCGGCGGCAACCAGGCCGCGCCTCTGTCACTGCCCGCGGATGCCGACGCCGCCCTGCTGCAGGCGCGCCGTGGCCCACAGCGGCCCGCGTCGGACAGCACCGCCTACGTCGAGGAAGCAGACACCGCCTCGCACCAGGCCGCGCTGCCGGTGTTGGAGCGGTTGGCCGTGCAGACCGCCGGCGCGACGCCGCTGCTGCACGATGACAAGGGCACGTCGGTCGGCGGCTATCGCGCCCTCGGACGCGGACGCGTCGCGCTGCTGCCGGTTACCGACAGTTATCGGCTGGTGCTCGCCGGCCGCGACGATCGCCATGCCGAGCTGTGGAGCAGCGTGCTGGCCAGCATCGCGCGCGCGCTTCCCGCTGCGGAGGCCCCACGCATCGATGCCATCACCCCCTGGGCCGGCGAGCGCATGGCCCTGTGCCAGCTGCAGGCGACCGCGCAGGTGCGTGCACCGGATGGCGCGTTCATTCCATTGCGGATCGATCCGGCCAGCGGTGCGGAGCACTGCGCCGGCTATTGGCCAGCGCAGGCCGGCTGGCATCAACTGCAGCAGGGCGAGAACCACCACACGTTCTACGTGTTCGATCCGGCCACTGCGCGACCGCTGCATCGGCAGCAGCTGCGGGAGGCGACCGCACAGCGTCTGGCTCGCGGCACCGCCGCCGCATCGGCGGGCGTGGTCGAAACGCCGGGCGCACGCTGGCCGTGGCTGTTGGCCTTCGTGCTGGCGGCAGGGCTGCTGTGGTGGCTGGAGCGGCGGCGAGTGGCGCCAACGCGATGACAGCAGATCCGCCTGCCCGCTACTCCGGCAACGGCGGCAGCGGCGTCGGGCACCCACCCTGCTGCGCACAGACCTCCATCGCGCGACGCTGTTCTTCCCCGGTGAGTTCCGGCGGCGGGCGGGCGGTCGCGGACTGGATCTGCGCGGGCCCGCCAGTGAGCTTGCTCACGCCCTGCGCCGCCTTGGCCAATCCCTGGTTGATGCCCATCATCAGATAACCGCCACTCATGCTGACCTGCTCGGGCGACGGCGGCTCGCTCCAGGTGCGGCTGAAGCGATTGGGCTGCACCTGCACCGGATTCTTGAAGCGGTACAGATCCAGCGGTTCGTCGTCGGGCTTGAGCGCACGCACCTCGCCCAGCGTGGTGACCTCCCCCCGCGCTGTCACGGGCGGTGGCTCCACAGGCTCGGGTGCAGCGGCCTGCTGGGCCTGTGCGGCGGCACCCAGCAGCAGGCCGGCCAGCAGCGCGGCGCCTTGATGTCCACGTAATGCCACAGCGACTCCATCCGTGTTTGGTTGCGGGCTGATCTCAAGGATACGGAGGCCGGCGTCAGATTTCGTTGATGGCAGCTGTCCAGGCGACGCCGCCATGCACTGAACCATTCACCCGCGCGCACCCCGATGTCTCAGACATTGAGACGCGGTCATGTTCCCATAGCGTCCTTTGCAGACCGTTGTGACCATGGCTTACGAACTCGCCAAGCGCACTGAAGACGCCGAGCGCCGCCTCGCCACCACCGATGGGCTGCCCTCGCGCGATGGCGCGCTGCTGACCGCGCGCCTGCAGCGCCGCTACAACGACCGCATCACCGGCAGCTTCACGATTCCGGCCCGCGAGGGCCAGTACGCGCCGATCCCGGCCGATGTGCCCGACGCCTTGGTCCAGGCGCTGAAGGCGCGTGGCATCGAGCAGCTCTACAGCCACCAGGCGCAGGCCTGGGAGGCCAGCCAGCGCGGCGAGCACGTGGCCATCGTGACCCCGACCGCCAGCGGCAAGTCGCTGTGCTACACCCTGCCGGTGGTCAGCGCGGCGATGCAGGGCAAGGCCAAGGCGCTGTACCTGTTCCCGACCAAGGCGCTGGCCCAGGACCAGGTGGCCGAGCTGCTGGAACTCAACCGCGCCGGCGATCTGGGCGTGAAAGCCTTCACCTTCGATGGGGATACGCCGGGCGATGCGCGCCAGGCGATCCGCCTGCACGGCGACATCGTGGTCTCCAACCCGGACATGCTGCACCAGGCGATCCTGCCGCATCACACCAAGTGGGCGCAGTTCTTCGAGAACCTGCGCTACGTGGTCATCGATGAAGTGCATACCTACCGCGGCGTGTTCGGCAGCCACGTCACCAACGTGCTGCGCCGGCTCAAGCGGATCTGCGCGTTCTATGGCGTGGAACCGCAGTTCATCCTGTGCTCTGCGACCATCGGCAACCCGCAGGCGCATGCCGAGGCGCTGATCGAAGCGCCGGTGACGGCGATCACCGAGTCCGGCGCGCCCAGCGGGCCGAAGCATGTACTGCTGTGGAACCCGCCGGTGGTCAACGCCGATCTCGGCCTGCGCGCTTCGGCGCGTTCGCAGAGCAACCGCATCGCCCGCATCGCGATCAAATCCGGGCTGAAGACCCTGATCTTCGCGCAGAGCCGGCTGATGGTCGAAGTGCTGACCAAGTACCTCAAGGACATCTTCGACCACGACCCGCGCAAGCCGACCCGCATCCGCGCCTACCGCGGCGGCTACCTGCCCACCGAGCGCCGCGAGACCGAACGCGCCATGCGCGCCGGGCAGATCGACGGCATCGTCAGCACTTCGGCGCTGGAGCTGGGCGTGGATATCGGCAGCCTCGACGTGGTCATCCTCAACGGCTACCCGGGCAGCGTCGCCGCGACCTGGCAGCGCTTCGGCCGCGCCGGCCGCCGCCAGCAGCCCGCGCTGGGCGTGATGGTGGCCAGCTCGCAGCCGCTGGACCAGTACGTGGTGCGGCATCCGGATTTCTTCGCCGAGGCCTCGCCCGAGCATGCGCGCATCGCACCGGACCAGCCGCTGATCCTGTTCGACCACATCCGCTGCGCCGCCTTCGAGCTCCCGTTCCTGGCCGGCGATCCGTTCGGCCCGATCGATCCGCTGGTGTTCCTGGAAGCCCTGGCCGAAACCGAGGTCGTACATCGCGAAGGCGACCGCTGGGAGTGGATCGCCGACAGCTACCCGGCCAATGCGGTCAGCCTGCGCTCGGTCGCCGATGGCAACTTCGTGGTGGTGGACCGCAGCGACGGCAAGCAGCAGATCATCGCCGAGGTGGATTATTCCGCCGCCGCGCTGACGCTGTACGAAGGCGCCATCCACATGGTGCAGTCCACGCCCTACCAGGTGGAGCGGCTGGACTGGGAAGGCCGCAAGGCCTATGTCACCCGCACCCACGTGGACTACTACACCGACAGCATCGACTTCACCAAGCTCAAGGTGCTGGACCGCTTCGATGGCTGCATCGCCGGGCGCGGCGATTCCCACCATGGCGAGGTGCACGTGGTGCGCCGCGTGGCCGGCTACAAGAAGATCCGCTACTACACCCACGAAAACATCGGCTACGGCCCGGTCAACCTGCCCGACCAGGAGCTGCACACCACGGCGGTGTGGTGGCAGTTGCCGCAGGCGCTGCTGCTGACCGCGTTCGACAGCAAGCAGGAAGCGCTGGACGGTTTCCTCGGTGCCGCCTATGCGCTGCACATCGTCGCCACGGTGGCGGTGATGGCCGATGCGCGCGACCTGCAGAAGGCGGTCGGCAATGGTGACGGTGCGTGGTTCGCGGTGGCCGACCAGAGCGGCCGCGGGCAGCTGCGCGGCGCCGAGTTCGATGCCAGCGCGATCGAACTGCAGCAGCAGTTCGTGCCCACGGTGTATCTGTACGACAACTTCCCTGGCGGCGTGGGCCTGAGCGAGCCGCTGTGGGTGCGCCAGGCCGAGCTGCTGCTGCGCGCGCGCGAACTGGTGCAGGGCTGCGACTGCAAGGCCGGCTGCCCGGCCTGCGTCGGCCCGGTGCTGGCCGGCCAGGAAGACGATGCCACCACGCCGAAGGCGTTGGCGTTGAAGGTGCTGGACCTGTTCGACAGTGCCGCCCTGCCGTCCGCCGCCGAACGTGAGCGCCAGCACGCCGAGGTGGTCGCCCCGTGAGCCTGAGCCTGGACAAGCTGCGCCTGCTGCGCCGGCAGGCCGGTGATGCGACGGCGGCGGCGCCTGAAAACCCGGTAGGTGCCGACCGTTGGTCGGCACATCCCACCGAACCCGCAGCCCCGCTTCCGGCCGCCGCCAATGACGCGCGTGCGCGCACGTCTGCGCCCGCCTCCGTTTTCGGCTGGGTCGAGCAGGAAATCCGCCACAAACCGACCGGCGCCGCCGCACGCGAGACCGCACCGGCGGTTCCCGCTGTTCCTGTTGCTGTCCCCGCGCCCGCGCTGCGCAAGCCGGAGATTGGTGGCCTGCGCCGTCTGCTCGGCCTGCGCGACCGCGGCATCAGCACGGCCAACCCGCGCGGGAACGCCGCGGATCGCCATGTCCCGGGCGAGGAAATCGCACCGGGGCTGTTCCTGATTGAATCGTTCGTCGTGCAGGCGATCCCCACCGAACCGTTGTCGCTGGCCTTCGCCAAGCGCGAGGGCGAGCAGGTGCAGCCGCGGGATCTGTTGTTCTTCGATACCGAGACCACCGGCCTGGCCGGCGGCACCGGCACCCGCGCCTTCATGATCGGCGCGGCGGACTGGCACACCCATCCCGAGCGCGGCGACGGCCTGCGCATCCGCCAGCTGCTGATGACGACGATGGCCGCGGAAACCGCGATGCTGCGCGAGTTCGCCGGCTGGCTGCAGCCGGGCACGGTGTTCTCCAGCTACAACGGGCGCTGCTACGACGCCCCGCTGCTGAAGACGCGCTATCGGCTGGCGCGGCAGCGCTGCCCGATCACGCCGCTGGACCATGTCGACCTGCTGTTTCCGACGCGCCGCCGCTATCGCGGCACCTGGGAGAACTGCCGGCTGGCCACGATCGAGCGCCAGCTGCTGCAGATCGTGCGCGAAGACGATCTTCCCGGCTCGGAAGCGCCCGCGGCGTGGCTGAATTACCTCCGGGGCGGCAGCGCGGTGAACCTGCGCCGGGTGGCCGAGCACAACCACCAGGACGTGGTGACCCTGGCGCTGCTGATGCGGCGGCTGGTGGCCGAGGAGCAGCGCGACCGGGAGACGTTGGCGCTGCAGGCCGTTGACGCGGTGTAAAGGCCGGTCCACGGACACTGCGGGTACTTACCGTGGGAGGACCACCACATGCGTCTGAACCTTCTGTTCGCCCTGGGCTGCGCCCTGCCGCTGGCCGCCTGCAGTCATCCCGGCAAGACGGCGGGAACACCCGCCGACAGCCCGACCTCGACCGCGCCGCCCGCGGTGGCCGGCAGTGGCGGCCAATGCGATCCGGAAAAGCTCACCGGCCTGACCGGGCAGACCGCCACCGAAGCGGTGATCCAGAAAGCAGTGAAGGACAGCGGTGCCCGCAATGCCCGCGTGCTCAAGCCGGGCATGGCGATGACCATGGATTACCGCGAAGATCGCCTCAGCATCGAAGTGGACGCGCAGAACAGGATCGTGCGCGCCAACTGCGGTTGAGAAGGCTTCCTGCAGGTCAGTCGCGCAGGCGCTGGGCCTTGCCGCTGGCCAGCGCCTGATCGATGGCCGTGCGTACTTCCCGCACGGCGCGGGCCGAGGCCAGGCTCTGCTGCTGCGCCAGGCGCGCCTGCTCCCGGCCCAGCTCGGCCTGCTCGCGCGCGACCAAGGTGATCTGACGGGCGTCCACCGCCTTGGCCGCGGCGGTACGCGCTTCGCGCGCTGCCTGACTGGCACCGGCGTCAGCCGCACGTGACTGGCGCGCGGCCTGGTTGGCCTCGGCGGCCGCATCCAGTCCTACTTGGCGCGTCGCGTGGTTGACCACCGCCGCGACATCCACCGCGGCCAGCGCGTCGGCGGTGACCTGCATCGAGACCTGGGCCAGCTGCTGGCCGATCGCCGCCTGGCGGTTGCCCAGCTCGGCCTGCGCGTTGCCCAAGGCCGCCACGTCGGACTGACTGCGGCTGAGCTGGCTGAGGACGGCGGGATCGCGGATGAGATAGCGCGCCTGGCCACGACGTACCCACAGCGCCGGTTCGTCGCCGCCCGCATCGCGGCGCGCCTGCTTGAGATCGGCCACCGAGGCATCGACGAAGTTGTCGTCCTGCCCCATCAGCACGAACGCCTGGGCGGGTTGCTGGCGGATGTTGAGCTTGCCATGGGTGACAAAGGACATTCCGTCATCCAGATCCTTCGGCGGTTCCGGCGCACGCGGTGCGGCGGGGGCGGCGGGGACGGCCGGCGGTTCCGGGGCCGGCATGGGCTCCGGTGCGGGCATCGGCTCCGGCGCGGGGACCGGGGCGGGTGCCGGACGGGGGGCGCGCGCAGGCAACGGCGTGGGCGGCGTGGGTACGTTCGGCGCAGTCGGGGCCGGGGGCGCCGGCGGCGGCGGCGCAGCCACCAACCGCAGCGGCGCCACGCCGACCACCACGAACAGCGCGGTGATCGCCAGCGAGGCCACGCGCGGGAAGCTGCGGGTCTGCTGCAGGGTCAACAGGCGGCGCTTGAGGCTGCGCAGGTTCGGCGAGGCGCTCGCCACGCCCACGGCGGGACGCGGCGCGACACCCAGCTGCACCAGCAGGCGACCATAGTCGTGCCGGCAATGGTCATGCCCGGCCACCACCGCACCATCGCAGGCTTCTTCGCGGGCCAGGGCGTATTCGCGCGCGGCCAGGTGGACCAGCGGATGGAAGAAGAACAGATGCTGCGACAGCGCCGGCAGCAGGCCCCACCACAGGTCGCGGCGCTGCAGATGGATCAGCTCGTGGGTCAGCGCCATGTCCAGATCATCGGCCGACATCGCCGGCAGTTCGCGCGCCGGCAGCAGCAGCACGGGCCGCCACGGGCCGATCAACTGCGGCGAGCGGATATGTGCGGAGAGCTTCAGGCGCGGCGCGCGGCGCAGGCCATGCGCTTCGGCAGCGAGCTGAAGGGCCTGCTGCAGGCCGGCATCAGTGCACTCGGTGGCACCGCGCACCAGCGCGCGGCTCGCGCGGTAGCCACGCAGGCTGTGCACCAGCATCAGGAGCACGCCGGCGGCCCACAGGGCCAGCAGCAGCGACGGCCAGGACACCGCCATCGTCGCCGTCTCGGCCGCGCTTGCTGCATGGATGACCGGCGCGGCCTGCACGGCGGCATCGAACGCAGGCAGTGCCGTCACCGGGGCGGTCGGCGCAGTCACCGCGACGGGTGCAGGCAGCACCGCCAGTTCCAGCGGGCTGCTCCAGAGCAGGCCCAGCACCGCCTGCGCCGCCACCAGCCACCACAGCCGGCAGCGGGTGGCGGAGGGCAGCTGCGGCAGCAGGCGGCATACGCCCCACACCAGCGCCACCAGCACCGCACTCTGCACGCTGGTCCAGCCCAGCCGCATCAGCAGTTCGCTCATCATCATGTCCATGGCTCAGCCCTCCCGCTTGCGTGACTGCAACTGTGCGACCAGCGCTTCCAGCTCGGCCAGCTCCTGATCGCTGACGTCCACCTTGTGCGACATGAACGCCACGAACGGCGAGACCGAGCCCTGCAGCGTCTTCTCCACGAAGCTGGCCACCGCGCCCTGCACCACGCTGTCCTGGCCGCTGGTGGTGGCATAGCGGTACACGCCGTCCACCTGCTTGCGGCTCAGGTAGGACTTGGCGCGCAGGCGCTCCATCATGGTCAGCACGGTGGACCGTGCCAGCCCGCGCTGCTCGCCGAACCCGGCGGCGACTTCGCCGACGCTTGGACGGTCCTGTTCCGCGATGTACTGCAGCAGGGCCAGTTCCTGGTCCCCGATGGTCTTGCCGCGCATGGCGCACTCCCTATGACTACACGTGTCGCTACCGTGCCAGTGACTACAGGTGTCGTCAAGTGCCGGACGGTCGGTGCCGACGAACGGTAGGCCGGGCGCGGTCGCCCTGCCGGTGGCCTTAAACCTTTTCGCCGCGGCCCGCATCCAAGCCTTCGAGCTGCGGCATCCCGCCCTGGCGCCGCGTCACCTTCGCCAAGGACCTGCTGCATGCGCTCTACGTACCGCGTGATCTTGATGGCCGCCCTGCTGTTCCCGCTGGGCGCGCAGGCGCGAGCCGGCAACGTGGACACCGCCAACCAGCAGACCCGGCAGTTCATCGGCCGGACCATGGACGCCCTGCGCATTCCCGGGCTGCAGATCGCCGTGATCCAGGACGGAAAGGTGGTGCTCTCGGAAAGCCACGGGCTGGCCAACGTCGAAAACGGGCTGCCGGCCATCCGCACGACGCGTTTCCCGCTCAACTCGGCGACGAAATCGTTCACCGGGGTGGCGATGATGCAGCTGGCCGAGGCGGGCAAGGTGAACCTGGATTCGCCGATCTCGACCTATCTCGCCGATCTGCCCGAGGCATGGCGCGGCGTTCGGGTCCGCCAGCTGCTGGCGCACACCTCCGGGCTGCCGGACATCCTCGATGCGCAGGGACTGCTCGGCGGAGGGAGCGAGCAGGCGGCCTGGGCGGCGGTGACCCGGCTGCCGGTGGAGGCCGCCCCCGGCGCGCGCTTCACCTACAACCAGACCAACTACGTGCTGCTGGCTCGGATCATCGCCGCGCAGTCAGCGATGCCGTACGACCGCTATGTGGCCACGCGTCAGTTCGATGTCGTCGGGATGCCGTCCACGACGTTCGGCGACAGCTACGACCTGATCGCCAACAGCGCCACGATCTACAGCTGGTTCCCGCGGCGCACGGATGCGCCGGACGCCGCGCCACGTCTCTCGCACTGGTTCTACGACATGACGCCCGGGCTGTGGGCCGGCGGCGGCATGCTGACCACCGCCGATGACGTCGCGCAGTGGCTGGCCGCGGTGTCCGGCAACCGCCTGATCAACGCGGCCAGTACCCGCAGGATGTGGACGCCGGAACGGCTCATCGATGGCAGCGAGGGCGCCTGGGGAGACGGCTGGGCGGTGTTGCAGGGCGCCCCGCTACGCCAGGTGGCCGGCATGGGTGGCGCGCGCTCGGCCTTCATCGTCTACCCCGACCAGGGGCTGGCCATCGTGGTGCTGACCAACCTGGTCGGGGCCAACCCGCAGAACTTCATTCCGCAGATCGCCGCGTTCTACGGCGTGGACGCGCCGGTGCCGACGGTCAGCCGCGCGGCCCGCCCATCACCGGCAGGATCACGCCGCTGATGTAACTCGCGGTGATCGGCGAGGCGAGGAACACATAGGCCGGCGACAGTTCTTCCGGCTGCGCCGGTCGGCCCATGTCGCTGTCCTGGCCGAACTCGGCCACGTCGGGGGCTTTCTTGTCGGCCGGATTGAGCGGCGTCCAGACCGGGCCCGGGGCGACCGCATTGACCCGGATGCCGCGCGGCAGCAGCTGACTGGCCAGCGCCTTGGTGAAGGCATGGATCGCGCCCTTGGTGGCCGAGTAGTCCACCAGCGCCTTGCTGCCGAACAGGCCGGTTTCCGAGCCGGTATTGATGATGCTGGCGCCTTCGCCCAGATGCGGCAGCACCGCGCGCGCCATCTGGATGTATCCGCCGATGTTGGTCTGCAGGGTTTCCTGCAGATGGTCGTCCTCGAGGTCTTCCAGGCGGTCGCAGTGCAGCTGGAAGGCGGCGTTGTTGACCAGGATGTCGACCCCGCCGAACGCCTTGACCACCTGCTTCACCGCCTTGTTGCAGAAGGCCGGGTCGCGTACATCGCCGGCGATCACCACGCAACGGCCGCCTTCCTTCTCGACGTGCTCGCGGGTGATCTTCGCGTCCTTCTTTTCATCCAGGTGCAGCACCGCCACATCGGCCCCTTCGCGGGCGAACAGCACGGCCACCGCGCGGCCGATGCCGGAGTCGGCGCCGGTGATGATCGCGCGCTTGCCCTTGAGTTTGCCGCTGCCCTGGTAGTCCGGCGCGAGGAAACGCGGGGCCAGCTGCATCTCGTGTTCGTTGCCCGGTTTGGCCAGCTGCTCGGCCGGCATTTTTTCCGGCTGGCGGCGTGTGCCGGCCTGGGTCGCCTTCTTGGTCTTGGAGGCAGCGGCTTTCTTCGCCGCACGCGCGTCCTTGGCCTTCTCCTGGTCCTGCAGACGGCGCTGGCGCGCCGCCACGCGCGCAGCGCGCGGATCGGTGGCGGCAGCCTTGCGGGTCGCGGTTTTCACGACCGGCGCACGGGTACGCGGTTCGTTTGTGTCGGCCGCGGGGGCCGCCTTGCGGGACGTGGGGGTCTTGGTGGTCTTACGGGGTTTGGCCGTGGCCATGTTCGACTCCTGTTGCCGGAAATACGCAGCCCCACTATGGTCAACCCGGCGGCCAGGGACGGTGAATGGAGCGTGCCCACACCGTGTAGAGGATTCATGCGCCGCATACGGGCACCGATGCACCCTGAGCGCAATTCCCATGGAGTGCGTCGCATGCTTCGTTACCTGTCCGCGGCTGTGGCCGTCCTTGCTTTGTCCGCCTGCAGCAGCACCCCTGTCGCGCAGGTCCAGCCGATCGACGGCGTGATTTCCGGCCAGTGCCATGTCGACAAGGTCCGTGGCGCCACCGGGCTGGCCGCGTCGGCGGCCACCGTGGAGCGGGCCCGCGTGGACAGCGACAGCCTCGAGGTCATCGTGCTGCGGGGCCAGCGCCAGGAAAGCGGCCCGACCGCCAGCGGTGCGGTGACGTCCAGCGCCGGGGCGGAAAGCGGTGGCGAACGGCTCACCATCGAAACCGGCAACACCAACAACATCACCGCGATCTACTGCGGCTGACCGCTGCGCTCATCCCGCGCGGGCGCGCCGGACGGTGCGCCGCGCGGCTTTGAGTACTTTCAACGTGGCCAGTTCCCACTGACGGTCGCCGCGCAACCCGGCAAGCGCCTTCAATGAGCCGGCCCGCCAGCCATCGAATACGCAGGGATCGATGTAGGCCTTGCGGCACACCGACGGTGTGTTGCCCAGCAGGTTGGCCACCTCGCATACCACCTGCTTCTGCAATGCCGCCAGCGCACGTTCACTGGAGGGTTCGGGCAGTTCGGTCGCGGCAAGCTGACGGATCGCCTCCAGTGTGCCGCCCCAGGTGCGGAAGTCCTTGGCGCTGAAATCCTCGCCCATCGCATCGTGCAGATAGTCATTGACCATGCCCGAGTCCACCGGTTGTACCGCGCCCTCGTCATCGCGGTACTGGAACAGCGCCTGCCCGGGCAGCTGCTGGCAGCTGCGGATGAGCTTGACCAGTTCGCGGTCATCCACGTCTACCTCATGCGCCTGGCCAGACTTGCCCCGGAAGCGCATCTGCGCGCGGCCGCCCTTGACCAGTGCCAGGTGGCGGTTACGTAGCGTGGTCAACCCGTAAGAGCGGTTGTCACGTGCATAGACCTCATTGCCAACGCGCACCAGCGTCTGTGCCAGCAACGCCACCACGATCGCCAGCACTTTGTCGCGCGGGAAGCCGGGCAGCTTCAGATCGCGGCGCAGGCGCCGACGCAGCGTGGGCAGGGCGGTACCAAAGGCAATGATGCGATCGAATTTGCCATCGCCCCGCACCCGCGCCCAATCGGCGTGGTAGCGGTACTGCTTGCGGCCGCGCGCGTCGCGGCCGGTCGCCTGCAGGTGGCCGTTGGGCAGCGCGCAGATCCACACATCGGTGTACGCCGGCGGGATCGCCAGCGCGCGGATCCGGGCCAGCGTGGCGGCGTCGCGCACGGCCGCACCGTCGGCGTCGCGGTAGGCGAAGCCCTTGCCGGCCTTGCGGCGGGCGATGCCGGGCAGTTCATCGCTGACATACCGCAGGCCGGCCTGGCGGGCGGCGGCGGCTTCGGGGGTGGTGGTGCGGCTCGGGCTCATGGACGCGGCGCGGATCAGGGAAGCGCAGTGTTACCGCTGCCGGTGCGGCGCCGCGTCAATAACGCAACACAAACACCTCACGCCGCGCTTGGCGATATCCTCCAGAGTTTACTGGCTCGCTTTCTGGAGTACCGATGTCGTCCCTGTCGTTCCGCCGCATGCGGCGTTCTTTCGGGCTGATTGCCCTGTTCCCCGCCCTGCTGGTCCTCGGTGCGTGCAGCGCCCCGCCGATGGACGAGCAGGAGGCCGTCGCCACCCATGCGCAGAAGGCGGCCGAAGCCGCCG
>Ga0308171_1002609_pt1 | contig 18479 bp, 14 predicted proteins | sample PhyGR1_FD_202135 | JGI IMG/M metagenome (GOLD analysis project Ga0308171, IMG submission 202135) | Phyllosphere microbial communities from UC Gill Tract Community Farm, Albany, California, United States - DLSLSG.R1 | ecosystem: Host-associated > Plants > Phyllosphere > Unclassified | place: USA... | reverse complement strand
GTTCGTCCGACTCCGGCGCTTCGCTCGGCGATATCCTTGGCGCGGCTCTGAAGAACCGCGGCGAGTAATCGTCAGCCTCTAAAGCTTAAAAGAACCCGCCGGAGCGATCCGGCGGGTTTTTTGTTGCAGTGATTTCCAGCTGTCAGGGGGCGAGGTGCAATTCATGGGGTCCTCGCAAGTAGATCAGGCGAAGTTGCCCATTCGCAGATAGTAGGATTCGGCATCGCCCACTCGGCCATCTTCGCGCGCGCCATCGGAGACCGAGTGATCGACCGGCTCATCATTGGCGGCCACGCGCTCTTCCTGGCCGGATAGATCGTCTGGATGATCTTGCTTCGCCTCGTTCTGGTCTGTCTGGCCATGTCCGGCCTGTTCGCCGGCTTCGCCTTCGCCTTCTCCTTCAGAGGAGGGCCAGCGACCGCGCGGCGGTGCCTCTTCATCGCGCTTCTGCTCCTCGATCGGGTAGTTGACAAAGGGAAGCGGTGTGCCGGGCTTTGTCACCAGCGAGGCGACGGCGGATTGAAGTGCCGCCTGCTCGAAGACGAGGGTTTTTCCGTCGGCGGCGACCGAAGTGCGGGCAGCTATTTGTGCTTCTGGGCGCAGGATCCCGGTGGCCGTCTCTTCACTCGGTGCCTCGGTGGCGTGCACCTGCGGCTGTCCGATTGTCATGACCTGCTGCTTTTTTGTGGCCTCGGTATCGGAGGCTTCTTCGTGCGGTGGGACTGGCAGCGTGGAAGCTGTGTCTGCGAGCGGATCGGCACGCTCAGGCAGTCTGCCGAGCAGTACAGCCAATAGCAGTTTCTCCATGTCCTGCGGGCTCGCGGCACGAATCTGCGCCGCAATCGTCGCCGCGTCCGCTTTCAAGAACGAGGCGAGAGCAGCATCATCCATCGTACCATCTGGCATCACCATCGGTAGCTCCGCATTCGGGGGAACGGCGATGGATGATCCGGCGTTGCTGGACAGAGCGGGTGGGGCAGACGCCTGCGCTTGGGGTACGGGCGGGGAAGCTTGAGGCGCACCGAGGGCTGCGGGAGTGGAAGCCGTCGCTGACGTGGCGTTTTGCGGAAGGAGAGGCGTCTGCGCCGTCGGTCTTGCAGATACCTCTGTTGAGGTCTGAGCAGCATGGGATGTCGGAGCAGGTACGTCGTCTGTCACGCCCCCTGTTGGTGCCAGAGCGGGGGCCACAGGTTTACCTGGCGAAGAGACACTTTGGTCCGGGGAGAGCGGCGGTCGAGGACCCTGCAAGGCTGGCGCGGGCACTTTGATCGGCAGAGGAGTAAGGGATGGGCTGTCGGGCATAAGATCCTGAAGATAGGGCGGCAGCGCCACCTTCACGCCATCCTTCGACTGGCCGACACGCGCCAGTTCCAGCATCACCGCCAGTCTTGCGGCATTGGGTCCGGCGTTGTTTTTCAGAATGTCCAGCATGAGCGCGATGGTCATGCCTTTCAGCAGCTTTCCCAGTTGCTGTTCAAGTGCGGCCTTTTGCGCCAATGGGAGAGACTGAAGGGCCGAGGTGAGACGGTTCACATAGGCTTCGGCATCTTCTCCTTCCAGGCGCTCCATTCCCAGAAGCGAGCCCAGAACCTCTGTCAGCACGGTTCCGGTGCGGTGAAGCTCCGCTTCGCCGGAGACGGCGCGCGCCGCGACGACCGGGGGATTGGGTGAGGTATCGGAAATAGCCTGCGGGACATTTGGCTGATTGACCGGCGAACTGACCGCATCCTGCTTCTGCCCCGCAGTCTGCGAGGAAAATTCTCCTGCTGTGACGGCACTGACGGGCGGCAACATGGCGCGCTCTTCCTTCGGTCCGAAGCGCGTTGATCCGCTGTCATCGCGTCGCAGCTTTGATGCTCAGGGATGCGCTCGAGCCGTTGCTCGTCATCCGCACCACCGGGGAATGATATCCAAAGCCTACCCTTCGAAAGCAGGCGAACGAATCATTAAACAATCATGACGGGGAATCGTTAATCGACTGCTAACCATAAGCGTGTGGCGTCGCCATGGAACGTCTCAGCTATGGGCGAAGATGTCTGTATCGTCCCAGCCGAGAAGATCGAGCTTTGCGCGTGTGGGCAGGAAGGCGAAGCAGGCGGTGGCGTGGTCGTAGCGGCCGTCACGGATCAGCCGGTGGGTGAGCTTGTCGCGAAGCGCATGCAGATGGAGAACGTCGGATGCGGCGTATTCCAGCTGCGCCGGGGAGAGCGTCTCAGCCGCCCAGTCGGAAGATTGCTGCGCCTTGGAGATGTCGATCTCAAGCATCTCTTTCAGATTGTCTTTCAGTCCGTGCCGGTCCGTATAGGTCCGGCAGAGCCTGGAGGCGATCTTGGTGCAGAAGACCGGCGTCGTCGTCACACCGAAGGTGTGGAACAGCACGGCGATATCGAAGCGACCGTAATGGAAGATCTTCTCGCGGCTCGGATCCTCCAGCATGGCGACGAGGTTTGGCGCTTCCTTCTGGCCGGCGGCAATGCGTACGACATCGGCCGTGCCGTCGCCGGGTGAAAGCTGCACGACACACAGTCTGTCGCGACGCGGTACCAAACCGAGCGTTTCCGTATCGACGGCGATTGCGCCTGTATAGCGCGCGGCATCGCTCGCAGAAATATCGCCTTCATGATAGCGGATCTTGGCAGCCATTTGGTACTCCGGTTACGCGTCTTCCGGTTCCGGCTATAGCGCAAAGTGGCTGTTGGCGATACCGCTTTTGGCCCTGGAGCGCGGTGGGGTGCTGCTGGACGCGCCAAGGACGCTCATCTTTTTTGAATAGTCGCATCGTGTCATTGCGAAAATCGATCTCGATTTTCGGGCCGATGCTCTAGGCGCTCTTGCCTCGTCAGGCGGTCGCGGTCTAGGTTGACGTCAAATTCCTGCCAATGACGAAAATTCCCATATCCATGACCAAGAAAATCTATCTCGCGGGACCTGAGGTCTTTCTCTCCAACGCGCGCGACATGCTGGATGCGAAGGCACAGCTTGCCCGAGACGCCGGCTTCACCCCACTGTCTCCCGGCGATCTTGAAATTCCGCCTGCCGACACAAAGACCGGCCACGGCTGCAATATCAACGCTATCGACGAGCATATGATGCTTGAGGCGGACGCTGTCATTGCCAACCTGACGCCGTTCCGGGGAATTGCCGCCGACGTCGGTACGAGCTTCGAGCTCGGCTTCATGTGCGCTCTTGGCAAGCCGGTGTTCGCCTATACCAATATGGCGAAGAACCATTTCACCCGCATCCAAGATCACTATGCCGGCGATGTCTCGCTTAGCGATGATGGGCGTTACAGAGGACCCGACGGGCTTTCCGTCGAGAACTTCGACATGGTCGACAACCTCATGCTTCATGGCAGCATCCTGCGCCGGGGCGGGGCTATCATCGTTGGAGATGCGGCACCTGAGGAACTCTATACCGATCTGACGGCATTCAGAGAGTGCCTAGAGCTTGCTGCGGCAAAGCTTCTTTAAACAGCACCATCAAGCGGAGAGCAGATATGACAGCCACGATTCTTATCACCGGAGCGACCTCTGGCTTCGGCCTTTCCACCGCGCGTCTCTTTGCAAGCCATGGCTGGAAGGTGATCGGCACCGGCCGTCGCGCCGAGCGTCTCCAAGACCTCAAAGATGAACTGGGATCGTCCTTCCACGGTCTGGCCTTCGACATCACCGATCAGGAGGCGATGCGTTCGGCTTTCGCTGAATTGCCGCAGGAGTTTTCCGCAATCGACGTCTTGGTCAACAATGCCGGTCTGGCTCTGGGAACGGCACCTGCGCCGCAAGTGCCGCTTCAGGACTGGCACACCATGGTCAACACCAATATCACTGGGCTGTTGAACATCACCCACCACTTGCTGCCGACACTGATCGAGCGCCGTGGCATTGTCGTCAATCTATCTTCTGTGGCAGCGAGCTGGCCATATGCCGGCGGCAATGTCTATGCCGGCACCAAGGCGTTCCTGCGCCAGTTTTCGCTTGGGCTACGATCGGATCTTCATGGTAAAGGCGTGCGCGTCACATCCATCGAGCCCGGCATGTGCGAAACCGAGTTCACGCTGGTGCGTACCGGCGGCAACCAGCAGGCCTCCGACACGCTTTACAAGGGCGTCAACCCGATCCTGCCGGAGGATATCGCCAACACCATTCACTGGGTGGTGTCCCAGCCGAAGCACATCAACATCAACAGCATCGAGTTGATGCCGGTGAACCAATCCTTTGCAGGCTTCCAGGTCCATCGCGACACGCAGTGATCAAAAAAACGTCATAGCAAAAGCAGTTATGCAATTTGTGCATTGCTGCCCTGCGAGTGTCGCGCTTTTCAGCGCCGGGTAACGGGAGTATATATCGATCATCGAAACGACGCACTCCTCCTCCCAGCGTCGCTCGATGTGGATTGGCGATACTCCTCCTCCCAATTGCCAATCAAGTTCAAAGCCTGCCGCACCTCCTCCCGCGGCAGGCTTTTTCTTTTCTGGATACCTCTCCGATATCTAATTTTGCCTTCCAGGCGCGATCGCCGGCTCACGAGAGGTGGTTGCCGCATCCTGCTTTAAGAAAACCGGGTCCGACTTTCGGGCCGATGCTGTAAGGCTTCCCCACCTCGTTTCCTGTCGATATGTCACTCGGCTGCGGTCTTCAGGCAGCCATTGATGATGGTGCGGATTTCCGCCCGGCAGGAGCCACAATTGGTGCCGGCGCTGACGCAGGCGCCCACCGCCTCGACTGTGTGGCAGCCCTCGCGGATCGCGCTGGTGATCTGGTTGATGCCGACATTGAAGCAGGAGCAGACGGTGGCACCCGGATCGGGTCTGCCGCCACCCGGCCTGCCAGCGATCAGCGCGAACCGGTTGCGTAGATCCTCATGCCGCTCTTTCAACTGAGCGACCGCCCAGTTTCGCGCAACGGCAACGGGTGCGGCTGCGATAAACAGCGTCGCCAGTAACTTATCTTCGTCAAAAAAGGCGAGCCGAATGTCACCGGTTCGATTGTCGGCATAACCGAGCGGTTCGATGCGGGCGTCGATCCCGAAGATTTTTCGGCTCCAGGATATCCAGTCTTCTGGCAGCGTGTCGAAGGCAAGCTCCAGACGATAGCCTCCGTTGGCCTTGGCGAGAGCCCAGTAGGCGCAGTCGGGCTTTTGCAGAGCCGTGGCAGTCACCGCAAAGGCATAGGCCTTTGCTTGAAAGCGGCGCGCCGCAACGGCGACATTCTTCGATGCCGGCTGTCCGGAGAAGGGATCGGTGGTGGGCGGCACCAGCCTGTCGATCCGGGCATTGGCGGCGAACTGATCGTTCCAGTGCATCGGCACAAAGAGGCTGCCGCGTGCCTGCCTGTCGGTGATGAGCGCGCGCAGGATCACCGTGCCGAGAGGGCTTTCCACCTCCACCAGATCGGCACTCTCAATCCCTGCTTCCATCGCATCGCGGGGGTGAAACTCGACGAAAGGTTCGGCCAGATGTGAGGATAGCCGGGCGCTTTTTCCCGTGCGGGTCATGGTGTGCCACTGATCGCGGATGCGGCCTGTATTGAGCGTCAGAGGATAGTCGGCGCTCGTGCGGCTCGTCTGCGGCAGCGCTGTGGAGACGAAACGCGCCTTTCCGTCCGCATGGAAGAATTTTCCATCGGCGAAGAAGCGCGTCGTGCCGCAGGTCTCTCCGGAGGGCTGAGGCCAGCTGAACGGCGCCATGTCGTCATAGGCCGGTTGCCCGATCTCGGCAAAGGCGCCGATATCGAAATCACGGCTGCCATTATTTTCGAAGGCCGAGAGGCTGGCATGTTCGGCGAAAATCTCCGTGGGATTGGCATAGGTGAACGCATCGGCGTAACCCATGCGCTTGCCGATTTCGGCAAATTGCCACCAGTCGGCTTTCGCCTCGCCGGGCGCTGGAAGGTAGCCGCGCTGGCGCGATATACGTCGTTCCGAATTGGTGACGGTGCCGTCCTTCTCGCCCCAGCCGAGCGAGGGCAGCAGCACATGCGCGTGGCGTGCGGTATCGGTCGTCTCCATAATGTCGGAGACGACGACGAAGGGGCATTGCTTCAGCGCCGCTTCCACGGCCCCGGCATCGGGCATGGAGACTGCCGGGTTGGTCGCCATGATCCAGAGCGCCTTGATGCGACCATCGGCCACCGCCTGGAAAAGATCGACGGCTTTGAGGCCGGGCCTATTCGCAATCGTCGGCGCATGCCAGAAGCGCTGCACCCGGTCGCGGTCATCGGCGCTTTCGATGGCCATATGGGCGGCGAGCATATTGGCAAGACCACCCACCTCGCGCCCACCCATGGCATTAGGTTGCCCGGTCAGCGAAAACGGCCCCATGCCGGGCTTGCCGATACGGCCTGTCGCCAGATGGCAGTTGATAATGGCGTTGACCTTGTCGGTACCGCTGGACGACTGGTTGACGCCCTGACTGTAGCAGGTGACGACGTTTTCGGTGCGCTCGAAAAGTTCATAGAAGCGGATAAGCTCGGCGAGGCTCAGACCCGTCGCCTCGACCAAGCTGGCAAGGCTGATGTCAGAGGCGGTTCGGACGGTCTCTTCGAAACCCTGCGTGTGGCTTTCGATGTAGGCCTTGTCGAGTGTTGGTCCCTTGGCCAGATGCGCCAGCAGGCCGGTAAAAAGCGCCACATCCCCATCCGGCTTGATGGCAAGATGCATATCGGCAATGTCGCAGGTCATGGTGCGGCGTGGGTCGATCACCACCACCTTCATTTCGGGCCGTTCGGCTTTCGCCGCTGCAAGCCGCTGATAGATGACCGGGTGACACCAAGCGAGATTGGAGCCGGTCAGGATGACGAAATCGGCGAGAAACAGATCCTCATAGACACCTGGAACCGTGTCCGAGCCGAAGGCGCGGCGATGGCCTGCGACGGAGGACGACATGCAAAGCCGCGAATTGGTGTCGATATTGGCCGAGCCGATGAAACCCTTCATCAGCTTGTTGGCGAGATAGTAGTCCTCGGTCAGCAATTGCCCGGAGACATAGAAGGCGACCGAATCCGGTCCATAGGTCGCGATCGCTTCGGAAAATGTCGAGGCCACGAGATCAAGCGCCTCATCCCAATTCACTCGGTCACTCCCGACGTGCGGGTAAAGCAGCCGGTCGTCGAGATCGAGCGTTTCGCCAAGTGCCGATCCTTTGGAACAGAGCCGACCGTAATTGGCGGGATGATCCGGATCGCCCTTCACCGCAACGCCACCGTCGTCATCGACCTTCGCGATAACGCCGCAGCCGACGCCGCAATAGGGACAGGTGGTCTTGACCTCTTGTGCCATGCTTACTCCGCAGCGATCATCATGCTTTCAAGCGCAACAGACAGGTTACCATCCATGTTGCGCACGGGGATGGTGCGCACTGCACCTTCGTCGGCGCCTTCGGCTTTGCCGGTTTCCAGCGAAATGACCCAGTTATGCAGAGGGCAGGTCACCGATGCGCCGTGAACGATGCCTTGAGAGAGCGGCCCGCCCTTGTGAGGGCAGTGATCTTCGATGGCATAGACGTCGTTATCGGCCGTGCGGAACACCGCAATCTTGCCCATCGGCGTCTTTACGCAGCGCGCGCCGCGCAGTGGAATGTCAGAGATAGTGCCGATTTCGACCCAGTTCATCGTCGTCATCCTGTGTCCGGTTGAAGGTTTTGGGATGGGGCGACATCTCCTCCATGTCGCCCCACCACCCAGCGCTATGCCCCGATGGCTTTGAAAGCCCCGGTCACTCTGCGGCTTGATTGAAGCCGATGGTCGCCATCGGCTTGAACTCGTGCTTGTGTTCGCCGGACACACGCTCCGACCAAGGATCGACCTGGGCGAATTTCTGGCTGAAGACAAAGCGCTCGTAGAAGCCCTTGCGTTTGTCGGCGTCATCCATGATCTGGCGGCGGATTTCGTCGTAGCCGATGCGCTTTGCCCACTTGTAGATACGCTCGAGATAGCGGGCCTGCTCGCGGTACATCTGCGTCAGCGCCACGATATGCTCCAGCGCCTCATCCGCGGTCTTCACCAGACCAAGAATTTCGGTTCCCTTGATGTCGAGGCCTGCAGCACCGGCAAAGTGGATTTCGAAGCCGGAATCCACGCAGATTACGCCGATATCCTTGCACGTCGCCTCTGCGCAGTTGCGCGGACAGCCCGAAACGGCAAGCTTCAGCTTGGCCGGTGTCCACGAGCCCCACATGAACTTTTCGATGCGAATGCCAAGCCCGGTGGAATCCTGCGTGCCGAAACGGCACCATTGCTCGCCTACACAGGTTTTGACGGTGCGCAGGCCCTTGGCATAGGCTTGGCCGGAGATGAAGCCAGCCTTGCCGAGATCGGCCCAGACGGCGGGCAGGTCTTCCTTCTCGATGCCGAGAAGATCGATACGCTGACCCCCTGTGACCTTCACCAGCGGGATCTCGAACTTGTCGACGACATCGGCAATGGCGCGCAACTCACCTGCATTGGTCACACCGCCCCACATGCGCGGCACTACGGAATAGGTGCCGTCCTTCTGGATATTGGCGTGAACGCGCTCATTGATGAAGCGGGACTGATAGTCATCCGCATATTCATCCGGCCAGTCGCAGACGAGGTAGTAGTTCAGCGCCGGACGGCATTTGGCGCAGCCGCACGAGGTCTTCCACTCCAGTTCCTGCATGACGGCAGGAATGGTTTTCAGCCCCTTGGCCTTGATCAGACGGCGCACATCGTCATGGCCGAGATCGGTGCATTTGCACATGGGCTGCACGGCCGTGGGATTGTAGCTGTCGCCAAGCGTCAGCGTCATCAGTTGCTCGACCAGGCCTGTGCAGTTGCCACAGGAGGCCGAGGCCTTGGTGTGGGCGCGCACATCGTCGAGCGAGGTCAGGCCCTTGCCGGTGATGGTGGAGGTAATTTTTCCCTTGCAAACGCCGTTGCAGCCGCAGATTTCCGCATCATCCGGCAAGGCTGCAACGGCCGCCATAGGGTCCAGGGGGGAGCCCCCCTGATAGGCCTGGCCGAAAATCAGTGTTTCGCGCATCTCTGTGATGTCCGCGCCCTTTTTCATCAGGTCGAAGAACCACGAACCGTCCGAGGTCTCACCATAGAGGACCGCGCCGACGATACGATTGTCCTTGAGAATCAGGCGTTTGTAGACGCCCGCCGTCGCATCGCGCAGCACGATCTCTTCACGGTCATCGCCCTCGGCAAAATCGCCTGCGGAGAAGAGGTTGATACCGGTGACCTTCAGCTTCGTATTGGTGACGGAGCCGTGATATTCGGACTGGCCGCCGATCAGGCGGTCGGCCAGCACTCTGGCACTTTCGTAAAGCGGCGCGACGAGACCGTAGCAGATACCGCGATGTTCGGCGCACTCGCCAAGCGCGTAGATCGAGGCGTCGGACGTCATCATGCCATCATCGACGACGATACCGCGATTGACGGCGAGACCCGCTTCCTTGGCAAGGCCGGAGGCCGGGCGAATGCCGACGGCCATGACCACCATGGTACCTTCAATGATGCGACCGTCTTCCAGCTCGATGCCCTCGACCTTGTCTTCACCAAGAATGCGCTTGGTATTGGCCTTGGTGATGATGTCGATACCGCGTTCGGTGAGCGCCTTTTCCAGAAGATAGGCCGCTGCCGGATCGAGCTGGCGCTCCATGATGGTCGGCATCAGGTGAATGACGGTGACGTCCATGCCCTGACGCTTCAGTCCATAGGCCGCTTCGAGACCAAGAAGACCGGCGCCGATGACGATGGCGCGACCCTTGCCGCCGGCGATCTCCAGCATCTTCGTTACGTCATCGAGATCACGATAGGCAAGAACGCCGGGCAACTGGTGGCCGGGAACAGGAATGATGAAGGGAGAGGAGCCCGTGGCGATCACGAGCTTGTCGTAGGAGGCGGTGATGCCGTTTTCGCTGGTGACGGTCTTGCGCTCTCGGTCGATATGGCTGACCTTCGCGCCCTTGTGCAGGGTCACGCCATGGGCTGCATACCAGTCGTCGTTGTGAATGACGATGTCTTCATAGGCCTTTTCACCGGAGAGAACTGGCGAGAGCATGATGCGGTCGTAATTGACGCGCGGCTCGGCATTGAAGATGGTCACGTCGAAGACGCCGGGAGCGGTCTCGAAGAGGTTCTCCAGCATGCGGCCCGGCGCCATGCCGTTGCCGATGATGATGAGTTTCTGGGGCTTTGTTTCGGCCATTGGGTCTTACTCCGCTGCTTCGACGAAGCGGTGACGTTCATAGAGGAACTTCAGCACGGCTTCGCGGCATTTGAGGTAGGTTCGGTCGGAGGCAAGCTCGATGCGATTGCGTGGTCGCGCCAGCGGCACATCAAGTATTTCGCCGATATGAGCGGCCGGGCCGTTGGTCATCATCACGATGCGGTCGGAAAGCAGAACGGCCTCATCCACGTCGTGGGTGATCATGATCATGGTGTTGCCAAGCCGCGCATGGATTTCCATCACCGCATCCTGCAGATGGGCGCGGGTCAGCGCATCGAGCGCGCCGAAAGGCTCGTCCAACAGCAGGATTTTTGGTTCCATCGCCAAGGCCCGGGCGATACCGACGCGCTGCTTCATGCCGCCGGAAATCTCGGATGGCTTCTTGTCCTTGGCATGGGCCATCTGCACGAGATCAAGATTGCGCATGACCCAATCATGGCGCTCGGCCTTGGACTTGGTGTAGCGGAAGACCTTCTCGACGCCGAGATTGACGTTTTCGTAGACGGTGAGCCATGGCAGCAGGCTGTGGTTCTGGAAGACGACCGCACGCTCCGGGCCCGGCTCGTTGACCTCGCGGTTTTCCAACAACACCACGCCGGAGGACACCTTGGTCAGACCGGCAATCAGATTGAGCATGGTGGATTTGCCGCAGCCGGAATGGCCGATGACGGAGACGAACTCGCCCTTTTCGATGATGAGGTTGATACCCTTCAGCACCTCGGCGCGGCTGCCGCCCTTGTCGAAATATTTGTCGATATGATCGAGCTTCAAATAGGCGTTCATGAAGAAATCCTCCTAGTTCGCTGCCGCGCCGCGGGTGATGAGCTTTCCGGCCGCCGCCACCAGCTTGTCGAGGACGAAGCCGACGACGCCGATATAGGCGAGTGCCACGATGATGTCGGGCAGGCGGGATGAATTCCACGCGTCCCAGATGAAGAAGCCGATGCCCACGCCACCCGTCAGCATTTCAGCCGCGACGATGGCAAGCCAGGAGAGGCCGACGCCGATGCGAAGACCGGTGAAGATGTAGGGGGCGGCAGATGGCAGCATGATCTTGTAGAAAAATTCGATGTGGTTGAGGCGCAGCACCTGGGCGACGTTGCGGTAATCCTGCGGGATGTTGCGCACGCCAACTGCGGTATTGATGATGACCGGCCAGATGGAGGTGATGAAGATCACGAAGATGGCCGAAGGATTGCTGTCCTGGAACGCAGCCAAAGACAGCGGCAACCACGCGAGCGGCGGGACCGTGCGCAGCACCTGAAAGATCGGATCGAGGCCACGCATTGCCCAGACGGACTGGCCGATGATGGCGCCAACGACGACGCCGACGATTGCTGCAAGACCGAAGCCATAGGCGACACGTTCGAGCGAAACGAGAACGCGCCAGCCAAGGCCGATATCCTGAGACCCATAATGGAAGAAGGGGTGGACAATCAGGTCGTAGCTTTCCTCAAACACCTGACTCGGGGGCGGCAGCGACGCGCCGGGCGCCGAACAGAGCGCTTGCCAGAGGCCGAGAAGGATCACCAAGACGACGAGCGGCGGAACGACGTTTCGCGCAATCGATGCGGCGATCTTGCGAAAAGAGAGTACCGACACGGGGCGGCGGTTCATGGCGATCACGGTGCCGCCCTTTGGCGTCGCAACGGCGATGGCCGTGCTTTCTGTCTTGCGTGCGGTTGCGGTCATGGTCTTGTCCTGTTTCCGGATGGTGTGTTGCACGGGTTGCGCGCCCCTCCGCTGGCTGCGGAGGGGCCATGGCGTCCTCAGGAGGCCGCCTTGATCGACAGGCTATCAAGGTAAGCGGATGGGTTTTCGGGATCGAAGACCTTGCCATCGAAGAAGGTTTCCTTGCCACGGGAGGTGGAGGTCGGAATATCGGCAGCGGCAACGCCCAGGTCCTTCGCAGCAGCGCGCCACAGATCTTCGCGGTTGACCTGAGACACTAGCGCCTTGATGTCGGTGTCCGGCGCGAACTTGCCCCAGCGAATGTTTTCGGCAAGGAACCAGCTGTCATGGCTCTGGAACGGATAGGATGCTGCGTCCTTCCAGAACTTCATGTAGAGATCGGTGCCATGGGCAACGCGGCCATTGCCGTAATTGATGTCGCCCTTCAAGCGGCCGAGCACATCCTTTGGCGGAACGTTGAACCACTGGCGCTTGCCGAGAATGGTCGACATCTCCTCCTTGTTGTCCATGCTGTCGCACCATTGCTGGGCTTCCATCACGGCCATCAGCATGGCCTTGGCGGCATTCGGGTTCTTCTCAACCCAGTCGGCGCGCATGCCGAGCGCCTTTTCTGGATGACCCTTCCACAGCTCTCCAGTCGTACAGGCAGTAAAGCCGATGCCCTGGTTGACCAGTTGTTCGTTCCAGGGTTCGCCCACACAGAATACGTCCATGTTGCCGACCTTCATGTTGGCAACCATCTGCGGTGGCGGAACGACGATGGTGGAGACGTCCTTGTCCGGATCGATGCCGCCAGCCGCCAGCCAATAGCGGATCCATAGATCATGCGTACCGCCCGGGAAGGTCATCGCCGCCTTGATTTCCTTGCCGTCCGCCTTCTTCTTCTCAAAGGCAGCTTTCAGCTTCGAAGCATCGAGCTGGACGCCGGTGTCGGCATAGTCCTTGGCAACGGAGACGCCCTGGCTATCGAGATTGAGGCGGGCGAGGATTGCCATCGGCACCGGCACGTTGTTCTGCGTCACCTTGCCGGTGTGCATGAGATAGGGCATCGGGGTCAGGATATGGGCACCATCGATCCCGTTGGACGCCCCGCCGAGAACGAGGTTGTCACGCGTAGCACCCCAGGAGGCCTGCTTCAGCACCTCGACATCGGGCATGCCATGCTTGGCGAAAAGTCCCTTTTCCGATGCGACGATCAGTGGTGCCGCATCGGTCAGCGCGATGAAGCCAAGTTTCGCGCCCTTGACTTCAGGTTCGGACGTGGCGGCGAACGCGCCAGAAGGGAAAGCCGTTCGGACGGCGGTGATCAGGGCTGCAGTGGCCGACGTCTTCAGGATCGAGCGGCGGCTGATCGAACTGGAAAGCATTTTCTTCATGTCGCATGTTCCCCTTTTTGGCAGCCTCATGGGCGCCCTATGACTTTTGCGAAGCCCAAAAACAAAAAAACGCCGCTCGGTGATGCGCCTTCGGAACGGGAGGAGGTTCCGGGCTGCATACCTTGCGACGTCTGTGTCGTATGAAGAACGCTGATAACGCGTTCCTGCTGCTCCGATCGCCGTTGACCCGAGCGCTTTACACAAAGCAAGCACCGTGCCAGTTTTTGTGCTTATCTCTACTAAATTGAAAAATATAAGTTTTTTTAGATGCGGGGTCTGTAATTGGTATTTAAGCCAAAAAATTTCAGGCTATTATTTAATCTGAGCTCCGACCCTTGGCTCCAAAAATGCAGCACTTGATGTTTCAGAACTCGCCTGTCGCGGGTTGGGCAGTGGCCGAATTCTTAACCGGGAAGCGCTCGACATAGGCTGGGATGTTCGATGGATCAAAGGTCATTCCATCCATGAAGAGGGCTCCTGCACCATCGTTCTCATCCTGGAGAGCAGCGCCGCCCGCGCCGAGCGCAGCGCGATACAGGTCAGGACGGTAGGCGGATGCGGCGGCCTTGGCACTCTCGGGCGAAAACGTCGTCTGCCCCCAGCGGATCATCTGGCTGTAGATCCAAAGCGCCTGGTTGGGTTGCGGATCGTTGGCGTGATCGGCGTGGAACTGGAAATATTTATCGATGACGCGCTGGTTGCCCTGGCTGTCGATATGGAATTCTCCTCCGAGCACCCGTCGGAGAATATGTTCAGGCGCGCCGATATAGCGCGGATCGGCGAGCGCTTCGCTCAAAGCCTGCCGATTTTCCAGGCGGTCGCACCAGCGGGCGGCGGCGTCCAATGCCACGAGAAGTCTCGCCACGCTTTCCTGCTGGCTTTCCGCCCAATCGGGGCGCATGCCGATGACTTTTTCCGGTGCGGAAGGCCATATATCCTGCTTGACGGCCACGATGCGCCCGACGCCGCGCTCGCAGGCAATCATGTTCCAGGGAGCGCCGACGCAAAAGCCGTCGATTGCACCGGCTGCGAGCGCGTCGGAGGTTAGCGGTGGCGGCACGACCACCAGCTTGACATCCGTGTCCGGGTGGATGCCACCCGCTGCCAGCCAGTAGCGGAATTCGTAATTATGCGATGAGAATGGATAGGTCATGCCAAGCGTGGGCGTCGGCTCTCCCTTGGCCCGCATCTCATCAAGCACGCTTTTCAGCGCGTGGGCATTTTCCAGTGCGCTTGCCGTGGCGGGCAGGCCGGTCGTCTCCTGCATTCTTGAGAAAAGCGCAGTGGAAAGCGTAATGGCATTGCCGCCCCGCCCCAGAGAAAAGGGCGTGATGGTCGGTGAGGGGTTCGAGCCGAGACCGAGCATCGAGGCCACCGGCATGGGCGAGAGCATGTGGGCAATGTCGAACTGGCGAAAGGCGAGGCGGTCGCGAACATTCGCCCAGGAGACATCTTTCACCAGGTCGAGCTTCAGGCCCTCCTTCTCGGAAAAACCGAATTCGGCCGCGGCAATCAGGACCGAGGCATCCACGAGCGGAATGAAACCGGCCCGGAGGGTGCGCTGCCGGTCATTGCCGATCGGCGCAGGCGCTGCAATGCCGGATTTCCTGTCTGCAAGATCGTCTATGACCGTCATGCTATCGCTCCTCGTCCGGTGGCGGCCGTCACATCAGTAGACCGGCCGCAGTAACCACGCTCTGCGCGATCTCGGACAATTTCTTTTTCTCATTCATCGCCGTCTGGCGCAGCAGTGCGAAGGCTTCCTCTTCGGAAAGTCCGCGCATCTTCATCAAAATGCCTTTGGCGCGCTCGATGACCTTGCGCTCTTCGAGCGCGGATTTCGCTTCGGCCAATTCTCGCTGCAGGCGGCTAAACGCGTTGAAACGGCTAACCGCCATATCGAGGATTGGCTTGACGCGCTCCTTCTTCAGCCCGTCAACGATATAGGCTGAAACACCGGCTTCCACGGCGGCCTCGATCGAGGCCGTGTCCGATCGATCGACAAACATGGCGATCGGCCGGCTGATCGTGCGCGTAAGCTGAAACAGATGCTCCATCATGTCGCGATTGGGATTTTCCAGATCGATAACGATCACATCGGGCTGCAGCGTCGCGATGGTGCGGGCCACCCCGTTGACCTCGTGAATGACCGTGACCTTCATATGACCGGCCTCACGCAGTCCTTCCTCGATAATCGAGGCGCGGATGGCGTTTTCATCGATCACAAGAATGGTCAAGTCCCGAAGCGTCATGCGCGCATCAATGCCGCAGACCCGTCGAAATAGCAATGTTTTTCACCATGTCTAAAAATTAAGCAAATGACTGGGGTCACAGCTTTCTTTGGTTCCGATCATTCTGTCGGCAGGCCGCTTCTTGACAATGATATGATGTTTGGAAAGGTTACTGGCATGAGTGCAGGGGCTGATTGGATTTACGAGGCGAACCCGGTTCATCGCAAAAGTGCGGCGGAATCGGTATTCGAAGATTTGCGGTCGGCCATCGTGTCGGGCCGGTTGACGGTTGGCACACGCCTGCCATCGGAAACGCATCTGGCCGGTCGATATGGTGTCAGCCGCCCCATCGTGCGCGAAGCGCTTCGTTCGCTGCAGACGCTTGGCATGACGCAGACGCGCACGGGCAGTGGCACTTTCGTCCTGACGGATTCTCCCCGACAAGAGTTACGCTACGGCGGCTATTCGGCACGCGATCTGATGGAGGCAAGACCCTTCGTCGAGGTGCCCGCCGCCGGTTGGGCGGCGCTTCGCCGAACGGACCAGCAGGTGGCGCGGATGATGAAGCTCTGCGGCGAGATGGATCAACAGGAAGATTTGCACAAATGGGTGTTGCTGGACTGCGAGTTCCATAGCGCTATCGCAGAGGCTTCCGGTAACTCGCTGTTTGCCAAGGTGATTGCGGATGCCCGTGACAGCGTCAGCCAGCAATCGGAACTGCTGAACCTTATGGCCCACCGCCGCGTCGCGTCAAATATCGAGCATCGCAAGATTGCAGAAGCAATCGAGGCAGGCTCTGAGGATGGCGCGCGCCAGGCGATGGAAGCCCATCTTGGCAAGGTCAAGCAGGCGGTGACCTCCATCATGGCTGATGACGCCAGATAAAGCGTAGAGTCTGGGAATACCGGAAGACTGTCATCGTCTCCCGGCTTGCCTTGTCTGAATGTCTTATGCGGCGGGCTGCACAGCAGGTGCCGAGATATTTGCCAGTAATTCCGGCCTCAGCGCTTCGATCAACTGTTCGGCGCTCATATAGCCTTTTTCCAGCACGACCTGCGGCACGGTCCGGCCGCTTGCCAGTGCCTCGCGTGCAACCTCGGTTGCGGCGTAATAGCCGATCAGCGGATTAAGCGCCGTCGCAATGCCGATCGATTCTTCCAATCGACGCGCCATGATGTCGACATTGGCGGTAATGCCGACGACGCAGCGTTCCGCAAGCGTCCGGCAGGCGGTGCCGAGCTGAGCGATGCTTTCCGACAATGCCCGCACGATGACAGGCTCGAAGGCGTTCAGCTGAAGTTGACCGCCCTCTGCGGCCATGGTGACGGTGATGTCGTTGCCGATGACCACGAAGGCGACCTGGTTGACGACTTCCGGGATCACAGGATTGACCTTGCCGGGCATGATGCTTGAGCCGGCCTGTACGGCGGGGAGATTGATCTCACCGATGCCGGCACGGGGACCGGAAGACAGCAGGCGCAGGTCATTGCAGGTCTTCGAGAGTTTGACGGCGACGCGCTTCAATACGCCCGAGAGATGGACAAAGGCGCCAGGATCCTGCGTTGCCTCGATGAGGTCGCTCGCCGTCACCAGTGGTCGACCTGTCAGTTGGACGAGATGCTTGCAGGCAATCGCGGCATAACCGGCAGGAGCGTTAAGGCCTGTGCCGATCGCCGTCGCACCGAGGTTGATCTCATGCAGCAATGCTGCCGATTCAATCAGGCGCGCACGGTCTTCCCCCAGCATCACCGCGAAGGTGCGGAATTCCTGGCCGAGTGTCATCGGCACTGCATCCTGCAACTGCGTGCGCCCGACTTTCAGAACGCCGTCAAATTCGCGGGCCTTCGCCTCGAAAGCGTCCTGGAGCACGAGCATGGAGGCGGCCAGTTCATCGATTGACTCGATCAGGGCGATATTGATGGCTGTCGGATAGGCGTCGTTGGTGGATTGGCTGAGATTGACGTGATCGTTCGGGTGCAGGTGCTTGTAATCGCCCTTGGCGTGCCCGAGAATTTCCAGTGCGCGGTTGGCGATCACCTCATTGGCATTCATGTTGGTGGACGTTCCGGCCCCGCCCTGAATCACATCGACGATGAACTGGTCATGGAAGGCACCGTCACGGATCTCGCGGCAGGCCGTGACGATGGCGTCCAGACGCTCCTGATCCAGCAGTCCCAACTCATGGTTTGCCAATGCCGCGGCCTCTTTGACGAAGGTCAGTCCGCGAATGAGGTAGGGATAGCGGCCGATCGTTGCGCCGCTGATCTGGAAGTTCTCTACCGCGCGCTGCGTGTGCACGCCCCAATAGGCATCTGCAGGGACATCCTTGGGCCCAAGAAGATCTCGTTCCTGACGCATCGTGATCATATCATCCTCCATGTAGATCCGATAATCTGTAAAGCTGCTAGACAGATTTAACTTGGTTTAATCCTGTCCATGATGTAGGTCAATGGCCGGGGAGAGGGTTGACGGGCGCGCAGTCGAGAATTAAGGGATCGAAAATCTGTCATGCAGCCTTACAGAATGGCTAGATTGACCTTTCGGCGCCTGGAGTTTTGACAGAGCATTCTCGCGCAAGGACAGAACGGGTCATTCATCAAGTCTATGGACGATAGCTCTGAGGGAGGAGCGACACCAGTGGATAAGGTAACTCAAGCAAACCATGAACGTCAGGTCGAGATCCAGGAGGATTTCGGCTATCACAAAGCACTCAAACCGCGCCAGATCCAGATGATCGCCATTGGCGGCGCGATCGGAACTGGGCTTTTCCTCGGTGCAGGCGGACGCCTTGCCATTGCCGGCCCCGCTCTCATCTTCGTTTATGCAATTTGCGGCTTCTTCGCCTTCCTGGTGCTCAGAGCACTTGGCGAATTGATCATGCATCGCCCGACATCGGGTTCGTTCGTTTCCTATGCCCGCGAGTTCTACGGCGAGAAGATGGCCTTCGCTGTCGGCTGGATGTACTGGATGAACTGGGCGATGACCTCGG
>Ga0308171_1002608_pt1 | contig 18480 bp, 10 predicted proteins | sample PhyGR1_FD_202135 | JGI IMG/M metagenome (GOLD analysis project Ga0308171, IMG submission 202135) | Phyllosphere microbial communities from UC Gill Tract Community Farm, Albany, California, United States - DLSLSG.R1 | ecosystem: Host-associated > Plants > Phyllosphere > Unclassified | place: USA... | reverse complement strand
TACAACGGCAAGGTCGTCAACCTGGTCGATTTCGGTGCGTTCGTGAACTTCATGGGCGGCAAGGACGGTCTGGTCCACGTCTCGGAGATCAAGAACGAGCGCGTCGAGAAGGTCTCGGACGTCCTGGCGGAAGGCCAGGAGGTCAAGGTCAAGGTCCTCGAGATCGACCCGCGCGGCAAGGTCCGCCTGTCGATGCGCGTCGTCGACCAGGAAACCGGCGAAGAGCTGGAGGACAACCGTCCGGCGCGCGAACCGCGTGAGCAGCGCGGCGATCGTGGCCCGCGCGGCGACCGTGAAGGCGGTCGTGGTCCGCGCCGTGACGGCGGCGATCGTGGGGGTGACCGTGGCGGCGAGCGGGGCGGCGAAGGCCGCAGCGGCCCGCGTCGCGACCGTGGCGATCGTCCCCGTCGCGAAGGCGGCGAGCAGGGTGGTTCGGGCGAATTCGCCGCTCCGGCCTTCCTGACCGGCGATCGCGACTGATCCTGTTTGGACAGGAACGAAAAGGGAGGCCCGAAGCGATTCGGGCCTCTTTTTTTGTGCCGCCGCCTCCGCGCGAGCACATGCTACAAAAATAATTTATGGGTTAAATCCATGATAGCCGGGCAAATGCTGCCCCGCGCCGCCGGTGGGCGCCCCCGCGTACAACGCCCCGTTAAATCTATCCGCATAGTCGTTCGCTCGATCTATGAACCAGGGTAGGATAGGTAAATGCTGGCGGTCAGAAACAAGCTGGAATGGCTGGCGACGCTCTGCAACCATTCGGGCGTCGGGCTATGGGATGCGCTGATCCACAATGGCGATGCGGCCCATGTGAAATCGCGCTGGACATGGTCGCCCGAATTCCGGCGGCTGCTGGGCTATACGTCCGAGGTCGATTTTCCCAATCTGATGACGTCCTGGTCGGACCTGCTGCATCCCGATGACGTCGCGCCGACCTTCGGCGCCTTTGGCCAGACGCTAGAAACCGGCATCCCGTATTGCGTCACCTATCGGCTGAAGGTGCGGACCGGCGACTATCGCTGGTTCCAGGCGACCGGCGGCGTGGTGAAGGGGCGTAACGGAAAGGTACGGCGTGCCAGCGGGTCGCTGGTTGACATCCACACCGCCAAGATGCTCGAACTCGAGCAGCAACAGGCCGTGTTGGTGCTGCTGGAGCGGATGCGCGGGCTGGCCGCCGGGCGGTTGTCGGTGCGTATCGGCGACGATTTCCCCGCGCGCTTCGCGGATCTTAAGAGCGATTTCAACGCGGCGATGGATTCGCTGTGCACGACGATTGGCGGCGTGTCGCAGGCGTCGGGCATCATTCGCGGCGGCACCGACGAGGTCCGCTCGGCCGCCGACGATCTGTCGCGCCGGACCGAACAGCAGGCCGCCTCGCTGGAGGAAAGCGCCGCGGCGATCGACGAGATCACCAACACCGTCCGCCGCTCCGCCGAGGATGCGGGCCGCGCCAACGATCTGGTCGCGCAGGCGCGCAAGGAAGCGATCGAGTCGGACGATGTCGTCGAGCGGACGATCACCGCAATGCGCGGCATCGAGCATACCTCGAACGAGATTGCCGAAATCATCGGCGTGATCGACGGCATCGCGTTCCAGACCAACCTCCTCGCGCTCAACGCAGGCGTAGAGGCGGCGCGCGCGGGTGATGCGGGCAAGGGCTTTGCGGTCGTCGCGTCCGAAGTGCGCGCGCTGGCGCTGCGCTCCGCGGACGCGGCCAAGGATGTGAAGGCGCGGATCACCGCCAGCTCCGAACAGGTCGGCACCGGCAGCAAGCTGGTGGTCGAAACCGGCCAGTCGCTTCAGCGGATCAGCGGCCGGATCAACGAGATCAGCGGCCTGATGACCGGCATGGCGGCCAATGCCCGGCAGCAGGCCGCCTCGCTGGAGCAGGTGAATATCGCGATCGGTGAGATGGACGGCGTGACCCAGCAAAATGCCGCGATGGTCGAGGAAGCCACCGCCCTGTCGCGCCAGCTGGCAACCGAAGCCGAGCAACTGAACGTGCAGATTTCACGGTTCGATGTCGGCGCCTATGGCGGGTCCTCGGGTCAGGCCGGGCGGGCCATGGGCCGTCCCGCCCTGCGCGCGGTCGGTCTGTAACGGCTATCCGCGTGGAGCGGGCGGCGATCAGCGCGGCGGTGCCGTCGCCCCCTCATGCGCGCTATACCCAAGCCGGGCATGGCCCTGGACCGGCCCGGCGACATCGGCGACCAGATAGAGCGGACGTCGCTTCGACTCGATATAGAGCCGTCCCAGATATTCGCCGATCATGCCCAGCACGAACATCTGCACCGCGCCCAGGATGACGGTGACGAGCATGGTCGAGGTCCAGCCCTGCACCGCCGAACCGGTCAGCCAGCCGATCGCGATATAGACCAGCAACAGCAGCGAGGCGGCGGTCAACGCCAGTCCGATATGGCTGGCCCAGCGCAACGGTGCCGTCGAGAAGCCCGTCACCGCGTCGAAGGCGAGTGCGATCATCTTGCCTAGCGGATAGTGCGTCTCGCCCGCATGACGCTCGGCGCGGTCATAAGGGAAGGGGACCTGACGGAAACCGACCCAGGCGACCATGCCGCGAATGAAGCGCGCCTGTTCGGGCAGCGATTGCAAAGCGTCGAGCGCGCGACGGCTCATCAGGCGGAAATCGCCCGTGTCGAGCGGGATCGGCGTGTCGGTCAGCCGGTCGAGCATCCGGTAGAAGACCGCCGCCGTCGCCTTCTTGAACAGCGTCTCGCCCGCCCGCTTGCGGCGCACGGCATAGACCACATCGGCCTCTTGCGCCGCCATGGTCGCGCGCATGTCGGTCAGCAGTTCGGGCGGGTCCTGAAGATCGGCGTCGATGATCAGGATCTGCTCGCCCGCGCACAGGTCGAGGCCCGCGGTCAGCGCCAGCTGGTGGCCGTGATTGCGCGACAGGTTGATCGCGACCAGATGCGGATCGGCGGCGGCCAGCCGCTGCATCACCGGCCAGCTGTCGTCCTTCGAGCCGTCGTTGATCAGGACGATCTCATAATCCTCGCCCACCGCCGCACGCGCCGCGCCGGAAATGCGCGCGTGCAGCACGTCCAGGCAGGCGGCTTCGTTATAGCAGGGGACGACGACGGACAGGGCTGGGCGCTTCATGACGCCGCCGGTTTAGCGGCGTCGAAGCCGTCCGTCACCCATTCACGACCAACTTGACCAAGCGACCCGGCGTCAGCGCTTGTTCCGGGTCGAGGCCGTTCAGCGTCACGAACCGCTCGCGCTTGTAATCGGGGAACGCCATGCGCGCCGACAGGCTGTCGATCGTGTCCCCGGCCTTCACCGTCACGATGCTGATCTTCTTGCCGCGAATGCCGTTGGCCTCGGCGGTGGAGAGCGGCGCGACCGAGGCGAGCAGCGGCTGGAACGGGCCTATGCCCGCGCCCGCCGGCGTCACCAGCGTGAAGGTATAGGTGGCCGAGGGGAAGCGGTATGCGACCACCGTCGCATCGACCGCGCGGTTGTTGGCGGCGGCGCGGGTGGTGACATAGGCATAGGGGATGCCGTTCGCCGTGCCGTTCTGAAGCTGGCCGGTCGGGGTGCCGGTGCCGAGCTGGCCGAAGCGCTGGGTGATGGCCTGGCCCAGGTCGCTGCCTTGGGCGAGCCGCATCTCGGCCTGCCCGCCCTGGCCGACGACGGTCACCGCATCGCTGCCATTGGCGATGGCATAGCCGCTGGGCGCGGTGAATTTCAGCTTCAGGCCGGGGTGGCGGAAGGTCTGGCCATCGACGACGCCTTCCTTGGGATCGTCGCCGTAGGGCAGGCCGTCGAGCATCCGCAGGAAGGCGGTATCCTGGGCAGGCGTGACCTCCGGGCGGCCGGTTGCCTTCGCCAGATCGGCGGCGCGGCGGACGCGGTCGGCGCTGTTCGGATGGGTCGAGGCCCAGGTGGGCGTGGCGTTGGCATCCTTGCCCGCCGTGCGCGCGGCCAGATTGCTCGACGCGGCCAGCGAGGCGAGCATGTCGGCCGAGGCATAGGGGTCATAACCTGCGGCGGTCATGTAGCGGATACCCAGTCCGTCGGCCTGATACTCCTGATCGCGGCCATATTTCAGCGTGACCAGCTGCGCGCCGGTGCCGACCAGCTGGGTCGCGACGTTGCTGCCGGTGAGCAGCCCCGCGCCTGCTGCCAGGATCGAACCGATGGTCGAGGCGGTGTTGCGGCTGCGCGAATGGCGGGCGGCGACATGGCCGACCTCGTGGCCGAGAACCGATGCCAGTTCGGCCTCCGAATTCATCAGCGCGAGCAGCTGGCGCGTGACATAGACATAGCCGCCCGGGATCGCAAAGGCGTTCTCGACGGGCGAATTCAGCGTGGTGACGGTGAAGTCGCCCTGCGCGTTGGACAGGCCCGACTGGACCGCCACGCGCTTGCCGACGCGCTCGACGAACGCGGCCTGCGGGCCGATATAGCGGCCGCCATATTGCTGGACGAGTTCGGGATTGGCCTGCGCGCCCTGCGCCTTGTCGGAGGCGGAGATGGACCGCGTCTGCTGCGCGGCGGCGGGGGTGGCGACGAGTGCCAGCATGGCGGCGGCGGTGACGAAACGCATGGAAAAGCTCCCCTGTTCGGGGCTTCCAAAGCGCGTCGCGCGCGGGGGTTCCAGTCTTTTGTTACGGCGGCGTCATTCTCGTGTCAGGATTCCCGTCCCCCGCGAAGGCCGGGGGCCAGTTTCTTCAAGGCTGATGGCGCGCGAAACGCTGTAGGAGAGGCGTTTGCGATCGTTCGTAGGAACTGGGCCCCGGCCTTCGCCGGGGAACGAAGAAGATTGGGTTCGCGCGGAGGCGCGGAGGGCGCAGAGGCGTTTTGTCCGGTCGTGTCTTCGGCCTTTCACAACCAGCCAGTCGTCAAAGCGGTATGAGTGCTCCGCGCACCCCCTCTCTGCGTCCTCTGCGCCTCTGCGCGAACAAGATTTCTGCTACCACTGCGCGAACCTAAACCCGCTCCACCAGGCTCACCACATCCGCCGCGCGCAACGCGGCAATCAGGCGCATCAGATGTTGCAGGTCGTGCACCTCGACATCGATCAGGTTCGTATGGAAACGCGTGTCGCGCGTATCCAGTCGGACGTTGATGATGTTGGCCCGGTGCTGGCCGATGATCGTCGCCAGGATGCCCAGCGCGCCGGGCTCGTTCTTGACCATGACCGAGATGCGCGCGGTCGCGCCCTCGGTCTCATCGCCCCAGGAGACGTCGACCCAATCGGTTTCCTCGTCGGTGCGGTCGGCCAGTTCGGCGAGCACCGGGCACTGGATCGCGTGGACCTCGATCCCCGCATCCGGCCGCCGCAGCCCGACGATCCGGTCGCCCGGCACCGGGTGACAGCATTGCGCCAGGTCATAGGCGACGCCGGGGGTCAGTCCCTTGATCGAGATCGCGCTCGACTGCGGTGCCAGCGCGGCGACATCGGCGCCTGCCGAGCCGGGCATCAGCGCCTCCATCACGGCGGCGTCGGACACGGTGCGCCGGGCGATCGCGATCATCAGATGCGCTTCGTCGGGCATCTTCAGCCGTTGCAGCGCATGGGTCAGCGCATCGGGGCCGATCTGCGCCGGGAGCCGCCGGACGATATCCTCATAGAGCTTGCTGCCCAGACTCACCTGCTCGGTGCGCTCGGCATGGCGCAGGTGGCGGCGGATCGCGGCCAGCGCCTTGCCGGTGATCGCCAGGTTCAGCCAGTTGGCCTGCGGCGTCTGCCCCGCCGAGCGCAGGATTTGCACCTGGTCACCGTTGGAGATGACGGTCGACAGCGGCACGACGCGCCCGTTCAGCTTGGCGCCCACCGCCTGGTCGCCGAGATCCGTGTGCACGGCATAGGCGAAATCGATCGGTGTCGCCCCCTTGGGCAACTGGATCAACTCGCCCTTGGGAGTGAAGGCGAAGATGCGATCCTGGTACATCGCCATCTTCGTATGCTCGATCAGCTCTTCCGGACTGTCCGAGGTGTCGAGGATTTCGACCAGGTCGCGAATCCAGCTGACCTGTGCGTCGTGGCGCGTCGCCTGCTTGTAGGTCCAGTGCGCGGCCAGGCCGAAATCGGCCTCGGCATGCATTTCGGGTGTGCGGATCTGGATCTCGATGCGCGCGTTGTCGGCATGGATCACGGATGTGTGCAGCGAGCGATAGCCGTTGCGCTTGGGCGTCGAAATATAATCCTTGAACCGTCCCGGCACCATCGGCCAGCGGCGATGGATCAGCCCCAGGACGCGGTAGCAATCCTCCTCCGTCGGCACGATCGCGCGAAAGGCCATGACGTCGGACAACTGTTCGAAATTGATGTGCCGCTCGTTCATCTTGCGAAAGATCGAGAAGGCGGACTTTTCGCGACCCGTCACCTCCGCCTCCACGCCGCCGCGCGACATCAGCAGCTTCAGGCCGGAGGCGATCTTGGAAATGCGGTCGCCGCCGCCTTCCTTCATCTGCGCCAGGCGTAAGCTGATCGACTCATACGCCTCGGGTTCGAGTTGCTGGAAGGAGAGCATCTGCATCTCCTTCATGAACTCGTACATGCCGATCCGCTCGGCGAGCGGGGCGTAGATGTCCATCGTCTCCTTCGCGATGCGGCGGCGCTTCTCCGGCTTCGCGATGTGATGGAGCGTGCGCATATTGTGCAGCCGGTCGGCCAGCTTCACCAGCAGGACGCGGATATCATCCGACATGGCGAGCAGGAACTTGCGCAGATTCTCGGCGGCGCGCTCGCTTTCGGTCTGCGCCTCGATCTTGGACAGCTTGGTCACGCCGTCGACCAGCCGCGCGACATTGGGACCGAACAGCCGCTCGATCTCGTCATAGGTGGCGACGGTATCCTCGATCGTGTCGTGCAGGATCGCGGTCGCGATCGTCTCGTCATCCAGATGCAGGTCGGTCAAGATGCCGGCCACCTCGATCGGATGGCTGAAATAGGGATCGCCCGAGGCCCGCTTCTGGCTGCCATGCGCCTTCATCGAAAAGACGTAAGCGCGGTTGAGCAGCGCCTCATCGGCCTGGGGGTCGTAGTCGAGCACGCGGTCGACGAGTTCATACTGGCGGAGCACGGGTTCAGGTTTGCGTGGGTGGGGTGGGCATTGCAACATTTTTGATGCGATCAGGGTGATCGGATGGTCTTCTAAGCCCCTCTCCCGGCAGGGGGAGGGGGTTGGGGAGGGGCAAGGGCCACGGGGGCTGATCTCGGTGAGACCCCATGCCCTCCCCCATCCCCTCCCGTTTAAGGGAGGGGAGCGGCCAGAGGATAGGGTAGGGCGTGGCCTTCAACTGCGCTCAGGCGGAACGGCTGTTCATATAAAGCCCAGCTCCCCAAACCCCGTTCCGCCTGAGCCAAGTCGAAGGCCAGGGGAATCCCTCACCTCACTCCCCCATCGCCTCCGCCGCCAGCGCCTCCGCCTCGATCAGCAGGTCGTCATCCGCAGTCCCCGTCGAAACCTTCTCCCGCCCGATCAGCACCAGCACCGGCACGGCCAGCGGGCTCACCCGCTCCAGATCGACGTGCAGCATCGTGCCCCCCGCCCGGTCGAGCAGGTTGGCCAGCCGCCCCACATCGGTCATCCGCGCCCGCGCATCGTCCCACGCTGCCTGGAGCAGCAGATGGCCGGGCTCGTATTTGCGCAGCACGTCATAGATCAGGTCGGTCGAAAAGGTCACCTGCCGCCCGGTCTTGCGCTTGCCGGGATGCTGGCGCTCGACCAGCCCGCCGATCACCGCCACTTCGCGAAAGGCGCGCTTGAGCAGGTGCGATTGCTGCACCCAGTCGACGAACTCGTTTTCGAGGATGTCGGGCGAGAACAGGCTGGCCGGGTCGGTCACCTTCTCCAGCCCGTAACAGGCCAGCGCATAGTCGCTCGCGACGAAACCCAGCGGTTTCAGCCCCTGCGCTTCCATCCGCCGGGTGATCAGCATCCCCAGCGACTGGTGCGCGTTCCACCCCTCGAAGCTGTAGGCGACCATGTAATGCCGCCCCTCGCGCGGGAAGGTCTCGACCAGCAGCTGGCCGGGCCGGGGCAGGACCGAGCGGCGGTCCTGCATCTCCAGCCAGTCGTGCACGTCCGCCGGAAAGCGGTCCCATTCCCCCCGGTCGGCCAGGAACCCACGCACCCGGTCGGCCAGGCTGGTCGACAGCGGCATCCGGCTGCCGCCATAGGTCGGGATGCGCGCGGGGCGCGAAGTGGCGCGGACGATCAGATCCTCGCCGTCGATCGACTCCACCTCCAGGCTGAGCCCCGCGAAGAAGAAGGTGTCGCCGGGGGCGAGGGTGGCGGCGAATCCTTCCTCGACGCGGCCCAGCTGGCGGCCGTTGCGGAAGCGTACCTTCAGCATCGTTGCTTCCACGATGATGCCGGCGTTCAGGCGGTGTTGGGCGACGAATTGCGGATGCGTGACGCGCCACAGGCCGTCGGGTTGCCGGACCAGCCGCTTGAACTTGTCATAGGCGCGCAAGGAATAGCCGCCGTCCGCGATGAAATTCAGCACCCGGTCGAACGTCTCGTCGTCCAGCGCGGAATAGGGCATGGCCGAACGTATCTCGTCCAGCAGCACGCCCTGTTCGAAGGGCGCGGCACAGGCACAGGCCATGACATGTTGCGCCAGCACGTCGAGCGCGCCCTGCCGGAACAGGTCGGGGTCGAGCTCACCCGCCTCTACGGCGTCCAGCGCGGCGCGCGCTTCCAGATATTCGAAGCGGTTGCCGGGCACCAGGATGGCGCGGCTCGATTCGTCCAGCCGATGATTGGCGCGGCCGATGCGTTGCAGGAGCCGCGACGAACCCTTGGGCGCGCCCATCTGAATCACGCAATCGACATCGCCCCAGTCGACGCCGAGGTCCAGGCTGGCGGTCGCAACCAGCGCGCGGAGCTTTCCATCCGCCATCGCGCCCTCGACCTTCTGCCGCGCCTCCAGCGAGAGCGAGCCGTGATGGACGCCGATGGGCAGGCTCTTGTCGTTGGCCTTCCACAGATCCTGGAAGATCAGTTCGGCGAGGCTGCGGGTGTTGCAGAACAGGATGGTGGTCCTGTTCGCCTCGATCACGCGCATGACCTGCGCGGCGGCATAGCGGCCCGAATGGCCCGCCCAGGGAATACGATCCTCGGGCAGCAGGATCGATATGTCCGGCGGCGCGCCGGGCTCGCCGGTGACGAGGCCGACCGCGTCGATATCGCCATCGGGGGCCAGCCAGGCGCGATAGCCGTCCGGGTCCGCCACCGTCGCCGACAGCGCGACACGGCGTAAATCGGGCGACAGACGCTGCAACCGCGCCATGCACAGGGACAGCAAATCGCCGCGCTTGCCGGTGGCGAAGGCATGGACCTCGTCCACCACGATGGTCTTCAGTCCGGCAAACATCGTCGCGGCATCGGGATAGCTGAGCAGCAGCGACAGCGATTCCGGGGTGGTCAGCAGGATATGCGGCGGCTTTACCCGCTGCCGCGCCTTCTTGTCCGACGAGGTATCGCCGGTGCGCGTTTCCACGCGGATGTCGAGGCCCATTTCCTCGATCGGCGTGACGAGGTTGCGCCGGATATCGACCGCCAGCGCCTTGAGCGGCGAGACGTATAGCGTGTGCAGCCCTTCGGTGGGCTGCTCGATCAGTTCGGTCAGCGTCGGCAGGAACCCCGCCAGCGTCTTGCCCGCGCCGGTGGTGGCGACCAGCAGCGCGTGGCGCGCCGAGCGTGCTTCCTCCAGCATCGCCAACTGGTGGGTGCGGGGGGACCAGCCCTTGGCGGCGAACCAGTCGGTCAGGGCGGGGGGAAGGGAACCGGGGGGCATCCCGAAGGATATAGGTATCATGGTCAAGCTCGGCGACTGGATACAGCCCCATAAACACGGGATTTACGTGGCCCCCGCCGATGTGTGGGTCGATCCGTCCGAACCGGAGGCCAAGGCGCTGGTGACTCACGGCCATGCCGATCACGCACGCGGTGGGCACGGCACGGTCTGGGCGACGCCGGAGACGCTGGCGATCATGGACGCGCGCTACGGCCCACAGAACGGCATCGGCGTCGGCTATGGCGAGACGATCCGGCTGGGCGAGGTGGAGGTGAGTTTCGTGCCCGCCGGCCATGTGCTGGGATCGGCGCAGATCGTGCTCGATCATCGCGGCGAACGGGTGGTGGTGTCGGGCGATTACAAACGCCGTGCCGACCCGACCTGCGCTTCGTTCGAGCCGGTCAAATGCGACGTGTTCGTCACCGAGGCGACCTTCGCGCTGCCCGTCTTCCGCCATCCCGAGACGGGGGACGAGATCGACAAGCTGATCGCGCGGCTCCACGCCAATCCGACGCGTTGCGTGCTGGTCGGCGCCTATGCGTTGGGCAAGGCGCAGCGGGTAATCGCGGAGTTGCGGGTGCGCGGGCATGAGTCGCCGATCTATCTGCACGGCGCGCTGGCGCGGCTATGCGCGCTGTATCAGGAATTGGGCGTCGACCTGGGCGAGTTGCGCATGGTCGCCGACACCCCCAAGGCCGAGATGGCGGGGCATGTCGTGATGTGCCCGCCGGGCGCGCTCAACGATCGCTGGTCGCGGCGGCTGCCAGAGCCCATCACGGCGATGGCCAGCGGCTGGATGCGGGTGCGCCAGCGCGCGCGGCAGAAGAATGTCGAGCTGCCGCTGATCCTGTCCGACCATGCCGATTGGGACGAACTGACCCAGACCCTGACCGAGATCGCCCCGCGCGAAGTGTGGGTGACGCATGGGCGCGAGGAGGCGTTGGTCCATTGGTGCGAGACGCGGCAGATGAAGGCGCGCGCGCTGGCGCTGGTGGGGTTCGAGGACGAGGATGATTGAGGCGTGTAGCGTGGCCTTCGACTTCGCTCAGGCGGAACGGGGTGGGGGGATTAATCCAAACAGCCGTTCAGGCCGAGCCCTTCGGCTGGCTGGCAAGCCAGCCGCTCAGGATAAACTTCGGCGTGTAGCGCCGAAGTCGAAGCCCACGCCCGACCCTCACGCCATCGCCAAGGGCCGAGCCGGTTCCGCCACCACCGACCCCGGCACCGCGAACACGTTCCGCTTCGCCAGCCGCTCGCCCGGACGCACCTTGGCCGTCTGCATCGCCAGCCACGGCGCCAGCAGCAAGCCCAACGTCACCGGCGACAACCAAGCCCCCAGCATCGGGTTCAGGAACGACACGCCCAGCAGCACGGTCCCTATCCCCAGATGCCAGTAGTAACGTGGCATCGCATCCGCCGCCGCCAGGCCGTCGCGCACCCGGCTCTGCGGGTTCCAGCCCGAGGGCTTGCCACGGACAATGGCGATCAGGTCGATCGTCTGGGTCAGCGCGATTACCGGCGCGGTCAGGATCGACAGCGGCACGTCGAGCGCCATCGATGCCAGGATCGCCCGCGCGCCGCCATAGCTGGCGCGCCGTTCACGATCGGCCATGGCCCAGATCATGCTCAGCACCTTGGGCCCGAACAGCAGGATCAGCGTCACGACCAGCACCTGGGTCGAGGTGACGGCATGGACGGTTGCGGCATTGTCCGACAGGCTCTGCGCGATCGAGGTGGCGATCAGCACCAGCCAGGCGGGGGACATCAGATAGGCCGAGGCGCCGATCAGCAACTGTAAGCGGCTGATCCCGTGAAAGCCGCTCGCGCCCAGCAGCTTCAGATGCTGGATATTGCCCTGCGCCCAGCGGCGATCGCGCACCGCCTGATCGATCAGGGTGGGGGGAAACTCCTCGAAGCTGTCCTCGACCATCAGCATGTGCAGCCGCCAGCCGCGCCGCCGCAGCAGCGCCGCCTCGACCATGTCGTGGCTCATGATCGTGCCGCCAAAGGGGGGCCGTCCGGGCAGGTCGGGCAGGCCGCAGCTTTCGGCAAAGGCCTGGATACGGATCAGCGCGTTATGGCCCCAGAAGGTCGATTCGGACCCCGACCACCAGACCAGCCCGGCGGTCGAGATAGGGCCATAGAAACGGCTGGCAAACTGCATCCAGCGTTGGAAGAAGGTCGTCGCGCCGATGATCATCGGCACGGTCTGGAGCAGCGCGATCGAGGGGCGCTGCTCCATGATCTGCGCCATGCCGACCATGGTGTCGCCGCCCATCAGGCTGTCGGCGTCGAGCATCAGCATGAAGTCGTACGCCGCACCATGGTTGCGAACCCATTCGGCGACATTGCCGGGTTTGCGCCCGACATTGTCGGTCCGGCGGCGATAATAGAGCGGCACCTTCAGCCAGGGGGCGAGGCGGGCCCAGGCGGCGCGCTCCTCAACCTCCGCCGCCTCGCCCGAATCGGACAGGACGAAAAAGGCGAAACGGTCGGCGGCGCCCGTCCGGTCGATCATCGTCGCCATGCGCGCGATCCGGTCGAACACCGCCTCGACATCCTCGTTGTGCACCGGCACCAGCACGGCGGTCCGCGCGCTTAGTGGCGCCGCACCGCGTGGTGCTGGCGTAATGCCGGGATGCGCGCGCGAGATCAGCAGGACGAAGCCGATCGCCGCGGTCACGAAGCCGAACGAGATCCAGGCGAACAGCGGGAAGAACAGCAGCAGCAACAGCCCGTCGAGCAGGCTGAACCCGTCGCTGAGCAGCGCCTCCTTGACCGACGCCGAGGCCGCCGTCGCCAGCAGTCCGGTCAGCAGGATCAGCAGCAGCCGCCGGGTCAGGATATCGTCCGGCGACAGGTTCACGCCCGGACGCGGCTCGGGCGCATTGTGCGGCGGGGGCGGGCCGTCGAACCGCTGCACCGGCATGGTCAGCGGCGCGGGCGGCGGCATGATCGGGCGGGGCAGGCTCATGGCAGGAAGACCGGCGCGAGGACCGTCTCGCTCAGCGCCCTGGCCCCCCGCTTCAGGAACAGGCGGACATCGGCCGGGCCCCCTGCACCAGGCTGGCCTTCGGGTGCGACATCGACGGTGACGCGCCAGCGATCGGCCTGGCCGACCACCGGATAGGCGGCCTGGGCCAGCAGCTTGCCGCGCGTCACGGCGATCTCGGCGGTGACGCCGCTCTGCCGGTCGAGCCCGGTCAGCGCCGGCCCGACGAAGTCGACGACCAGCTTGCGCGCGCCGGGTATTGGTTCCGCGCCGGGGCGTCCGGCGGCGCCGGTCCACTGGTCGACGGTATGCGCCACGGCGGGCACGACCGTGGGATCGGTCGATCCCCAGCTCAAGGAATAGTCGAATTGCCGCTTCTGCCCCGCCTTGGGCGCATCGGCGGGGTTCCAGAAGGCGACGATATTGTCGACCGTCTCGGAATTGGTGGGAAAGGCATAGAGCATCACCTGTCCCCGGCCCCAATTTCCTTCCGGCTGGACCCACAGGTTCGCGCGACGGTCATAGAATGCGCCGTCATCCTGATAATGGTCGAACGCCCGGTCGCGCTGGAGCAGGCCGAAGCCGCGCGGATTGGTGTCGGCAAAGCTGTCGAGCGTGGGGCGCGGCGGATTGACCAGCGGCCGCCACAGCCGCTCGCCAGCACCGGTCAGCAGGGCGAGGCCGTCGGAATCGTGAATCTCGGGCCGCCAGTCGCTGCCGCTCGTCCGATTGCCCTCGCCATACCAGAACATGCTGGTCGCGGGCGCGATGCCCAGCCGCTCGACATCGCGGCGGAAGAACAGCACGGCGGACACGCGCTGCTCGACGCCGTTCGTGCCCTTGGTCGAGGCGATCCGGTACGCGCCGGTGACGCTGGGCCCATCGAGCAGCGCATGGACGGTATAGGCTTGCGCGCCGGTCCGCTCGATCCAGAAGTCGGTGAAGGCGGGAAATTCCTCGCGCCCGTCGATCCCGGTGTCGATCGCGATGCCGCGCGCCGACAGGCCGTACTGGTCCTGCGCACCCGCCGTGCGGAAATAGGAGGCGCCCTGAAAGGCCAACCAGTCGCTTTTCCCGTCGGCGGTCATGGCGCGGAAACCGGCGATGCCCAGCGGCGGTGCATGGCCCGCCTCGGCGGTGAACAGGTCGGCGGAGAAGGGGACGGTGCGCGCCCGACCATTCTCGACGATATGGATGCCGACCGGGTTGGGGGCATAGCGGCCCAGCGGGAACAGCCGGATTCCTCCGGCCAGGGTCCGGTCGTCGCGGTAGCGGATGGTGCCGACCGCATCATAGCCGATCGCGGCGGCCGCCTCCACCTTGGCCTGGGGGCGATAGGATTGCCCGGCCAGCGCCTGCGCCCGCGATTGCAGCATATCCCAGGAAAAGGGCGCGGCTTTTCCGGTCGGCGCGGCCGGGGACGTGCCCTGCGCGGCGACGCGCGCGCAGAGAGCAGGGGCAAGGCCCAGAGCGGCGAAGGCCGCGACGAGTTCTCGGCGATTGGCCTGCATCATCGGCTCCAGCATCTCCCATGTCGACGAACCGGACAGCGCTGGACGCGTCCCGGCCATGTTGCAACGCAACATGCGACGATCGGTTGCACACGCGCCATCAGATGCCTCCCACAAAGTCGTATAACATATTTGACTTAGCGTCAGGATCGGGCAATATGATCGTATAAGATCAAGAGGGGGCTCTTTAGTGACTGGAAATTACAAGAAACTGGCCTGCTCGGCCGGAGCGATTGCGATTGCGCTGCTTTCGGTGTCGCCAGCATGGGCGCAAGCGACGCAGGGCACGGATCAGAACAGCGACGATCGCTGCGTGCCCGAACCGGGCAAGCCCTGTCGGCCCGACGCCGCGAAGGTGTCCGACGATACGGGCCGGGAAGCACCGGGCGACGCGATCGTCGTCACCGGCACCCGGCTTCAGCGTCCCAATCTGGTCAGCAACAGCCCGCTGGCCGTCGTCGATGCCGCCGAGATCCGTTACCAGGGCGCGGTCCAAGTCGAGAATGTGTTGAACCGCCTGCCGCAGGTGACGCCGGATTCGAACGAGAACGTCTCGAACGGCTCGGACGGCACGGCGCGGGTCAACCTGCGCAACCTGGGCAGCAACCGCAACCTGATCCTGATCAACGGCCAGCGCATGTTGCCGGTGCAGGCCAACGACCTGAACTTCGTGCCCAGCGCGCTGGTCAAGCGGATCGACATCGTCACCGGCGGCGCCTCGGCGGTCTATGGTTCGGACGCGATCTCGGGCGTGATCAACTTCATCCTGCGCGACGATCTGGACGGTGTCCGCACCGACATCCAGTACGGCTTTGCGCAGCATACCAACGACAACGACTATGCGCGCCGGATTCAGCGGAACGCCGATTACCGTCTGGCCAACCGCAATGTGCTCGACGGGCAGAAGCTGGACGTCAACGTCGCGTTCGGCACCAACTTCCCCGACAATCGCGGCAATGTGACCGCCTATTTCGGCTATCGCGACACCAAGCCGATCCTGCAGGCCAATCGCGACGTTTCGTCCTGCGCCGCCGATCCGGCGGGCTTCACCGCCAAGGGGAATACCGACCTGGCCTGTGGCGGGTCGAGCAACAACCCGTTCGGCCTGTTCGATCCGCAGACCGGCCCCAGCGCCGATCTGGGCCGGTTCAACAACACGATGGACGGCGCGCGCACCTGGGTGCCGTACAATTCCAGCTTCCGCTACAATTATGCGCCGCTGAACTATTTCCAGCGCAACGACACCCGCTACACCGCCGGGGCCTTCGCCAAATATGAAATCACGCCGGGCATCGAGGCTTATGGCAGCTTCATGTTCATGGACGATCACACCAATTCGCAGGTGGCTCCATCCGCGCTGTTCCAGGGCTATACCTACACGGTCAACTGCAACAATCCGTTCCTGAGCGCGCAGCAGGGCCAGATCCTGTGCGGCAACGCCTTTGGCACCTCGGCGTCGCAGGACGTGTATATCGGCTATCGTCCGGTGGCGGGCAATGCGCGGCCACGGCGCGACGACCTGCGTCACACCGACTTCCGCGTGTCGGGCGGCGTGCGCGGGCAGATCGCCGAGGGCATCCGCTATGACGCCAGCGCACTGTTCTCGACCGTGCTTTACAACGAGACCTATGAGAACGACATCGACCCCAGCCGCGCCAATCGCGCGATCCAGGTGGTCAACGTCAACGGCACGCCGACCTGCAAGTCGGTGGTCGATCGCAGCGACGCGCAGTGCGTGCCGCTCGACATCTTCCGCTACAACGGCATTTCGGACGCGGCATTCAACTATATCTACGCCCCCACCTCGACGCGCGGCGTCGACCGGGAAACGGTGCTGAGCGGCAATATCAGCGCCGATCTGGGCACGTACGGCGTGAAGTCGCCCTTCGCGGACTCCGGCGTCGGTTTCGTGCTGGGCATCGAGCATCGCTATGAAAGCCTGGAGTTCAAGGCGGATGCGCTGGCCGTCCAGAAGGGCACGACCCAGACGTCGGGCCGGTTCAGCGTGAACGAGGTCTTTGCCGAGTTGCAGGTGCCGCTGATCGAGAACCGGCCCTTCTTCAAGGACCTGTCGGTCAATGCGGGTTATCGCGGATCGGACTATAGCAACCTGTCCAAGATCATCTCGACCTACAAGGCCGAGCTGTCCTGGGCGCCGACCAGCGATATCCGCCTGCGCGGCAGCTATAACCGGGCGATCCGCGCGCCCAACGTATCCGAACTGTTCAGCCCGCAGTCGAACGGCAACGTCAGCGCGCAGGACCCGTGCGCCAACGATCCGGGCGTGTCGCCCAGCGCCTCGCTGGTCCAGTGCCAGAACAGCGGCGTGACCGCGGCGCAATATGGCCGCATCGCGCCGTGCCCGTCGGACCAGTGCACCGGTCGCGGCGGCGGCAACCCCGCGCTGAAGCCCGAAGAGGCTGATACCTATACCGCCGGTATCGTGCTGACCCCGCGCTTCCTGCGCCGCCTGTCGCTGTCGGTCGATTATTTCGACATCCGGGTGAAGGGCTATATCGGGTCGATCCCGGTCAGCCAGACGATCAGCCAGTGCATCGCGACGGGCAATCCGTTCTTCTGCAAGCTGTTCAGCCGCGATCCGCGCAGCGGCATCATCTTCGGCGACCAGGGCTATATCATCTCGACGACCCAGAATACGGGTTCGCTCAAGACCTCGGGCATCGACGTCACGCTCAACTATACCCAGCCGCTGGGCGCGCTGGGCAGTGTCAGCATTGATGCGCTGGGCACCCGCCTGCGCAAGCTGGTCACCGAGCCGCTACCGGGCCTGGGCGCGTCGGACTGCGTCGGCTATTTCGGCCCGACCTGTGGCCAGCCTTCGCCGAAGTGGAAGCATCAGGCGCGCCTGACCTGGGCCGATGCGGCCGGGGTCGGCACGATCTCGCTGAACTGGCGCTATATCTCGGGCACCAACCTGACCAACAACTCGTCCAATCCTGATTTTGCGGGTGATCCGTCGATCATCAACAGCCGGATCGCGCCGTACAGCTATTTCGACCTCGCCGCGACCGCCAAGGTGCAGAAGGGGATCGTCTTCCGCGCGGGCGTCAACAACCTGCTCGATAAGGATCCGCCGCTGATCCAGTCGGGCCTGCTGTCCTCGTTCGGCAACGGCAACACCTATCCGGGCGTGTACGACGCGGTGGGGCGCACCATCTTCATGGGCCTGACCGCGGAATTCTGACGCAGGCTGCGGGCGGCCGAACGCCGCCCCGGCTTCCGGATTGTTTTACCCCAGCCTGCCCCGTTCGGTTCATTCCAGGCGGGGCTTTTTTTACATGGCGGCGGGGGGCGGTCGGATGGTCGAGCTAGAGTTTGATCCCGCTAAGCTGAAGCTCCACCTCGGCGGAGGCCGGGGTGGTAGGGCATTAGTCCAGGTCCAGTGTGGGACTCACAGACCGTTGCTACAGGGAGCACTGGGCCCCCGCCTGCGCGGGAGGAACGGTGTTGTTCAAGCCGGTCGGCCGACTTCCGCGGCGGTGCCCTTCAGGGAAAGAACGCGCCCAAAATCCACCGTGGATACCCGATTACTTCGCCTCGGCCAGCAGCCCATCCGCCTCGGCCCCGACCCATTCGAAGCCGCCGGTCACCCGCCAGATTTCCTTGCCGTCCGCGCCGTACAGGATCGTGGTCGGCAGGTTCGCCTTGTAATGGACGCTGAGCGACAGCTTGGGGTCGAGATAGATGGGCAGCGTGTCCAGCTTCTTGCCCGCCAGGAACGGCTTCACCTTGGCGGCATCGTCCTGCGCGACCGCGATCACGGCGATCCTGCCCTTTGACCGTTCGGCCTGCGCCGCCAGCGTCGGCATTTCCGCTACGCACGGCCCGCACCAGGTCGCCCACAGGTTCATCAGCACTGGCTTGCCCCGGAAATCGGCAAGGCTGGCGGGTTTGCCGTCCAGCGTGGTGAAGGCCAGCGTCGGCGCGGCCTCGCCCTTGTGGCTGCGGTCGACCTTGCCGGCGGGCTTGGGGGCCTCGGAGGTGGACGAAGCGACTTCGCCGCCAGGAACTTCACCGCCGGTCACTTCGCCGCTGGAAACTTCCCCCGTGGAAGTGTTGGCGGCTTGCTCCGGGGCGGGGCTTTGCTTATCGCACCCGGCGACCATCAGCCCCAGGAGACAGGCGATCACGGTACGCGACGACATGGGCGGCTCCAACGCAATGTGGGGCGGGCGCTTC
>Ga0308171_1002603_pt1 | contig 18522 bp, 17 predicted proteins | sample PhyGR1_FD_202135 | JGI IMG/M metagenome (GOLD analysis project Ga0308171, IMG submission 202135) | Phyllosphere microbial communities from UC Gill Tract Community Farm, Albany, California, United States - DLSLSG.R1 | ecosystem: Host-associated > Plants > Phyllosphere > Unclassified | place: USA... | reverse complement strand
ACCACCCTGACCAAGCGGATGGCCGAGGACCTGACCGAGTACATGACCGAGGCGGGCATCAAGGTCCGCTACCTGCATTCGGACGTGGATACGCTGGAGCGGATCGAGATCATCCGCGACCTGCGCAAGGGTGTGTTCGACGTGCTGATCGGCATCAACCTGCTGCGCGAGGGCCTGGACATCCCAGAATGCCGGCTGGTGACCATCCTGGACGCGGACAAGGAAGGCTTCCTGCGTTCCACCACCTCGCTGATCCAGACCATCGGCCGCGCGGCGCGTAACGCGGAAGGCCGCGTCATCCTCTATGCCGACCGCATGACCAACAGCATGCGCAACGCGCTGGAGGAGACCGACCGCCGCCGCGCCAAGCAGCAGGAATGGAACGAGGCGCACGGCATCACGCCGCAGACCATCATCCGCCAGATCAGCGACGTGCTGCAGTCGGTCTACGAACAGGACTACGTCACCATCGCGCCCACGGGGGCGGAGGAGGACGGGCCGGCGCATTTCGTCGGCAAGGACCTGCGCGCCAGCATCGCGGAGCTGGAGAAGAAGATGCGCACCGCCGCCGCCGACCTGGAGTTCGAGACCGCCGCCCGCATGCGCGACGAGATCAAGCGGCTGGAAAGCCTGGAGCTGGGTCTGGAACCCAACCTGGCCGGCCGCTCGATGCAGGACGCGCAGCCGCGCCGTGGCGAGAAGAAGGACTGGCGGCCGAAGCCGCTGGGCCCGGGGGGTGGTGGCTACGAGCCGGACAAGAAGAAGCGGGGCGGCGGCAGGCGCAAGGCCGGTTAAAGTCTCGTTTATCTCGTTTCTGGACGAGAGACACAAAAAGAGACGATTCTCTGTTCATGCTCAGCGGGACGCATGCCATCCTGCGTCTCCGTTGATGCCGGTCGGGTCCGGCGATGATGACAGAGGCCAGCGATGAAGCGCGAAAAGCCGATCATGGGGTTCGCCTGGTATGAATCCGCCAGCTTCGACCTGCTGCGGGACCGGATGCCGGATATGAGCGCCACCTATGACGATTGGCGGGAAGGCGCGGCCAAGGACGTGCTGCACCACGAGCGCCAGGGCTACCGCGTCATCCGCGTCACGCTGCGGCCACAGGAATTCTTCACCTGGTGCCGCAGCCGCGGCATCAGCATGCCGGGGGTGCGGGAGCGGCGGCAATTCGCCGCCGACGGCGCCCGCCGCATCATCCGGGCCGAGCAGGGTGCGCCGAAGCGGGGCTTTTCTTTCTTCTGACAACCTTAAACCTTTGTCAGGAAGTGCCGGCCTAGAATGGTCCCAGCCATCGCACCGCCCTCCCCCACGGCGGTGCACCGCAGCATTTCCCCTTGCGGTCATGGTGCTGGGGCGGCGCCTGCTCTCCCCCGGGCAGCGCCGCCCCGCCTCCTCGAGCCTTTTCCCACGCGCTTTCTCCCGCTCCCCAGCGCTGGCGTGATGGTCGCGGCCCCGCTATGGGCTGGCGCCGCCCGGACCGACAGGCCATCCTGCCTGTCCGATCGCCTATTCGCGCCATGCGCGTCCCGAGGAGTTCAGCACTCATGCGTATCCTGCTGGTGGAGGACGACGCCGAGGTCGGCCGCTTCGTGAAGAAGGGGCTGCAGGAAGCCGGCCACACCGTCGAGCACGTGCCCAATGGCCGCGAAGGCCTGTTCATGGCGGCCAGCGAGAATTTCGACCTGCTGGTGCTGGACCGCATGCTGCCCGGCGGCATCGACGGCGTCCGCCTGGTCGAGACGCTGCGCGGGCAGGGCAACCACACGCCCGTCCTGTTCCTCTCCGCCCTGGCGGGCGTGGATGAACGGGTGAAGGGGCTGAAGGCCGGCGGCGACGATTATCTGGTCAAGCCCTTCGCCTTCGCCGAGTTGCTGGCGCGGTGCGAGGCGCTGGGCCGCCGCCCGGCCGTTGATGCGCCCGCGACCCGGCTGAAGATCGCGGACCTGGAGCTCGACCTGCTCTCCCGCACCGTCACGCGCGGTGGCAAGCGGATTGACGTGCAGCCGCGCGAGTTCCGGCTGCTGGAGCACCTGATGCGCCATGCCGGCCAGGTGGTGACCCGCACCATGCTGCTGGAGAAGGTGTGGGACTATCACTTCGACCCACAGACCAACGTGATCGACGTGCATGTCTCCCGCCTGCGGCAGAAGCTGGACAAGGGCTTCGACAAGCCGCTGATCCACACGGTGCGCAACGCCGGCTACATGATCCGCGCCGAACCGTGAGCCCCCCGCCGCATCCGCGGCCCGACCTGGCGCCGCATCCGCGGCCCGACATGCCACACGCGGTGCCGCTTGCCGCCGCCACCCGGCGGCGGGGGCAGCATCCCGGCCCGCTGTGGCAGCTGCTTTCCTCTGCCGGCTTCCGCTTCGCGCTGCTGTTCGCCGCGCTGTTCCTGCTCGCCGGCCTCGCCTTCACCGGCGTGCTGTGGTGGGGCACGGCCGGCGCGTTGGACCGGCAGATCGACGCCGCCATCCGCGCCGATGCCATGGCCCTGGCCGAGCGATGGCGCGATGCCGGCGACCAGGCGGTGGCCGACGCCATTGGCGAGCGGCTGGCGTTGGATGCCGAGAACCAGACCCTGTACCTGCTGAGCGCCCCCAGCGGGCAGCGGCTGGCCGGCAATCTGGAAGCGCTGCCGCAGGGCTTCGCGCCCGACGTGCAGTGGTACGGCATGTCGCTGGAGCGCGACGGCATCCCCGGCGAGGCCCGGCTGTTCGTGTTGCCGCTGCCGGATGGCTCCCGCCTCGCGGTCGGCCGGGACGTCGAGGAGAAACTGCGCCTGCGCGCGCTGCTGACCGAGGGGCTGGCGTGGTCCGCCGGCGTGGCGCTGCTATTCGCCTTCGCCGGGGCCGCGCTGCTAAGGCGGGCGTTGGAGCGGCGGCTGGCACCGGTGACCGCCACGGCGGCGCTGATCGCCGGCGGCGACCTTTCTCCCCGCGTGCCGCTCTCCGGCCGCGAGGATGAGTTCGAGGCGCTGGGCCACAGCATGAACACCATGCTGGACCGCATCGCGCACCTGATGGAGGGCGTGCGCGGTGTCTCGGACGCCATCGCGCACGACCTGCGCACCCCCATCGCCCGCGCCCGCAACCGGCTGGAGGAAGCGCTGGCCAATGCCGACGACCCCGCCGCGCTGCACAGCGCGCTGGAGCGCGGCATCGCCGACCTGGACAATGTCACCCGCGTCTTCCAGGCCGTGCTGCGCATCGCCGAGGTCGAGGCCGGGGCTCGCCGCGCCGCCTTCGCCCCTGTGGACCTGGTGCCGCTGCTCGAGGACGCCGCCGAGCTCTACGGCGCCACGGCGGAGGAGAACGGCCAGACCCTGCGTACTGAATGGCCCGCCGCCCTGCCGCTGACCGGGGACCGCGACCTGCTGCTACAGGCCCTGGCCAACCTGCTGGACAACGCGGTGAAGTTCACCCCCGACGGCGGCAGCATCCTGCTGAAGGCCGAGCTGCTGGAAGACGCCATCGTCGTCCGTGTCTCCGACCAGGGGCCCGGCCTTTCGCTGGAGGACCGCGAGCGGGTGGGGGAGCGCTTCTTCCGCGCCGATTCCTCCCGCAACACCCCGGGCTCCGGCCTGGGCCTCTCCCTGGTACGGGCCGTGGTGCAGTTGCATGGTGGCACGCTGTGGTTCGACGAAGGCCATGGCGAGAGCCTGGACAAGCCCGGCCTGGCCGTCTGCTTCCGGCTGCCGCTGGCCTGAACCAGGCAAGGGCGGCGGCGCCAATCCTGCAGGTATGACCAAGGCTTCATGCCGCGCTCACCCCCTGTTAGCGCGGCATGCTGCATGATGCGGGTATGCTTCCCCGGCTTCTGCTCGCGCTCTCCGTCATGTCCGCTCCATCACGTGTCGCCTTCCCAGCCGAGCTGAGGACGCTGCCGCAGGATCTCCATTACTGCCAGGAACTGGTCGCCCGGCTGGCCACCCTGCCCGCCGGCGTGCAACAGCCCGCGCGCGGCCTGGGCGAGGAAGGCGAATTGCTGTGCAGGACCGGGCATATCCGAACCGGCATCGCCCGGCTGCGCCGCGCGTTGCGGGTGGCGCAGGGGCGGTAGGGCAAGCGTGGCCCCCGGGTCCGAGGCATTGAGTTCGGGTTGAAGGCAAGGCCAGGGGCGCTGCCCCTGGACCCCGCTGGGGTGGCAGGACCACCCCAGACCCCGCCATCAGTGGTCTGGCTGACACTGACGGCGCCTTGCTCGAGGCAGGGTTTGCAGGATGAGCAGGCGAATGACGATGTTTGGTAACCATTGTCACCAAAAGTCGATGGCCTTTGACGACCGGGGCCTGGCGTGACGCGGGCTGTAGCCCAGGATCATGTCGAAACGTGTGGCCGTGGGCGGCAGGCGGCAAACTGGTTGCCAAACGCTTTGGCAGGACCTGCCGGCATTCCACCGCGCAAAGAGCCGCCGCCCTCAGGATGGCGAGAGCCAGCTTCAGGCAGATCGATAGCCAAACCGGTACCAAACGGTCCAGCGTGGATGGCGCACGATAGGCCCCATGGCCCGCCCCGCCGGCCCCACAGATCAACGCAACTGGCAGAAAAAAGAAGGGGTTTCAGGGGAATTCATTCCCCTGACCTTCCTCCCCGGCCGGGTTCGAGGCTCGACCGGCCTCAGCCCTCCAACTCGTGCGATAGCGCGATCAGGTCCCGTGTATGGGCGTGGTTGGACTGGCCGGCGCGCAACTGGTCCTCGGTCAGGATCTCGACGATCCGGCCGCCCTGCATCACTGCCAGCCGGCGGCAGAGATGCCCCACCACGGCCAGGTTGTGGGACACCAGGATGCAGGTCAGCTGCCGCGCCTGGCGCAGATCCGCCAGCAGGTTCAGCACCTCCGCCTGGACGGAGACATCCAGCGCGCTGGTCGGCTCGTCCAGCAGCAGCACGGAGGGGTTGGCAATCAGCGCGCGGGCAATCGCCACACGCTGCCGCTGCCCGCCGGAGAGCTGGTGCGGATAGCGGAAGCGCGCCGTGCGCGGCAGCGCCACCTCCTCCAGCGCCTTGGTGATGCGCGTTTCGGCATCGGGGATGCCGTGCACCGCCAGCGGCTCGGACAGGATGCGGTCCACCGTCTGGCGCGGGTGCAGCGAACCGTAGGGGTCCTGGAACACCATCTGCACGCGCTGGAAGAACGCCTTGTCCCGCTTATGGCCCAACTGCTGGCCATCCACCGCCAGCACGCCGTCCCAGCTATCCACCAGGCCTGCGATGCAGCGCAGCACGGTAGACTTGCCGGAACCGCTCTCCCCCACCAGGCCAAAGGTTTCGCCGGCGGCGACGCTGAAGGACACGTCGTGGACGACGTGGTTGTCGCCGAAATGGACGTTGAGCTTGCCGGCCTCGATCATCGCCTTGGTCACGAATGCTGCTCCAGCCATTTCGGGTCACGCGTCAGCACCGGCAGCCGCGCCCGCTTCTGGGAGAGATGCGGCATGCAATCCAGCAGGCCACGGGTATAGGGGTGCTCGGCCCGGTGCAGGTCCTGCGCCGGCAGGGTCTCCATCACCTGGCCGGCATACATCACCGCCACGCGGTCGCAGAAGCGGGCCACCAGCGGCAGGTCGTGGCTGATCAGCATCAGCCCCATGCCGCGGGCGGAGACGAGGTCGTCGATCAGCTTCAGGATTTCCGCCTGCACGCTGGCATCCAACGCGCTGGTCGGCTCGTCCGCGATCAGCATGGCCGGGTCCGGCGCCAGCATCATCGCGATCATGATGCGCTGGCCCATGCCGCCCGAGACCTCGTGCGGATAGGAATCCAGCACGCGGCGGGGGTCGCGGATGCGCACCTGCTCCAGCAGGTTCAGCGCGGCCTCCCGCGCCTCCCGCTTGCCGCCCTTGTTGTGGGCGCGCCAGGCTTCGCTGATCTGCGCGCCCACCGTCATGACCGGGTTGAGGCTGTATTTCGGGTCCTGCAAAATCAGCCCGATACGGCCGCCGCGCAGCCCGCGCATCGTACGCTCCGATGCATTCAGCACATCGACGCCGTCGAACACCAGCTTGTCTGCCCGCACGCGCGCGGCCTCCGGCAACAGGCGCATCAAGGCCCGGCCGGTGACGGACTTGCCGGAGCCGGATTCGCCGACGATGCCCAGCTTCTCCCGCCCCAAAGCCATGGAGACGCCCCGCACGGCAGCGTTGTAGCCGCCCGAAGCGGTGGGGAAATCGACGCGGAGATTCTGGATTTCTACGAGGGGCTTGGTCACAGGGGCATCCCCGGAAGGTCAGTGGAAGCATGGGGGAATGAATTCCCCCAAACCCCCTTCTTTTCTTTCTGCGCGTTTTTGGGTGCGCCTGCGGTGGCACCCCTGCCCGGCCGGTTCCGCCGGGGGTCCATGACCCTCGGCGACTGACGGTTCAGCCTGCGCGGAGTCTTTGATTCCAATGCCCCCATGCCGTTCAGCGCAGCTCTGCGGCCTTCAAGCCCGAACCCAAACTCGCAAAAAAGAATGAGGGGGGCCCGGGGGGAGAATTCATTCTCCCCCCGGTTCTTCACACGAAAACCGTTCATCGCTGCTTCGGGTCCAGCACGTCGCGCAGCCCGTCGCCCAGCAGGTTGAAGGCGAGGCTGGCCATGAAGATGGCGATGCCCGGGATCACCGGCACCCACCATTGTTCCAGGATGAAGCGGCGTGCCGTCGCGATCATGGTGCCCCATTCCGGCGTCGGCGGCTGCGCGCCGAGGCCGAGGAAGCCGAGGCCGGCGGCGGTGAGGATGATGGAGGACATGTCCAGCGTCACGCGCACGGTCAGGGACGGCATGCACATCGGCGTCACGTGGCGCAGGATGATGCGCCAGCGGGAGGCGCCGGTCATCTGCACGGCGGAGATGAAGTCGGCGTTGCGGATGGTCAGCGTCTCGGCGCGGGCCAGGCGGGCATAGGGCGGCCAGGCGGTCAGCGCGATGGCGATGACGGCGCTCTCCACACCCGGCTTCATGGCGGCGACGAAGGCCAGGGCCAGGATCAGACGCGGGAAGGCCAGGAACACGTCGGTGACGCGCATCAGCAGCTTGTCGACGATGCCGCCCATGTAGCCGGCGACGCAGCCGACGATCAGCCCGATCGGCGCCACCAGCACCACCACGGCGACGACCATGCCGAGGGTGACGCGGCCACCATAGAGCAGGCGGGACCAGGTATCGCGGCCGAGCTCGTCGGTGCCCAGCCAGTGCGCGGCGGAGGGCTTCTGCAACCGGTCCGCCAACACCTGCACGCCGGGGTCGTGGGTGGCCAGCAGCGGCGCCAGCAGCGCCATCACCAGCATGAACAGCACCACGCCCAGGCCGGCGACGGCCAGCTTGTTGCGGCGGAAGGCCAGCCAGGTCTGGTAGCGCCGGCCCCACTTGGCCTGGGCGCGGGAGGTCGGGGTGTCGGAGAGGAGCCACTCGCGGCGGCTCATGGTGGTTTCGCTCATCTTATTTCACCCGCGGGTCGAGCAGCCGGTAGAGCATGTCCGCCAGCAGGTTCAGCGCCACATAGATCAGGCCGACGACGAGGGTGGCGCCCAGCACCGCGTTCATGTCGGCGTTCAGCAGGGAGACGGTCAGGTACTGGCCGAGGCCGGGCCAGGAGAAGATCGTCTCCGTCAGCACCGCGCCTTCCAGCAGGCCGGCATAGGTCATGGCCAGCACGGTGACCAAGGGCACCAGGATGTTGCCGAACGCGTGGCGCCAGACGATGCGGGCGGAGGAGAGGCCCTTGGCGCGGGCGGTGGTGACGTATTCGCTCTTCAGCTCCGCCAGCATGAAGGCGCGGGTCATGCGGGCGATATAGGCGAGGCTGAAGAAGGCCAGCACGCCGGCCGGCTGCGCTAGATGCGCCAGCGCGTCCCAGAAGGCGGGCCAGTCGCCGGCGATGAGGGAGTCGATGGTCAGGATGCCGGTATGGACGTCCACCATCCCGTCGAAATAGATGCTCTGCCGCCCCGGCCCGGGCGCCCAGCCCAGCGTGGCGTAGAACAGCAGCAGCGACAGCAGGCCGAGCACGAAGACCGGCAGGGAATGGCCGGCAAGGCAGAACAGGCGCACCGCCTGGTCCACCAGCTTGCCCTGCTGCGTTGCCGCCCAGACGCCCAGCGGCACGCCGATGGCGACGGCGATGATGATAGCCAGCGTCGCCAGCTCGAACGTCGCCGGAAGGAAGCGGGCGATGTCCTGCGTGACGGGGTTGGACGTCATCACCGAACGGCCGAGATCGCCATGCACGATCTGGCCGAGATAGCGCCAGAACTGGATGTAGAGCGGCTGGTCCAGCCCCAGTTCCAGACGCGCCCGGTCCACCACGTCCTGCGGCGCACGGTCGCCCACGATGGCCAGCACCGGGTCGATCGGCACGACACGTCCGATGAAGAAGGTCACGACCGCCAGCCCGAACAGCGTGATCGGCACGCTGGCCAGGTTGGACAGGATGCCGCGCAGCCGGAGCCACGCGGCGGAAGGCCTGGCCCGCCGCGCCATGCCCTGAACGGGGGGCGGCGCGGCATGCTGTTCGCCCTCAGGCGGCATCAGTTCCGCCTGAAGTTCTCCATCGGATTTCATGCAGTTCTAGTCTCAGGCCTTGACGATGTTGTGGTAGTAGTTCCGGTCGTTCATCGGCCCCATGTCGAAGCCGGTGACACCGGGGCGGGAAACCGCGACCTCGATCTCCTGCAGCATGATGACGAAGGGCGAGACCTGCTGGTGCTCCTTCTGGATCTCCAGGTAGGTCTGCGCGCGCTTGGCCGAATCCACTTCCTTCACCGCCGCGGCGGTGCGGCGCGTCAGCTCGGGGATGTCCCAGCCGGCGCGCCAGGCGAGGGTGCGGTTGCGCGCATCGTCGCCATTGTCCGGGTTCATGCTGAAGGCTTCGGCGTTGCTGTGCGGATCGAAATAGTCCGAGCCCCAGCGCAGCAGCGCGATGTCATGCTGGCGGGAGCGCGTCTTGGTGATGACGGCGCGCATCTCGCCCGGCAGCATGCGGGTGCGGATGCCGATGAGGGCGAGGTTGGCCTGCACCACCTGCGCGATGTCCGAGATCGGCGCGCCGGAGAAGAAGTCGAAGCTCACCTCGAAGCCGTTCGGCAGGCCGGCCTTGGCCAGCAGCGCCTTGGCCTCGTCCACCTTCTGGCTGAACGGGTGGTCCGTCAGCGCGCCGGGGAAGCCTTCCGGCAGGAAGGACTGGTGCACGGCGTAGGTGGTGGGGACGATGTTCTTCTGGATCGCCGCGTAGTCGATCGCCCACTTGATGGCCTGCCGGACCTCGGGCTTGGCCAGGTTGGCGTTCTTCTGGTTGAGGCTGAGATACAGCAGGCTCGCCTTGCGGGAGGGCTGGATGGTGAAGCGGCCGTCCGACTGGATCTGGCCGATCTGGTCCGCGCCCAGGTTGCGCGCGATGTCGATGTCACCCTGGCGCACGCCCAGCAGCTGCGCGGACGGGTCCGGCATGTGGCGGATGACGATGCGCTTGGTCTTGGCGGTGACGTTGCTGTGCGGGTTGGCGTCCAGCATCAGGCTCTCGCTGGCGCGGAACTGGCGCAGCGCGTAGGGGCCGGAGCCGGCGGAGTTCTGCTTCAGCCAGGCATTGCCCCAGTCATCGCCGGTCGCCTTGGGCGCGACCACGGCCTTCTCGACGATCGAGCCGACGGCGGCGGAGAGGCAGTACAGCAGGAAGCTGGGCGCGGTCGGCTCGGCCGTCGTCAGCACGACCGTGCGCGGGCCGGTGGCCTTGATGCGGTCGGCCACGTTGTCCTTGGTGAAGCCGAACTGGTTGATGATGAAGGCCGGGCTCTTGTTCATCGCCACGACGCGGTGGAGGGACCACGCGACGTCCTCCGCCGTCACCGGCTGGCCGGACGCGAATTTCGGCCCCTCGCGCAAGGTGAAGGTGAAGCTCTTGTTGTCGTCCGAGACTTCCCACTTCTCGGCCAGCTCGCCGGTGATCTCGGTGGGGTTGGCGTTCGGCGTGGTCACCAGCTTCTGGTAGACATTGGCCGACATCTCGGATGCCGAGTACTCGAACGCCTCATGCGGGTCGAGGCTGATGATGTCGTCGATCTGGCGCGCGAAGACGATGACGCCCGGGGGCGTCGCGGCCCGCGCGGGGGCGGCCACCAGGGCGCCCGGCAAGGCGGCGGCAGCGCTGGTAGCCAGCAACATCGAACGGCGTGTCAGCATGAACGGATCCTCCTGCGATCCGCCTGAATAGCGCGCCGGCGGGGGGCCACGCCAGCACCACCCACAGGTCCGCCTCCTGGAATACGCCCGTCGCGGACATGTTTCCGCGCGCCGTGGAACGCCGGGCCGGGGGCAGGCGTTAGCGTGGCATGGACACCACATTGTTCCACAACCCGAATGCGGGCGAGGAAGCGCACACCCAGGAAGAGCTGGTTGCCTTGCTGGAAGAAGCCGGCCTGCATGTGCAGGTGCATGGCACCAAGGGGCAGGCCCTGCGCAAGGGCCTGAAGAAGCTGCGGGACCTCGTCGTCATCGCGGGCGGGGACGGCACGGTGGGGCGCATCGCCCGCTCCCTGCCCGAGCGTGGGCGGCGCTGCGCGGTGTTGCCGCTGGGCACAGCCAACAATCTGGCCCGGGCGCTCGGCCCCTGGCCGTCACCCGAGCATTTCGCCGCCGGCTGGGCCAAGGCCGCGCACCGCCACCTGAACCTCGCCGTCGCGGAAGCGGAGGAGGACGGCTTCGGCGAGCACCGCTTCGTGGAATCCGTCGGCTTTGGTGCCTTTGCCCAGGCGGTGGAAAGCGCCGACGAGGAAGGGCTGGAAGGGGTGGAGGCCGGGCGCGCCATATTCCGCCGCGCCCTGGCCGAGGCACCGGTGGTGCACGCCCACCTGCGCGTCGATGACCACGAGCAGGTGGTGGAGACCCTGCTGGTGGAGGTGATGAACATCCCCCTCTTCGGCCCCAACCTGCCGCTGGCGCCGGAATCGCGCCCCGGCAACGGGCTGCTCGACGTCGTGCTGCTGCCGCCCGAGCGGCGGGCCGAGATGCTGGAATGGCTGCGCGCGCCCGCTGCCGGCCACCCGCCGGTGGAGATCCTCCGCTGCGCCACCGTCACCCTGCGCTGGCCGGGCGGGCCGATCCGCGTGGACGACGAACCGCAGGAGTTCGACGAGGCCTGCACGGTTTCCTTTCATATCGAGGTGGAGCCGCTGACCTTCCTGATTCCGCCCGAATGCCTTGCCGCACCGCAAAAGGCCCGTTCCTGATGAACCAGTCACCCGAATCCCTCGACGTCATCGGTGCCCTGGCGCTGCGCCTGGCCCGCCTGGCCGGCGAGGAAATGACCGCCGCGCTCACCCGCCCCCTCGATGTTGCCTACAAGCCGACGGCGCCGGAAGAACACGAGTTGAAGGACCCGGTCTCCGACGTCGACCGCGCGGTGGAAGCCGTGCTGCGTGCGGAGATCGAGGCCGCCTTCCCCGGCCACCACATCCTGGGCGAGGAATTCCCCAACCCGCCCACCACGCCCGGTGGCTATGTCTGGGCGATTGACCCGGTGGACGGCACCGCCAACTTCATCAACGGCCTGCCGCTGTTCAGCGGTTCCATCGGCGTGTTGCGGGATGGCGTGCCGGTGGCCGGCGCACTCTGGTGTGCCTCCAGCCACGCGCTCCGTGCCGGGGTGTACCACTGCATTCAGGGCGGCCCTCTGCTGTTCGACGAATCGCCCGTCACCCGCAGGGAGAATCTCGGCGTGCGGCGCAAGCTGGGCGGTTTCCGCGATGCCTCTCACCGCTCCCCCGCGAGGTGGGAACCGCGCCGCACCGGCTCCGCCGCCATCGAATGCGCCTTCGTTGCCGCCGGGCTGATGGAAGTGGCGCAGTTCGAGAAGCCGAATGTCTGGGACGTGGCGGCCGGCGTTGCCCTGGTCCACGCCACCGGCGGTATCGCCCTGGCCCGGGGTGCCTCCGGCTGGGAACAGGTCGAAGGCTTCCAGACCGCGGATGGCGACCTGCGCGACTGGCGCCGGCCCCTGGTTGTCGGCATGCCCGGCGCCGCGGAAGCCCTGTGCGAGGCACTGGGGTAAGCGCAACCTCGACGCGTTGGGCACTCTAGGAAGCATAGGGTGAAGGCCGGGGAAGGAATTCCCCGGACCCCTTCTTTTCTTTTTTCGAGTTTGCCTGTGTAGGCTGTTGAGGTCTGGAACACGGCTGGGTGCGCCGGAGGTCTTAAACATCCGGCGACTGAGGGTTCAGCCCGCGTGGCCCATTAATAAAATCATCAAGCAGCGTCCGCTTTCAAACCTGCCGCGCTGCTCCAAACCTGCAGGAAGAAAGATGGGGTCCGGGGAATTCTTTCCCCGGCCTGCCGCCCTACCCTCGAAAGAAAGGCCAGCCTCAAGCCGCCTGCTGTTCCGCTTCCGGCTTGCCGCCCCGTTGCGCCATCCAGGCGGCGCCCCAGTCGTGCAGGCCGCGCAGGAGGGGTTCCAGGCTCTGGGCCGTCGGGGTCAGGGCGTAGTCCACGCGCGGCGGCACTTGCGGGTAGACGGTGCGGAGGATCAGCCCGTCTTCCTCCAGTTCCCGCAACTGGTGGATCAGCATGCGCTGGGTGATGTTGCCCAGGCTGCGGCGCAGGGCGTTAAAACGCAGCGTGCCGCCCAGCAGGTGGAACAGGATGACGCCTTTCCACTTACCGCCGATGACATCCAGCGCGGCTTCCACCGGGCAGCCCGGGGCGCAGTCGTAGGGGCGCAGCTTACGGGGCAAGGGGTGGTATCCTTTTCAGCACTACGTGCGGAATTTTACCGTATTCCGCTTACGGCCACCAAGCCCCAGTTGTTCCGCCGAACCTGTTGCCTGGAGATCTGCCATGAAAGCCATCGCCTTCACCCAACCCGGCCCCGCCACCGTCCTGCGGGACGTGACGCTGGAGAAGCCTACCCCTGGGCCGCGGGACCTGCTGGTCTCGGTCCGAGCCGTCTCGGTCAATCCGGTCGATTTCAAGGTGCGTTCCAGCGCCACGCCGCCGGCGGGGCAGCCGCGCATCATTGGCTACGACGCCGCCGGCGTGGTGGAAGCCGTGGGGCCCGAGGTGCGGCTGTTCCGCCCAGGCGATGCCGTGTTCTACGCCGGGCAGATCGACCGCCCCGGCAGCAATGCCGAGTTCCAGGCGGTGGATGAGCGCATCGTCGGCCCGATGCCGCGCAACCTCTCCTTCGCCCAGGCGGCCGCCCTGCCGCTGACTGCCATCACGGCGTGGGAGTTGTTGTTCGACCGGCTGCGGGTGCCTTACGGCAGCTACAGTCAGCCTGGCGTGCTGCTGGTGCTGGGGGCGGCGGGGGGTGTCGGCTCCATCCTCATCCAGCTGGCGCGGCGGCTGACCGGGTTGACGGTGATCGCCACCGCCTCCCGCCCCGAGACGGCGGACTGGGTGCGCAAGATGGGCGCACACCATGTCGTGGACCATCGGGGGGACCTGGTGGCGGCGGTCCAGGCCCTCGGCCTTGGCCCGGTGACGCATGTGGCGGGGCTGACCGCCACCGGCGCGCATATGCCCGCCATTGCCGAGCTGATCGCGCCGCAGGGCCACCTTTCCCTCATCGACGACTACGACAGCTTCGACATCGCGCCGCTGAAGCGGAAGAGCGTGACCGTGGCATGGGAGTTGATGTTCACCCGCTCCCTGTTCCAGACGGCCGACATGGCGGCGCAGCACCATCTGCTGTCCGAAGTCTCCGCCCTGCTGGATGCCGGCGTGCTGCAGACGACGCTGACGCAGGAATCCGGCCCGATCAACGCCGCGAACCTGGCGCAGGTGCATGAGCACCTGGAGAGCGGCAAGGCTATCGGGAAGTCGGTGCTGGTGGGGTTCTGAGGCGCCGGGTTCGTGAGAGGGGCGCTGCCCTTCTCACACTGTCCCCACCAAAGGCCTGAGGCCTTTGGAAACCCGTTGCTGGCAGCGTTTGATTGTTGGTCGTAATTACAACGAAAATATTGAACGGAGCAGGAAGCTTTCAGCGCGACCCATCTTGCCGTGGTGTAGAGGATCGCATCCCCTGCCTGGCGAGCTCGAGGGGGCAGAGCCCTCTCGATCCACAGTCATCCTTCAAGGCCGCACCAAATCGGCTGTTCATGGCGGTGAGAGTTCGAACGGATTCACCCGGTGAGTCGGCGGGGCTTACCGCACCTTGAACGTTGGACTTCCAGTCCTGATAGGCGACGCCTTTATACATGCCAAAATCCACACGGAGCTAGGAGGCTAACGTTGCCTTAGCCCCCCAAAAGATTCCCAGAAAAAGGTGGGGTCTGGGGAATTCCTTCCCCTGCCTTCTGCCTTAGTCGAAAATCAGTTGGCATCGGACGCGAAGCCACGATGTGCCGTTTCATCGGGCGAAGGCACCAACGCACAGATAGCCATAGCCCACCACCCTACCGGGCCAGCAGCGCCAGGGCGCGATCCGCCAGCAGGGCCAGCCAAGCGGTGAACAGCCCGCCTTGCAACACGTAGGCGCCGTTGTTGTTGGCCAGCCCGACGACGATCGGCGTACCCAGGCATTCCGCCCCTGCCATGGCCCCCACCGCCGCCGTGGCGATGGAGAGCACCACCGCCACCCGCAGGCCGGAGAGGATGACGGGCGCCGCCAGCGGCAGTTCCACCTGCCACAGGACACGCGCGGCCCCCATGCCGGTGCCGCGCGCGGCATCCAACACCGCCGGCGCCACGCCATCCAGCCCCGCGACGGTGCCGCGCAGCACCGGCAGGCAGGCATAGAGCACCAGCGCCAGCATGGTCGGGGCGGCGCCGAAGCCCAGCAGCGGCAATGCCAGGGCAATGGCGGCGATCGGCGGCACGGATTGCGCCAGGGCGAACAGCGCATCCAGCAACGGCCGCAGCCGCCCCTGCCCCCGCGTGGCCAGGATGCCGCCACCGAGGCCCAGCGCCGCCGCGATCACCACCGCGCCGACCGAGAGCATCAGGTGGGCGCCGAGCAGCGCGAACCAGCCGCGCTGGTCCCACACCGGGCGCTGCACATCCGGGAAGGGTGCGCCCCAGAGCGCGCCCAGATGCGGCGCGGCCCACAACGCCAGCAGGAAGGCGGCCGCCTGCGCCAGCAAGGGCACGGCCCGGTGCGGCAGCCTCACGCCGCGGCCAGGATGTCGGAGAGATGCAGCGTGGCGCCGCCGGGCAGCGCAACCTGGTCCGTGCCGCTTTCCAGCATCAGCATCAGTGCCTGCTTCAGGTTCGAATCGGGCGGCAGGATAGGCAGTTGCGCCTCGGCGGGCTGCGTCGCGCTGGCCGGGCGGGCGGCGTTGGCGGCGCGCAGTGTGCCAAGCCGGTGGAAGGCCAGGGTCGCCTCCCCGAACAGCCGCTTCACCACCGGGTCGGCATCCCGGCGCAGCACCTCGGCCGGGCGGCCGTGCGCCAGCAGGCGACCGTCCTGCATCACCGCCAGCTCATCCGCCAGCAGCAGTGCTTCCTCCACGTCGTGGGTGACGAACAGGATGGTCTTGGCCGTTTCGGCATGGATGCGCCGTAGCGCCACCTGCAGGCCACGGCGGATACCGGGGTCGAGGGCGGAAAACGGTTCGTCCATCAGGAGCACGGGCGGGTCGGCCGCCAGGGCGCGCGCCAGGCCGATGCGCTGCGCCTGGCCGCCGGAGAGCTCGTGCGGGTAGCGGGCGCGGAAATCCTCGGGCGGCAGGCCGACCAGTTGCAGCAACGCGTCCACCCGGCTGGCGACGCGGGCGGCGTCCCAGCCCAACAGGCGGGGCACGGTGGCGATATTGTCCGCCACCCGCCAATGCGGAAACAGTCCGACGGACTGGATGACGTAGCCGATACCGTGCCGCAGCGACTCGGGCGGCACGTTGGCGATGTCGGTGCCGTCCAGCATGACGCGGCCGGCATCGGGCTCGACCATGCGGTTGACCATCCGCATCAGCGTCGACTTGCCGGAGCCGGATTCGCCCAGCAGCACGCACAGCCCGCCCTTGCGGACTTCCAGGCTGACGGAATCGACCACGGCACGGTGGCCATAGCGCTTGGTGACGCGGTCGAACCGGATCATCCGCGCCGCCCGGCTGGGGCCAGCGCGGCCTGTGCCGCCGCCAGCGCCGCATCGATGCAGAGCGAGAGGCCAACGACGGGCAACACGCCCAGCAGGATCAGATCCGCCGCCAGTTGGCCGATGCCCTGGAAAACGATGGCGCCCAGGCCGCCGGCGCCGACCAGCGCCGCCAGCGTCGCCAGCCCCACCGCCTGCACGGCGGCGGTGCGCAGCCCGCCTAGCATGGCGCCGGCCCCCAGCGGCAGGCGGATATGGCGCAGGATGGCGCCCTCCCCCATGCCCTGGCCGCGCGCGGCATCCAGGATATCCGCCGGCGCCTGCCGCAGGCCGGAGAGCAGCCCGGCCGCCAGCGGCAGCAACAGGTAGGCGGAGATGCCGATCACCGCCGGAGCGGCGCCGATACCGCCAATGCCCCAGCCCCGCAGCGCCGGCCACACCGCCGCCAGCCCGGCCAGCGGCGCCATCAGCAGGCCGAACAGCGCGATGGAGGGCACCACCTGCAGGCCATTGGCCAGCGCCATCAGCGCCGCCTCCAGCCGTGGCCGCCGTAGCGCCAGCAGGGAGAGCGGCACCGCCACCAGCCCGGCCAGCGCCAGCGCGCCCGCCGCCAGCAGCGCATGCCGCCAGAGTGCCGCCTGAAGTTCCGGCCCGCGCGAGGCGGCCTCTCGCATCAGGGAGAGCGGGTCGAGCACGCCGGAGGCCACCAGCAGCACGATGCCGGGCACCGCGACGGCCAGGAAACGGGTGGGGGTGGCGCCGGCGGCCTCGCCTTCGCGGGCGGCATCTCGCCCGGCGGCGCAGCAGCCGGCGGAAAGCAGCAGGCTCAGCGCCGCCAGCCAGAAGCCGGCCCCGGGTGCGGCGCGGGCCAGCCGGGCGCCGCCATCCAGCGCCGCGCCGGCACCAAGGCCGAGCGTGGCCAGCAAGGCCAGCAGCGCCAGGCCGGCGGTGACCTCCGCCCAAGGCAGCAGGCTGCGGCGGCGTGCCAGCAGGGCGACGCCGAGGCAGCCCAGCACGAAGCAGGCGGCGCCGAGGCCCGTGCCGCCATGCAGCGGCAGGCTGACAGGACGGGGTGAGACCAGGCGGTTGGCGGCGATGGACAGCCAGCCGAGCAGGAAGGGCAGCGAGGCCGCCAGCGCCGCGAGCAGCGCCGCGGCGGTGGCTTCCCGTGGCACCGGGGGCGGTGGCGCCCGGGTGGCGAGGTCGCGGGCGAGCGTGGCGGGGCGGGCCTGCGCCACGCCGAGGCTCAGCCGCCGATCCCGAGGCCGCGCAGATGCGTCCGCGCCACCTCCCGCGGGTTCTGGCCCTCCACCACGATCTTGGCATTCAGGCCCTGCAAGCCTTCCAGCGTCAGCGACTCGAAGACCGGGCTGAGCCATTCCTCCAGTTGCGGGTGGGCGGCGGCGGCCTCCGCGCGCACGCAGGGCGCCGGCTGGTACACCATCTGCGCGCCCTTGGGGTCGGCCAGGACGTGCAGGTCGAGCGCCGAGATGGCGCCATCGGTGCCATAGACCATGGCGGCGTTGACGCCGTTCAGCTTCTCGGCCGCCGCACGCATGGTCACGGCGGTGTCGCCGCCGGAGAGCACCAGCAGGTTGGCCGGTTCCAGCTTGAAGCCATAGGCCTGCTGGAAGGCCGGCAGCGCCGCAGGGCTTTCCACGAACTCGGCCGAGGCCGCCAGCTTGAACTGCGCCTTCCAGTCCGTGCCCAGAAGGCGGGCCAGATCCTCCAGGCTGCCCAGAGCTTGGCCGCGCGGCGCGGTATCCTTCCGCACGGCGATGGCCCAGGTGTTGTTGGCGCTGGCCGGGCGCAGCCAGACCACCTTGTTCTTCTCGGCGTCCAGCGTCCGCACCTTGGCATAGGCCTGGGCGGCGTCATGCCAGGCCGGGTCGCTCTCTGCGTTAAAGAAGAAGGCGCCGTTGCCGGTGTACTCGGGGTAGATGTCGATCTCGCCGGCCAGCAGGGCGCCGCGGACGATGCGCGTCGGGCCCAGCTGCAACTTGCGTTCCACGCCCACGCCCTTGGCTTCCAGGGTCTGGGCGATCATCTCGCCCAGCAGCGCGCTTTCCGTATCCAGCTTGGACGAGACGACGAGGCGGCGGGACTGTGCCTGGGCCGGCGGCGCGAAGGCCAGCGGCCAGCGCGCCATCAGCGCGAGGCCGGCAGTGCCCAGCAACAGTGAGCGACGGGTCATGATGGGGTGCATCGGCGGCGTCTCCACCCGGTTGAATCCAGCCGGCGGAACCCTCACCGCTGCCAGCCCGGTGAACGTAGCAGACACCGATCGGTTACAACTCGGCCAGCAAAAAGAATGCGCCGATCTCGCACGCGGTCTTGCACGAGCCCCTGGCCCGACCCAATTCGGATTCATCCGCAACAAACGAAAGGAGGTGATCCAGTGTCTCATTGTTTGAGGTTGGCCCCGGCGACCCGGGCCTGGATCTCTCTGGCCGGGATGCGTTCCGCATCCTGACCTGATCCGTGCCTGGCGGGCCTGGGCCCGCAAACAGTGC
>Ga0308171_1002596_pt1 | contig 18586 bp, 11 predicted proteins | sample PhyGR1_FD_202135 | JGI IMG/M metagenome (GOLD analysis project Ga0308171, IMG submission 202135) | Phyllosphere microbial communities from UC Gill Tract Community Farm, Albany, California, United States - DLSLSG.R1 | ecosystem: Host-associated > Plants > Phyllosphere > Unclassified | place: USA... | reverse complement strand
AAAGAGGCGCAATGATAGCCCATTCTTCGTCGCTCAATTCGTGACGGCGCATGGCAATCTCCTTTCACGGAAATTGAATCATATACCGTAAATAAGATGAAGCCCATTTATGGGGACGCTGCCTAGATCGGCCACTGATCTAAGGCAAAGATGTTCGCCTACGACGTTGAGAACTTGAACGGTAAAGTTAGAGGGGCTCTGCTTTCCAGCGCTGCACACAGCAAGACGGGAGTCCTCATTCTAGGCGGCTCCAGTGGGAGAGTTGACATCCCAAGGGCTGGTTTATTTGCACAAGCCGGGGCACATGCGTTGGCGTTGCAATGGTTCGGAGGACCCAGTCAGTCGCCAGGAATTTGTGAAATCCCGCTTGAGACTTTCATTGATGCAACGGACCTTCTAACGTCGAGGGGATGTAACCGTATCATTGTTGTCGGAACGTCAAAGGGCGCTGAAGCGGCCCTACTTGCATCAACCATTGATCAGCGCATCAAAGCCGTGGTTGCGATTAGCCCAACGTCGGTGGTTTGGGGTAACATTGGTGAAGGTGTTGACGGTATAGCCTGGCCCGAACGATCATCGTGGTCGTTAAAAGGTACTCCATTAGACTTCATTCCGTCCGACCTGAGTTGGCAGAAAAACTACAGAGATGGCCTAATCTCCTATCGTTCATTTTTCGAGAAATGTCTCGCCAACGACGTCCAAACAAACGAGCGCGCAAGAATTCCAGTCGAATTGTCCGTTGCCGAACTGATCCTCGTGGCGGGTGGCGACGATGCGCTCTGGCCATCCGATGATTTCGCTCGTGAGATTGTTCAATCACGGCAGGCGCACGGAAAGTCAGCTACACTCATCTTTGGTCGCGATGCTGGCCACCGTATTCTATTCCCCGGCGAGCCAACTCGACGATCCAGCCTCCATGCACACGGCGGGACTGACGAAGCCGATGCGGAACTCGGCCAGAGAGCATGGCAGATAATAGAAAAACTGTTGTAAGCTAATCTGCGCAGATAACCACGTCGGTCCAGAAGCGGTCGTTTGCAATGACGAAAATCGACCACGAACTCTGTGTGCGACATGAGGAGTTACCTGCGATCGCGCAAGGCAATCGCTAGGGGCAATCGAGTTGACGAAAAAGCAGGCAAAGCCCCACCGACAACACCGATTGCTAGGCCCAGTAGACCTGCTGTCAGCATGACATGACCGTTCATTGTGAGCTGGAACGACAGGCTGGCATTGTTGGCGCCGATGGTACTGGCTTGCCAGCCGTTGAACACCAGCCAGGATGCCATCAGGCCGATGACGACCCCTAGCGCCGCAAGCGCGACGGCCTCAATCCATGTAGCAATGAAGGCAGACAGGCGGCTGAAGCCAAGGGCACGCACAGTGGCGATTTCGACCGTCCGATCAGATACCGAACTCATCATCGTGTTGAGCGCCCCCGCCGTTGCACCAAGCGCCATCAATAGAGCCAGCGGCCACCCGAACAGACGAATGAGATTGGCAGTTCCGGCGGATTGCGCTGTGTAGAGATCAGCTTCGGTCACGACAGTCAAAGGCGTATCGGAGATGGTCCCAAGAACGGCCTTCAGTTTGCCGATCGCATCCATTCTCTCAAGGCGCAAGCGAAGGCTCTGTATGTCGCCTTGCCGGTCGAAGGCGGCGCGAACAGCGTCGAGATCTCCCCATATTTCGGTTTCGAACGCACTGCCACCGGAGGAGAATTGACCGACCACCGTCCAATTGACGGAGCCGAGCCGCACCGATTGCCCGATCGCAAGCGCTGGAAACGCGGCGGCGATCTGCTTTCCGACGACGATCTCGCGCGCACCCAGTCCCGCAAATCGCCCTGATGTCAATGTGGTCCGATCCCTCAAGGCGGGACCCGTCGGATCCATGCCCCGCAGCGCCAGCATCTTTGTCTGGCCGGTCTTATCATCGGTCTTTTCGACGGGCACGACGATTTCCCGTGACACAATGAGGTTCCCCGCTGAATCCCGCGCAGCGCCTATGTCGCCCCGCATGGCTTCAATGATGCGGATGACGCCGGCCGGCAGATCGGAGCCGGCTTCCTGGTTCGTGCCGCCTCCAAGGATCACGGCCACGGTCGGTGAACCGGCGCTTTTCAACGCCGTCTCGAAGCCGGCGGCCATTGAAAGAAAGCCAGCCAGCACGCAGACGACGAGCGCGACGGAAAAGGCCATGGATGCCGCGATCGCTGAGCGACGTGGCAGGCTAAGGAGGTTTGCTCTGGTCATGACGAGCACTTGATTGAATTGGGATGACATCTTCTTATCTCGCTCTGAAGGCAGCCGTGATCGGGGCGCGCATGGCGTTTATGGCGGGTATCAGGCCGGTAACGAGCCCAAGTGCGGCGACGAGTAAGGCAGCCTTCGCCAGCACCGTCGTCGAGAAGACAAGGCCGAGCGCCGGTCCGGTCATCACTGTGGCAAGCTTTGCCAGGACGAGGCCAAGCGTGCCGCCGAGTGCAAACAGAAACAGTGTCTCGCCGAGAACAAGAATGAGAATGCGCTTGCGTGAGAAGCCCAGGGTTTTAAGGACACCGATTTCGAAGGTGCGTTCGCGCACCGCAAACATCATTGTGTTGATGACGATCATCAGCAGGGTCACGAAGGCCGCGCCAACGACCAGATTGGTGATCAGCCCGACATCGGCATATTGGCGCAGGAAGCCTTCCAGAAACTGCTTTTCCGATTGTGTGCGGGTCGGTGTCGCTGAATTGGCGAAGATGGCATCGATATGTGCTGCAAGCGCGCCAGCGGAAGTACCCGGCGCCGGCCGCACGACGAAGGCATCGACGGTATCCGTGCCGCGCGAACGCGCAGTATTGATGTAATCGTAGTTTGCCAGCATGAAATAGGTGTCGCTGCTGGCGGTCTCGCCTTCGAAAATCCCGGCGATGTCGAAACGCCAATCGCGGCTTCCGTCTTTGCGTGCGGTCTGGAAAGATGTGACCGCAATGCGCTGACCAACCGACCATCCCTGTGCTTGTGCGAGCGCACGGCCCACCAACACCCTGTCGCGCGCTGCTCCAAGAGCCGAAACCAGTTCCGGCGTCAGACCAAGTTCCTTGCCGTTCACCTTGGCGATCAATGCCGGATTGATGGCGCTTACAGCCACCACGTTTTTCTCGACAGTCACGAAGCCGCGCATGCGCGTCATGTAAGCGACAGAAGCAACCCCGGGTTCGGAGGCGATGGGTGTCATGGCGGCCATCGGCAAGGCTTGCGTTCGTCCTGCCGCGCTCATGACACCCAAGAGATCATCACTGGCGCCGGTCGTTTCCTGTGTGCCATTCAGGAAGCTTGCGGTCAGTCCGTAGATGAGGAAGGCGACTGTCACGCAAAAGATCAACAAAAGCGTTCGCAATGGCTTGCGCCACGCATTGCGACTGGCAAGGCAAAAGAAGCTCATCAAGCGGCCTCCCTCTCTTCGACGAACCGTCCCTTGTCGAGATGCAAGGTCCGGCGCGCATGACGTGCGGCCTGCGGGTCGTGGGTCACCATCACGATAGTCTTTCCCAGTTCCCGATTGAGAAAACGCAGTATCGCAAGAACGTCGTCTGCTGACTTGCGGTCGAGATCACCAGTCGGCTCGTCGCATAGCAGTAGATCGGGATCGGCCGCGATGGCGCGGGCAATGCCGACCCGTTGTTGCTGACCGCCGGACATCAGGCCCGGATACTGTCGCTCACGCCCCGCAAGGCCGACGAGATCGAGAACCTTGCCGACGCGGATGCGACGCTCTTTTGCCGAGACAGGCTTGAGCAGGAGCGGCAGTTCGACATTCTCCGCCGCAGTTAGCATCGGTAGAAGGTTGTAGGACTGGAAGACGATGCCCATTTTGTGCGCGCGCCATGCCGAACGAGCGCTTTCGCCCAACAGGTCCAGTCTGGCGGCGCCAATAGCAATCTCGCCCGCGTCTGGGCTTTCGACGCCCGCCAGCATATTGAGCAGCGTCGATTTGCCCGATCCCGACGGTCCCATGACGGCGACGAAATCGCCTCGCGGAATATCCAGATCGAGATTGTCAAAGATCGAGATTGCCTCCCCGCCGATACGGTATCCTTTTCTGACATTGCGAAAACGAATGTAGGTAGCTTCGGCTGGCCAATCGTTCATGGCTGGGTTTCTCCGACGTAAGGTTGAGATTGTGCTTGGGGATCTGGGACAAAGAGACGGATCCGTGCGGCCATGTTGGGCCTGATGCCGGTAGGTGGACTGAGGAGTGAGAATCGGATCCCGATCGTGCCCTTTTCGGCGGACGCGACCGGCGCGATCTGCCGCATCTCCACGGCGAACGGTTGATCGGGAAAGCCGTCCAGGACAGCCTCACCGTGCAAGCCAGGTCGAAGTAGGGAGATATTGCTTTCGGCAACATCGGCGTCGATAACAATGCTGTTCAGATCCGTAAGTGTCAGAAGGCTCTGGCTTTCCCGGACGCTGTCTGCACGCGCAAGGACCGTGTCGCCCACATGGGCGTTTAGTTTCGTCACCGTTCCGGCAAAGGGCGCGCGCACTGTGAGTGAATCCACTTGCTCTTGTGCAATACGGATTGCCAGTTCAGCCCTGATGATATCGTGGCGACCCTGCTCGACGAGGTTTGCAGCGCTCTTCCAACCTGCTTCAGCATCATCAAAATCCTTTCTGGACGTCGCACTCCGCTGATAGAGCGTCTCTACGCGATGAAAAGCCGCCTTCGTCTGTGCAAGCGTTATGTCCGTCGCGGCCAGAGCCAGATCGGCAGAGACCTTGGCCGCCTTTGCCTGTTCAAGAGCAAGCATTGCGCTCGGATCCTTCAGGATTATGAGCGGCTGGCCGAATTGGACCCGCTCCCCAAGGTCGATGACAATGTCGGTGATCTCGCCCTGATATTTAGCGTAAACTGAGGTCGATTGCGGTGCGACGACATAGCCGGACCCTGTAATCTCACGTGCGACCGGCGGCGACGTATTTGCACCGGCAGGCGGTTTAGCGCTCTCAATCGCATCTTCTTGGAGCGAGATGGAGTTGACCGTTGTGGCAGGTTCAAGCGCTCCGAAAAGAGCTGCCTTGATGTCGATCGCAGAGTTCAGGAAAATGAGGGTGACAACCGCAGAAACCATTGCGGCAGTCAGGACGCCTAATATCCCGAGGATCGCTTTACGGCGTGGTTTCGACGGATCGGTCATCGTCTTCAGGGAGAGAGACTTGAGCGTTTCGGAGAGCTTTCGGTCGTGTTCGGTGAGCGTGTTCATGCCGCAAGCAATGCTGGCTCCATGGACGCTCCGCGACCTCGAACACGTTTCAGACCGTCCTGAATCACGATTTCGGACGTGATGAAAGCGAACTCAGCCGATGTTTGCGCGGCGTGATCGCCATTGGACAGGTGTCATGTCGGTGACCCTGCGAAACTCCCGATTGAAATTGGATTTGGTCTGGAAGCCTACATCGAACATGATCTCGGTCACCGATTTTTCTGTCTCGGCCAAAAGCTGGCAGGCCGCCGCGATCCGGAACTCGTTGACATATTGCGAGACGTTCTTGCCGGTTGTCCGATTGATTGCACTCGATATTTGCCGTGCAGGGATAATGGATTTGCGCGCCAGCCTATCGAGGTTGAGATCAGGATCTCGATACGAATGTTTCGTTTCCATAAGCCATTGGATCGCGGCAAGCGTCTCCTTGTCGCTCGGCTCGTCAGCGGCAGGAGCCTCGATTTCGACCTCCGAGGACTCCCGCCCCTGGACCGCGACAGCAGCCGCAATCGACAGAACGACCAGCGCAATTAGGTTACCGATCGCCACCATGCCGGCCGCATGGCTTCCGTGCGTCCAGGAGAAATCGAGGAATACCAGCAAATCGAGCGCCGCCGACATCAGCAAGGCTAGAGCGGCAAAGACGAGAGCCCGATAGACGGAAAGCGCACTTTCGAAGGGTGTCTTCCTCAATGCATCGGGTCCTCGCCGCATGAGATTGAGGATCGCTCCTGCATATCCGATAAAGGTTGCCGGCAGAACCACATCGATGGCATTTCGCCATCCCGTCACGGTCAACAGAGTGACGATGGCAACCGCCGGAAGGGCGTGCATGACAATGGACCAATCAAAGGCGCGATCGTCTTTTTGGACAAGCCGCGCGACACCACAATAGACAAGAGGGGGAACGAACGCGGCGCCCACAGGTGCCACATACATTACATCGACAATATCGTACCCCCACCGTAGCCCTGACAGAAATGCCTGCAAGGCGCTCAGCAGGATAAGTGCAAGAAACGGGATGTTTCTCGAACCACCGTCATTGCCGGCCCTGACCACGCCGACGAACAGGATCACGAGAAGGAACGCGACGAAAAATGATAGCGGAAGGAAGGGCATAGGAGCCAAACGTTGATTATTGGAGCGAAGAGATTTTCTGTTGCACTTTGTTGAGCCTTTGGCGACCTGAAACGCGTTTTAGGTCGCACTTCTCGCCTGACTCTCAATTGAAGTGACACAAGTTTCCCGGACTTTCGCGACGTCGCAGAATAGGCAGTTTGGCGGCGGCCGCAATGTTCAGGTGATGGCGGATAGCAGAAGTTTGATGTTGTTATAAGCAACGCGGTACAGAAGCTGTTCCGATAAAGCCGGTCTTTGAAGTTATCGTTGGTGGCGCATTTTGGCTGTTATGCCATTGCACCTGAATGATCATAGCATTGAAGGCCAGCAAGCGTCATAGCCACAATGCCACAGCCACATTGTCGCTTCCGTTTTAGGCTGCCCTTAACCTTGGCGCAGGTCTCTATCTTGTGGGACTACCTTGATTACGGTAACTTCAGGTTGTCGTTTTTGATTGACGATGTCATCAGTGAAAGCCAGAGATAACTTATGTAATTTCGCGGAATGGAGCAACTTATCTAAGTTAGGGTATGGAACTCATCCAATTTCGCGGTTTCATATGTGTATCTTACTTCTGATGAACTATGATTAAGCGATTCGCGGGATTAATCCGCGCCTAAATATACTACTTATACGCTTCTATGATCAGATGAACTGATCTAATTATCCAGTAGGGATCAACAGCAAGGATAGCTGCAAAGTGAAGCATGAGCGGCCACGCCGCGGTAAACTTCATTCAATGCAGGTTTTCTAGTCATGCTGTCTATTGCTGTTCCATTTGATTTTAAACGACTACGCATCCGCAGTTTTTCTCAGGTCAAAGCCCATAGTGTCGATGGTTTCACGGCAACCATACACGTCTTGCGGGTTACCGGCGCAGCCTCAATACTGACGGGCATCCTTTCGGTGCTGCCTGCAACGGCCCAATCACCATCAGAAGATTTTTTTCGTCGCCAGGAGCAGCAACAGCAGTTCCAGCGTATTGAAGAGCTGAAGCAGTCAACACCGAGCGGCAACACCTGGCAAAGCCGTGCAGCTAGCGCTGAGTCAAACGCTGGGGGTGCATGCTTCGATATCTCCGCGGTGAAGATCGAAGGAGCGACGAAACTCTCCGCATTTTCGCTTCAACAGATCACGCGTGGCTATGAACACCGGTGCATTGGCGTTGGAGATATCACGGCACTCCTGAAAGCCCTCACTGACCTTTATCTCGACGAGGGGTTCGTCACGTCGCGGGCCTACGTTCCCCCGCAGGACATCGCCGGAACACGGCTGCTCCGCCTAGTCGTTGTCGAAGGCACGATCTCGGACATCTACATCAACGGGAAGAAGCCAGAGAGCAGTATGTCTCTCGCCACGGCCTTTCCGGGTGTAAAGGGAGACGTCGCCAACATTCGCGACGTCGAGCAGGGATTGGAGCAGATCAACCGCCTGCCCTCCAACGACGCCAAGACGTCGATGCTGCCAGGCAATGACGATGGCACATCCATTCTCAACGTTGAGAACAAGCCTGGGAGGCGGTGGAATGTCAGCCTGTCCAACAGCAACTTGGGCCAGGAGACAACTGGCTATTCGCAAACCAACGTCACGCTCGGCTTCGACGACGTCATTGGCTTCAACGACCTTTGGGGTCTGTCCTATGGACGAACCGGGCCGGATTATCCATGGGGTGGCGATGGTCGCGGACACAGTAGCAGCTATTCCGTCAATGCGAGCGTTCCCTACGGCTATTGGACCTACTCGGCGAATGGCTCCTGGTACACATATGACAGTTCGATCCCTGGCAACTTCGGGGCAATCAACACGTCCGGCGACTCCGGGCAGATCGGCGTCAACGTCGATCGTGTGGTCCTTCGCGACAAGGATTCGATCACGACGCTGAGGGGTGGCTTCAGCTACAAGCAGACCAATAACTTTCTGTTGGGCAGTCGCATTGAGGTCGGAAGTCGGCGATACACGATCGGCACTTTAGGCCTGTCCCGATCACAAAGGGCGCTTGGCGGCGTCATTGCTCTCGATTTTGCCGTAGATCAAGGGCTGGATTTGTTCGGGGCTGTCGATGCGGGAGCGCCTGGAGCCGGCATGGCCGATCCCCGCTTCACGCGCTTCACTTCCACCACCAGCATAAGCAGACCCTTTGAAGCGGCGGGTCACCAGTTCGAGTTCACCACGCTCCTCAACGCCCAGTATTCGCCGGACAATATGTTCGGCGGCGAGCAGATGGGACTTGGTGGCTCCAGCAATGTGCGGGGCCTACGAGACGGTGTCATCTTCGGCAACAACGGCTTCTTCAACCGCAATGAACTGGTCTGGCGCACCATGCCTTGGGAAGGCACGAGTGCAGCTCCGATTTTGGGAGAACTGCGCCCCTATGTCGGGTTGGATTACGGCCACGTCTTCGCACAGGAACGCTTTGATGTCTCCGCTGGCGATCTCGCGAGCTGGACCATCGGAGCGAAGCTCGTCGGAGGAACTGTAGGCGCCGATATCGGCTATTCGCAAGTCTTTTCAAGCAGCGTCAGCACCGGGCGCGGACATCTCTTTTTTGCCAGCGTGACAGCACGCTGGTAGCACTCAGAGGCCTATTTCATGACCATTTCCCTTTTCCAAACCACCAGATTGATATCGGTTTCAGTGGTGATTGCAGCAACCGTCGTCATTTCAGGTTGCGGTGGCCGCGCCGCTCATCCTGTCGCTTCGACCAATCCCACCGACAGCGCTTTCGATTGCGCGGGCATCAAGCGCGAGTTCGAGGCCAATGAACGGCAGATACTCGCGACGGTGAAAGAACGCGCCGACGCACAGGGCAAGAACGTGATCCTCGGCGCCACCGGCGTTCTCCTTTTCTTCCCGGCCCTGTTCTTCATGGATCCGAAATCGCCCGAGAAGCTGGAGATCGATGCTCTGCGAAACCGCAATCAGGTCCTGGCAGAGATCGCCAAAGTCAAGCGCTGCCCAGTGCCACAGTCTAAGCTGACCGAGGTCTACAAGAAGCTCGACAGCAAGCCATCCCGTTCCGAGACAGGCAGAAACGACCGTTAATCCATCCACCTCCTGAGTAAGAGGCTAACAGTAATGCGACCACAGTTCATGCGTATGGCGCAACAAGTAGCTGAAAGAAATCTCCGCGGTAGCCGAGTGCTCATCAGGAAAGCAGTTGCTACCCTTCTGAGCTCGGTTCTGGTTCTTCAACCTGTTCTCCTGCACGCGCAGAGCATCACACCGGAAGCTGGTGGGTCACCATCCTATCGTCCTAACATAGGGGCTGCGCCAAACGGCGTACCGCTCATCGATATCGTTGGCCCGAACAGCCAAGGTCTGTCGCACAACAAATACGGCAACTTCAACGTCGGAACGCCCGGCGTTATCCTGAACAACTTCGACGGCGAGGTAGGCACGTCAAAGCTCGGAGGTGCTACTCCCGGCAACCCCAATCTGACGGGCAAGGGTTCGGCGACCGTCATCCTTAACGAAGTGACATCCCAGAATCGCACCGCGTTGAACGGACCGACGGAAGTCTTTGGTGGTCGGGCCGATGTTATCATCGCCAATCCCAACGGGATTACCTGCGATGGCTGCGGTTTCATCAACACCCCTCGCGCGACACTGACGACCGGTGCGCCTGATATTGGAGCCGATGGCAGCCTCAACGGCTTCCGCGTCAGCAATGGAGACGTCACCTTTGGACGCAACGGGGCGAACTTCGCCTCGGGCGATGGCTCTGTCGATCTGTTCGACGTGGTGTCACGCACGATCCAGATCGACGGCACGGTATACGGCCACGAACTTCGCCTGACCGCAGGTCAGAGCAAATTCGACTACGCTACCGGCGAAGCGACTGCGCTTGATCCTAATGCCGGAGGTCCGGAATTTGCGATCGACGGTTCGGCCCTCGGCGCCGTGCAGGCCGGCCGGATCAAGATGGTTGTCACAGACAAGGGCGCTGGCGTGCGCATGCGCGGCGACATGGCTGCGAACACCGGCGAACTGACCCTTTCGGCTGACGGGAAGATTTCGATCGGCAAGGCCTCCGGCAAGGGCGTCAACGTATCGTCCGGTCAAAAGGTGTCCGCATCTCGTGTCACCTCGGGCAAGACGGCTTCGCTGAAGGGAAAGAACGGAGTAGCGGTTGAGACGATAGACGCAGACGAAGGCATTCTGATCGATGGTGGCATCAGTTTTGTCGATGCGACTGGCATGTTGTCCTCAGGCGCCGGTATCGACATCCGTGCTGATGGAACGCTCCAGCTTCAACAAGCAACCGCAGCAGGATCAATGACGTTTCTGTCGCGCGCCGGGTCGATCAGCGTCTCGGACACGGTTACCTCTGGTGCGGAACTTTCACTGACCGCATCATCAGGATCTGTCAGCGGCACCAACCTTCTCTCCAAGGGCGACATCGCCCTCCTTTCCGGCCTTGACCTCGGCTTCTCTGGCCTCGTTCGCTCCGAAGGTAACGTGCAAGCGACGGCTGGCACTAGCATCCAGTATAACGGACTGGAAGCAAACGGAAACGTAGCGCTATCAACGCTCGCAGGTGTCATCAGCCTGGACAAGCGAACCGCTGCTGGCGGCGATCTTCGAATCCAGCAGAAGAACATCGATCTTTCAGCAAACCGAGCCGATCTTGCCGCCTCGGGTACGCTCTTCCTCGGGGCCGACACTATCAACCTCGCCAATAGTACCATGACATTTGGCGGTTTTGATCTGGCATCGACTTACGCAACCGACTTGACAGGCACCCAGCTTAACGCAGTCGTCTCGGGTGGCTCAGGTACTGGAAACGTTTCTGTATCGGCCAACAGCGTCGTGATGAATTCAGCGACCAAACTGCTGGCGGCAAACGATCTGACACTGACCGTCCCGGAAATCCAGAACAGCGGGCAACTGGCAGCGGGTGGCGGTATCAGGATCAATGCGAGCGGCAACCTGACGAACAGAGCTACCGGTTTAATTTACGCTGGTGACGATGCGGCACTGTATATTGGCGGGGTTCTCGCGAATGAAGAAGGGGCGATTATCTCGCGAGGCGACCTTACAATCGCTGGCGGCAGTAACGGCACTCGCACTACCAAGGTCATCAACCGCTCCGGCTTGATATCGGCAGAGAATGACTTTGCGATTCTTACTTCAAATCTCATCAATGAGAGGGCCACTGCTCCTACCTATAGCACCGTCAGAATATCGAGTGCGGTGGATTCTGCCTACAATACGTATTCTGTCGGAGCCTACGGAGGATCCGGACCCTTTATACAGCACAACCAAACGAAGTACGGTATCGGCTTCGCGTCGCCACACGTCTATCGCGAGGTCTCGGAGGACCGTCTCACTTCAGCGGGAAGCGCCGAGTCGCTTATAAAGGCTGGAGGTAATCTTGCGATCGATACGATCGATTTGAGCAACTCCTACAGCAGTATTGAGGCAGGTACAGGGATAAAACTGACCGGCCTTGGCACGATGACAAATGCGGGTGTGCAGTTACAGCGAACTTCAACAGTCACTTGCAACGACGGCGGAGGATGCGGTCACTATGCACCGATCTACTACCGCTGGGAAGAAACGCGCCCGCGTGGAGGGGACAGTAGCGACGTTAAGACCGTCGGTCACAGCTTTGCTACAAATCCATTCGGAATTCGCGACCCATCCAAAGACATCGGGCCTGGCCGTACAATACAGAGTGCCGAATCTATAGGCGGTGTCCCTGCTACAATCCGTTCGGGCGGCGCACTCGATATTGAGGGATTTGCGACCGTCAACAATTCCGCTATGGCGGGCTCTATAGCCGACCATATCGTCGTTGGCGTGTTTACTCCGTCGACAGATCCCACTTCGGTGCTGAACAACCTAACCGCGGCGGGCGCCCTCTTCACACTCGGTACAATTCCAACACCGCAGTCAGGCGGGTTTGGCGGAACCATACCCGGACAGAGTTTCCTCTATGAAACCCGTGCCGCCTTCGTCGACGTCTCGAAATTCTATGGCTCCAGCTACTTCCTCAACCGTATAGGCTATCAGCCGGATCGCAAAGTTACCTTCCTTGGCGATGCCTACTTCGAGAACCAGTACATCGAGCAGCAGCACAGGCTGGCGACTGGCTCCGGCTTCACAGGCCATGACTCCGTCTCCGAAATCAAACAGCTTCTCGACAATGGCGCCTCTTATCTCAGCAATCGCCCCCGCACCTTCGGCGAGCCGTTGACGGCAGAAGAGATCGCTCAGTTGACGCAGCCGATCGTGATCTACGTCCGGCAGACGGTAAACGGCGCGGAGGTTCTGGCTCCCGTCCTTTATCTTGCCTCGAACGCTGACCGGCAGTCTACCGCAGCAGGCGCCTCGATCGCTGGCAATCAAGTTTCGGTAGACGCCGGGCTGTTCGCCAACTCCGGAATGGTCGCATCGAACCAGAACCTCGCAGTCGCCGCTTCATCCGTCTCATCTGTCAGCGGCACGTTCGCGTCCGGCGGCAACATGTCGATCAGAGGCACGGACTCCGTCCTGCTCGCCAACGCCAAGGTGAATGCCAGCGGTGACCTTGGCCTCACGTCGAATGGCGACATCAACATCTCCGCGGCCGAACGCACGACGACGACAGTGTTCGGCGGTAAGCGCAGCAGCACGACGGTGGTGAGAACAACCAGCCTCGGATCCGAGGTCTCGGCTGGCGGCTCGGTGATGGCGCAGGCGGGTGGAAACTTGAATGTTCTCGGCAGCGACATCAATGCGGGCGGAACAGTTGGTTTGAAGGCGGCGGGTGACATCACCATCGCCGAGGCTCAAAACTTGACGACCATCGATTCCGTATCGAGGAAGAAAGGTGGCCTATTCGGGGGGAAGAAGGAGAGCAGGAGCCATTCTGAAACCTCCACCACCGTTAGCTCATCTATCATGGGCGACAAGGGTATCTCAATTGAATCCGGCTCTGACACCTCCATTTCCGCATCAAACCTTGTCGCCGGCACAAACGAAGAGAAGGCCGACATCGACATCAAAGCAGGTGGCGACATCATCGTTGCCTCGGGCAAGGACACGGCTTCCTATAACGAGAGCTCTTCGAGCAAGGGCCTCTTCTCGAAGAAGAGTTCCAGCCAGCAGCGTTACGATGAAAACACTGCGGCCTCCCAACTTTATGCGTCTGGCAACATCAATCTGAAGGCGGACGGAAACGCCGTGATCTCGGGATCGGGCGTCAGTGCCGAGGAGAACGTCAGCATCGAAGGCGATAGCGTTGCCCTTCTGGGTGCGCAGGAGCAGCACGCATCGGCAAGCAGCAGCAAGAAGTCCGGCCTGTTCGCAGGCTCGGGCGGCGGGTTCTTCTCGCTCTGGGGCAAGAACGAAAAAGAAAAAAGTCAGGCTACTGAGCTCAACAGCGGTACGCGGGTTATGGGAGGCACGGACGTAACTCTGAAGGCCAGGGACACCGACGTCAACATCATCGGTTCGTCGATCATGACGGGTCGAGATCTCACGCTTGAGGCAGCGCGCGACGTCAACGTAACGCCGGGCGCTGAGAGCTCGGCGTCTCTGGAAAAACAAAGACGTTCTGGCTTCGGCTTTTCCTTCTCTTCAGGTGACGGAAGTGTGTCGATCGGGCTGGGTTACGGCAAGTCCCTCGACCAGACTTCGCAGTCGTCGGAAACGAATGCGAAGTCTGTCCTGTTTGCAGGCAGAGATGTGAGCGTTTCGGCCGATCGAGACGCAAATCTTCAGGCTGCCAAAGCCACTGCCGCAGGCAGTGTCGCCATCGACGCCAAGAACAACGTCAATCTGCTTTCAGCGATCGACACCACGAACTACGAACACATTCATCAAGAGCTTTTCGCGGGTATCAGCTTGAACCTGCAGTCCAAGCTCTTGGGTGTCGGCCAGAGCCTTGTTGCTGCGGGCGAAAGTATGGGCGGAGAGAATGGCGCCTACAGATTAGCCCCGGCAGCACTTGCGGCCTATCGAGCCTACAAGGCGTTGAACAATGGAGGCGCAGCCCCTTCCCTTTCTCTGACCATCGGCGGAACCTCGCAAAAGACAACTCAGACCGCGTCCAATTCGACGCCTGTCGTTACGGAAATCCAAAGCGGGTCGTCTACCTCGATCGTAGCACAGGACGGCTCGATTGCCGGTCACGGCGTCCAAATCGCAGCCGGAGCAGGCTTATCCAGCGCCTCATCGGGAAGCGTGCTGCTTTCTGCTGGAAAAGACATCTCGCTTGAGGGAGCGAAAGGGTCGCAATCCTTCAACGCACACTCGACGTCGGCAAGCGCAAGCATCGGTATCGATCTCACCAATGGTGGCCCTGTTGGCAACGCAGCCTACGGCAAGACCAAAATCGGTAGCGAAACTACATTCGAGGTCAACAGCCATGTGAGTGGAACGGGTGCGGTTGCGCTGAACTCAGGCAACGACACCTCGCTGAAGGGGGCTGTCGTCTCAGGCAATACCGTGATTGCCAACGTCGGAGGCGATCTCAAGGTGGAAAGCCCGCAAGACACCTCGACCTATCGCGAGACCGGTGTGAGTGCCAGTGGAGGTTTCGGTGCGGGCGGTCTCTCCGGTGGCGTCAGCAAAAGCAACGTGAAAGGCGATTACGCCAATGTCACTGAGCAAAGTGGATTCGTCGCCGGCTCTGACGGATATCACGTTTCGGTCGGCGGGGGTGTCGATCTCAAGGGCGGCGTCATCGCATCGACGGCAGAGAAGGAGAAAAACAGCCTTACCGCCGATCATTTGACATACTCCGACGTGGAAAACACCTCGAAGGCGTCTGCATCGCGTGTCGGCGTGAACCTTGGGCCGACCGGCATTCCTGTTCCAGTGGTGGGGCAACCAGTGGAGGAGGAAGATCATGGCGTGGCGCGTGCGACGCTGACGCCTGGCAATCTTTCTCTCGCAAACCAGACTCAGGATTTGGCGTCGCTGAACACCGACTTGTCGAACGCCAATTCCCAGGTTGATCCACTCAATATTGCCCGGCTGAAAGCAAAGCAGCAAGGTGCTGCAGCCCTTTCGGAACTTCTCAACAGCGGCATTGGCGATCTCTCCGAAAAGCTCGGCCTTGAAGAAGGCTCTCTTGCCAAAACGTCACTTCACACATTCGCGGCGGCTTTTGTTGCAGCAACCGTAGGAGGCGATATCGGCTCTGCGGCTCTTGCCGGTGCCCTAAGCGAAATCGCCAATGGAACGTTACAGGATGTTCTGGAGGCAGATCCGACCCTTACGCCTGCGCAGAAGAGCGCCATTACGCAGTGGGCGGCAGCTATTGTAGGCGTCGCTACGGGCGGGCAGGCAGGTGCGGCAGCCGCTCTCGACAACGTGAACTACAATTACCTTAACCACGAAGACAATGAGCGACTGACCAAAGCAAAGCTGGCCTGCCAACAGGGTAGCCAAGCCGCGTGCTCGGAGCAGGCGAGTTTGGAGAAGAAAGATGCCGATCAGCAAAGCAAGTATCTCGCTTGCAAAAAAACTGGCTACGGCGCCGCCGGGTGCGGAGCGGTTTTCAACGATGTTTTAGCAGCTCTTTCAAGCTACAGCGGGATCGCACCTTTCACAATGTCTGGTGAAGACCGAATGGCTCTGCTGAATAGCAACGGCAACGTTGATCAAATAGTCAAGATCCTCGCGCCCTACGGAACTGAGTCGCTTCCTGAGCAAAAGCAAAACGAGCTCGTAACACTCATCAATTATCTCACGGCAGACCCAACGGGCCTTTCTGCTTCCCCGTATTTCCTAAACAAGCTTGCATCTGGTGATTCAACAGCACTGGTTCAAATCATCGGGTTAATCGCGAAGAACCCTGCATTGTATGGCTTAGGAAAACTGAGCTCTGGTGACGGGACAACCGGCTTCAAGGTTCCTGCCGACTGGAAACCAGCGGGAGGCGTCGGAGCGCAGATCAACACTCCGAAAGGCTTCAAATCATACGTGAATGCAGACGGCGAGATCGTCCACGTTTCGCCACAGGGTCTTGTTTACGGATACGATAGGAAATTTGGCAATCGTGTAGAGCACGTTCTTGATCATACCTCAACAACACCTAAGTATCCCAAGAACGGGCCGCACACTGTTTTCAACGTAACGGGTGAGAAAGCTCTAGCCCTCGTGGATGAAGCTTGGGCGCTTCGTAGAAAACCACTTGCGAACGACCCAGTTAGCTTCGTCGTCCCAATGGGAAGAATCGTGGGTACGAATGGAGAAACTCGTGTACAAATCGTGGTATCGAAGGTCGGTGGGAATGAAATTACGACATCGTATCCTGTTCCCTGAAGGAGCAACTCGTAATGTCTAAAAAGCTCTGCCCGAGATGCGAACAAGGTTGGGTAGTCCCAATTCGAATTGTCGCGACAGAGCAAACTATTCAGTTTTGTATGGAGTGCGATGCGGTTTGGGACATAGATGTAGAAACTTTACGCGCTGATCGGTACAGCGAATTCGGTGAGGACGGTACGTTTTGGATGCTCGTTCCGTTCCTGGAATCTCAGGGGCTACGATACAAGTCGGGATCAATAGAGAATGCCTGCCCTGAAAATGAGGAGCTATGGCAAGTAGGTCCACAACATTATTGAGAACGGTGGCAGAAGCGGTAACTTGCCGCTCCGTCATGTCGGCGATCGGCCGCCTTTTGAAAACATACTGTTCCTTACTAACTGCGGCTATTGCGATGCGATGACATCCAGAGCGTTATGGCCCGTTAGTGGTCTTGTATTGGCTTCCCGTAAGATGACGGTAACTTTGATAAAATTCGGGTAATTTTCAACTGTCATATCTAGCCCCCAGTGCCGCTGAGGATGCTCTCGTACTTCGATACGCCCGCCCGTGCCTCAATCGCATCGCGCGCCGCGTACAAGGCAGGGAGGGTCGAATGCGCCGGCCCAGATCCCGGCATGCGCCGCTTGGGCTTCCGACTGTTGGGGGGGGGGCGTACCGGCCGCCAGAGTATTTCGGCCAGTCGATCGCATGGCCGTTCCGCACCATCCACGCATTCACGTCGGCACCATCCGCCCGCACGCAATAGTCTACGACCCGGTCATAGCTGCTGCCAGTCGCCGTACAGGTGGTGGGGCGAGACTTCGCCAGGAAGGCATCAAGAGCCTTGGCGCTTGCCTGCCCGCACCGACACGCCTTGCCGGCGGCGTTGTCGCACATCTGGCGGCTCTCCGGCGCGTCGATGCCTTCGAAGCGGATCCGCACTCCGTTAATCTCGATCGTATCGCCGTCCTTGGCGATGCCTACTTCGAGAACCAGTACATCGAGCAGCAGCACAGGCTAGCAACAGGCTTTGGCTTTACAGGCAGGGACACCATCTCTGAGATCAAACAACTCCTCGATGACCTTGCCCCCAAGTTTTATCCAGTTTTGAGTTCGCTCCAGTGGTTTTGTGAAGTGCTCCCCGATTTTGGGCCAGCGGGAGCTGGAATTTTCCGGGGTTATGGCTCATGTCGGCGGTGGTGCCGATGAGCCGTTCATGAGCGAAATCGGCACTTTGTTGCCGATCGCGCTGTGTGGCCGGAACTCATTATAGTCTTTACGCCAATCCTCCATCTTTGCCCGCGCGTCGTCAAGGCTCATGAACCAGTGAGCGTTCAGGCACTCGGCGCGAAACTTGCCATTAAAACTCTCTATGTAGCTGTTGTCGGTCGGTTTGCCTGGCCGCGAGAAGTCAAGCACGACGCCTTTGTGATAGGCCCAGAGGTCAAGGTCTCGGGAGATGAATTCGCTGCCACTATCCACACGTATGGTCGCCGGATATCCGATCTGTCGGCAGACCCGCTCCAGTGTCTGAACGACATCCTCGCCTTTGTAGCTAAAGCGAGCATCCACCACTGGCGAGAAGCGAGAGAAGGTATCAACAACCGTCAGAACCCTGATCTTGCTACCAGTGGCCAGTTGGTCATGAACGAAATCCATCGCCCAAACATGGTTGGAATGGCTAGGCTCCGTGCGGTCAGCCCGCAGCTTCGCCTTGACCCGGCGCTTGGGAACCTTGTTGCGGAGCTGGAGGTCCATCTCCTTGTAAAGACGATAGATTCGCTTCGGGTTCACAGACCAGCCTTCACGCTTGATAAGGATATGCACACGCCTGTAGCCGTAGCGTATCCGCGTCTGGCAGATGTCCTTGATCTTCAGCTTTAACTCGGCCTGCTCGCCACGCCTGGACTTGTAGACATAGAGCGACCGGTCGACTTTCAACACCGAGCATGCACGCCGGATCGAAACCTTCCA
>Ga0308171_1002595_pt1 | contig 18587 bp, 20 predicted proteins | sample PhyGR1_FD_202135 | JGI IMG/M metagenome (GOLD analysis project Ga0308171, IMG submission 202135) | Phyllosphere microbial communities from UC Gill Tract Community Farm, Albany, California, United States - DLSLSG.R1 | ecosystem: Host-associated > Plants > Phyllosphere > Unclassified | place: USA... | reverse complement strand
ACATCCTAATCGGGACCAACACTACACATTGAAAATTTTTTAAATAGCGCGACGTGCAACTGGTCGGGTGACCTGCCTCCGATTTTGGCGCAATGCAGTCGTTACGGCTGAGGAGGCTAAAGCCGAACGGGTATTCCATCACCCGCCCCCTCCCTACCCTTACAACCCGGCCCAGCCGGTCCGGTCGGGGCTGACTGTCGGAGCAAGAAGGACGCCAGTGTCGCATTTCTAACGGGCCAGCGGCGTCGCATCTCTAATCAGCTTTGACACGAGATGCGGTTGGTGTTGAGAAAGAAGTCTGCCTTGCGCGGATGCAATTAAGTCATCACTTTTAAAAAATCTGCAATGTGATGCTCCGACCCCGCATATAAAACATGGCACGCAAAGGTGGTCACCGGTCTTGCTATAAAGACATGCGACAAAACAAAGAGCTAAAGCGCAAGGAGCGAATATGAAAGATCGCGACGCGCTTTAAAAGGATCAACCGCGTAAGAACGCCGCCAACGCATGGAGGCATCACGTATTCACAGTCAGGATCGAGTAAAGCGTCTGGCGCTAACGGTCGTGATTTTTTCAGGAGATGTAACCAGCCTTCAACCAGGATACCACCGCATCTGCGTTTTGCTCTGGTTGGTGCACGGGATAGAACACGTGTTCGATAGTGCCAGACCTAATGATCATTGTGAGCCTTTTCAGTAACGTCATTCCTCCGGCTTCGAATGTTGGTAGACCAAGAGCTGAAGTAACAAGAAGTGACTGATCAGAAAGTAACTGAAATGGCAGGTGAAGGCGCTCGGCGGCCTCTCGTTGATACTCTGTCGTCTGCGTTGATAGGCCAAATAAACGGCTCGCTCCGAGTTTCCTCAGTTCCGAGAAATGATCACGGAAAGCGCAAGATTGTGGCGTGCATCCTCTAGCGCCGGGAATTGCATCCCATCCTTCAATTATCTCGACACCTGGAGCGCTTGTTCTTGGATAAGCGTAGATCACTGACAGCCCCGGACCTCGTAGATCGACATACGTGCCATCCGTTGCTTTTAACTGAATGTCTGGCATGCCCATGCTAACCAAACGTTGAGCCACGCCTTCATCGTCTCGGACCCGCAGCGTACTGAATTCTATCATATCAGCCTCTCGTCGCTGTTTTTTCCTTGAAACACCGGAAAACCAGAATACTCGTTGACCGCCATGGCTACGTCTTCAGTCGTGAACCGGTTTAGAATGCCGCTAGGACACATCTGTTATTGTCCTTCCTTGGCTTACCTCGCTCGTCCCGCCCTGCCCCTCACCTATCACCCCTCGCCTCGCCCTCGCGCTAGAAGGCGTTTCACCAAACGCCAGCTTGAACGACTTAGTGAAATGCGACGGATTGACGTATCCGACGTCGAAGGCGACTTCAGTGATTTCGCGGTCTGTGTTCGTCAGAAGCTCAAAGGCTCGCTCGAGGCGCAGTTGGCGGTAAGCGGCGGCTGGGGGCATTCCTATCGTTATTTCAAAGAGACGTTCCAATTGTCTGCGGGAGAGACCGACCGACTTCGCGAGCCGTTCAGTGTTTATATCGCCGGAGAGATGTTGCTCCATCGTAATCAGTGAAGCGAGGACACGCGGCTCCTTGACCTGCATCTTCAGGGGTTGGCGGGATTGCGGCGCGTTTGAGCTTCGCACCCTATCCATCTGGAGAACCTCCAGCGCATTGCGGGCGGCGTCGCGGCCGATGTGACGCTCGACGATGACATTTGCCAGATCTGCGGAACTGCTGCCGCCAGCACAAGACCCTCTTCGACCTTCAAGATGAAACAAGCGATCGGGTCGCACGACGAGATGCGGGAAACGCTCCTGAAAGGCCTGGTAATGGAGCCAACTGACGCAGACTTCGTGGCCGTCAAGCAGCCCTGCTTCGGCCAGAATGAAAGAGCCGGTGCAAACACCGATCATTCTCACGCCCTTGGCTGCTGCAGATTTCAGGAAGGTCACGGTGGCGTGATCGACGGGTTCGGGCACGCGTAGCAAGCCGCCCACCACGACGATGTAATCAAAGTTGGACGGGTCGATGAAGTCGCTTGTCGGTGCGATCTGGACACCGCAGCTTGACGTAATGAGATGCCTGGTACTCCCGAGCACGTGCCAGTCGGCAAAGACGCGGCCAGAGTGGTCCGTCTCGTCACTTGCCAGCCGCAACGTGTCGATGAACAAGGCAAATGGTGAAAGCGTGAAGGATTTGGCCAGAACAAAGCCGACCTTCAACCGCTTCGCTGGCAAACTATCTTGACGATTTGGGAGGTGCTTCATCTTTGGTCCTCCGAAATCTTGTCACATGATCCGAAAGGCCCCTGCAAGCAAATAGTGATGCTGCGCAAGGCGCGGGGCTGCCAACGGGACAGAGTTGCTCTGGCGCCGCATGCCGGGGCGCACGGTGCCAGAACGGACTGTCATTCGACAATCTTGACCAGCAGCTTCCCAAAATTGCCGCCGGAAAGCATGGCGATGAAGGCTTCGGGCGCCTTCTCCAGGCCCTCCACAATGTCTTCGCGGTAATGGATGTCGCCAGCGGCCACACGAGGACCGATCTCCGCCAGAAACTCATCGAAATGGTCTTTCGCGAATTCGATCTGAATGAAGCCACGCACGAGGATGCTCTGGCGAAGGATGGTCGACATTGTCGCCGGGAGGCGATCCTTATCGCCAGCGCCGGCGCCATTATAGTGTGCGACGAGCCCGCAGACGGGCACGCGCGCAAACTGGTTGAGAAGCGGAAGTACGCTATCCCACACGCGACCGCCAACATTTTCGAAATAGACATCAATGCCATCGGGGCAAGCGGCTTTCAGGTCCGATTCGAAGTTCTCCGAACGGTGATCGACAACAGCGTCAAACCCAAGCTCGTTTTTCACAAATGCGCACTTCTCCTTGCCGCCAGCGATACCGACGGCGCGGGCACCGGCAAGCTTTGCCAGTTGTCCGACCATCGAGCCCACCGGTCCCGACGCTGCAGCAACGGCGACCGTTTCACTTGGCTTCGGCTGGCCAATGAACTTCAGTCCGGCCCATGCGGTAAAGCCTGGCATGCCAAGCGCCCCCAGCGATGTGGTGATTGGTGCGCCGTGGGTTTCGACGCGGCGGAGTTGGTCGCCATTGATGACCGCATGACTGCTCCAGCCCGTCCTGCCGCGGACGATGTCTCCCGGTGAGAAGTCATTGTGTCTGGATTTGACGACCTCGGAGATCGCCTCTCCCTCCATAACGCCGCCGACGGGAACCGGTGCTGCATAGGATTTCGCGTCGCTCATGCGGCCACGCATATAGGGATCGAGGGAGAGGTAGAGAGCCTTGACGGTGACGTCCCCCTCGCCTGCCTCGGGAAGTTCGAACGCCTCGGTGCGGAAATTATCAGATCCTGGTTGCCCAGCGGGTCTGCTTGCGAGAACGATACGGCGTGCAGAAGTCATCTGATGCTCCTCTTGTTCAGCATCAGACTTATCTAGGAAGCGCTGCAGCGTTTCCAAGTCGGGTCATGGCGAGCGAGCCCTGCGATTGCTCAAGATTGGCGCAGCGCACGCCAGATGGTTCTGCCTAGTGGTATCGTTAGCAGGAAGCCGATCGTCGCCATAACTCCTGCGAACACCATCGCAAACTTGGCGTCGTAACAGTCGTTTCCATCGGGGCACTGAGATTGTGCCGCAGAGCATGCGGCAAGGCCAACAACACCAAACAAGCATAGAAATGACACGCCCGCCAATGCAGCAATAATGACAATTAAACTTGGCATGGGTCCCGCAGCACAACAATCTTCAGACTATATCAATGACCATACCGTGTCCCGCCCAGTTCGCCGATATTAAAATGGGCGGGATCGGATCGAACTCAAGCGCCAACACACGAGACGAAACCGGTCACTCCGGGACTGTAAGAACGATCTTGCCGCGGGTGCGACCAGCCTCCGATATGGCAAGTGCGTCTCGAACATCCGCAAAAGGCAAGACCGCATCGACATATGGCGTGACTTTCCCGGCCTCAACCAAGCGGGCGATTTCGCTCAGACTTTCAGCATTGGGAACGGTGAAGGATCGTTTGGCACTGACGCCGTATCGCTCGGCCTCGTCCTGAGGAAATGCCACGACGGTGATCATCTTGCCGCCCTTCTTCAGGGTTCGCAACGCCCGATGGTAAACCTCACCGCCCATCGTATCGAGAACGACATCCATATTGGTGGCAATGTCTTCGAAGGCCTGGCGGGTATAGTCGATGAAGTGATCGGCGCCCAAGTCACGCACAAATTTTTCGTTGCGGCCAGAGGCGACTGCGGTGACGTGGGCGCCGCGGGCCTTGGCAAATTGAATGGCGAGAGAGCCGACGCCACCAGAGCTATTGGTGATCAACAGTCGTTGGCCTGCCGAGAGTTTCGCCTCGTCGAACAGTGCTTGCCAGGCGGTTGTCCCGGCCAGCGGGATCGCTGCGGCTTCGACGAAGCTCAAGTTTTTCGGTGTGAGCACCAAGTGATCTGCCTTGATAACAGCGTATTGCGAAAAGCCGCCAGATGGCACCATACCGAATACTGCATCACCTTTTTGAAATTGACTGACGCCGGCACCGCAGGTTTCGATCGTGCCGACGACTTCGCTGCCCAGCCTTATGGGTAGCGTCATTCCCATCCGTTCACCAGCTCCGCCACGGATTTTCCAGTCGATCGGATTGACGCCCGCAGCGTGTACTTTGACCAGCACTTCGCCCGCCCCCGGTTCTGGCCGGAGAACGTCTACGATCTTTACGACATCGTTGGAGCCGTATTCCCTGATCAGGAAAGTTTTCATTTCCATCTATCAAACCTTGCCTTGATTGCCTTGTATTCCTCATGTTAGCCAACTTCTTCTTCGATGTGGCGCCAAATGGCATCGCGCAAAGGCCAAAGAGACGTGCAGCAGCTCTTCACGATTCACCGTGCTTCAAAGCCAAGAGGCGCTGGCTTGCCGCTTCATGCGCATGACGAAGCGCAACTGATCTTTGCTGCTTCCGGCATGGTGCAGGTGCATACGGAACGGGGTGTTTGGTTGGTGCCGCCGCAGCTTGTCGGGTGGATCCCTGGAGGCGTGCCTCATCGGCTCGACATCCTCAGCGATGCAGAGCTTTGGTTGGTGCTAATGCACAAGCAGGCATTGCAGAACTGGGCGCCCCCGTCTTTCCCCGATCGCGCCTTTGTTTCGCGGATCGCACCTTTGCTTCGCGCCCTGCTTGATGAGGCCGTCGCTATCGACCCGACGTCGGACAAGGCTGAGCTCGTCGTCAGGCTGATATTGTATGAACTGACCGCGATGCAGGATGCTCCAACCTTCTTGCCTCTTCCACAAAGTACTCTGGGTCGGCGGCTGGCTGAGATTGCGATCGCGGACCATCGCAACGCTCTTGATCTGAGCGACCTGGCATCGCGCGCTGCGACGTCTGTGCGCTCCGCCAGCAGGCTCTTTCCAACGGAAACAGGGATGACGCTCAAGGCGTGGCGACAGAGGGTGCGGATCGTCTGGGCGATGGAGCAGCTTTCTCGTGGCGAGTCGATCGCGCGCGTGGCAACACAGGCCGGCTTTGCCAGCACTGCAGCATTTTCGGCCGCCTTCCGCCAGGTGACAGCGATGACGCCGACGGCCTTTCTCGGAGATCCGACGCCCGCCGCGTGACGGGCCCTTGCCAAACCTGGCCACAGGTCAAAAGCGGCCATTGTTGCTTCTACCGTCGCTTGTGTCCGCCGAACAATTCTCCGGGATAGTGGCGTTGCGCCTCTGGTCAAGCGCGCTATTGTGGCCTCCCATTCCCTTACGGAACGCCACTCGATCCGATGACATTCCGCAGCCGCCTGATTCTCTACGCCTTGCTGACCTCCCTCACCGCGCTCAGCATCGATGCTTTGCTGCCGGGGCTGAGGCAGATCGGACTGGAGCTTGGCGTGGCGCCGCCACTCTCCACGCATCACGTGATCTCGCTGTTCATCTTCGGCATGGCCTTTGGCGAACTTGTCATCGGTCCTCTCTCGGATGCCTTCGGGCGCAAACAAGCACTCCTCGGCGGACTTTGCGTCTATCTCCTCGGAACAGTCGTCGCGCTTTTTGCCCAGTCTCTGGAAATGGTGCTCATTGGCCGGTTCCTGCAAGGTGTGGGCGTCTCCGGTCCGAAGATTGCGACCCGCGCCATGATCCGTGACCAGTTCGAGGGCGATGCCATGGCGCGTGTCATGTCCTTCATGTTCACGCTGTTTATCCTGGTCCCAATGCTGGCTCCCGCTCTGGCGCAGGGACTTATCGCGATGGCCGGCTGGCGCAGTGTGTTTGTTGCCTATTTCGTCATCGCCGTGCTGCTCGGATCGTGGGTTGCTGCTCGGCATCCCGAAACGCTGCCTGTGGCACGGCGTATTCCATTTCGGCCGCGCCTGCTGTTCCTGAACGCGCGGCGCATTCTCTCCAGCCCTCGCGTGACGCTGCTGATCATCGCCACCGGACTGGTTTTCGGGGCGCAGCTCCTCTATCTCAGCACGGCTGCGGATCTCTTCTTTGAAGCTTACGGCGTGACCGAGAGCTTCCCGCTGTACTTCGCAGCGCTCGCTCTGGCGATGGGCCTTGCCTCCTTCATCAATGCGAGGCTGGTCCAGCGCCTTGGCGTGGTCACGATGGCGCGTGCCGGGTTTATTGGTCTAGCGGCGGTGTCTCTTTTGATGGTGATTGCGACTTTGGGCGCAGAGGTTGCGTTGCCCTTCGAGGTATTCTTGACGCTGCTGTCCCTCGCCTTCTTCGCGATCGGCATCCTTTTCGGCAATCTCAATGCATTGGCAATGCAGACGCTTGGAAACGTGGCGGGGTTTGGGGCATCCTTGATCGCGTCGGGCTCAAGCCTCGTTGCCACACTGTTTGCAGTTGGTTTCGGCGGCGTCTACAGCGGCGACACAACTTATCTCGCAGTCGGATTCTTTGCAGCCGGACTGTCTTCACTCGTCCTTGCCGAGATCGCCATCAGAAGGAGCGAGTCGCCGGTCGTTGGCGTCGCCCTATGACGCGTCGTAACGGGCTTACCGGCTCCCAGGAAACAAGGCGGTCGCAAGCGTCGATGGTGCGGTTCGGTTCAGCTTAAACTCGGATATCACCCGCTCCGCCACGCCGAAGGCCAGATCACGCTCTATCGACGAGGCATCGATACCGATTGCCGTGACGGTGAATTTCGCCTCCGCGATGACTTCGCCCGTCTGCACCGCCGCTGCGCGCACCACGGCCTTCACCGAGGCACGTTGGCCTAGAAGCAAGGAGCCTCTGGTATAGGACTCGAGCCTAATGGTCAGCACGACGCGGGGTCGCGCACGCACCCTCACCGTATCGTTGATGGCATTTGCGACCTGATAATGGATCGACTGCATAAGCTCTGGCGAGACATCCGGTCGGGCGGCAACGAAAGCGCCCCGCACGTCATAGATCAGCCGGTCTCGCTCGCCCGTTTCAGGTCCGAGCCTGAAAGACATGAGTGCGAGCGACGCCAGCAAAACCATGCCGAAACGCTTCAGTTGCCGATACAAGAAAGACGCCTCCCCTAAGGTAACCCTCAGGGTGCATCTTCATCCATCGTGGTTAAAAATGCTCTAAGTCGTGACGACGACCTTTACCGCGCTGCAGCAAGAACCCGGGCGGCTGCGCGCATGTCGGTGAAGCGCACGGCGCGGCGCTGCTGCGCCTCTTCGTCTTCCCCCCACTGCTCAGCAGTCCAGTCTTCGTCGAGATGAGCGAGTGCCCAGACCTCTTCGAGAGATTTCTCCCCTTCGGCCAAGGCGAGCGCAAGGAGCGCCGATCCGGTGAGCGTGGTCATGGTGTGGAGAGCCGCAAGCTCGATCGGCGTATCGTATTTGCGCAGAGTGACGGCAAAGGCCGCCACAGCCTCACGCGGTTGTTCCTGGTGCATCACGCCTTCGATCAGGATGAAGCGTGCTCCGAGCGTGTTCGCAGCCCAGTCGATGACTTGGTCCCACTGCTCGCTCTGTCGTTCGACAAGGGCTTCCGGCTCGCCCGCGCGGTAGCACAGCAGGTCGGTGGAAGAGAAGCGAAGGATATCTTCGAAGACTGCCTGCGGATCATTGGCAATGCCATCAATCGCCGTATTGATGTGACGGGAGACCGGCATGGTCGCCGGGTCTATGACGTCGGCCTGCAAATCCCACTCATCGCGCATCAAGACGGCAAGCGCTTTCGTCGGTACGGAAAGTGCATGTTTCGCTGGCGTGCGCAGCGTCTTGCCGTCGAGACGGATTGTAAACGCTCCGTCGTCCAGCTCCTCAACGGTGACATCCTTGTAGAAACGCTTGGGTAGCGGCTTCTGCATCTGGATTTGCGCCCGGCGGATCGGGTCTGGATGGCTCAAGCCCTCCGAAAGATCGTTCAGCAAATCACGCATCTTCTGTCCTTATCAGCCCGGTATGTGGCCGGGAATTTCGCTTGGATGGTTGACGATCGCATCTGCACCTGCAGCCCAGAGCGCGTCGACGGAGGCATAGCCCCAGGCAACTCCGATTGCCTTGGCACCGGCGGCTTTTGCCATCTGCATATCGTAGATCGCATCGCCGATGACGATCGTATCGGCCGGAACCATCCCGGTCTCGTTGCAGCATTCGCTGACCATGGCCGGATGGGGCTTCGAGGGGCAGTCATCGGCCGTGCGCGACACGATGAAACGTTTGCGAAAGCCGTGCGTGTCCATGATGAGGTTGAGGCCTCGCCGGGATTTGCCGGTCACAGCACCCATCAAGAGTTCTTCCCGCTCGGAGAGCTTCGCGATCATCGCCATAATACCGTCGAAGACCGGTTCCTGAAAGCCAGCTTCAGCGCGCGTCTCCGCAAAGATCGCCTTATAATGCGCCGTCATGGCCGTCGCCTCGTCATCTACATGCGTCTTGCCCTGCATGCGGGCAATCGCGATGTCTAGCGTCAGGCCGATGATGGACTTCGTCAGCGACACCTCAGGGCGTGGATATCCAAAATGCACAAAGGTGCGCGCCATGACTTCATGGATGAGGCCAACACTATCGACCAGCGTGCCATCGCAATCGAAAAGAACAAGCTTCATTGATCGTCCCTGTCACCATCGGCAACGTCAAGGCCGAGAAGATTCCACGTCTGCACCATATGCGGCGGCAAAGGTGCGCTGACCCGGAGGCGGCCGCCCGACGGATGGGGAATGTCGATGTGGCGCGCGTGCAGATGCAGGCGCTTCTGGATGCCGCCGGGGAAATCCCAGTTGGGGTCTTCGATATAGTATTTGGGATCGCCGATAATCGGATGGCCCATGTGCAGCGCGTGGACGCGCAACTGGTGGGTACGGCCGGTATAGGGCTCCATCTCCAGCCAGGCGAGGTTCTGCGCTGCGGTATCGATCACACGGTAATAGGAGATGGCGTGGTCGGCGCCCTCCTCGCCGTGTTTGGCGATGCGCATGCGGTCGCCATCCGGCGTTTGTTCTTTCACCAGCCAGCTCGAGATCTTGTCCTGGTGTTTGCGCGGCACGCCCTTCACCAAAGACCAATAGGTCTTCTTGGTATCGCGCTCACGAAAGGCCGCAGTCAGTTTCTGTGCTGCGCCGCGTGTGCGGGCGACGACGAGAACGCCCGACGTATCGCGGTCGAGGCGATGCACGAGACGGGGCTTTTCGCCCTTCTGGCTCGTCCAGGCTTCCAGAAGACCGTCGATGTGGCGGTTTACGCCCGAGCCGCCCTGCACTGCGATGCCGGCTGGCTTGTTGAAGACGAAAACCTTGTCGTCTTCATGCAGCAACATGCGCTTAAGGAGATCGCCGTCTTCCGAATGCTTCAAATCCTTGGAGCCGATGGGACCGCTCTTGACCTTGGCATCGACATCGAGCGGCGGTACGCGGACCATCTGCCCCGGTTGAACGCGAGCGTCGGTCTTGACCCGTCCACCATCCACACGAACCTGGCCGGATCGCATCAGCTTCTGCAGCTGGCCGAACCCCAGTCCCGGATAGTGGATCTTGAACCAGCGGTCGAGACGCATTCCGGCCTCGTCGGCCTCTACCTTGATGTGCTCGATACCTGCCATGGCAATTCCAGTCTTTCTTTTCTGATCTGCCGCCTCGTTCCTGTGCGGCCTTTGCCTTGCCTTTAAAACAAAGCGCGGCCCAAGGCCAGCCCGGCGAAGATCGCAGCAAAAGAAACCAGCAGGCTGGCCAGCAGATAGAGCGCTGACAGACCGACTTCGCCACGCTCGAACAGCACCATCGTATCCAGCGTGAAGGACGACCATGTGGTGAAGCCTCCAAGAATCCCGGTGACGATGAAGGCTCGCATCTCGTTGGAGGCGTCGAAACGGCGCGCGACCATTTCGACGAGAAGGCCGATCGCAAATGCGCCAACGACGTTCACGGTCAGCGTGCCCCAGGGGAAATTCGGCCCGACAAGACGCGTCGCCCAAAGCCCGACGAGATAGCGGCCGACTGAGCCGATGGCACCGCCGATTGCGACGAGAAGAATGTTCGACATGCAAAGACGCTCCGGTCCTAATGCTAAACTCTGATGACCCGTCAGCTTTAAGTCATGGCGATGGATTTAGAAATATGCTGGCGACAGTCGTCCGGCCCCAGTTGATTAAAATGCGCATCAAATTCAACCTGAAGGTTTAGCCGAAGATAAATCTCGCCTTGTTACATTGCTGTCCATTGTTACTATCGAGGTCTGGCAATGTGGCAGGTTTGGTCGGTTTCCGCGAATATCGCGGCGTATGCGTCTGAGGGCGCAAAATCTCCGCAGCGCGCTTCGCGCAAAGCGGAGGTCGAAAAGGCTGCCAAGGAATTGAAGCAGATCACGCGTAACGATGGGTCGGAACATACATTGATGAACCTGACAGCCGCGGCGCCCTCGCTTTCCCTCTTCACATCCGGGCGGCAAAACCCTCAGGCAACATTGGAGCAGGCTCGCCACGCGTATGAGGAAGACTGGGACACGTCCGACTAAAGGCTGTCGCGATCTTTCAGATTCGGTCATACGCTTCAGGGCCATGCTTTAAGCTTCAGCCTTAGTGACGACGTTCAGATTCCTGTCAGGCAAATCACCCAACCTCTTTTCGTAATCACTGAAACAGAGGTTGATCATGAAGACCATAGCAAAATTGACGATGGCAGCGGTCGCTGCCTTTACCCTCGCAGCTCCGGCATTCGCCGCAACCGCCATCATGGTTCATGAAGGCGGCGAAGGCGGGCAGCCGATGACGCTGACACTCGATAAACCCAGCGTCAAAGCTGGAGAAGCTGTCTTCATGGTTCACAACGACGCCGTCTCGGAAGATCACGAGATGGTTCTCGTCAAGCTGAAGTCGCCCGACGAGGCGATCCCGCTCAACACGGCAAAACATCGCATCGATGAAAAGAAGCTGAAGAGCCTTGGCGAAGTGGCGGATCTGAAACCCGGGAAGGACGGTCAGTTGAAGGCCAAGCTGACGCCCGGCACCTACCTGTTTTTTTGCAACATCAAGGGCCACTACGAGGCCGGAATGCAGGCGAAGCTCACGGTTACGAAGTAAGAACGATTTGAGTGTTGACGGCCGTCGAGATGCCGATGCATCCCGGCGGCCATCTTTCGAGAGCCGTTAATTATGATTGTGCTTCGCCTCACCGGGATTGGCGGGACCGACGGGAAGCTCGATCGAGACCTCTCCGGCCTTGTCGAAAGTCAGGGTCACGGGAACCTTGTCGCCTTCGGCGAACGGCTTCTTGACGTTGAAGAACATGAAATGGAGACCGCCCGGCGAAAGCTCCACCATCTGACCGGCCGGCACGACGATACCGTCATTCAGCTTGCGCATCTTCATCACGTCATTGGCCATGGCCATTTCGTGAATTTCGGCGCGACCCGCCAGGGGTGACGAGACCGAAACAAGCCGATCGTCAGAGGTGCCCGTGTTGCGGATGGTGACAAAGCCGCCGCCGACCGGCTGTCCGGGCAGCATGGCTTTCGTCGATGCCGCAGACAGTTCCAGTTCCCCGACCTTGACCACGCCAGCGGAAGCGCTCGTATCTGCCATGGCGCCGTGATCATGGTGAGCATGCCCCTCGCCTTCACCATTCTGCTTGGCCGTGATGCGGATGACCGGTGCGGGATTGTCCAGTGAATGAGGGTCCTGGCCCTCTGCCGCGATCTGATCCCAGCTTGCAGTGCCCTTGTCGCCGCAAAGCTGCTTTACCTTGAAGGGAAGCGTCTTGCCTGGCGCGACACCTGCGATCTTCCCTTGGATGTTGAAGGTGTCATAAAAATCATCCGGCAGGTTGCCGCCCTTCCAGCGAATTTCGACTGGCCCGCTCGTCACCTCTTTTCCGTGGTTCTTGTAGGTCTTCTGGTAGTCGCCCTTGATGATCTCCAGCTCCCAGCCTGCTTTCGGCTGCGGCTTGGCGGAGATGAAGCCCTCGGGCAAAACGACCTGAACCTCTGTCGTCGCAAGACCGCCTTCACATCCATGAGGCACCTGAAGGGCCGCGACGATGGTGCTGTCTTCCTCTGCCGTACCGTTGACGAAGCTCGTATGGGCGAAGGCTGAGGTGGTCGAGAGGGCAGCTGCGAAAGCTGCGAATGCGGCGTGCTTGATGATTGTCATCTTTCGATCCTTGCGGCTGCTTTATCTGGCAGTCCGTTTTTTAGAAGTGCCGCGCTGCGGCGTTGTTTGCGAATGGATCAGAAAGCTGGGGATGGCGGTCCGCGAGCGCGGTTGGTGCGTAGCTCTGAAAGAGTGAGCGCTTCTTGCTGTTGCGGAAGCGCATTTTCGAGCGACGCCGGATTGGGATTGAGGCCATCATCTGCAAATGGCGTTGGCAGAAGGATGGAGGATGCCAGCAGGCAAGCCTCGCAAAAGAGGATCGCACCGCCTTCGTGCTTGCCATGCTGCGATTGATTTTGCGGCAGATGCTCGGAGCAGATCTCGGCAAAGGTGCCATCCGGCAACCGATAGGCTTCATCAAGTGCAACGACGGGAGCAGCCTGAACCGGCTTATGCGCAAAGCCGAGAGACAGCATCAGTACGGCGCAGACCATGCGCAGCACAGACTCGATTGTCTTTACCCTGTTTCTTGCGAACACCTTCATGGTCATTCCGATACCGCGCTTTGATCCAAAATCAAAGGGCCACTCGGCGTGTCGCGGAACAGCTCCCCACGGCTGGCGTTTGATCTGCAGGACGCAACGCATCACCGAGGAGTTGAAGCATGCCAGCAAAATCCAAAGCCCAGCAGAAAGCCGCAGGCGCGGCCCTCGCCGCAAAGCGCGGCGACATGCCGAAATCCCGTTTGCAAGGTGCTTCAAAAAGCATGGCTAAGTCCATGACAGAAAAAGAACTTGAAGATATTGCCTCCACGAAGCGGAAGAAGCTCCCGGAGAAAAAGGACGCTTAAGTTTCGGCCCGCTTTGAGAAACGCCGTGGTCGACCGGATGACAAGCAAATGACGCAGGTTGAACAAAAAACTGTTCACCTGCGTCATTTGGTCCTTGCCAATCTGAGGGCTTCACAGATAATGAGCTTCCATACCGTTGGGAGAAACCGCTTCGATGCGGTGCCGAAGGAGCAACCGCCCCGGAAACTCTCAGGCAAAAGGACCAACGGTCGAACGGAACTCTGGAGAGAAGCCTCCTTGCACTCATAGGGCAGGCTCGCCGAAGGGATAACAATCTCAGGCGACAAGGACAGAGGGGGCTCTTGAACCCGACGCTCGCAGAGTGTCACGAACATGAGCCCGCGCGAACGCGCTACCCCGGAGGCGTCCTTGGCCGATACAGCCGAGCTGAAAGTCACCCCACTCCATTCCCTGCATCTGTCCCTTGGTGCCCGCATGGTGCCCTTTGCAGGCTATGACATGCCTGTGCAATATCCGGCGGGCGTTCTGAAGGAACATCTTCATACCCGTGCGTCGGCCGGTCTCTTCGATGTCTCCCACATGGGCCAGGTTATCGTGAAGGCTAAGTCTGGGAAGATCGAAGATGCCGCCCTTGCTTTGGAAAAGCTGGTGCCGGTCGATATCCTCGGCCTCAAGGCTGGTCGCCAGCGTTATGGCTTCTTCACCGATGAGAATGGCTGCATCCTTGACGACCTGATGATCACCAATCTTGGCGACCATCTGTTCGTTGTCGTCAATGCGTCCTGCAAGGAGGCCGATCTCGCGCATATGAAGTCGCATCTTTCCGACAGCTGCGAGATCACGTTGCTGGACGATCGTGCATTGATCGCGCTTCAAGGTCCGCGCGCGGAAGCCGTTCTCGCGGAACTCTGGGCGGGCGTCTCCGACATGAAGTTCATGGATGTGCGCGAAATTCCGCTGCATGACGTTCCCTGCATCGTGTCACGCTCCGGTTATTCCGGTGAGGACGGTTTCGAAATCTCCGTGCCGGCCGACAAGGCCGAGGAAATAGCCAAAGCCCTGCTCGAACATCCCGATTGCGAAGCCATCGGTCTTGGTGCGCGCGACAGTCTTCGGCTCGAAGCCGGTCTTTGCCTCTATGGCAACGATATCGACACCACAACGTCACCGATCGAAGCATCGTTGGAATGGGCCATCCAGAAGGCGCGTCGTGCCGGCGGTGACCGCGAAGGCGGCTTTCCGGGTGCCGATCGCATTCTAGGTGAACTTGGCAAAGGTACAAGCCGTCGCCGCGTCGGTCTGAAGCCCGAAGGCAAGGCGCCGGTGCGCGGTCATTCCAAGCTGTTTGCCGATGCCGAAGGCAAGACCGAGATCGGTGAGGTTACCTCTGGCGGCTTCGGCCCCACTGTGGAAGGCCCCGTTGCCATGGGCTACGTGCCCACCGACTACACGACACCTGGAACGGCGATCTTCGCCGAGGTGCGCGGCAAGTACCTTCCGGTCACCGTCGCCGCCCTGCCCTTCATCACACCCACCCACAAGCGCTAATCTGCGGAGAAACCCATGCTGAAATTTACCCAGGAACACGAGTGGCTGAAGATCGAAGGCGATGTCGCCACCGTCGGGATTACCACGCACGCCGCAGAACAACTCGGCGATCTGGTTTTCGTTGAGCTGCCGGATGTCGGTGCGACCTTCTCCAAGAACGGCGAAGCCGCAACCGTTGAAAGCGTCAAGGCAGCGTCGGATGTCTATTGTCCGCTGGACGGCGAGATCGTCGAGATCAACCAGGCGATTGTCGATGATCCGTCGCTCGTCAACTCCGACCCGCAGGGTGCCGGCTGGTTCTTCAAGCTGAAGCTTTCCAACACCGCCGATGCCGATGCGCTGCTGGATGAAGCCGCCTACAAGGAGCTGGTCGCGTAATGAACACGCCCACTGAATTTCATTTCACCGACTACCAGCCCTATGACTTCGCCAATCGTCGTCATATCGGTCCGTCGCCGGCGGAAATGGAGGAGATGCTCAAGGTCGTCGGTTACAAGAACCTCGATGCGCTCATCGACGCGACCGTGCCCTCCTCCATCCGTCAGAAGGAACCGCTTGCCTGGGGTGCCGCGCTGACCGAACGCGAAGCACTCGACCGCATGCGCGAGACGGCGAACAAGAACAAGGTTCTGACCTCGCTGATCGGCCAGGGCTACTACGGCACGATCACGCCGCCAGTCATCCAGCGCAACATTCTGGAAAACCCCGCCTGGTACACGGCCTACACGCCCTATCAGCCGGAAATCTCGCAGGGTCGTCTTGAAGCGCTCCTGAATTTCCAGACGATGATCTCCGACCTGACTGGCCTCGACGTTGCCAACGCCTCGCTTCTCGATGAAGCCACCGCTGCTGCCGAAGCCATGTCCATGTGCCAGCGCGTGGCGAAGTCCAAGGCGAACGCGTTCTTCGTCGACTCCAATTGTCACCCGCAGACCATCGCGCTGATCGAAACGCGCGCTGCGCCACTTGGCTGGAAAGTCGTCATCGGCAATCCGTTCACCGATCTCGATCCGGTTGATGTCTTCGGCGCGATCTTCCAGTATCCTGGCACGCATGGCCATGTCAGCGATTTCTCAGGCCTGATCTCCCGCCTGCACCAGACAGGTGCTATCGCCGCCGTTGCCTGCGACCTTCTGGCGCTGACGCTTCTGAAGTCTCCGGGTGAGATGGGCGCCGATATTGCGATCGGCTCTTCGCAGCGTTTTGGCGTGCCGGTCGGTTACGGCGGGCCGCATGCGGCCTTCATGGCGGTCAAGGATGCCCACAAGCGCTCCATGCCAGGCCGCCTGGTCGGCGTGTCTGTCGACGCCCGAGGCAACCGTGCCTATCGCCTGTCGCTGCAAACCCGTGAGCAGCACATCCGCCGCGAGAAGGCGACCTCCAACATCTGCACCGCACAGGTGCTGCTTGCCGTCATGGCGTCGATGTATGGCGTCTTCCACGGTCCGCAGGGCATCAAGGCAATCGCCCAGCAGACGCACCAGAAGGCGGTGCTGATGGCCAAGGGTCTGGAGAAGCTTGGCTACAAGATAGAGCCGGACACCTTCTTCGACACGATCACGGTCGAGGTCGGCCACATGCAGGCGCTGATCCTGCGGGCCGCGGTTGCCGAAGGTGTGAACCTTCGCAAGGTGGGCTCCACCAAGATCGGCATGAGCCTTGATGAGCGCACCCGCCCGGCAACGCTGGAAGCGGTCTGGCGCGCCTTTGGCGGCAACTTCTCGATCTCCGACTTCGAGCCGGATTATCGACTGCCGAAAGATCTATTGCGCACAAGTGCTTACATGACGCATCCGATCTTCCACATGAACCGCGCCGAAAGCGAGATGACGCGTTACATCCGTCGTCTTTCGGACCGCGATCTGGCGCTCGACCGGGCGATGATCCCGCTCGGTTCCTGCACCATGAAGCTGAACGCAACCGCGGAAATGCTGCCGATCACCTGGCCGGAATTCTCCGACATCCATCCTTTCGTCCCAGCTGATCAGGCATTGGGCTACAAGGAAATGATCGACGATCTCTCCGCCAAGCTCTGCGCTGTCACCGGATACGACGCCTTCTCCATGCAGCCGAATTCCGGCGCGCAGGGCGAGTATGCGGGCCTGCTGACGATCCGCAATTACCATCTGGCTCGTGGTGATGCGCATCGCGATGTCTGCCTTATCCCAACGTCGGCACATGGCACCAACCCTGCCTCCGCACAGATGGTCGGCATGAAGGTCGTTCCGGTCAAGGCGAAGGAAAACGGCGATGTCGATATCGACGATTTCCGAGCAAAAGCAGAGCAGTATGCGGAAAACCTCTCGTGCTGCATGATCACCTATCCGTCCACCCACGGCGTGTTTGAAGAGACGGTTCGCGAAATCTGCGACATCGTGCATAAGCATGGCGGACAGGTCTATCTGGACGGCGCCAACATGAACGCCATGGTCGGGCTTTCTCGTCCTGGGGATATCGGCTCCGACGTCAGCCACCTCAACCTGCACAAGACTTTCTGCATTCCGCATGGTGGTGGTGGTCCAGGCATGGGACCGATCGGCGTCAAGGCCCACCTTGCCCCCTATCTTCCCGGTCACCCGGCAAGCGACGGTCGCGCTGGGGCGGTCTCTGCCGCGCCGTTCGGCTCCCCGTCGATCCTGCCGATCTCCTGGAGCTACTGCCTGATGATGGGCGGCGAAGGGCTGACGCAGGCGACCAAGGTTGCGATCCTCAACGCCAACTACATCGCCGCACGCCTGAAGGGCGCCTATGACGTCCTCTACAAGTCAGAGGCTGGCCGCGTGGCGCATGAGTGCATCATCGACACGCGCCCGCTCAATGACAGCTGCGGTGTGACCGTGGATGATGTTGCAAAGCGCCTCATCGACTGCGGCTTCCACGCGCCGACCATGAGCTGGCCGGTCGCTGGTACGCTGATGATCGAGCCGACGGAGTCCGAGACCAAGGCTGAAATCGACCGCTTCTGCGACGCCATGCTGACGATCCGTCACGAAGCCCACGACATCGAGGAAGGCCGTGCGGACAAACTCAACAACCCGTTGAAGAACGCCCCGCATACTGTCGAAGACCTCGTCGGCGAATGGAACCGCCCCTACAGCCGCGAACAGGGTTGCTTCCCGCCCGGCTCCTTCCGCGTGGACAAGTACTGGTCGCCCGTCAACCGTATCGACAATGTCTATGGCGACCGTAACCTCGTCTGCACTTGCCCGCCAATGAGCGAGTATCAGGAAGCAGCGGAGTAAAATCGACTGACGAAGCCCGGAGCGATCCGGGCTTCTTTCGTTTAAACCTGGCCATGATTCACGATTTGATAGCTGTCGTTTCAACATGTCCGGCAGAGCCGTTGTGCGGATCACGCCATAGGCCGTATAGAAGCAGTCGACATCTGTTTCTTTAAAAATTTGGCTATGCTCTCTCCTATCGCCACATCGCTCAGCATTGTCTTCGTCAGCCTGTTCTTCGGCACAGCTCTGCTCGTGGCATGGCGGCGTTTTGGGGTCCAATTCCACGCTGCGTTCTGGGCGTTGTCCTTCATGTTTTCGGCAGCCGGGCATGGGGTCCGGGTGTTTGGCGTCGTCTGGCCGGAGTATCAGAGCGTCATGGCGATGCTCGCCTGTCAGGCTTCCATCGGCAGTTTCGCGCTTCTGGCAATCGGGTTCCGTTCCCGTGCCGAT
>Ga0308171_1002592_pt1 | contig 18624 bp, 17 predicted proteins | sample PhyGR1_FD_202135 | JGI IMG/M metagenome (GOLD analysis project Ga0308171, IMG submission 202135) | Phyllosphere microbial communities from UC Gill Tract Community Farm, Albany, California, United States - DLSLSG.R1 | ecosystem: Host-associated > Plants > Phyllosphere > Unclassified | place: USA... | reverse complement strand
GGCGCTTACGAACGAAGAAGGGGCGCCGCCGACCGAAGTCGACGGCGCCCCTTCAGGAACGCGTGGTGCGTCAGGCCTTGCCCTCGGCGCGGTTGCGACGAACCGTGGTGGCCACGGCGATCGTGCCACCGGCGAGAACGAGAGCGCCGCCGCCGACCCAGATGCCGAGCATCGAGTTGGCGTCGAAGCCGGTCGCGGGGAGGCCGGTGGAGCCGCCGGCGTTGTTCGAGCCGCCAGCGGCGCCGCCCGTGGGCGTGGCCGAGAGCGTGTAGGTGCCACGGGCGTCAGCGGGGAGCGTGACAACCGCGGTCGCGTTGCCGGAGGCGTCGGCGACCTTCGTGATCGACTTGGAGCTGACGGGCAGGTTCGCCGTGGCGAGGCCGGCCTGGTTGGCGTTGTAGCCGACGAGGACGAAGTTCACGGTCGCGCCGGGGGCCACGTTGAACGTGACGGGGCCGTTGTTGGTGATCGTCACGGTCTGCGTGCCGGGAGCGGTGGGGACGTACGCCTGAGCCACGGCGGGAGCTGCGAAGAGCAGCGCGCCGGCAAGGGCCGCGGTGACGCCAGCCTTTTTGAGGTTGAGCTTCATGAATGCCTGCTTTCGAATCCGGGCTACCGGGAGGTGGTGGTCCGCGTCCGTGCTATCCCGATGGAGCTGCAAGGGGAAGGACAACAATGAAGCGGTGGGCGGTGCTAGACCCTTCCTGAGTATTGCCTAGGTTTTCCCTGGATTGCAAATTGTCAAGGTTTCGACTACGTAAATTTACGCTGACGCGCAGTCGGAGGCGCATTTACGCAGTCGCATTGTTCACTGAAGGGTTGCGACTGCCGTGGCTTCGCACGTGGCTTTGACCGTCGGTTCAATTCCGGCATCGGCTGTCGGGGTGACGAATGCCTCGGCTTTCGACGCCGTCGTCGTTGCGCGCACGGTCACCGTCAGGTCGGCCGACGACTGGGGAAGAAGTTGGAACCCGAAGGTCAGCACCTGACGCCCCTCGAACGTCCCGGTCGAGGGTCCCGTACCCGCCGCGGTCTCGGCCGAGACGAGTTCGAACCCCTCGGGGAGGTAGACGTTGTTGACGACGGTCGCCGTTCCCGGCGCCGTACCGAATGCGCCGTTGGCAGTGACGTATCGCGGAAGTGACGTCTCGGCGTCGGTGGGCGCGGTGTTCGCGAGGCTCATCCGCAGAGTCAGCTGACGCGGGCCGTTCCGCCCGTCGGGGGCGCACTGGTCCCACGCCAGACTCACGTCAGGCTTGACGTAGTAGCTCATCTTCGAACCGCCGCCGTCGTTGAGATACACCCCGAACCGGGCCGTGTCGTCGTCCGTTTGCGGCAGCTCACCGGCAACCGACGACCCCTCCAGAATGGCCTGTTCGTCGGGATCGGCGCTCCACATCAGCACTCGTCGCTGGTCGGCCGCAGTCGCGAGATTCGTCAGCAAGCTCACTGTCGACCCGCGTCCTTCGAGAAAGGCGTTGAAGACAGCTCCAGTCGAGGCGGCGAAGAACGCATCCTGCGCTGACGGATCGGGATATCGCTGATAGACGTCGCTGAGCAGCGTTTCGACGGCGTTCTCGGCAGACAGCGTCGAGCCGTCGGGCAGCGCTACCGGTCCGGTTGCGCGCAGAAGGTAGGACAGTACGACCGGATCCAGGGCGATGACGCCGTCCACGGACACACCCGTTCGCTGCTTGTACATTTCTTGGGCGAGCGGGCCATCGAAGGTGAAATCGGGAACCTGCGTGAGGTTCTGGAAGAAGCGTGCTGGTCTGGTCTGATAAATATCCTGGATGTCGACTGGCAGATCGACCACGGGGTCTTTGATCCCGCGCGAGAGCGAAGTCCCCGACTCAGTATCGGCAAGGGTGATGGCGCCGTCGTTTGTTTTCAGCAGGATTGCCGTCCCCGCGATGCCTCCCAGCGACCGCCATTCCGCATTATTTTGAACAAGGATCAGGTAGGAGCGTTCCCCGTTCTGACCCAGCACGTCGGGCAGCAACTGCGTGGCGCGAGAGAGGGCGTCGAGTCCGTTTGCGGCCTCCTCGAACACCGCGGCGGACTTGTCGACCGCCCGCGAGACCGTGCCGACCAGCGGAGTACGATCGACGCCCTCTAATTGGCCCGCGGCGCCGGCTGCGGAGGCAGCGGCCGACTGCGCCGGCGCTGTGATTGCGGCCAGGGCTGCGGTGTCGATCCGTCCATTCACAGGCTTGAGGGCATCGAACGACGTTTCTTGTGTTGCCGAAATCAGCGGCACGAGCGCGTCGTTGAGTAGAAGTTGGCCCGCAGACGCGACCGTTCCGAAGGCGTGGAGCTGCGGTCCGATCCACGGGCAACCCTCAGCCATCTTCCATATCGGGTCGGATGTGAGGTCGTGCGCGGCAGAGGCATCAGAGGCGAGCCGGGCGAACGTGGCGCCCGAGGCCCCAGGGTCGGACGTGAGGGTCGACGAGGCCTCACCTATGCCCGCCTCGATCCGGGAGAGGTGCTGGTACGCCATCCAGCCACGGACACCCACCCAAGCGCCCATAAGTATCAAAATGAGCAGAAGAACTCCGACAATCCAGGCTGCGATGCGACCGGCCCTGACCATTGCTGGGGGAAGAGGAGAAATGCTCACGCCGCCGCCTTTCGTCTCTAGAATTCCATCGGGTTCTTGAAGTGTCCTAGATGCCGACGACGGAAATCCGAGGTGGGGTGTTCAAATCAGGCGTCGCGCTGAGACTCTCGGGAGGTTCGGCGTGGAGAAAATCCGAGCTCGTCCAAGGCCACCTCAGCGGGGAGCTCACCGCTCTCACCAGACTTGTCCTTCTTCCGAGAGAAGCGGCTCGTCTTCACCGGCATCTCCCGGTAACCGTAGCCATAGCCATAGCCATAGCCCGAGTAATAGGAGTCCGGTCCCCGAGTGGGCACCATCGACAGGATGAATCCAGCAAGTTTTGCCCCGACAGTGTTGAGGGCTTCGGTCGCCCCCGTCAGTTGATGCTTCGTGGCCTTGCCAGCGGAAACCACCATTAATGCCCCGCTTGTCGCTCGTGCGAGTATCGCTGCATCGGTGACCGGCAGAAGCGGGGGAGCGTCGCAGAGAACAACGTCGAAGTCTCGTTCCAACATGTCGAGCAGCACGGTCATCTGCTGCGACCCCAGGAGCTCACTCGGGTTGGGCGGTATCTTCCCCGCGGGCAGAACGTAGAGGCTGCGGCCACCCCAGGGGAGCATCACCTCATTGACCTTGGCCCGGCCGATCAATACGTCGGTGAGGCCGGCGCCGCCCTCGATGCTGAGATACTCGGCGACCTTCGGCTTGCGGAGGTCGGTGTCGAGCAGTGCCACCCGCTTACCTGCGTCAGCGAGGGCGATGGCCAGGTTGATCGTGGTCGTCGACTTGCCCTCGCTGGGAATGGAGCTCGTCACTACGAAGCTTGAACGCCCTCCCATATCGAGGAACTGCAGGTTCGTGCGGAGAGCACGAAATGACTCCGCCCTCGGGCTGAGCGGGTCGGCGTGGACGATGAGCGGACGTTCCTTCGCCTTCGTGTCGTAAGCGATTGCGCCAATGGCGGGCGCATGGGTGATCTGCTCGGCGTCCCGCGGCGTGCGAACGCGATTGTCCAGCGTTGTGCGAAGTACCGCCAGGCCGACGCCAAGTGCGAGTCCGACGAGCGTTCCCAGGAGAAGGTTCAGAGCGACGTTCGGGGACGTGGGATTCAGCGCGGGCTGTGCGTCAGTGACTCGCGTGAGCCGGACGGGGCTCGACCCTCCGTCGACGGCGGGCTCGAGCTGCGGAACCACGGTCGCAAGGCTGTCTGCGATGGCATTGGCAATATCCGAAGCCTCGACAGCATTCGAGTTGCTGACGGTCACATTGATCAGCGTGGAGTTTAGGGCCGCAGTCGCCTTGACCTCGGTCGCAAGCAGTTCGGCTGTCGTGGAGAGCCCGAGCGCACCGATGACCGGGTTCAAGACCGCCGGAGTTGCGACGAGACCGACATAGGTGTTGATCCGAGCCTGTGTGAAGCTCGATCCCTGCTGGAGTTCTGCGGTGGTGCTCCCACCCTGAGTCGATACGAAAATCGTGCTGGAGGATTCGTACGTCGGGGTCCGCGTCAGGGTGTAGGCCGTGGCTGCGCCGAGACCCACAACTGTCAACACCAGGATGACAAGCCAATTCTTCCTGAGGACGCGGATGTAGTCGCTGAGCTCCATGGTGCCTCTCGAAGATGCGCCCGCCGAGATCCGACAGTGCGGGGGGAAATCTTGCTAAGTCTGACACACCGATTGTTTCGGGCATGTCTACGCAGGGCGCGGCGAGACTTTTCTGGTTGTCGCTGATTGGTTCGAAGAGGAGTCAGAATTGCCGGTCCCGTTGTGGGAATGAGAGTCTTACGAGTCGCTCCACGGGGGGCAGGGCCGCGGTGAGCTGCGAAGCCGAGACCTCATACGTCCGCGACGATCGGCGGTAGGGATCGATCACATCGTCGTCCTCGGCCCCCGCCGGAGCGAGCGTTCCGCGACGACCCGCTACGACGCGGAGCATCGCGGCGAGCCGTTCTGTTGGATCCGAGCTTTCCGAATCGCCGTCAGCGGCACTCAAAAGCTCTGCGTCCGGAATACCGGATACGAGACGAGCCAGCTCGCGAACAGTGAAGGTCTTCCGCGAGAACGAAGGGGTCATTTCCACGATCTGCCGTCGGTGCTCACGTGCCATCGCGAGTGCCAGATCGGCAGATTGGAGAAGATCTTCTGTCAGAAAGCGTGCGCGATGATCGGCGATGTCGTGGGGGGATCCTCCGTATGCCAGTGCGATTTGCGCAGTCTCAGTGGTCACCCCCATTCCACTTCTCGCGCGAGTTCCTGCGCTGAAGACACGAACATCAAGGTCCGCAAGCCGTGCTGTGAGCAGATGTTCTGCGAGCGGCGAGCGACAAATGTTGCCCGTGCACACGGCGATGATGTTGAGCATTTCTGCCCCCAAGCTTGTGAATGTCGGGATGACCGGCCAAGGCCCATTCCCAGTAGGTTGGCTCCGTGAGCGATGAGCCTAGCGACACTGCGCCCGGGGCAGTCCGTGGCGGCCTCCCGCTCGCGGAGTGGGGGCGGAGCGCCCCCGAACCGCAGACGGCGCCGCGACGCCACCGTCGTCGGACGGATTGGCGACAAGGGGGCCGCGCCGTAAGCCGTTGGGACACGTCAGTGCTTGCAGCCGTCGGCATCGGCGGAGGCGCGGGGGTGGTCGTCGCCGGCCTGGTGGCACGGATACCGGCGCCATGGGCTCCGGCTGTTTCATTGCTCGTGCTGTGGGCCGGAATGCTCGCCGCCGTTGCTTTCGCTTTCACGAGAGCTCGTCCGGCGGGTCTTCTGGCACTCCGGCCAACCGATCTCGTATGGGGCGTCGGAGTCGGCTTGGCCCTACGAGCGGCACAAGGTTTCGCGAGCGGCGCGAACTCCGCCCCCTTTCCCAGCTCAAACGTGAAGACCGGTGAAGGGCCAGCCGAACTGCTCGGTGATGCACTGGCTGCGGGGCTCGCGGGCCCGTTCGTTGAAGAATTCTTCTTCCGTGCGGTTCTGCTTGTCGCCCTGTTCCAGTTGCTGAGACGCAACCTGGGGTACGTGGCGGCGGCGCTGACCGCGACGCTGGTCTCGGCCGGAGCTTTTATCTGTCTTCACGCGGCATTCGCTTCTCTGAGCCTGGCGGACGGGCTTCAACTGTTCTTCGTTGGCGCCGCGTGTGCTGCACTGGTGGTGCTCACCGGCCGCATTTGGGGTGCGGTTTTGGCACACGTCGTCTACAACGTCACGTTTGTGCTGTTGGGCCTCATCGGTGTGGCGCTCGCCTAGCGACACAATCCCAAGACCACGTGGGAACAGGCGACAACCGCCTGCACGTTCTGTCGGCTGACCGTGCGCGTAACGGCTGCTGTCAGGCAGTAGCGGCGCCGCGGCCAGACCTCGACGCTTTTTGTGACAGCTGTCGCAACATTCGGATCGACGTTTGCTGTTATTGTTCGTGCGACACCAGGAGTCCCCATCCTCCGGTCGAAAGGGGCGATCGCACTGTGACGTCAGACCGTTCGGTCGACGCGACATCGCCGTCGCAGAGCACTCTTCCTCTCATCTTTCGCTTGGCCGTCCCGTGCTGGCGAGACATCGCTTCGTGCGCATCGTTAGTCGTGGTAGAACATGGCTGATTTCCGCGCAAGATGCCGGCGGGAATTGCCCGTTCGTTATCCGCGTCAATCCGACTTCTGTAGGCGACGGCTTATTTCTCTCTCGCACTGGGGGCAGTCTTGAAAAGAAACGCGACCTCACCGGGTTCGGCAGCGAATTCAGTGGCTATCCTCGGCACACGCGGCTACCCCAGCTTCTACGGCGGCTTCGAGACGGCCGTTCGTAAACTGGCGCCGGCGCTAGCAGATGCAGGTTGGTCGGTCAGCGTCTACGGTCGACCAGGGCAGACACGGAGCGATGATCCAGACCTGGACCCGCGCGTTCGCAGAATCGTCACGCGCGGCATCGAAAGTAAGAAGACCAGCACTCTGACGTTCGGACTCAGCTCGGCAATCGATGCAGCTCGGCGGAAGCCCGACGTAGTGATCGTGATGAATTGCGCGAACGGACTGTGGCTCCCTCTTTTGAAACTGCGCGGCATCGCGACCGCCGTCAACGTTGACGGAATGGAGTGGGAACGAGCGAAATGGGGGAGGCTCGCACGCGGGGTGTTCAAGGTGGGAGCCTACTTCACTGCGCGATTTGCTGACGTCATCATCTGCGATGCACGTGCCATATCTGACCGCTGGCGTGAGCAATTCGGGCGGACGAGCGAAGTTATCGCGTACGGTGGCGAACCTTCGTCACCCTCCCCGAGTCCGATGGAACTGCCGTCCGGGGGATATGTGCTCTGGGTGGCTCGATTGGTTCCCGAGAACACTATCGAGGATTTCCTCTCAGCGGCCTTGTCGGTGGCCGACTCGTATCCCGTCGTCATTGTTGGAAGCTCCGGCTACGCGGACGAACTTGATGCCAAAGTCAAGGCGCTCGCCCAGCATCCAAACGTCACGGCCCTGGGGCACGTAAGTGACGACACGTTGTTGCATGCGCTGTGGGCCCATTGCGGGGCGTACTTCCACGGGCACAGCGTTGGCGGCACCAACCCGGCCCTGGTTCAGGCCATGGCCAGCGGGGCACCGGTCGTGGCACGCGACACTGTGTTCAACAGAGAGGTTCTCGATGATGCTGCGATCTTCGTCGATCCTACGAGCGATGCCATCGCTGCAGGCATTCACAGAATGATGACCGATGCGGGACTCGCGTCTCGGCTGGCGCAGAAGGCGAAGGCCCGTGCGGCCGCTCATTACTCGTGGGGCGCGATCTGCCAGAGGTACGAGGAAGTTGCTCGGAGTTTGGCGAACCGATGAGTTCTTACACTCGCGTCATCCCCGAACTCCGCGCGGCTCACGCCGAACGTGCGCGCACGTGGGGACGCGATGAAACCATCCTTTACAAGTCGCGAAAGTGGGACCTCGGGAAGGACGAGACTGTCCCGGGAAACTGCCACCGACTGAGCTTGCACGCGATTTGGAAGGTCTGCCGTCAAGCTAGGCCAATCATCGAGTTGCCCGAGCCTCTCTGGGTTCGAGAACTCCCCTCGACGGTAGCTCTGACGATTGCATTTTGGGCGCTATCGATCGGTAGAGCACGCTTCGTGACGTATGCCATCGAAAATAACGACCTTGGAGCCCTTTTGGGTGGCGGCTTTCGAGGACGCGTCATACGGTCCGTAATCGGAAGGTTTTTCGGCCTCGTCCTTCGCCGTATCGCCTACGGCAGTGAGGGGGCTGCCGCGACATATGCGCAGCTCCCGGGCTTTGAGACAGTTGGAAGTACCGTCATTCTGGAGCTGCCCGCCGACGGCCTGAATGGGGTAACCCCGCGCCAGCGTTCCGGTGCCCTCTTCGTCGGGCGACTTGAAGAGCGCAAGGGCGTTAGTCACCTTATGGAAGCTTGGGGCGCGGTCGAGCACCTCTGGCCAGACGATCTGCTGATCGTCGGAGATGGACCGCTACGACCCGTCGTTGAGTCGTGGGTCGCTGAACGTCCGGCATCTCGGTCGATGATTACGCACATCGAACACACAGATCTCAGTCAGGTGTACCAATCGAAGACGGTGCTGGTGGCACCTTCGAAGAGAGCCGGGCGATGGCGCGAGCAAATTGGCCTCCCAGTTAAAGAGGGTCTTGCTAACGGCATGACGATCGTAACGACACCCGAGACCGGTCTTGCCTCCTGGCTACGACAACAAGGGCACCACGTTGCGCCCCTATCGGATCTCTCCGAGGCAATCCGGAGCGCGTTGTTCAACCCGCTGTCGCCCGAACGCGTCGTTAGGGCTCTGCCGCCCGTTGACGGGCGCGAGATCTCCGACAGATGGCTCAAGGGGGAGACGTGCTGACTGATGTCGTCGCGGTGGTCGTGCATCATAAACGCCATGCAGACATTGGCGCGGTGGTTCGTTCGCTGACGACGTCGGGGATAGGGCACGACCGCATCCTGGTCGTTGACAACTCGGGAATGCCCGAGCTCGAGGCGCAGTTGGCGCGGGACGTGCAGCCCGCGCGGGTGCTGACCGTTGAAAACCGAGGGTATGGCGCGGCCGTCAATGACGGTCTTGCTTTGGTCGAGATGACCTGGCCCGATGCGCCATTCGTTCTTGTCGCGACTCACGAAATTTCGATCGACGAGTCGTCCCTTGCGTCTCTCCGGGACGCGCTCATAGCTGCTCCGAAGCTCGCTGCGGTAGGCCCGACTCTGCTCGATGCCGGGTCTATCAGCGGGGAGGTGTGGTCGCAGGGCGGGACGTTCACGAAGTTGGGTCGGATGCCAGCTCACATTCGCGACGACCGCCCGCACGGGAAGATCGTCGAACGACAGTGGCTAGACGGTTCCGTCGTTCTATACCGGCGCAGCAGTTTGTCAGTGCGCCCCTTCGATGAGACGTTTTTCCTCTACATGGAGGAGGTCGACCTGCACTTACGCCTCGGTTACGGAGGTACCCCCGTTGCATGGGTCCCCGACGCTCGAGCGTGGCAGGCGTCCAGCGGCACACCGCCTCGTCTCTTCGCGCGAAATCTTCGCTACCTTCAAGCGAAACACGGTCTGAGCTGGCGCGGGGCCCGCGGGCTTCTGCCGATGACCCGTCGAGCCGCCGGGTACGCGTCACGGCGGCAATGGCAACAGGCAAAACAGGTGCTTCACGGAGTAGTGGCACGCCTGCCTCGGCCCGATCGGCAGGTGATCTTCGTCAACCCTCTCGGAACGGCTCTCGCGCATTATGGCGAGGAGTTCCGCTCGGTTTGCTCGTCGGCTGGGGTGCCCTGCACGTCCATCTCCATCCCCGAGCCGAGTAGTGCAGGGGACGGTCGACTGAAGTGGGTCTTGCGTTACGTGAAAACCCTTCGCCTTGCCAAGCGACTGTCTCGTGGCTCAGGCGCGCAGTTGGTCATCGCATGGCCCGTGCTCGGGTTTTTGGATTCTCTCCTCATCAGTGCGTTGGCTGGCCGCGCCCGGCAAATCGTTCACGACCCCACACCGTTGGTCAGGGCGGTCGGCTATGGAAAAGTAAGCCGTCTCGTGGCGGCCGTACTGGGACGGAAAATCGGGTACATCGTTCACAGCCCTGCCGCTCTCGCCGAGATGCGACGATTCGGGTTCCCCCCGGATCGTCTCGAACTCTTGAACCATCCTGTACTCCCGCCCGCCCCGCCCGAGTCTCGAACCGAAACGAAAACGGTCCGGGTGCTGGGTCAATACAAGGCGGACCGCGATCTGGAGCTCATGAAGGCGGTCGCACTCGAGAATCCGCGGGACTGGTTGTTCGAGGTTTGCGGACGCGGGTGGCCCGAAATCGAAGGCTGGAGAACAGAGTCCCGTTTTCTCACCGAGGCCGAGTTCGAAATGAAGCTTAAGACGGCGGACGTTCTTCTCGTCCCGTACCGTCGCTTCTACCAAAGCGGGGCGGCCCTTCGGGCCATGGAGCTGGGAACGCCGGTTGTCGCACCGGAGGGTTCGGTTCTCGATCCTCTGATCGAGCCACGTCATCGGTTCTCTGGTGGGGGCACTTCCGGACCTGACGCCGTACGATTCGCGGCAACGTCGCCGGCGGGAGGTGGGGGCACGGCATTCGTCGACTACCGGGCTTCCTCGGTGGAACAGGTGCGAGCGATGTTTGGAGCTGTCAGATGATGCGCGCTCCGCTCGGGGGCATGGTCGTGGCGACGACGGCGTCGGCCGTACGCGCAAGCGAGTGGCGGAGCCAGCCGAACGTGAGCCGGGTCGTGGCACTCAAGGGGCCGAGTCCCTCCGGTCGACGCCTCGGGAAGCTCGCCCTCGGTCTCGGCCTCGACGCTCTCGCGGTGGCGTGGAAGACGCGAATGCTTGTCGGTTCTCAGACTGTCGTGCTGACCACAAATCCGTGGATTGCCGTGGCTCTGCGTCTGCTCGGGCATCGCAAGCTGACTTCCCTGGGCATCTACGCGACGCCCGGCACGCGAACGTGGAAAATCTTCCGGCGAGTGATTCCCGATTGCGGGATGGTAGTCATGTCTCAACTCGAGAGGGACAACTGGCGCGATGAGGGTGGGACTGCTGCCTACGTCCGCTACGGCAACTCGTTTCCGTACCCTCCCCTGGATGAGGCTCGACCTCATTCCAACTCCGTGCGGATCTTCATCGGGGGATCCTCCGATCGCGATCTCGCCCTCGTCGATCACGTAGCCAAAGACGTTCTCGACTCTGGCGCTGACATCGAGCTGGCGGTCGCTGTGGGTGGTGCTCCGTCCACACAAACATCGGGGTTATCGATGGTCAGACGTCTGGCGCCTCTCACACAAGAGGAGTTCGGCGAGCAGCTCAAGAGAGCCGATCTCTCCTTTCTCCCGCTTGTAGAGAACGGGCGCTCTGCGGGCCATATGTTCATCGTCGGATCTCTACAGGTGGGGACACCGGTGGTTTACACCGAAACGGAGGGCATGCGCGATTACGAGGATCCCATCTTCTGCCGCGCGATGCCTGCGGGATCCCGGCCTCTCCCGTTCATGCTGGGCGTCCTCAAGGACCTGCCATCCAAGGTCGAAACGCGCGATTTCTGGCAAGAAAACTTTTCGCGTGAGAAGTTCCTGATGTCTGTCGTCCAATCCGCTCAAGAGATGATCTCAACGACGATGGCAAATGGCTGACTCGCCGGAGCGCCCCCACAATCTTCGTCGCGGCGCCCTTTCGCTCTTGGGCGGTCAGTGGGGAAAGTATCTGCTGCAGATTCTGTCCTTCGTCGTTCTGGCACGTCTGCTGACGCCTTCGGACTTTGGTCTTGTCACCATGGTGACGGCTGTTCTGGGCCTCGCAACCGTGCTGGGCGACATGGGGTTGAGCATGGCCGCACTGCAGCGCGAAACCTTGTCCCAGGGTGAGAAAAGCAATCTGTTCTGGCTCAACGTTGCGACGGGACTTTTCGTGACGGTGCTGGCCGCGGCCGCGTCGCCGTTGCTCGCGATGTTCTATCAGCGCCCTGAGGTGCTGTCGATCGGGCTAGCCATCTCCTTGACCTTCGTGCTGAACGGGGCAAGCGTCCAATCCAAGGTCGAGATGAATCGGCGGGGACGCTTCGGCTCGCTTGCATCGATTGATCTCGGATCGCAGCTCTTTGCTTTCGTTGCTGCGGTCGTCTTGGCTCTGATTGGCGCTGGGTACTGGGCCCTGGTGGCGCAGAGCGTCACAGCGGCGCTTGTGGGAAGCGCGTGGGCAGTCGTCCAGGCCTCCTGGGTTCCATCCCGGTGGTCGCGGAACGATTCGGTCAAACCATTCCTCAGCTTCGGATTGAGCACTCTTGCTCTTCAGGCCGTCAATTACATCTCTGTCAATCTGGCGAATGTCGTACTGGGCCGGACCATGTCGTCCGCGGCAGTTGGTATCTACGGTCGTGCGACGCAGTTGGTTTCCCTGCCGGTACAGCAGCTGGCATCGCCTCTGACCCGCATCTCGCTTCCATTTCTGGCGCAGAAATCGCGCACCTCCAAGGATGCCTTGATGGATGCGGCAGTCACGATTCAGCACGTGCTCGTCGTTGCTCTGCTGGGTGCTCTCAGTCTGCTTGCGGCGACGGCGGATCCGCTTGTGCCTCTTTTGCTCGGATCTGACTGGACCTCGGCGGTGCCGCTTGTGCAGATCTTGGCGGTGGGTGGCGCGTTTCAGGCTCTCGGTTACCTGTACTACTGGCTGTTTTTGTCCACGGCACGCACGGGCTCTCTTCTGGCATCCGAGCTGCCGGGGAGATTATTGCTGATCGTCCTCGTCCTGGTCTCGTGGCCATTCGGCCTGGCTGCTGTGGCATGGAGCTTCTCGATCGCGCAAATGGTGATCTGGCTCACGGGAAGTGTTTTCTACGTTCGCCGGACGGGAGTGCCCGCGAACGCGCTCGTCCGCGCTGCCGCCCCAACGACCTTGCTTTACACCGTCGCGGCAAGCGTAGCCATCCTCGTAGGGCAACTTGTGCAAAATGATTCCCCTCTGATGCGGGTGGCGATCAGCGCCGTCGTGTGGACGGCTGTGTGTGCAATTGGCTTCCTCGTTCTCCCAAGCTGCCGTCGCGCCCTCCTCGGCGCCGCGAGGGTACTGAGAGCACGGAGGGCCGGATGACGGAAGATCGTAAATTCTCGGTGATGGCCTACCCGTCGCACCACGACACTCTGTCGAATCCGTATATCCGCCTTCTCTACGTAGAGGCGGAACAGAGCACATTTGAGATCCAGGCGTTCTCCATCCGCCGTGCACTGGTGGGCCGAGCAGACGTCGTTCATATCCACTGGCCGGAGTGGGCAATCGTTCAGCGTTCGCCGTTCAAGGCATACCCGCGACTCATCGCTTTCATGGCGGCAATATTTCTAGCCCGAGCCCGCGGCGCTGCCGTCGTATGGACCGTCCACAATCTGCACCCTCACCGTCGCGTGTCCCGACTTCGTGAGGCCCTCCTTTACGCGTTCCTCCGCCGCGCTGTCGATCACCAGATCCACCTCACCGATGCCACGCGAGGGGAGATGGAGGACACCCGACATGCCGCGCTCATCGGTCGATGGAACGTCATCGAGCATGGCCCGCTGGCGAGCGGCGCCGAGTTTCCTCCTCAAGGGAGCTTCCGCCGTAAGCAGGGCGTGCCCGCGGATGCGAGCATGGTCGCCTTCTTTGGCGGGATTGACCGCTATAAGGGTGTGCCCGCCCTGATTAGGGCGTTCGGCGAACTGGACGATCCAAACGCACGGCTGGCGATCTGCGGGCGGTTCGCCGACCGCGAAATTCAGGATGACGTCGTCCAAACGGCGCTGCCTGACGATCGAATTGTCGTGCGGGCCGGTTTTCTCTCAGACGAGGATCTCGCCGAGCTTGTCGTCGATGCTGACCTCGTTGTATTGCCCTACGCGGCCGGATTGAACTCGGGGAGTGTTTTCTATGCGCTGAGTTCAGGTTGCCCGGTGCTCGTGCCCGCTACAAGAACGTTCCTATCTGTGGCGAAGGCGGTGGGGCCCGGCTGGGTGAACACGTACCATGGCGACATCACATCCGAAGCGATTGCCAGCGCGCTCCGCACGCAAGCGCCCGGAGCGCAGCCGCATATTGCGTCGTGGGCAGACATATGGGCGCAGACGGAAATCGTGTATCGGGCGGCGATGACGCGCCGCAGGCGACGGGCGAGCCACGGCCCGTCAGAAGCTAGTGGCGCTTGAACGGCCATGAGGGATTCTTACGGTCTAGCCATTCGGGGTGAGCCTAGCTTTTATCCTCGCTTCCGTCCTGCCGATGAGTTGCGGGGACAGCTGCAGGCAGCCCCGCATGCGGCGCGTTATACCGGATACAGGACACGCCGCACAATGTCGCCCAGATGGGGGACACGTGTACCTCTATGCTGAGCCTGTCGAAACCGGCTCCGGCGTCTATTCGCAATGCGATGGGTCTTGTGGGGAGTCGCCATCCGTCAGCATCTCGAAGGTGAGGGGCAGTGCGAAACGAACTCTTTGAGTCGGCCGTCGATCGTCCGATTCTGACCAGCGCCCTCGTATCCGCCGTCGCGTGGTTGGTCGTGGTTGCCCTCGCCCTGGCCGGACTGATGATGCTCGCTGTTCACGGCAATGCGGGGGCCATATTGCTCGTGTGTGCTTTGGTTGGGGCCGCGCCGGCCGCTGCCATCAGCCAGCATCGAAACGCTCGTTGACCTTTCATTTTGCGCCAGGAGTACGCCTGGAGGGCAAAAAGGCAGAAGGCCCCGGATCTTGCGATCCGGGGCCTTCTTCTTGTTGCGGGGGCAGGATTTGAACCTACGACCTCTGGGTTATGAGCCCAGCGAGCTACCGAGCTGCTCCACCCCGCGGCACAAGAGAAAACATTACCCACAGATGAACGAAGTCGCAAATCCTGGCACCCCGCCCGGGAGTGTCGCGAGAGAATAGCCCGGTGAGCAGCAATATCGACGATCTTGACGACGGACGTCCCGAAACGCCCGCTCAGCGTGCCGACCGCAACTGGAACGAGATTCTGCAGGAACTCAGGGTGCTGCAGACGGGTACGCAGATCCTCACCGGCTTCTTGTTGGCGCTGGCGTTCCAAGCGTCCTTCGCCGAGCTCGACCCGGCCCAGCGGGTGTTCTACCTGGTGCTGATCTGTCTCGCGGCGCTCAGCGCGGTTGTGGCCCTGGCGCCCGTGGCGCTTCATCGAGCGGTGTTCCACCTGCAGGTCAAGCCGGCGCTTGTGCGGGTCGGGCACAACGCCCTCCGGGGAGCGCTCGCGTTGGTGTCCCTGCTGCTGGTGGGCGTCGTGGCCTTCGTGTTCGACGTGGTCGTGGGATTCGGTGGGGCAGTGGCGTCCGGGGTCGTGCTCGGGGCGATCATCCTCGTACTGTGGATCGTGGTGCCGGTGTACGTCCGGCGCCGGGGGAGGCAGAGCGCGCGATGAGTCACGACACCGTCGGTATAGCCGTCGCGCAGTTCGCCCCGTCTGCTTCTCGCGCGGGCAATCTGGCCGACATCTCCGATGCCGCTCGCACGGCCGCGTCTCGAGGCGCGCGGGTCGTCGTGTTCCCCGAGTACTCCAGCTACTTCGTCGACCCCTTCGACTCCTCGCTCGCCGAGAACGCCGAAGACCTCGACGGCCCCTTCGTGCAGGCCCTCGTCGCCCTGACATCCGAGCTCGACATCGTCGTGGTCGCGGGATTGGTCGAGCGGGCCGACGACGGTCGCCGCGTGCGCAACGCTGTCGTGGCGGTGGATGCTGATGGCATCCGCGCCGTGTATCGAAAGCTCCACCTGTACGACGCCTTCGGTCAGCGTGAGTCCGACTGGGTCGAGCCGGGCGAGATCGTGCCTCCCCAGACGTTCGAGGTCGACGGGCTGCGATTCGGTCTGATGACCTGTTACGACCTTCGATTCCCCGAGGTTGCCCGTACCCTCGCCGACGCGGCCGTCGATGTCGTATTGGTGCCGGCCGAGTGGGTGCGCGGTCCGCTCAAGGAGCACCACTGGAAGACGCTGCTCACCGCTCGCGCGATCGAGAACACGTTCTTCGTGGCCGCCGCAGATCACCCGCCGCCCCTCGGCGTCGGGCACTCGATGATCGTCGATCCGCAGGGCGTGACGCTCGCTCAGGTCGGGACGGCGACCGACGTGGCCGTGGCGCACATCGACCCGGCAGCGATCGCGCGCGTGCGGCGCGTGAACCCGGCGCTAGATCTGAGGCGGTATCGGGTCACGCCGCGCTGAGGCGCCCGCAACAGAGAATCTGATTTCGCCGGTCGGTCGGCGCGGCGCGCTGTGACCGACGGTCAATTGATGTGCGGACGGACGAACGATAGTCGTGCTCGCAAGGTGGCGGCGAGCGGGCTGTTCGTCCGACGCAATTTCAGGCGTCGCTATTCTGTGGTGCTCGAAGTAGGGGGTTCCTCGTTGTGCCGTCCGCGGTCAAGTCGTGCATCTCCACGGGCGGCGACTGTCGTGTGAAACACATGCCGATCGCCAATGCGAACAAGGCGAATCCTGCAGGCCACGCGAGCACGTCGAACGTGAAAAAGAAAACGACGACTGCGATCAGTGGTTTCCTTACGCCCCCGCTTCGTGCCAGTGCGGTTGCTACGAGAGCGGCAAGTAGCGCAAGTCCGAGCAGGCCCGAGGTGACGATCGTTGTTATCAACTGGTTGTCGATGGCGTAAAAGTTTCCAGCCTGCAGGAGGCCCTCCGCGAAAATATCGTCCACAGAGCCCGCGCCGTTCCCAACGAGGACTTCGGTTGGGTGCTGGGCAAGGAGCTTGGGAATGGCGTCGATGGCCCCGCTCCGATGTCCAACAGAGTCGCCCTGGAGGAAGTTCGTCACTAGGTCGCCGGAAAAGAATCCGGTCGCGGCGAGCAACGTCACAAGCAGTGTCGCGCAGGCCGCCCCTAGTGATACCCGGGCCGTGCGGGTTCCGCCCAGAGAAAAGAGCAGCAGAGCAACGGCCACTATCAATCCGGATCGACTTCCGGTAGCGAGGAGACCAATCGATAGAAGGGTGAAAAGCCACGCGCGATGCATTGTCCCGAACTCGACCTGTTTGCTCAGCACGATCGCGGCCGCGAAGATAAGGAATAGGGCCAGCATCAGTGGATGGCCCATCGTTCCCTCTCCGCGCGTGAGGCCAGAGAGCAGTTGGTGCGGATAAACAATTGGATTTTCCCACAGGCGCGGTGCGAGAGCCACCATCTCGAGCGTTGCGTAGGCGGCCTCTGCGGATGCAGTGAACACGATGAACTTGATTAGGTACTGACGTTCGCGCGGCGAACATACGTACCAAATAATTGCAACGCAGGATCCCGGGAGCACAGCAGATACGAGCTCGGTCAGCTGCGCAGTTACAGGGTGGAGAGCGGTTGCGACGGCGGTGACCGCAACATACGTCGCGAGCATCCATGTGCCGCGACGTCGAGAGGCGTCGAATTTTCGGCGAAGTAACGCGAGGCCGGTCGCGACGGACGTCGCTACGAGCACACCGTTCTTGATGGCCGGCTCGGCTACGTAGAAGGTGGGCACGAGCAAGACGGCAGCGATGATCGCTGTGCCGGCCACGGCCGCAACAATGTCTCGCCGACAGGTGAGGAGCACCACAACGAAGAGTGCGGCTCCAGCTGACGCGGTGATCAATTCCGGCACGCATCGAAGGCTACCTGCTAACGGTGGCGCCGCCGTGCGAGGAGCTCAGAAATGCCTCGATCGAGGTCCCGATTGTTACGCTGCCCCGATCACGGGCCGGTCGCGTACGCCGAGGTATGCGGGCCCCTATGCTTCGCGTATGACACAACGATCTACGCGCGACAACACGCTCGACTTTTTGCGCCTGTTTGCCGCGCTCGTTGTGGTGGTTGCGCACTCTCAGTCCGATCTTCGGGCACCGTTCGCGTGGGGCATGTCTGAACTCGTGGACGGCGTTGGAATGTTTTTCATCATTTCGGGACTTCTGGTTTATAAGTCTGGCGAAAGCATCTATCGTCGTACCGGGAAGTGGCGCGATTTTTTTTTGGAACCGTTACCTCCGCGTCGCCCCCGCTGTATATGTTTTTGCCTTGGTAGCGCCCTTCGCTATCGTCGCCCTGGGTGCGGTGTCTCTGACGGCTCTCTGGAATCAGGAAATGGTCATATGGTTTGGCTCGTCGCTGTTCTTGGTGCCGAACTACGATCCGTCCCTTTGGCAAAATTTCGGAACCGGCGTGATAAACGGTCAGCTGTGGACCATTCCCGCTGAGGTGAGTTTTTATATCGCGGTGCCCGGCCTTGTTTTGCTGGCCAGACGTTTCGGGTTCTGGTGGATGATGACAGTGATGATCGTATTTGCCATAGTCGGCCCGCTCCTTTCGGAGCAGGGTGGCTATCTGCAGGCGATTGTTCACCACACGTTTCTGGAGAAGGCGGCATTTTTTGCCGTCGGCATCTTCTGGGCTCGATACTGGTCAAAAGTTCCTACTAGCTGGTGGGCATTTGCTCTCGTGTTGGCGGTATACGTCCCGGTGAAGATCTTCGCTTTGAACAGTGACATTGTGGGGCCACTGGAGCCATTGCTGATCGCAGTTCCTCTGGGTTATCTCGTCGTCCAGTTCGGATACAACGGGCCTCGCGCGTTAGCGCGGTTGACAAATCGCGTGGGGGACCTCAGCTATGGCAGCTATATATGGCACATCTTCATCCTCAACGCCTTCATATGGTTCGGGTGGACTGAAGAATGGTGGCTCGTGTTGGTTGTGCTGATGGTGACGCTCGCTTTCGCGTGGGTGTCTTGGCATCTCGTTGAGAAGCGGGCGCTATCGCTGAAACGCACGACATCACGGTCGGACGGTGGTGCGGGATTGCCGAGGTCAGTGCCTTCCGGTACGTCCTGATGCACCGATCTTCCGCAAACACAGGCTTGGCCAAGCTATGTCGACTGCAACAGTCAGTGTTCAGTTGAACGTCATCCCCGCCAACCGCTCCGCCGCATCCTTCAGCACCTCCACCCGCTTGCACGCGGCGAAGCGCACCAGGGTGGCGTAGTCGCCGCGGTGCTCCGGTGTGACGAAGGCGGTGAGG
>Ga0308171_1002589_pt1 | contig 18654 bp, 17 predicted proteins | sample PhyGR1_FD_202135 | JGI IMG/M metagenome (GOLD analysis project Ga0308171, IMG submission 202135) | Phyllosphere microbial communities from UC Gill Tract Community Farm, Albany, California, United States - DLSLSG.R1 | ecosystem: Host-associated > Plants > Phyllosphere > Unclassified | place: USA... | reverse complement strand
ATGTTGTCTCTCGTTTCAGCCAAAAGATCAGGTTCTGAAACCACTATTTCATGCGTTCTGAAAGGTGACGAATGCTTGTTTAGCAGGAGGGTATAACGGCAGGTTATAGCCAGAGGGAATAGTGATGATGGGTAGGTTTTTCAGGGGGTTTGGCACAGGGAATCGAGTAAATAATGGGTTGGGTCATAGGAAAAAGATTGTGTTCGGGGAGGAGGGATTGATAGGGGCAAGGGGAAGAAATGGCTTACGGAGTATCTAACGCCGGGCCGCTGGTGAGGGCATTCATAACGAATGCCAGCGACCCTGCCGGGTTATATCAGGGCAAAAAAAATTCCTGGCCGGAAATACAGGATGTCGACATTAATCCGTTTCTTCCGGTGCAAGGTGAAACAGCTTTTCTGCCATCGAAAGGATTCTGTCTTTATCGACTATTTTATCAACCCACTCTGCAGGAATGCCTGACAGTCCATACAATGCGCCCGCTAACTGGCCTGCGGTGGCTGCCACGCTGTCAGCGTCATCAGCAAGATTTGCCGCCAGCAAAATGGCATCTTTGAAATTGTCTGTATGCCAGACAGCCCATAAGGCGGCTTCCAGGGTGTCGATGACATAACCAGAGGAGCGGATTTGATCACGATGCTTTTCTTTATATTCACCGGCATTGATGATCAGAAGCCTTACCATTAAAGACATTTTATGAGGCGCGAAGGCTTCATTTTTATCAAAACCATTTAAAAGATAATGTAAAATGGAGTTTAAGTACTGACAGCTATTTATTGACTCTGGTGCACAATGTGTAGCCTCACTTTGAATGCTGGCATCATGCCAGCCATCAATAAAAGACTTGCGTCTGAAGATTGCCGCTGGGGCATGACGGATTAATGCAGCATTACCTGCGGTATCAGGGGAGTTATTACCTATCCAATCAGGACCATGCTTGATGACCTGTTCCAGAGCATAGCGGGTCGCATTACCGATATCGAAACAGATTCCATTCGCGCTATTATGTCCGGTTTTGTACCACTGAATTAACTTTCTCCTAAATAAATTAGTGTCACAGCATTCCTTTTCAATATACGTTTCTGCCAGACATAGCGCCATTGAGGTGTCATCGGTCCACTCTCCAGCCTTAAGATTGAAAGGACCACCGCCAACCATATCGTAAATGTGAGAACTGTCGCGAGTCTGGAATTCCAGAGTGGTCCCCACTGCATCCCCAACAGCAAGTCCAATGAGTAAACCTTTGGCTTTATCCAGAGCCTCAACGTCAGAAATACGTTGTTTCAGCGTATACATCCACTCAGGTTTCACTGGCTTTTCATCGGGCATCGGCTGATGTTCATAAGCCATCCGGTTAATGAGTTGAGGCGATAGCTCAGGAAGTAGATGTGCATATTTCCTTGCGTATGTTCTGAGTTCAGACTCTGACAATCTTAGATCTATCATACAAATTCCTTTTTCAATTACGTAGGAGGTAAAGCGCTATAACGTTCTTAGTCTTTTCTCTCTGTTGCTTAGCAAACGCTAAGGACCAAAATAGTGCATTAACGTATCCATATCATGCCAGTCATCTTGTGTAAGTGGCTGTTTCTCCATGCTGTCAAATTTGTACCTGATGCCCTTCATTGGAATTGAGTACTCATTTTTTGTTGCTAAATCCATTAACAAGGATATATGACCCTTCATATTAAGCTCAGCCTGAACGATAGTGACAATTGATTGTAGCCGTTCTGTTATAAACATCATAAGCTACATTAATGCTGCCCCAGACCCCGCTTAAAGGTAATGAAGTTCTCGTCTGTTCCTTAAACCAACGTTTTAATCTTTGAGTTACGTCCCCAGTCAGGCTTTTCTGCTCACCCATCAACAATTTTTCTGGTGCAAAACTCCAGTGCGATATTAAAGCGTCTGAGTTCCCAGGCTCAATAAAATTGACAACTAAATAAATATCACCACTGTTATTATTTTTAAGTGGGAAAATACTTCTATATGAAACTGTGTCCCCGCCATTATCTGGCCATGGCTCCCAGACAAACCCAGGAATTAACATTAACTCATGCTTAGTTATTTTTGGGGTTACAACCAACGAGTCATTAAAAACCAGTTCTCCCGCTGCATATTTTAAGCTAATATTTAAAACCTGTCCTTGTTATTACAGATTGAGACACGATTATAACTCTGCCTTATCTCTTCAACGACAGGCCACTAAAGAGATCCATCATAAAATCACTCTCCGTTTTAAATGAACCAGCTTCAGTTGCAGCAGGACCAGACAGTCTTCCCTCACTGACCTGGTGTTGGTGTGGAATCCGGTCATCATCATGCAGCCGATTTCGCTCCAATACGTCTATAAAAAAATAAGTCGCTGAAACGCACGGTCTTTGCCCTTTTTAGCAAAAATTAAAATAAATCTCTCTTAATAAATCTCCATCTTTTTCATCCATCGTGACATCTTTTACCCTGTTCAGGTCTGCAAGAATCCCTTTTACAGGAACATCATCTTTTAGAATACTTTCGAAGAAATCACTTCTATTGCTTTCCGGAACATATTTATTAATTAAATAAAACAGGTGCTTCCTTAACGCTTGCTGAGTCATCGTATCTACACCTAAGTGATAAATGAAATTCATAATGATAAATACGGCCTGTCTGATTCTTTATCTGATCTTGTAAGGATCATTTTCTATGGCGTTGAACATTTATAAGCATGGATTGCTGAAAGAGGTTTTGGCGGATTAATTAAGAGCAGAAGCACATAAAATGTTCCTGGCAAAACTCACATAATCAGGCCCGTATAGTACGCTTAAAATTTAGCAATGTTAATTCCATCTCTGACCTGGGTTAACAAAATGACTTCATTAGCATCAGCCGGGCTACGTTGAGCTTTGAGTGCTTCGTCCTTACTTATTTCAGACTCAATCTCTTTACTGACTAAACCGCCATCATCATATTGAATATAGAAAACTCCATCTCTTAATACGATATCAATCCCATAGTCACTAAATAGCATCTCAGTCATATAATTCTCTTAAAATATTTATGTTCGAAGGATGGAGAAATGCCGCACCCTGCCCAGGCATTAGAAACAAACCGCGCTGCCTTAGGGGTTTTGGACTGGACGAGACCGAGCCATTACGCGGTGTAGCCGCTGTGAGGCTGTACGCTCCTGACACGCATAGTGCTAAGCGGCATTGTGCTGCCATTACTACTCTGCTGAATCGGAAATATGTTCAACATCACCAGTTTCACTCTTTAGCCGCGATGATAACTTTACTCAGGCAATCCGGATTTTTGACAGCAAAAGAAAATGTGATTACCTGACCATCCACATCCGGGGGAGATGAGTAGCTGGTTACTTCATTTTCAGATTGGCCACGAGGATAGTCACTCAACTTAACCCCCGGATAGTGTTTTCTGACATCATCAAGGGTTGTACATCTACCCACGGAAGAAAAGCTTAGAAAAGGAGCGATGCCGCGTGGTGATTTACTGACACGCAACTCAATATCAGTCATTTTTGCATCATCTTCCAGTTTTATCGAATTAGCCTGATAAATGTTGATGTAATCATTTTGGGTTTCTAATGTCAGTGCCAGCGGAAACTGAGTGAGATCTTTCACAGAGAGACTTTTAAGTGAAGCACTCAACTGAGGGATAAAGCTCCACATATCTTTATTTTGCATCTTCGCTTCTGCGAACCCGCTAAACAGAAAGAAACTCAGTATTAACAGAACACTTTTTCTTTGATGTGTCGTTTTTTTCATACTAATCCGTATATTGATCATCATAATAGCTCCCGGTATCACACTCTCCGGCAGGGATAAGGGATTGATAACCTCTTCACGTTCTTACCATCTCAATGGGGTTAACCGGGCTAGCGGAGGATCATCGGTTTGAGAGGAAAGTGGAGTGTATGACGAGAGTCGCGGAACGGTTGTTCCGCGATGACAGCGCTAAGGACGAGTGTCGATTATTTCATGCGACGCTGCCGGGCGACGCTGGCAAGGCGTTGTGTCCGGCAGTAAATGGCAAACAGGACAAAACCCTTCCCATTCAGTACCCAGCGAGCCCCCACCAAAGCAGCGAGTGCCAGAATCAGCCACAGGCCCGAGTGGCTAGCCGTAACAACTCTGTAGCTCAGGAGTAAAACAGTCGATATAAGCAACATTGCACAGACGTATGCCAGTCCCGCCACGCCCGCTGTATGGCCCCGCGCAAGCAGGTAACTGGCCGTAAGCATCGCGCCAATAACAACAATTGAGGGAACAAAAAAACTCAACGCATGTATCTGTGGACTCAGAGGAGGTAACGCGTGCAGAAATGTCAGCAGATTAAATGCAAATGCAACCAGCAGCAGCATCAGCACTAGTGCAACCGGGAAGCCGTTTTGCCGGGGCAGCGACTCAGAAGGCTGTTTAAAATAGCGTTCAAGCTCTGAAGTGGAACGGGCAAGTATGTAATCATCCTGCCGTGCGATTGCCTGATCTATTTCGCGCCCCTGTTGCAGGAGTTCAGTGATATTGCGCCCTACAAGCCATGATAAAAATTGCATTAAATTACCGCCAGTGACTGGATTGTTCCCACGATGTAGCGTCCGGTGCGCGGCACGTTACCTGGAGCAGCAATGATACCACTGACAGCACTGCCAGCCACAGCCGCTGCGCTCGTGACGACCTGTGCGAGTTGCTTAACAAGTTCTTTTTGCACCGGTTCTACAGGGAAACGTTTTGGATAGAGTCCTGCACGGATGGCGGCTTTAAGCTCTTTATTAGTTATACCCGGGTTTTGCGCCTTAATGATTAATTCAGTAAGGCGCGCCCGGTCCTGCCTTGGATAGTTCCTGAGCCACTCCGTGGCTTTTAAAGAAGAGACCGATTTCATTGCTCGCCATGTTGCCAGAGCTTCTTTTAATGCACCGCCCACACTGGCAAGTGAAATAAGGTCAAGAGACGTTGAAGTGGCAACGTACCACTCCTGAGAGTCCAGCCACGCGACGTTTTCACCACCGTTTTCGACGAGATCATAAACCCGGTAAATACCGTTAATACACTGCACGCCAGTTGCGGCAGCGCCAGCATAACCAATAGCAACAAGCACGCCGCTACTGCCAGCCGTTATAGGCGTTGCTGAAGCACCGATAACCGCCACGCCAGCGGTGATAATCATTGCACCACAGGAAAGCACGGTCGAGGCAATCTCCGTGCCCATTGAGGTAGCGCTTACGGCTTCACTCAATGACTTGCCCGTATCAGACGCGGTTGCTTGCTTAGGCGTTTTGGTCACAATAAGATGTGTGACGATACCACTTTGGCCATTAGGATGACGCTGACCAGGCCGAACAAGATAACGCTGCGCGCCATCTGCATAGATGATGCCAGCCTGATAAAACTCCCGGGTACAATCCATTGCTGCACCCAGCGCCTTGAAATCAAAATCGGGTGCCCCATAACCGGTTAGTCTCGCGATGTCATAACCCGGTAAGTTATTTTCGGGATTCATTCCTGGCAGGTTCATTTTATCTCCTTATAGGCTCAACAGGATAAAAAGAGAGTTTTTTAGATATTGAAATTCGAAATGGAAAAACCATTATTACTGCACCAAAACTTTATGTAAATATGCAGGCAAAATTATAAGCTTACCGTTTTTTGATTGCACAAAAAATAGCTATCCCACCCCTCGCTTCTTGACTCAACAGACCTAATATAGGCTTTGCATGTCACCTGAAAAAATTTTAAAAACAATCACTTTCTAAATACGGCAGTAAGATTGCCACTGTGAAGTGAAGCAAAGCATAACCCAAAATTTTTGAATTAATACAAGCATCACTGCCAAACATTAAATAACTGCTTTCAGATTTCCATCTCATCATCTGTAGGAAGACTATAGTCACCCGTAACCTTACGATAATTCATGAAACAAACATCTATGGCCCGTATTGAAACTGTTTTATTCTTACGGCTTCCATCAATGATAGCTTTCATCTCCTCAAGATACACTTCATTTTTAATCATTTTTTGGAAGAAAGTCTCAAGAAAATCTAAAACTTCATTGTAGGAAAATAAATCTATCATTCTCGCTCCGGTAAAACATCGACATTATCGAATTCCACTAACTTTTAATCAACATTCATCTATTGGATTTTTCCAGCGATATATTCTTGGTGCGCTTTGCTAAATAATTCAAGAAGGGTTACGTTTTTATCACCAAACACTTGAGGATGACGCACTTGCTTAATGCCGTTTCCTAAATTGGCAATATATCAAATTCATCTCTAAGGCCGGCATGACTTCATGATTTATATAGAGAACTAAAATAAATTACTTACCATTGCAACTTACCCGTATGTTTACAGAAGGAATAATAATTAAGTGTTTTAAACTTTTGACAATCAAAGTTGAGGCCGTCTCCGTCTTTCTCTGAATTGGGTGGCAATAATAACCTCATAAGCATCAGCTTCACTTTTTTGATCCTTCATTGCGTCATCGAAGGTTATTTTTGACTCTTTTTCAAACATAGCCACGGTACCATCGTCATATCGAATATAGTAACCATCGTTTTTCTTTACTATATCGACACCATAACCGGTAAATATCAACTTACTCATAATAAACCTCTCAGAAGTTTATTTAAAACGGTGTAAATGTTTGCATCACTCAGGGGTGCTTGGTCAATTACCGTTTCAATCACTCCCCCGAATTTTTTCCTCCAGGCATGCAATGGCCATTAGCTTCTGTCTCTCTTCCGGATGGTATCTTAAGCCCAATGGGCTTCAATATGTCAATTCTTACTGGCGAATTTCACAAATTTAAATAAAACACACTCCTTTATAAAATATCAGTTTTGCCACAATGTTTAAAATAGGTTTATCCAGTGAATAAATTCTCACTGTCTATAGTTAACAAACCCACAGAGAAAAAATTTTTTCCCTAAAATATAGTTACATCCGGGATAAGCTACAATGATTTTATAAAAAAAATTACTGCCAGTGATCCAGCAACTCTATCCACATTTCTTTCTCAGCAGGAATCACCTTAATGAAAGCTCTATTTTCTTTTATGTATTGCATATACTTTTCATATAGCCCTAATGGTTACAGTCTTTTCAGAGCGAGAGCCTTCAATTAGTTTTTTAACTCCTCAAGGTAAAGAGAAGATTCAACTCTGGTTTCGAAAAATCTCTTGAGATAGTCAAGCACTTCATTGTATGAATGGTGATCCATTAATTCCTCTGGCAAAATATCAACATCATCAAAGCTTATACTCAATAAAATAATTTAATTGCTTGCTGACTTTTATTTATGCTCTATGATTTCGTAATTATCGGGTGAGCGCCACATAATTTCCTTATATGAGAATTTAATTTTACCTTGCTATTTTAAATAATCCATAACCTGAGAGGGTGCCCAACCCTGTCCATATGAAAATAACGCCCCTATCTCTGCCAACTTCTCGATCAAAAAGAACTGTTCTTTTTCCTCTTCAAAATTAACATGGTAAGAATCTCCCTTTTTAGAAAAACCAATTTCTTTCAACTTAGACTCTTCATTAACTACCCCTTTGAATTGAACTACAATTCTTTTAGGTTCTAAAATTGTTACTCGTATGCAGTTTAACACTTCACCTCTTTACTACATTAACTTTTAAGATTGTATTTACTACGAGGTTATAATAGTAGACTGGGGATTTATCACCATTTCAGGTGCCCCGCCTGGTAAATGCTGCCCTGGCCATTTAAAGTAATCATTCCCGCCTAGAGGGCTACGTGGTTCAATTTCTCGAATACCACTTATTTTTATGACTTTAGAACCGACTAATAACGAGTCTTTATAAAGCCCTATTTCCTTCTCAATTACTCTAGCTTTAGCTCTTGTTATTGTAATTCCTTGGAAATTTCCGACATAAGGAAAATATTTCATTACACCTTGTTTGTCGCTAATGAAAATTCCGTCTCTACCTATATAAGGATAAGCATCCCAAGATGTAGGACTTATATTGTAACCTTCATTAGAATTTTTTAGCATATTATGCTGGCGTTTACGAGCCTGATTAACACTACACCTACTCAACTCCAAAGGATCCACCCAACCCAGTGCATTCGGCGCATACAGGTAGAGGTTAATCCCATCCGTCAGCCCTATCGGGTCCTGCTGGGTGAACCGTCCGCTGTCCGGGTCATAATAACGAAACAGATTGTAGTGCAGTCCGGTTGATTCGGCCCCTACGGTGCCTCACCGTGTGGGGCCATCGCTGAAGCGATGTACAAATTTGCTTAAGCAAATTAGTCCCCGTCAAGGTAGTGGCCCTGCTATAAGGTGGAGTCGGGTGAACGACCGGCATCCGCTGGCTGGACTCGCGTCGCCATTTACTCCGCCGACATGTTGAGGCCTCCCCTGAGTTTTTCCTGTTCAGAGGCAGTCATTAGCTATGGTAATTTCTGCCGGGAATTTATAGATAACTAACTTGTTACTTTATAAAGTTCTTTTCGCAACTGTTCTAACCGTTGATTTTCTTTCATTAAAGGTTTTCCATTACTGTGCAAAACTAAGTCGTTAAATGATCCCATCCCACCATAGGCCGTCCTTATATTGTAAATACCTTCATGATAATCATCATCTAATTGCCTCAGGCACTTATCAAAGTATCTTGCCCAAGGAAGTTCACCATTTTCTAATAGTAGATTTATTACTTCTATTAATACTCTTTTAACTTCATTCATCATAGCAGCGGCCATTTTCCTATTACTGTTCCCACTTTCCATGGTTCTAATATCACTATTTGCTCTGTTCCACCGATATAAAATCCATTCTGATAACCCACCTCGCCTACATACACTTTAGTGCCCGCTGGTATTTTTATTTCATATGCACTGTCAAGTACTGAAGCAGAACCATTAGGCCATTTTGGTAAAACTGCTTTATCAACTCGCGTCTGAATAATACTTTGTGGTTTATCCAAACTGAAGAAACGCCCAAATGGATTTGTTGATACTCCCGCCCGATAAAAACTTGTATCCTTAGAAAGAATCACTTCTCTATATCTACCACCAGAAAATGTTTCAGCCAACTCTTTATCCAAAGGTCCTGGTTTTATTGCGGAGTACGTGCCAGTCTCTTTTCCAAGAGAACACCTACTCAATCCCCACGGATCCACCCACCCTAACGCATTCGGCGCATACTGGTAAAGGTTGATCCCGCCCGCCAGCCCTATCGGGTCCTGCTGGGTGAACCGTCCGCTGTCCGGGTCATAATAACGAAACAGATTGTAGTGCAGTCCGGTTTCCCGGTCCAGGTACTGGCCCTGCATCCGCAGGTTCTGCTGAATAACGGGCATCCCCTGGCTGGACTCACGCAGCAGTTTGCCCCACGGGCTGTTGATCCCTTCCCAGGCTTTTTGCCCTTCACCGTCAGTCAGCAGCTCCGGCATCCCGTTGGCCGCATTATGGAACCAGTAAATCTCCGAACTTTCCGCGCCATCAATACGGGCCAGCGGTTCATAGCTCTGGCTGTCGCTATAAACGTAGGTCAGCGGAATACCGTCGTGGATTTCCTGCAGCAGGCGGTAACCTTCCCACACAAAGCGCGTCGTGACGGCGTTGCCAGACGGTCTTCCCTGTAACAGTTGCTGGCTGGTTTTACTGATACGACGCCCAAGCGGATCGTAGCGAAAACTCACCTTAGTGCGCGGCTTGTTACGGTCACGCGGCTCACTGATGACGTCCGTCAGGCGATGCTCACCATCGTAACGGTAGCGCCAGCGGGTATGCCCGTCATCTTTCTCAGTGGTACGGCCATGAATGTCGTACTGCCAGCGGATACCGTTCAGTTCTGTGACACGGTTATGCATCACGTGCGCGGCACTATGGCGATCCAGCGGGTTGCCTGCGCCATCCCAGCGCCACTGCTCATTGCCCGGCTGTGCGCCCTCCTGGGACAACAGCCGGCCGGCGTTATCGTAGTTCCATAATGTCTGGCTGAACGGATTATCGTCGCGCTCTTCACGGATCAGGTTGTTGCCGTAATCGAAGTCACGGCGACGGGACCAGACGCGCGGTGCAGGACGCTGCGCGTCTCCCCTGAACACGTCACGGCGGCGCAGTCTGCCTAACCGGTCATATTCACTGCGCATGGTGAGGCCGCCCTGCGTCCGGCTCAGTTCCCGGTGCAGCGTGTCACGGGTAAACTCGGTGACCGGCAGGTTGTCTAACGCGATGCTCAGTAAATGACCGCTGCCATAATAAAGCTGCTTGAGATTACGACCATCCGGCAGGGTTAAGGCTGTGCAGTTACCCAGCGCGTCATACTCCCACGCCAGTTCGCCCTGCTCTCCCTGTTCAGCAACGATGCGGCCCAGCGCATCATATTTAAAGGTGATCTCCTGCTCGGCCTGCTGGCTCCACTCAGTGTCAGACAGCGGCAGATGCTGCGACACTTTACCCAGTTGCCCCCCACCGCTGTAGTGATAGCGCGTCTGGCCTTCCGGCGTGGTCCGCGCCCGCAGTTGCCCTGCCCGGCTCCAGTGATAGCGATGGGTAATGGACTGAGGATGTCCGGCGGCAAAGGTACGTGATACCGTGCGGCCCGCCGCGTCATAATCATATCGCGTGGCAACGCCATCCAGCCCGACCTGAGCCAGCAACAGAGAATCCGCGCCCCACTCGAACTGATACTGCTCGCCGTTTTCGTTTTGCAGCGCCTTCAACCGGCCACGGCTGTCCCAGCGTCGCTGAACCGTCTCACCCTGCGCATTGCGGCTGGCGATCAGTCGCCCGACGTTGTCGTAACGGAATTCACTGCGTTTACCATCAGCCGACTCATAGCCCAGCGGCTGTCCGTTCTCACTCCAGTGCAACCGCTCTTCCCATCCTTCTGCACGTTCCAGCTGAAGAGGACGGCCTGCGGCATCATAGTGATAACGGGTTTCTTCACCATCCGGCGCGATGACACAGCTGAGCCAGCCCAGCGGATGATAACGGTAGCGCGTGGTCAGTCCTGAACAGTCGGTTTCACGGATAACCTGGCCGGCATCATTAAACTCCCGGCGGTAGCTGTTACCCGCTGCGTCGATCTCCCCGACAACCAGCCCAGATTCGTCCCGCTTATAGATCGTGCTTTGCCCGAGCGCATCAACAACGCGCTCAAGACCGTGATGGGGATCGTAATAGTACTTCGTGGTGGAACCGTCAGCTCCGGCAACCACTGTCGGCAGCGAACGGTGGGACAGCCATTGCACCGCCTGCACACCGCCGTCAGCATCTTTCTCTTCAATGCGGTTACCCAGATCGTCATAGGTGAAGCTCACCGCGTTGCCCAGCGGATCGATGCGGCGCGTCAGGAGTTCGTTTTCATCCCACTCGTAGCGCCACTTCTCGCCCCGCTCGTCGATAAAACAGGTGATGAGGCCCGCAGCATTCCAGTGGTGTTCGCGCTGCTGACCGTCATAGGTCGACACCCGCGTGATGCCCGCCTCGAGATCGTAATGCATGTGGCAGCCGTCACCGGTATTGGTGCGGTTCTCAACTACGCGCCAGTGATCCAGCTTCTGCCAGCGATATTCGCTTTCCAGCCCGCCGGGCAGCTGATGCCAGACCATTAACCCGTCGTCGTTGTACCGGAAACGCCGCGACACAACGCCAGCCGCATCAGTAACGCTGGCAAGCTGGCCCTGCTCAGTGTAGGTCCAGCGCGTCAGAGGCCAGTGCTGATCGCCATCAAAATGGCTGGCTGATGTCGGGCGCCGCGCGTGCTGTTTGTCGGCGTAGTGCAGCGTAACGTCAATCGCCAGCGGCGCGTCATGAATACGCACCAGGCGAGCCTGTTCATCCCAGCCCATCTCCAGGGCGTTGCCGTACTCATCGCTCAGTGAAGCCAGCCGCAGCACCTGCGGATCAGCGGCCGTGCGCCGGTAAAGACGCCAGACCGCACCGTCGTCATCGGCAATGGCGATATCGCCTGACTCGTTGCGCCGCACCATCAGCCCTTCGCTGATGCTGTAGAGCACCTCTTTTTCACCAGGAACGTCAAAGCTCAGCTCGCGCCCGTTGTCATCAAACCAGGTTGCCCGATTCCCTTCCAGCGTCAGGTAACTGTCAAACACCGTGGCCCAGCCCTGACCAAACAGGCCAGCGCGCTGAGTCAGGCTGTTATAGCTGCGCTGAAAACTGAGCGGGAAACGTCCGGGAAGGGAAAAATCGCGCTCGGCGTCATCATTCAGAACTTTGACGCCGGTCGCCGCATGAACCGGGAACAGCGACGAGAAAGCCGCGTTGATGGCCATGTCCGCTGCCATACCGCCCACGGCACCGGCCAGCGCGCAGGGCATGTTTTTGAGGATCTGACTGGGGCGACCACGGATGAGGGAAAGGCCGATCATCATCACGGCCAGGCCTGGCACCTTGCCACTTTTGATCTCTCTGACCGTGACGGTTTCACCACCAATGATGACATTGGGGGACACATCGTCACTCACGGTGGCATCACAGGTGGTTTTATCCTTTGCGCGCACCGCAGGCTGGCCATTGATAAAGACACTTTTCGATCCCTGCGCCAGATATTGCGGTGCACTGTGTTTTTCACAGGCCACTTTGTCCTGCTCCAGCGGAGAGGTACCCGCATCGGCGGAGGCGACCGTAGGTTGCCACATTGCACTGCCAAACTGACCCACCGCAGAGAGCAGCATGCCGCCATAATCCGCGAAGCTCTTCGGTGATTGCGGTTCCGGTGGCGGTGTCTCGCCGGGCGTGAGCATCCCGGCCGCACGCACGGCTAAAAGACCATTTACATAAACGTTGTCTGATCCGCTGGATATCACACCGGCGGGTGACGGCGGGAATATCATGTTTCCCAGCCCATCGGCCGCTTTGCTGATTTCCTGTGACAGACCCACGGCATTGGCCAGTATCCCGCCAAGAATACCGCTGAGCAGGCAACTGTTACCCACGGCAGCTACACTCGCCGCTGCCGCCCCTGTACCCAGCAGGGGTGCTGCCGAGACGATAGCAGCACCAACCGCAGCACCAATGACGGCATACGCCGCACCTTCCGCCACAATGCTGGTGATATCAGCAAAAATGCTGGAGTGAATGATCTCATCGCCCACGCGGGCCGCAGGGTTATCCATAGGTTATGCTTTCCGTGGCGTGTTCAGAGTCAGGCTTTGTTTAAAAGCACTCCAGCGCTGTCCGTCTTCTTCATTGAATGGGCGCATCGCGGAGAGCGTAAAAATCATTAAGGTGTTCGAGTCAGGCACCTGCGTAGCCAGCTGTTTCTGCCACACCGCCTGCCCGTTACGGTCAAACATAGTTTCCACTTCAATTGCGTGTAAGGTGTTATCCACACCCGCCATCACGTGTACAAATTCACTCTGCTGGATGTGACCCATCTGACTCCGCAACGTGTCCCACTGACGCTGGAATTCTTTTTCCGCATCACTGCCCTCAGAAATAACACCACGGCTGACAACCCATGCCAGTCCACTGGCTTCGTCGCGGAGAATATTCATGGTGGTGTCCTGCCAGGCAGCAGGAAAAAGCGCAAAGGCGCCCTCATTGAATTGGTAATTCATAATAGATATCCATATGGGGGAAGTAAAAACGGGATGTTATTAACGGCAGAGGAATTAACTATTTATTTTCATCATAATCGGGGGCGATACCAGTATGTGTTTCAACTAATCGGAATTTTTCGACCCAGCCATTAACCTGGTTTCCGTCATTGGCCACATACATTACGCTGTAATACTTCCCATACTCGACGTAAGCATATAATTCATTGCCAGGCACCACAAAAACATCTTTCTCTACACAGCGGCTATCAGGCGCAGAATAAAACTGCAGCCGTCCTGACCCGCCAACCTTGTAGACATTATCTGTATTGTCGAAACGAACACCTTTTACGATGGCAGCATCACTCAACATGTGGCATGCGTTATTGGCTAACACGGTCAGAGGCAATGAAAATGCTATTAATGATAAAAATTTAACCATAACAACCCTGTCATTTTTAACAATAATGATCACATCAGAGATATAACATAATTCTCCGCGCGACATATCACGCAGAACTCCTTTCAATCATCCGTATTAATCGTCATCATAATATGACTGACTTTTTTATGCTCTAACTGAAACAACATGCGTTTGTGATCAGCGTCATAATATAACCAGTGCTGGTTATCACTATCATCCACTGTGCCCTGACCATATTTACTGACCAGCACATCCTGACTGTCACCGATTTCTACGCCTCTGGCTGTTTTGATTGCAGGAGTATTGATGGTGATCTGTGCAATGAGGTAGCTATCGATATCACGCTGTTTTTTTTGCCAGAACAGGTTGGCAGTGTAGATTTCAAAACCCTCATATTTATGCTGGTAGTACTTATAGCTGGTGTCACCGGCGGGCACGTCGCCAACAAAGTTTTTGCTTATCTGCGCGCCCACCTGTCTCTGAATTTCACTGCTCCAATCGTCACCTAAAGTTAAACCGTGATGATTTATTATTACATGAAAGTCAGAGTTTTTTAGTTGAGTACTGGAGTTACCAGCCATTACACAGTGAGAATGAAAAGAAAAAATAAATGAAAGCAGCACACCCAATCGAAAATTACGTTTATTATTAAGATATGCCATTTTAAAAAACTCCATTTGCATAGAATCTGCAAGCATCGTGTTTGATGGCGCGCCAACATGACGCACCATCAAATAGTGATTTAATTACTCGGAATCATTCTTCCACTTTCCGTCTTCAGACAGCACGATTTTATTATTAACGACAACCGTAAGGTTACTAATTACATTGTTAATAATATAGGTTGCATCATGATTGCGGAATTTATAACTCAGCACCGCGCAGGATGCTTGACCACAATCACTTCTCGTGGCTTTACCTTTTAATCTGACAACTGCACCATCTGATTTTCTTACACCCTCATAACTAACGTCATTACACTCCGAACCAGTAGCACAAAGCGAGGTTATTTTTATTTTGAATTTTGCCGTCTCAAAAACTTTCTCGCTATCTTTTTGACTGTCTTTTTGGTTCTTATCGGGAGTGGTTGACTTATCTTTATCAAAGCGTTTTACCCACCGTGCAATATCATCCTGCATATTATTACTTGCACGATCATTACTTACATAATGTATTTTATCATCCTCAGGCAGCATCCATGCAGCATAGACTTTTCCGTCAGGCTGTATAACAAATGCTGAAGCCTGCTCAAGGTAAAGATCTTTTAACCAGCCCTCAACGAATATGCCACCACTCTCTGTTTTATGAGGTTCGCCAAAAACATCAAAATTCTGGCTGAAGTTATTGTACTCACTACCTAGCACAGACTTTAAACTGGAAACGACTTTCTGGTCATTAAAAATAGTTGAAACATTGTTCAGACTATTATATTGAGAGAAAGCCGGCTGGGTATCCGATGCTGCTGCAACACCTATTGAGCCACTTGTAAAAACAACCAGAAAAAACAACTTAATAAATAAACTCACTTTATTCACCTGAAAAATTCAAAAATTCAGCAGCTTCATTGGTATAGCGCTTTGTCAAAACGGTAGAAGAATGATTCCACCAGTTATATTAAACACCGTTTTTAACCGTAGTGATTGAACAATATATTTACTTGTCATAATTCACACCTGCGCTGAAAAGGTCGACTCAGGCCATAGCTGAACTCAGGGCCTTGCCTGCGCGTACGAAATTTTAGTTGCTTCCGGTCTCACCGGGATTGAAAGCATAGCTATTTAGCAGAACGGAAAAGTCGCTATCATTAAGAGTTGGAAAGGATAAGTTCGTGCTGGGTTCGGCCCTTGCAATGCAAGATAAAAAATGAGGACAAGCACAAATATAAGACTATCAAAAAAACTACAATCATTAAATTTTATCGAGTTTAGCAAAAAAATAAGAAAGAATTTTCGTTTACTCACTAATAAATTGCAATTTAACTTACTGAATATAAATTCAAAGTTAAATTCTACGTGCGGGGAGGAGATAAAACACCACCTCCCCGAGAAATATCATATTATTAATTAACTTTATACATATTGTTCGAGCCGCAGGAAAACCTTCGTATTTGAAAAATAAAAATTATCATTCCCACTTACCACTTTGCTCTACAAGTTTTTTATTCCCCTGCATTACCTTTAACGCAAGCGGATTAAAGCGCACAATATAATCTACATCGTTATTTTTAAAAACCATTCCGTCGGCTTTATTTAAATTAACAGGCTGTGTGGTTTTACCTTCAAGAATAATTTGCTTTCCATCTTTATTTCTCAGGCCAAAGTATTTAACTTTATCACATACAGTATAAAACCCTCCGCAACCATTCACTAAAGTAATGGTGAAATCAGATGTCGAAAAAACTTTCATATCTGATTTTAAATTTTCCTGATTTACTTCTTTATCGAGCGTGTAATTTTTAGGCGCATAGAACTCACCATTCTCAGGATCTTTAATTAACTTCCATATAACTTTATTATCTTTAATTTCTAAACTTGCTTTACCTTTTACCCCACCAAAAGCAGAATTAAAATCAACCAAAGCATTATTTCCGTTTGCAACACCTTTGAGATTTTTTTGTTCATTATCAGGACAATCTATTTTGTTACCGCTTCTGGTAACATAGCAATAGCTACCCATTATGTTATTATTTTTCTGTTTTAACTTTAATGTTAACGTTGAGTATAATGATCCGTTATCATTTTTTTCTTGCCCACTCCATTGACCGGTAAAATCGTCTGAAGCAAACAAGGATGATGAAGAGATTGACAACAACACCGCTAAGCTAAATCCAACTTTGTTCATTTAATTAACCTTTAAAATCCAGACAATCATTAACCCTATTAATCCAGCCGGTAAGATTGGGTAAGTTTTTAGGATCAGATATAGTGAGGTTAGTATAATATTGCTTTCTGATTTCAGCAATGCTATCGGTTAGTTTACCTGAATCTTCGACACTATTCATAGCTGAAATTGTATCAGGTCCAATGACACCATCAACATTTAAACTTTTTCCATATTGACTATTTAAGAGTTTTTGAATCTGTTTTCCTGCCCCACCAGATGTAATGCTCCAGTCATAGGACATCAAAGCTAACTTAGGATCTTTTATGTCATTAAAACCACTTGGGTCCCAATATCTTTTCTTGTAAATAATCTCAGCCTGTTCTGGAGTGATTTTTTTAAGATTTTCTAGCGTCGGCTCAACACCCAGATCCTCTTTTGAATATTTTTTCCATGTATTCCAGGCAATCCCATGGTTTGTTGGACCGCCTTTATCAGATGCGCGATTTGAATAGCCCCCTTCATGTCTTAATATTATTGGAGAAATGGTTGAAAAATTGTCACCATTTTTTGGTGTTGCCACCCCTTTCGCCGGTGCCGCCGCAGCCTTTGGTGCAGCGGGCGCGGCCTGGCCTTTCTGCTTCGGTGGGAAAAGATTCTCCACCGCCTGACTGATGTTCTGTTTATGACTGGAGCCCGGTGCGCTAGTGCCTGGCTTCGCACCATCTGTGTTCAGGTTCAGTTTGCCGCCAGAGGTGGTGATATGACCATCGCCCTGCACGAAAATATTGAAGCCCTTACCCACAATGTTAATCTGGCCATTCGCATTAAGTTCGATTGCACTCTCGCCACATTCCAGGCGGAGTTTAGTCCCTGAACCCACTACATAGGTATCGACCACCGCATCGAGTTTGCCCTTACCGGTCAGCCTCTCTTCCCCCCCTTTTACACCGTGGACGCGATTGGTTTCGATACGGTAGAGCTCATTGCCGCCCGCATAATGGCTATGATTGTTGGCGACTGAATGGCTGGCGTCATTTTTAACATGGGTATCCATGTTCTTCTGCGCCTGGATCCACAGGTGTTCCTCACCCGCCTTATCCTCAAACCTCAGCGCGTTCGCCGTATCCGCCGTGCCATCCTTCGACCGGCTCAGAAAACCCATCTGCGTCGCCGCCGCCGGCAGCGCCCACGGCGGCATGCTCGCCTCGTTGTACACCCGGCCGATGATCAGCGGACGGTCCGGATCGCCGTTGATGAAGTCCACCACCACTTCGTCGTTGACACGCGGGATCTGCACCCCGCCGAACCCCTGGCCGGCCCAGGCGCTGGAGACGCGCACCCAGCACGAACTCGTGTCGTCGCCCTTCGCCAGCCGGTCCCAGTGAAACTTCACCTTTACCCGGCCGTAGCGGTCGGTCCAGATCGACTCGCCTTTCGGCCCCACCACCTTCGCCGTCTGCGGACCGTGCGTTTTCGGCCACGGCGTCTCCGGCGGCGTGCGGTACGTCACCGGCGACGGCAGCACCGTGAAGCTGATGTTGTGACGGCTGTCGCCGGTGTCGCCGCTGGCGTAGCTGTTCTCGGCGAAGTCATAGGTGGCCGAGGTCACCAGATACTCGCCGTTGTCGCTGAAGTGCGGCGCGTTGATGATGGCGAAGGTGAAGCCCGGCGCGATGCCGGTGGCGGTGCCCGACCCGCTGACGCTGTGGTGCTCGGCCTGCCACACCTCCTGACGGATGCGGGCGTAGGACTCGCCGTGGCTGTGGTCGACAAAGTGGCCCGGCCAGTCGTAGACGTCCACCGAGCCCGGCACCGGCGACGCCGGGTTCTGCCGCGCCTGCAGCATCCACGCGTTCGGCTTGCGGAAGT
>Ga0308171_1002588_pt1 | contig 18658 bp, 14 predicted proteins | sample PhyGR1_FD_202135 | JGI IMG/M metagenome (GOLD analysis project Ga0308171, IMG submission 202135) | Phyllosphere microbial communities from UC Gill Tract Community Farm, Albany, California, United States - DLSLSG.R1 | ecosystem: Host-associated > Plants > Phyllosphere > Unclassified | place: USA... | reverse complement strand
TATTCATTATTTCGCATCCGCAATTGACGCTGGCGCAATGCAAGGCGGGTGTCATCGGCGCTTTCCCGGCGCTGAATGCGCGGCCCGAAAGCCAGCTGGACGAATGGCTGGCAATGATCACCGAGGAGCTGGCCGCCCACAACAGGGCCAACCCCGAGCGCCCGGCCGCTCCTTTCGCCGTCAACCAGATCGTACATATGTCCAACCGGCGGCTGGAACACGATCTCGGCCTCTGCGTCAAATACAAGGTGCCGGTGGTGATTTCCTCGCTTGGTGCAGTACCGGAAGTCAATGCGGCCGTGCATTCCTATGGCGGTATCGTGCTGCATGATGTCATCAACGATCGCCACGCCCGCTCCGCCATCCGCAAGGGCGCGGACGGGCTGATTGCAGTGGCAACGGGTGCCGGCGGACATGCGGGCACGCTTTCGCCCTTCGCCCTGGTTCAGGAAATCCGCGAATGGTTTGATGGCCCCCTGCTGCTGGCTGGCGCCATCGCCAATGGCGGCTCCATCCTTGCGGCGCAGGCCATGGGCGCGGATATGGCCTATATAGGCTCCCCCTTCATCGCGACGCAGGAAGCCCGGGCCTCCGACGATTACAAGCAGGCGATCGTGGAGGCACAGGCCAAGGACATCGTTTATTCGAACTATTTCACGGGCGTACACGGCAACTACCTGAAAAGCTCGATCGTCGCCTCAGGCATGGACCCCGACAACCTGCCGGAAGCGGACCCTTCCAAGATGGACTTCGAAACCGCCACCGGCGGAGCAAAGGCCTGGAAGGATATATGGGGCGCCGGACAAGGCATCGGCGCGGTCAAGGTGGTGGAGCCGGTGGCTGACCTCGTCGATCGGCTGGTACGCGAGTATGAGGCAGCCAGACAGCGCATCTGCGCGAGAGGCTGAGGCCACTTATAAACAACGGGCAGGCAAAGCTTTTTTTCGGATTTTTCGAAACCCGCGCATTCAAGGCTTGAAATCCGTCAGCATTGCCTGTATCAGCCCGCCATGAAGCTGATCCGTAACAAACGGGTCACAATCGGGCCGCTTTAGCTCAGTTGGTAGAGCACGTCATTCGTAATGACGGGGTCACGTGTTCGAGTCACGTAAGCGGCACCATTTCTTCCTAAAAAATTCATTTCCGACACTGAGTTGCCTTTGGCGCGGCGTTGTCCACTGGCGGAAATCGTCATTTGGCGCTGCTGCTGCAATCATAAAACCTTTGAAACCAAACGGGCCTCCGCACGTTGAGCAGCAAGTCGCAATCAAATGGAAAGCCTGCCATCGTGGATGTCCTTCGTATTCTTATCGCCATCATTCTTCCGCCGGTTGGCGTGTTTCTCCAGGTCGGACTTGGCCTCCATTTCTGGTTGAATATCCTGCTCACGCTTTGCGGTTACATTCCCGGCATCATTCATGCGATCTGGGTGATCCTGCGCAAATGAGATTTGCGCGGCATATGACGGGACAACCATCAGATGCGCACAATATTTTAGTACGTGATTAAATTCGTAATTCCGACTGGAACCTCATCTTCTCCCTCACGTTATGGTGATGACACCAGCTAAGGAGAAAATCATGAACCAGATCATCTACATCGTGGGCCTCGTCGTCATCGTTCTGGCGATTCTTTCGTTTTTCGGCTTTCGTTGATCACCGTTGTCAATTCGATCGCTTGCGCTTATTCTAATCAGCGGTAACACACGGCTGCGTTCATGGGTTGCTTTGCTGTCGGGTGTATTTCGGGATCGCGTTGCTCTGGGAGGTGCACGATGAAGAACGAGAGATGGACAGAGCCTGTCGAGGTCAATCTCGAGGCGAAGGGCAAAAGCGTTATCGCCGGCCCGTTCGAGGCACTGATGTTATTGACGGAAGGCTGGCCCAAAATTCGCGGATTGAGTTTCGTGAGAGCCAGAAGCGCCTGCCGCGCTGCGCTTGATGGACGCAAATCGCCGGAGGAAGCGCGAAAGTGCTTTACCGATGCGGTTTCCGAGATGCAGAAAAATCCGCACTGACCATATTCAGACGACAAATGGCCCCTCGAAAGGGGCCATTTTCATGCTTGCTATATTTCGTTCGATCTACATCCAGTAAGGTGCGACGCCGTAGTAGTCGTAAACCTTGCGGTCTCGCGAATGCAGCAGGTCGTCGTCGTCCAGGTTGGCGAAGTGAGGCGCATTTTCGATCTGCTCTTTAGTAAGATCGATGCGATAGCCGTCAAGCTCTTCGTCATAATGCAACTTTTCCCACGGCAGCGGATAATAGTCGTCGCCGATTCCGAAAAAGCCACCGAAGCTCAAAACCGCATAAGCGACACGGCCGCCGCGTTTTTCCAGAATGATACGCTGGATCGAGCCGATATGCTTGCCATCGGCGCCATAGACGCGCGTGCCTTCAACCTTGTCGCTGGCGATCAGGCTCGGTGTATCCTTGACGTAAGGGTCCTGCCCGGCACGGGGTTCTTGATGCAACATAACGTCTTTCCTCCTTGGTTTTTTCCTCGTGAGTATTACGCCTGGTAAACCCCTCCACCGGAAATTCGTTCCGAAGCTTTTCGCGCGCTGCGGACTGAAGACGCGGATCAGGAGGCGCGGAAAAAGCCCTATTGGCGGATTTTTTGCCAGACGGAAGGAGAAACGCCGACCATTTTACGGAAGACGCGGGAAAAATGCGCCTGATCCGAAAACCCGGCTGCGATGGCGATGTCGGTCAGCGCCATGTCGGTTCGCATCATCAGGTCCTTGACCCGATCGATACGCGCCTGCATCTGCCATTGATGCGGCGGTACGCCTGTCGACGCCTTGAAGGCGTGGCTGAAATGGGATTGCGACAGGTTGGTGAGTTCTGCCAGTTCCTCCAGCCTTATCGACCGCAGGCAATGTTCGCGAATGTAATCGGTCGCCGCCCTCAACTGCCAGGAGGCCAGCTTGCTGCGTTTTTTGACCGGCTCCCGCTTCACCTTGAGGAAATCCGTCAATAGCGCCAGCACGAGGCTTTCGCCGTATAGATCGTGCAAAGGGTCTGGATTATCACATTCTGCGGCGATCAGCCGCGCAAGCACCAGCAGGCGCTCATCCTCGAACATCAGGTGCGGATCGAGCAACCCGTGCGGATCGAACCCCTGCACCAGCCGCGCCCCCAGCAATCCCGCATCGAAGTGCAGATCGAGATGGCGCACGAAGGAAACATTGCTGAGTTCCGCATGTACATCCAGGTCGGCCGGTACGAAGGAAATGCGGTTCGCTTCGGATGACGCGTAATTGTCGCGGCGGCTACGGTTCATCATGAACCGGCCATCATCCGTCCCATCCATATCAAGCAGGAAAACGAAACGCGGGTCCTTGCCGACATACCGGCCACCCGCCTTCGATGCGCAACGCACGTCCCAGAGATCGGCGACGATGCCGTTCCACACCCGCGAGCGTGGGCCGCCGATGACGGCAAAGCCCTCGATCTCATTTTCCATCCGAACGCGGAAAGCCATGGCCTCTCGATCCCGCAAGGCGCAAAGGCGCCCCTATAAACATGATAAGATTATTCATGTTTATAGGGGCAAACTATTTTTCCCGCAACTGCCAGCTACCCGTTACCACTTCTTGGAAAGCTTGAAGGTGATGGTGCGGCTGTCACCCCAGCCGCAAACCGAGACGCCGGCGCAACTCTTGACGTATTCCTTGTCGAAGACATTCGCGACGTTGACGGATGCCGTCCAGTCGTTCTTCTCGTAGCGGATCGCGGCATCGAAGACCGCAGCATCCGGAACACGCAGCGTGTTTGCCGCATCTGCCCAGGACTTGCCCTGATAACGCACGCCGCCGCCAATACTGAGACCTTCAAACGTATCATCGGTGAAGGCGTAATCCACCCAAAGCGACGCGGTGTGAGCAGGCACAATCCACGGAGATTTGCCGATCAGGTTAGGATTGGCGTCCTTGGTGATATCGAGATCGGTATAGGAATAGGAGGCAATGGTTTTCCAGTTGTCAGTGAGATTGGCCTTCGCCTCCAGCTCAAAGCCGGTAGACTCCACCTGTCCGAACTGGCCGCTCGTCGTTACGCCGCCGGCGGTATAGGAAACGATGGCGTTGTCCTTCACAAGCTTGAAGACAGAGGCGGTGATGCTGCCATCGAAGAAGGTCGGCTCGTATTTGATACCGGCCTCGAACTGATGTCCTTCCTCGGGTACGGCGGAGCTGCCATCCGCAAGTGTATCGATGAGCGGATTGAAGAAGGTGGCCGCCGAGACATAGGGCGTCAGGCCATTGTCGAATTCATAGGCAAGACCGGCGCGACCGCTCAGCGCATCGTCATTTGAGCGGCGAGACACACCCGCTGGCAGCCTGTTGTTCAGTTCGGTATCGACGTAATCGTAGCGCCCGTTCAGCGTTACCAGCCAGCCATCGCCGAAACGCAACTGATCCTGTGCATAGATGCCGATCTGCTGCTGCGTCACGACGTTATTGGCGTAGACGAAATTCGTTCCCTGCGTCGAACCATAGACCGGGTTGAGCGCACCGATCGCATTCGATCCGCAGCACGCCTGCACCTGATCCAGCTTGTAGTATTTATAATCGAGACCGAAGAGCAACGAATGGCTGACAGCACCGGTATCGAACTGGCCTTCGACGCGGTTGTCGACGCCGAAACTGTCGACCTTCGACAGGCCGTCATAACCAAAGCGGGTCAGCATATAGTCATTGGTGGTGGCATCGAGGATTGGCTGGCCATTGGCGTCGGTATTGGCCCAGCCGCCCGCATAGGGTCCGGTTTCGTGCTTGTAGAGGTGGCCGTAGCGGGCGTTCTGGCTGATCTTCCAGCCATTGTCGAATTCGTGGCTGACTTCGTAACCCACCATGGACTGGTAGACGCGACCATTGTCGATATCAGGCTCGCCATAAAAGGCCTTGCGGTCGAGCTTGCCAAAAGGTGCGTCAACCACAGTGCCGACATAGGGCAGGAAGCCATTGCCGACATGCACCTGATCCAGCGCCGAGAAATAGCCGTAGAGCGTGGCACTGGTCTGAGCATCCGGCTCGAAGGTGATCTGCGGCATGATGAAGCCGCGCAGATCCTCGGAGTAGTCGGTGTAATTATCGCCGCCCGAGACCTTGCCAGTGACGCGGTATTTCCACACGCCCTCACCGTCGATCTTGTCGCCGAGATCGAAACCGAAGAAAGCATTGCCGAAATTGTTGATGCCGATTTCCGTTTCGCGAACCGGCTCATCCTGCGGGCGCTTGCGAACCATCTGCACGATGCCGCCGGGATTGGCGCCGCCGTAGAGCACCGAAGCCGGTCCCTTCAGCACCTCCACCCGCTCCAAACCATAGGCATCCATCTGGAAACCGCCGAAACCGTAGCTGAACAGGTTCAGCCCATCCAGAAACACGCCGGTCTGGGTTGCCTGGAAACCGCGAATGTAAAACCAGTCCGTATCCGGATCGGTGCCGAAAGGTTCCGCCGTTACGCCGGGCGTGTAGCGCAGTACCTCGTCGATCTTGGTCACGACACCGCGGTCATCCATTTCCTTGCGGCCGACGACCGATACGGACTGGGGAATGTCCTTCGTTTCCGTCTCAGTTTTCGAACCCGTCGCGCTTTTCTTCGCAACGTACCCCCGGACCGGACCAGTGGCGTTTTCCGCGCCCTGCCCCTCGACGGTGATCTCACGCAGGACGGTCGTCTGCTGTGCGTGACCTACCAATGGCGCCATCAAAACAATGGCAGCCGTTCCCAAAGCCAGGCGGCCCAAAAACATCTCATGCAAATTTTTCAAGATATGCCCCGAAACAGATCACGGCCGACGTTTATATACGGCAGGCCGCAGCACCTCAATTAAGCTGAGTATTTACATCAGGATTAAGGCCGGATGCTTGTCGTTTTCTGGGCAGATTTGAAGCTTATTGGCTTCTCGCACAGTTTTGCGCCTGTCATTTATGGTGCAGGCGTCAGCTCTTGCGCCGCCCGATCCTTGCAAGCTGCATGACCGGCAGGATGCCGATGACGACAATCGCCAAGGCCGCAATCGACGCTTCCTCGTAGGTGCCACGCGCCGCCTCACCGTAAAGATGGGTTGCGAAAGTCTCGAAATTCAGCGGCCGTAACAGGAGTGTGGCGGGAAGTTCCTTGACGCAATCGACGAAGATCAGCAAGGCGGCGGCGGCCAGCGATGCCTTTGAAAGCGGCAGATGGATCTGTCTGAATGTCTGTGTTGCGGATCGTCCCAGCGTTCGCGAGGCGTGATCGAAGGATTGCGGGATACGGCTCAGGCCGGCATCGACGCCGCCAGCCGCAATGGTGAGGAACCGCGCCGAATAGGCGTAAATCAGGGCCGCACCGCTGCCGATGAAAATAAGGCCTGTGGATATGCCGAACCAGTCGCGCATGGTCTGGTCGACAAACCGGTCGAAGCCGCCAAGCGCGATCAGTACACCTATGGCGATGACCGTGCCGGGGGCCGCGTAACCTACCGTGGAAAGCCGGTAGGACCAGAGCGAGAGGCGTCCCGGAGCAAGGCGCATCGCGTAAGCGACCGCAAGGCCGAGGACGAGGGTGATCGCCGTCGCCAGTCCGGCAAAGAGGATGGTATTCAGAGCCTCATCGGCAAAACGGGACGACAGTCCGCTGAACCGGAAACGCTTCCATGCCTCGGTGACGAGATAGCTTGCCGGCGCCACGAAGCCGATCAGAACCGGCAGGCTGCCGAGCGCAAAGGCACCGCAAGCTTTAAGACCGGTGAGACGCACAGGCTCCAGTTCCCTGCTTTTCTGCGCCGACACGGTATAACGCTGCTTACGCCGCGCCCATCGTTCAAATGCCACGAGGGCAACCACGATGAATAACATGGAAAGCGCGATCTGCGCCGCACCGGGCAGGTCGGATTTCGTGACCCATGTGGTATAGACCGAAACGGTGAGTGTTCGGACACCAAGGAATTCCGATGCGCCGATATCGTTCAGCGCTTCCATCAGGGCAAGGCTGATGCCGACCGCGACGGCCGGGCGCGCCAAAGGCACCGCAACCTTGAAGAAAGCCGCGCGTCTGGAAACGCCAAGTGTGCGTGCCGCTTCAAGCAGGTTGCCCGCCTGCGTGAGGAACATGGCGCGCACGGGAATATAGACATAGGGAAACAGCACGAAACCGAGCAGGATGATGCAGCCCGTCATGGACCTTATGTCCGGCAGGCGGAATTCACGCGGGCTGGAATAGCCCAGCAGCCAGCGGATCGCCCCCTGCACCGGCCCGATCGGATGCAGGATATCGAGATAGGCGTAAGCGACGATATAGGTGGGCATGGCGAGCGGCAGCAGCAGCGCCCATTCCAGTATTTTGCGGCCGGGAAAATCATAGGCCGTAACCAGCCAGGCGGCAAATGTGCCGATAACACCGGCCAGCAACCCGACGCCGAGCATCAGAACGGCGGTATCCGGCAAAGCCGTCAAAATCACGCTGGAACCGAGATGGGACCACAGGCCATCAGACCCCTGCACCGCCTGTGAGACGAGTGCCAGAACCGGCAGCATGGCGCCACAGACCGCTGCCAGAGACAGGCTCAGCCACCAGAAGGAGGATGAAAACCTTGGTCTTGCGCGGGGCATCAATGGCTGGACGGTGTCTGGATTCATGAGCTTCTTGAAAATACAGGGAAGGCGCCCGCGGATGCGAACGCCTTCCAACTTGTTGTCGCCAATTGGCCTTTACTGGTCGAAACCGACCTTGTCGACCAGCTCGCTCGCCTGTTTGCGATGAGAGACGATCTCCGTCAGCGACTTGTTGTCAACCTTCAGGGTGCCGAAGGAGGCAACAATGTCGTTGAGTGCTGCGCCGTGCCTGACCGGATATTCGAAGTTGGCTTCGGCATAGATCTTCTGGGCTTCGTCCGAAACAAGGTATTCCAGAAGCTTGACGGCTTCGGCCTTGTTCGGAGCGTTCTTGGCAACAGCCGCACCGCTGATGTTGACCTGCGTGCCACCATTCTTGAACGTCGGCAGAACGACCTTGATCGCTTCGCCCCACTTCACCTGCTCCTCGCCGCCCTTGCCCGAGCGCATCAGGCCGACATAATAGGAGTTGGCGATGCCGATATCGCAAATGCCGCCGAGGATATCCTTGGCAACGTCACGGTCGCCGCCGCCTGCCTTGCGGGCCAGGTTTTCCTTGACGCCGGCAAGCCACTTTTCGGTGTCCGCTGCGCCATAGTGAGCGATGTAGTCGGCAAAGAGAGCCGTATTATAGGGATGCTGGCCGGCGCGAATGCAGATCTTGCCCTTCCACTTCGCATCTGCCAGGTCTTCATAGTTGAAGGAGGCAAGGTCTAGATCCTTCGCCGCATAGAGAACGCGGGCACGCATGGAAAGTGCGAACCAGTGGCCCTTGGCGTCGCGAAGTTCCGCCGGAATAGCCTTGTTCAGGGTTTCGGATTCAACCGGCTGAGTAACACCCTTTTCCGCGAGATCGACGAGATTGCCGGCATCCACCGTCATCAGCACGTCGGCAGGTGAGCTTGCGCCCTCGCTCAGAACGCGCTCTGCAAGGCCATCCTTGAGGAATACGGTGTTGACCTTGACACCGCTGGAGGCCGTGAAGGATTCCAGCAGGGGCTGGATCAGGGCCGGCTCTCTCGTGGTGTAGATGTTCAGTTCAGCAGCGCTGACTGATCCCGCTGCAAAAGTGACCGTGCTGGCAAGCAGGGCAAGTTTGGCAAATTTCGTCATGGTGTGTCTCCCTCTTCGATGGCGCAATATAGGGGGAGCAAACATCATACATGACGTATCAAATCAAGTTTTATTTGGCCGGTTTCAGACGGGTTTCGATCACCAACAGTTGAAAATGGAGCGAAAATAAACATGCAAATCCGCTCATTCAACTTCAGGTAAATATCAGGACACCCTTCGGATCGATGCCGAAGCGCACGGCCTTGGTCTTGGCGGGTGTGCGCTGCATCGTCCTGACGCGCAGGTCGGCTGGAAGGCCGGGAACGGCTATGCCGAGCTGTTCGATCTCGCCGAGGAACACACGACTTGATATTTCGCCGGCAATCCCGTCTTTCGCAGCGCTGTCCTCGATGATCGAAATCGCATTGGGGCGAACATAGGCGGTGGCGGCAAGACCTTCCGCCAGACCGGACGCATCGCCCAGAGGCCCGAGCGGCGTTTCCACCCGCCCCTCCCTCACCCTGCCCTCGATCTTGTTGAAGGCGCAGAAAAAATCGGCGGCGTAGCGGCTTTTGGGATGATCGTGGATTTCGTAGCCCGTGCCGCTCTGGATGATACGACCGCGCTGCATCAGCACCACACGATCGCCGGCGGAAAGCGCTTCTTCCGGATCATGGGTGACCATGATCGCCGTCGTGCCCAGTTGCCGCAGGACGCCCAGCGTTTCCTCGCGCACAGTGTCGCGCAATCCCCGGTCCAGATTGGAAAAGGGCTCATCCATCAACAGCAGGCCCGGTTGCGGGGCAAGGGCGCGGGCGAGGGCTACGCGCTGCTGCTCACCGCCCGAAAGCGTGTGCGGGTAGCGCTTGGCCAACTCCTGCAGATGAACGTGCTCGATCATCTCCGCAGCCCGGCGGCGGGCCTCGGCCTTTGGCAATGACCTGAGACCAAACATCACATTCTGTTCGACGGTGAGATGCGGGAAGAGCGCATAATCCTGAAAGACGAAACCGATATTGCGCTTTTCCGGTTCCACGAAACCAGCCGGACCAGCAACGACTGCGCCATTCACACAAACGCTGCCATGATCCGGCGTTTCCACACCCGCTATAATGCGCAGCAGGGTCGATTTTCCACAGCCGGAACGTCCCACCAGACAAATGATTTCGCCGCGTTCGACGGTCAGATCGATATCGGACAATACATCCGTATCGCCGAATCTTTTTCCGACCGATTTCAGTTCAAGCGCTGCGTTGCCTGCCATTTCCAATCCTGCCCTGCTTTGCGAATTATGTTGATCGCTCAAATCAGGATTAAAGTCAAAAGGCGGGGGAAATAGGTTTCCACTCACGAGGTTGCGAGATGTTCGGCAGGAATATTGACGTTTACGTTAGAGTTAAATAGGCTTTGCCGATACGATGGACGTCAGGTGATTAGACGTCTATCATTCGTCATCGGGGAGCGGAGGAGCAGTCGATCCGGTGACGCCACATGCGGTTCCCTCAATCCGGCCATTGCGCCGGTTGATTGGGGGTCTCATGATGATCAGGCAGCTTATAGCGCCTTTCATGCGTTCCATCGAACGCACGGCGCGACAGAGACTCTGGGAGGAGAAGCATGAGTGAATTGTCCCTGGGACATCCGGAAAATGTCAGCGCAGAGAAGCGCTGGCTGGCATCCTACCCGCCGGGCGTACCTTCCGAAATCCCCGCATCCGCCAATACCTCCCTTGTCGAACTTCTCGAAAAGAGCTGCGCGAAATTTGCCGACAGGAAGGCCTTTTCCAGCATGGGAAAGTCCCTGACCTACCGGGATCTGGATATTGAAACCCGCGCGGTGGCCGCATGGCTGCAATCCAGAGGGCTGGAAAAAGGCGACCGGGTTGCCGTGATGATGCCGAATATCCTGCAGAACCCCGTCGCCGTATACGGAATTTTGCGGGCAGGCATGATCGTGGTCAACGTCAATCCGCTCTATACGCCGCGCGAGCTGGAACACCAGCTGAAGGATTCCGGCTCAAAAGCGCTTTTCGTACTGGAGAATTTCGCCCATGTGGCGCAGCAGGCGGTGCCGAAAACCGCCGTCAGACATGTGGTCGTTGCGGCCATGGGTGATCTCCTCGGCCTCAAGGGACATATCGTCAATCTTGTGGTTCGCAAGGTGAAGAAACTGGTGCCGGCCTACGCTATTCCCGGCTCCATCAGCTTCAAGGCCGTGTTGAAGGAAGGTCAGGGTTTTTCCCTGAAGGCGGTCCGCCTCCTGCCGCAGGATATCGCATTCCTGCAATATACCGGCGGAACGACGGGCATTTCCAAAGGTGCGATCCTCACCCACGCCAATCTTCTGGCCAACAAGGCCCAGATAAGCCTGTGGCTGGATGCCGCTTTCACCCAACGCAAGGACCGTCCAGAAGTCCTCAACTTCATCTGCGCGCTGCCCCTGTGCCACATCTTTGCGCTGACGGTGAATTCGCTGATGGGCATTGCGCTTGGCGGCCATAACCTGCTGATCGCCAATCCACGCGATATTCCCGGCTTCGTGAAAGAGTTGTCGCATTATCGACCGCATATTTTTCCGGGTATCAATACGCTGTTCAACGCGCTGATGAACAATGAGGATTTCCGCAAGCTCGATCTGTCCTCGCTCATTCTCGTTCTCGGCGGCGGCATGGCGGTGCAGAGGCCGGTGGCCGAGCGTTGGCTTTCCATGGTCGGCTGCCCGATCGCTGAAGGTTACGGGCTATCGGAAACATCGCCTGTTGCCACCGTTAACAGACTCGATGCCACGGAATTCAGCGGCACCATCGGCCTGCCAATTTCCTCTACGGAAATCGACATTCGCGACGAGGAAGGCAACAGCCTGCCGACCGGCGAGGTCGGCGAGATCTGCATTCGCGGGCCGCAGGTCATGGCCGGCTACTGGCAGAGGCCGGATGAAACCGCGAAAGCAATGACCGAAGACGGTTTCTTCCGTTCAGGCGACATGGGCTTCATGGACGAGCGCGGCTACACCAAGATCGTCGACCGCAAGAAGGACATGATCCTCGTTTCCGGTTTCAACGTCTATCCGAACGAGATCGAGGAAGTGGCCGCCAGCCATCCCGGCGTGTTGGAATGCGCGGCAATCGGGGTTCCCGACGAACATTCCGGCGAGACCGTCAAGCTTTTCGTCGTCAAGAAGGATCAGTCGCTGACGGAAGCGGAACTCAAGGCCTTCTGCGCCAAAAGCCTGACAAACTACAAACGGCCGAAAATCATCGAGTTCCGAACGGAGCTGCCGAAATCGAACGTCGGCAAGATCTTGCGGCGTGAGTTGCGCAATCTGAACTAAAGGACGAGAGCCGGGTAACCGGCTCTTTTCTTTTCTCCCAGTCCATTTCTTTTACCGAAGTCGCCTTGATTTGGTCGCCTGAAAAAGAATAGTTTCCTCATCCTTCCAGGAAGCCGAGGAGCACGAGATGCAGGCCACCATCGAAAAACTGAAAGCAACGGCAAGCAGCACAGCCGCAACCGATCTGCGCGCTGCTTTTGCGGCCGACGACAAACGATTCAGCCGTTTCAGCGCCAAATTCGATGACCTGCTGATGGACTATTCCAAATGCGCTGTTAATGACGAAATCGTCACGCTTCTCGAACAGCTGGCGCGCGACGGTGGCGTCGAGGCAAAGCGCGAGGAGATGTTCTCCGGCAAGGCGATCAATTTCACCGAAGATCGTGCCGTGTTGCACACCGCACTGCGCAATCGCTCCAACACGCCGGTTCTCGTTGACGGCAAGGATGTGATGCCGGATGTGAACGCCGTTCTTACCGCCATGGGGAAGTTTGCCGACGCCATTCGCTCCGGTTCCCTGAAAGGTGCGACCGGCAAGAAGATCACCGACATCATCAATATCGGTATCGGCGGCTCCGATCTCGGCCCCGTCATGGCGACGCTGGCGCTTGCGCCTTTCCATGATGGTCCGCGTGCGCATTTCGTCTCCAATATTGATGGCGCGCATATTGCCGACACGCTGAAGCTCGTTGATCCCGAGACCTCGCTCTTCATCGTCGCCTCCAAAACCTTCACCACAATCGAAACGATGACGAATGCCGCGACCGCGCGCCGTTTCATTGCCGACAAGCTGGGTGAAGAGGCTGTGAAGCACCATTTCGCCGCCGTTTCGACAGCATTGGAAAAGGTTGCCGCCTTCGGCATCGAGAGCGATCGCATCTTCGGTTTCTGGGACTGGGTTGGCGGACGTTATTCGATCTGGTCGGCTATCGGCCTGCCGCTGATGATCGCCATCGGGCCGGAGAATTTCGGGAAGTTTCTGGATGGCGCGCATGCCATGGACAAGCATTTCCGCGAGGCGCCGATCCGTGAAAACCTGCCGATGCTGCTCGGTCTCATCGGATTTTATCACCGCAACGTGCTGAACTATTCCACGCGGGCGATCCTGCCCTATGACCAGCGCCTGTCGCGTTTCCCTGCCTATCTGCAGCAACTCGACATGGAATCGAACGGCAAGGGCGTGACGATCGACGGGACACCTGTCGAAGGCCAGTCCGGCCCGGTCGTCTGGGGCGAACCCGGCACCAACGGCCAGCACGCCTTCTACCAGCTCATCCACCAGGGCACGAGCGTCATTCCGGCGGAATTCATGATCGCCGCCAACGGTTTCGAACCGGAACTGCGCCATCAGCACCAGCTTCTCATCGCCAATTGCCTGGCACAGTCGGAAGCTCTGATGAAGGGCCGCACGCTGGCCGAAGCGAAAGCCCAACTCACCTCCAAGGGCATGGAAGACAGCCAAGCCGATTTCATCGCGCCGCACCGCGTTTTCACCGGCAACCGCCCGTCCATTACCTTCGTCTACGACAAGCTGACGCCATTTGCGCTTGGCCGTCTGATCGCGCTCTACGAACACCGCGTCTTCGTGGAAGGCGTGCTGTTCCGCATCAACTCCTTCGACCAGTGGGGTGTGGAGCTTGGCAAGGAACTGGCAACCGGCCTGCTTCCCGTCGTTGAAGGCAAGGAAAGTGCAGCCGGCCATGACAGCTCGACACAGGGTCTGGTGAAAGCGCTGTCGGGACTGGCGGGGTAAAATCCTTGCTCCCTTGATAATTACGAAAGCCGGAAGGAAACTTCCGGCTTTTTCAATTCAGCATCGATGGAACGCCGATTGGAGGCACATATGGCACTGCGGCAAGGCAAGGATTTTCTGGCGTTTCATGACCTGCCTGAAGATGCTGTGCTGTCGATCATAGACCGTGCAGGCAGTCTGGCGCAGGACTGGTCAAAGGGCACGATGCCACAGCTGCTCAAGGGAAAACGCATCGGGCTGATCGTCGACGACACCGGTTGGCGCAACACCGCTGCCTTCGATCTCGGCATTCAGGCCATGGGCGGTATTTGTGTCACCGTCCCGATCAGCTTTAATGGTCGCGAAGAAATTGCCGACCTGGCGGGCTATCTCGACAACTGGTTCGATCTAGTCATTATCCGCACGAAAGAACTCTCGACCCTCCGGGCGCTTGCGGGCGAAATGCGCGCACCCGTCATCAACGCGCGGACCAAGTCCAATCATCCCTGCGAGACGCTTGGCGATCTTGCCCACATCAAAAGCTTGAGAGGCCGGGTCGACGGTCTCAAGATCGTCGGCGTCGCGCCGGATGCCAATATTTTGCGCTCGTGGGTCGAGGCCTCGATGTCCCTGCCAATTCAGGTCACACAAGTTTACCCCGAACAATGGCACGTCACCGATGCTGCGCTCATCAACCCGAATTTTCGGGCCAGCTCTGATATGGCGGAGTTGCTGGACGCGGATGTGGTCATTACCGATTCCTGGCCCGCCGGTTCGGATCATATCCTGATCAACTACCGTATATCCGCATCCCTTCTCGACAGGATGCAACCCGAGGTGATCTTTTTACCCTGCCCGCCGGTCGCCCGTGGTCAGGAAGTGACGGCAGATGCAATGTCGCATCCGGCCTGTCAAAGCCGGCCCGCAAAGGCATTTCTTCTGCACGCGCAGAATGCCCTGATGGAATTTCTCCTCGCCTGAGGCGGCGCCGGTCGCCTCAGATATACAGCGCCGCCATCTTGCGCCAGGGGCCTGCCCGATGGGCACGTCCCTCCCAGACATGCAACTGATGCCCTATCTGCTTGTCGTTAAGAACCCGGCTCAGGTGATGATTGTTGTCCAAAAACGGATCGGCATCGCCGATGGTGAAAACCATGTCGATGCGGCGGAGGTTTTCAAGCCGCCAGCCGCAGGCGAGGTCCGGCAGAAAGTGGCTCGGCATGTGGAAATAGACATCGTCATCGTAGTAACCGTCGAACAGATCGCCGAAGGATTCCACCTTCATCGTCAGATCGTAGCGGCCGGAAAAGGCGACGAGCTTGCGGAAAAGATGTGGGTGACGAAAGACGAGGCTGGCGGCCTGAAACGCGCCGAGACTGCAGCCCTGCACGATGGTATCACCATGCGGGTTTTTCTCAGCCATCAGCGGCAGCACTTCATTGAGAATATAATCTTCGAAGGCGACATGGCGGCGAATGCGCTCGGCCGGGTGATTATAGGCCGCATAAAAGGTCTCTTTGGCCAGCCCCTCGATACAATAGAGCTGAAGATGACCGGCCTCCACTTTATCGGCCAGACTGTCGACAAGGCCAAGTTCCTCATATTCGAAGAAGCGCCCGTCGCGTGTGGGAAACATCAGCACCTTGGCGCCAGAATGACCGAATATCAACAGCTCCATATCACGATGAAGCCTTTGACTATACCAGCGGAGATATTCGCGTTTCATGGCACCTTGAAAAACTGTCTGACCTTGTCCCTGTGGACCGCATCTTGGGATGCACTGTCAGCGTATTCGAAATGTCCCGCGTCTAGGATGAAGATTTCATTAAATTTTGAGAACGGCAGGGCATTGGCAACCGCAAACTGGCACGGCGGCGCCACCGCCGGATCGAACAGGGCGGGCGCGACCAGCATCGGCACTTTTATGCGGGAAGCCGCAGAAGCGGCATCGAACAGACGCAGCATTTCCAGCACATTGGCATGGGTCTTCTGATAGGTCTGGACCGCATCCGCGCTGCCGACGGTCGGCAGCGTCAGCCAGAACGGCCGGTGTCCGAATGTCGGTACGACCAGATGGCCCCGGTCTATGCGCGCATCATATGGTATCGCCAAAGCCCCAATCCCGCCGCCGAAGCTGATGCCGCTGTAACCCACCTGCCCTTCCAGCCATGGATAGAGCGTGACGAGCGTGGAGACGGCGATCCACAGATCATCGACACAGCCACCGATGATGTAGTCGTCTTTTCTTTCGATGTTGTAGAGGACATGAAGGGCCGGGTCGGACGAAATCGGAGGACAGGCGCTTAGCGAAAGCCCGCGAAAACAGGGAAACAGCACGGCCGTTTCTTCCACCGGCACGTCGAAATCGGGCTCTCCCCGCCCGCCATAACCATGGCCGACAACAAGTCCGCGCCGCACCTGTCCTTTGCGCGGCAGAAGCATCCATCCACCGATGCGGAAGCCGCCGGTGGATGTGTATGAGATATCGAGAACATGCCAGCGGGGATGGCTGAGTTTGCTCTTGCGCAGCACCGGTCGCGGATCCGTGGCCAGCGCGTGGCGATAACGCTTCTTCCAGAAATCATCAAAGCCCGGCGGCGCCTCAGGCGGGATAATGGCCAGCAACTGCTCGCGCCGCATGCCATAGGTCGGGTCGAAATCGAAAGGATGGGTTGTTGGAACGCTCATGCGATGCTTGTTTCGTGAAAGACCGGCCGACACAAGCTTCTTGATATCCAAATATCGGTTTTTTACGACCCTGGCCCAGGCAGGAGTGGTGAACCGCCTTTTCAAAACGGTTCAACCATATCCTTTACAATCCGATTTCATGCGCGAAGGGCGGATTTGCGCCAGCTCGCGAGACGGTCACCGCAGCAGCCTTTGCGCCGAGCGCCAAAGCCTTCCTGATCTGCTCTTCCGTCAGCGAAGCGACCTGCGCCTTCGTCAGAAGCCCCTGCATTTTCAGCGAGGCGAGAATGCCGGCGTCGAAGGTGTCGCCCGCGCCGACGGTATCGACGACCTCCACCCGCTCGGAAGCCACTTCCACCTTGAAATTGGCGGTGTAACCGACCGCACCCTTGGCGCCACGGGTGACGACGACCAGTTTCGCGCCGTGATGCAGCCAGTGGCGAGCGAGCGTGTCCTCGTCACCTTCCAGACCGAACCATTCGAGGTCTTCGTCAGAGAATTTCACGATATCAGACATGGCAGCCATACGGCGGATGCGGGCCATATGCGACTGCTTGTCCTTGATGAAACCGGGGCGGATATTCGGATCGAGGGAGATGACTCGGCTTTGATGCTCGCGCACCATCAGCGCCTCATAGGTGCTGCCGCAGGGTTCCGGAATGAGGCTGATCGCGCCGAAATGCAGCGCCTCGCAATCGGCGCCCAAGGCCGGAAGCTCGGCCTCGGTGATCATCCGGCCGGCAGTGTTTTCGTCATAAAAGGCGTAGGTGGCATGGCCATCGACGAGCTTGACAAAGGCGATGGTGGTCGGCCGCGAAAGTGTTGCGCAATAGCTGAAATCCACGTTGCTCGCCCGCAGGGTTGTCCGCAGGATATCGCCCATCATGTCATCGGAAAGACCCGTGAAGAACGCGGACGGGACGCCGAGACGCCCGAGCGCAATGGCCGTGTTGAAGACTGCTCCGCCTGCATAGGGGGCAAAACCCGCCTCACCCAGCGTCGTCTGCCGGGGCAGCATGTCGATCAGGGCTTCACCACAACACAGGATCATTACGGTCCTCCTCAAACAGCAAATCAAATGGACTTAAATCGATTTAGACGAAGATCGATCGGAAGGCCAGCCACAAGCTGGCTGGCCGCATCCGAAATTAAGATTGCGGCAATTCGCTGACGCCGCCGCGCTTTGCAGACCAAGCCAGCGGGTTATCGAGGAAGGCCTCGACCTCCGACAGGGTCTTTTCGTCGAACAGCTTTTCAGCCCGGGCAACAGCCAGAACATCGCGCCAGGTCGTGAGATAATGCAGCTTGACATTGCCATTGGCGAAGCGCGCTTCGGCCTGTTCGAAAATGCCGTAATAGAAGAGCGCAATACCGTGATCGACAATGCCGCCTGCCGCGCGGATGGCGTCGATGAAGGTGAACATCGAGCCGCCGGCCGTCGTCAGGTCCTCAATGACGAGCACGCGCGCGCCTTCCGGCATATGGCCTTCGATCTGGGCGTTGCGGCCATGGCCCTTTGGCTTCTTGCGGCAATAGATCATCGGCAGGCCAAGACGCTCGGCAAGGAAAGCCGCGAAGGGAATGCCCGCCGTTTCACCGCCCGCGACACAGTCGAATTTCTCGAAACCGGCCTCGCGCATCACCGCCGCTGCCGCAAAATCCATCGCCGCCGAGCGAATGCGCGGGAAGGAGATGAGCTTGCGCATGTCGATATAAACGGGACTCTTCATGCCCGACGCGAAGGTGTACGGGCTTTCCGAGTTGAAGTGGACCGCCTTGATTTCCCACAACATCTTCGCAACCAGTTCTGCAACGACAGTGCGGTCAGTGAATGTGAAATGGTTCATAGGCGTTCTCCTTTTTCGGCCTTGGTTTATCGCTCCGAAAACCGGGGCCAGTTTTCGGAAAGCACAACGTCTCGGTTCAGCATTGCAGGCATCCGCAGGCGGCACCGGAACTTATGGATGCCTGTGGATCATAACAAAACCGCCGGCATTGCCGGCGGTCATCAAAAAATCAGCTCACGTCCCAATGAAGCGGGAACATCGGATCGAATACGGTCACCGGCCCGGCGCCCGTCTCGATCTTGGCGGGAAACGACACCGGCTCCTCGCGCTTCACCAGCGTGATCGTCTCCTCATTTGGCGCCAACCCGTACCAGGCTGGGCCGTTGAGGGAAGCGAAGGCTTCCAGCTTGTCGAGAGCGTTTTCCTGCTCGAAGACATGCGCAAGACAGCTCATGGTGTTGATCG
>Ga0308171_1002587_pt1 | contig 18664 bp, 11 predicted proteins | sample PhyGR1_FD_202135 | JGI IMG/M metagenome (GOLD analysis project Ga0308171, IMG submission 202135) | Phyllosphere microbial communities from UC Gill Tract Community Farm, Albany, California, United States - DLSLSG.R1 | ecosystem: Host-associated > Plants > Phyllosphere > Unclassified | place: USA... | reverse complement strand
CCAGGCGCTGGGCTACAAGGAACTGATCGACTCGCTGGAAGCGATGCTGGTCGAATGCACCGGCTACGACGCCGTCAGCCTGCAGCCGAACTCCGGTGCGCAGGGCGAGTACGCCGGCCTGCTGGCGATCCGCGCCTACCACCGCTCGCGTGGCGAAGGTCACCGTGACATCTGCCTGATCCCGGATTCGGCGCATGGCACCAACCCGGCCTCGGCACAGATGTGCGGCATGAAGGTCGTGGTCACCAAGACCGATGCCAACGGCAACGTCGACGTCGAGGACATCCGCCTCAACGCCGAGAAGTACAGCGACCGGCTGGCCGCGATCATGATGACCTACCCGTCCACGCACGGCGTGTTCGAGGAAGAGGTGGTGGAGATCTGCGAGATCATCCACAAGCATGGCGGCCAGGTGTACACCGACGGTGCCAACATGAACGCCCTGGTCGGCGTGGCCAAGCCGGGCAAGTGGGGGTCGGACGTTTCGCACCTGAACCTGCACAAGACCTTCTGCATCCCGCACGGCGGCGGCGGCCCGGGCGTTGGCCCGTGTGCGGTCAAGTCGCACCTTGCCCCGTTCCTGCCGGGCAAGCTGGGTGACAACGGTCCGGTCGGCATGGTCAGCGCCGCCAGCTTCGGCAGCGCCTCGATCCTGCCGATCAGCTGGATGTACATCGCGATGATGGGCACCGAGGGCCTGCGCAAGGCCACCCAGGTCGCCCAGCTCAACGCCAACTACATCGCCAAGCGCCTGGCCCCGCACTTCAAGACCCTGTACACCGGTCGCAACGGCCTGGTCGCGCACGAGTGCATCCTGGACGTGCGTCCGCTGGAGAAGACCAGCGGCATCGGTGCCGAAGACGTGGCCAAGCGCCTGATCGACTTCGGCTTCCACGCCCCGACCCTGAGCTTCCCGGTGGCCGGCACGCTGATGGTCGAACCGACCGAAAGCGAATCGCTGCACGAGCTGGACCGCTTCATCGACGCGATGATCCAGATCCGCGAAGAGATCACCGCGATCGAAGACGGCCGCCTGGACCGCGAGGACAACCCGCTGAAGAACGCCCCGCACACGGCCACGGCCGTGACCGCCAGCGAGTGGACCCACGCCTACCCGCGCGAGCTGGCCGCCTTCCCGCTGCCGAGCCTGAAGCTGCAGAAGTACTGGCCGCCGGTAGCGCGCGTCGACAACGTGTACGGCGACAAGAACGTGATGTGTGCCTGCATCCCGGTCGATGCCTACAAGGATGATGAAGTCGAGGCGTAAGCCATCGCGGCATCGGAAATGAGAACGGCCCGCGCAAGCGGGCCGTTTTTGTTTTCCGGTAGCGCCGGGCCATGCCCGGCGAGCGCAGCGGCAGAAGTCGTCACGGGTCGGGCACCTGCCCCAGGCTCAACTGCCACGACACGCCGAAGCGGTCCTGCACCCAGCCGTAGCGGCTGCTGAACTCCTGCTCGCCCACCGGCATCAGCCAGTGCCCGCCGTCACCCAGCACGCGCGCGGCACGCTCGAATGATTCGGCGCCGGAACACTCGACGAACAGCGACATCGAGGGCGTGAACGTGAAGTCGTGCACATCCAGGCTGTCAAAGCACAGGTAGTGGGTACCGCCGAGCAGGAAAATGGCTTGGCGGACCTGCCCGGGCACGCCCGCGCCCGCCCCCTCCGGGTGGCGCTGCAGGGCCAGCAGGCGGAATTCGGCGAAGGCTTCGGCGTACAGGGCCAGCGCCGCTTCGGCCTGGCCGGTGAACATCAGGAAGGGACGGCTGCGCAACATGCGGTGCTCCCGAGCATCGGGCCGGTGAAGGCCCATGCACTCAGGATGGCACGCGGAATGTGGGCGCGGCGTATCGGTAGCGCCGGGCCATGCCCGGCGGCCCCATCAGGCCTCGCGCATGCGCCGGGCGATGGCGCTGCTGGCCGCGATGGTCGCCGTCAGCGCCACCATCGACAGGAACTGCAGGCGCGTATGCGCTTCACTCAGCAGCAGGCCGAAGATCAGCGCCAGGATCGCCAGCGCACAGACGGTCAGCCACGGGAAACCTGCCATGCGGAACGGCAGGCGCGTGCCCAGGCGGTCGGCGCGACGGCGCAGCACCAGCTGCGAGACCAGCGACAACGTCCACACCAGCAGGCAGGTGGAACCAACGATGTTCAGCAGCACCGGCAACACCTTGTCCGGGAACAGCAGTTCCATGATGGTGGCAGCAAAGCCGAACAGGACGCTGGCCAGCACCGCGATCACCGGCACCTGCCGCGGGTCGGTCCAGCCCAGCACGGCCGGTGCTTCGCGACGTTGCGCCAGCGAATACATCATGCGCGAGGCGCCGTAGAGGTTGGCATTGAGCGCTGACAGCAGGGCAATCACCGCGATCAGGGTGATGGCGGTGGCCGCGCCCGGAATATTGGCGACATCAAGAACCGCGGCAAACGGCGACTTCAGCGCTTCGCTGGTCCACGGCACCACGGCGATGATCACGCTCAGCGAACCGATGTAGAACACCAGGATGCGCCAGGCCACGGTGCGGATGGCACGGGCGATGCTGCGCTCGGGGTCTTCGGTCTCCGCTGCAGCGACGGCCACGATTTCGGTGCCGCCGAAGGCGAACACCACCACCAGCAGCGCCGCGCCGATGCCGGCCAGGCCCTTCGGTGCGAAGCCGCCATGCGCGGTGAAGTTGCTCAGGCCCGGCGAGGCCACCTGCGGCAGCCAGCCCATCAGCAGCGCCACGCCCACTGCGATGAAGGCCAGGATCGCCGCCACCTTGAGGATGGCGAACCAGAATTCGAACTCGCCGAAGTTCTTCACCCCGAGCAGGTTGATCGCGGTGAAGAACAGCATGAAGGCCAATGCCGCCATCGGTACCGGCACCACCGGCCAGACCGTGGCCAGCAACCCGGCCGCACCCACCGCCTCGGCGGCGATCACGATGACCAGCTGCACCCACCACAGCCAGCCCACGGTGGCACCGGCGGTGGCGCCCATGGCATCGGCCGCATACACCGAGAACGCACCGCTGGTCGGCTTGGCCGCGGCCATTTCACCCAGCGCGTTCATCACGATGATCACCAGCGCGCCGGCCACCAGGTAGGACACCAGCACCGCCGGGCCGGCCGCCTGCACGCCCACGCCGGAGCCGAGGAACAGGCCGGCGCCGATGGCGCTGCCCAGCCCCATCATGATCAGCTGGCGTGGCTTGAGCGAATGGCCGAGGCGGGAGGGCGAAGCGGTGGTATCGGGGGTGGCGGGCATCGGCAGGGCTGGCGGCGGCTACAAGGGCGACACCTTACCGTGTCCAGCCGCCGCGGCGATAGGCACAGCGCAGCAGGAAACTCAGGCCGGTACCGGCTCGCCGACATTGCCGCCGATACGGGCGCGGTAGGCACGCGGGGAGAAACCGGTTTCCGCCTTGAACTTGCGGGTGAACGCGCTCTGGTCGCTGAAGCCACAGGCCTGGCCGATGCAGGCGATGCTCTCGTTGCCATGCAGCAGGTGCATGGCCATCTGGATCCGCAGCCGGGTCAGCACCTGCTGCGGCGTCATCTGGAACACCTTGCGGAAGCTGCGCTCCAGCTTGGACAACGAGAATCCGGTGATGTCCAGCAGCGTCTGCATGCGCACGTTCTCGGCGTAGTGCGTGTTGAGGTGGGCCAGGGCCAGACGAAGCTGCTCGTACTGGGTCCCCAGGCTGTCCTTCTGGCCGAGGTCGCGGGAAATGCCGATCAACCCCTCGACCTGCCCGTCCACCAGCAGCGGGCGTTTGCAGGTCAGGCACCAGCCCGGTTCGCGGTTGGCGAACAGGTGCAGCTCCATCAGGTTCTCGATCACCTCGCCGGACAGCACGCGGGCGTCCTGGTCGACATAGTCCGCACTCAGGCCGGTGGGGTAGATCTCGGCCGCGGTGCGTCCGATCACGTCCTTGCGCGCACGCAGGCCCAACCGTCGCAGCATGGTCTGGTTGACGTAGGTATAGCGGCCCTGGCGGTCCTTCATGAAGAACAGCACGTCCGGAATGGCGTCGAACAGGGCTTCGATGTCGGCGGGTTCGACTCGCATGCGGCAAGCATACCCGAGCCGCCGATTTGTCTGCGCGTTCACTCCCAGGGGACCGTGCATTAACGGCGGCGGCGCCACTGTCTGGGGTCTGCCCCCTACCCGCTCCAGGAGATCCTCCATGGCCGCCAGCAAGCCGACCGGCAAGCGCGCTCCCGCCACCACCTCCGCCGACCGCGACAACCGCGGCCAGGGCGATGAGCTGCATCAGCTTGCAGGAGGCGCCCATCCGGTACTGACCAGCAACCAGGGCATTCCGGTTGCCGACAACCAGAACTCCCTGCGCCAGGGACCGCGTGGCCCCACCCTGCTGGAAGACTTCCTGCTGCGCGAGAAGATCACCCACTTCGACCACGAGCGTATTCCCGAGCGCATCGTCCATGCACGCGGTTCGGCTGCCCACGGCTTCTTCGAACTGACCCGCTCGCTGGGCAAGGTGACCCGGGCGAAGATCCTCACCGAGGTCGGGGTGAAGACACCGGTGTTCACCCGCTTCTCCACGGTTGCCGGCGGTGCCGGCTCGGTCGACACCCCGCGCGACGTGCGCGGCTTTGCGGTGAAGTTCTACACCAGGGAAGGCAACTGGGACCTGGTCGGCAACAACATTCCGGTGTTCTTCATCCAGGATGCGATCAAGTTCCCGGACCTGATCCACGCGGTGAAGATGGAACCGGACCGCGCGTTCCCGCAGGCGGCCAGCGCACACGACACGTTCTGGGATTTCGTCTCGCTGATGCCCGAATCGATGCACATGATCATGTGGGCGATGAGCGACCGCACGATTCCGCGCTCGCTGCGCACCATCGAAGGCTTCGGCATCCACAGCTTCCGCCTGCTGGATGAGGAAGGGAACTCCACCTTCGTCAAGTTCCACTGGCGGCCGAAACTGGGGCTGCAGTCCACCGTCTGGGACGAGGCGCTGAAGCTGCAGGCGGCCGACAACGATTTCCACCGCCGCGACCTGTTCGAAGCGATCCAGCGCGGCGACTTCCCCGAGTGGGAGCTGGCCGTGCAGCTGTTTACCGAAGAACAGGCCGATGGCTTCCCGTTCGACCACCTGGACCCGACCAAGATCATCCCCGAGTCGCTGGTGCCGCTGCAGGTGATCGGACGCATGGTGCTGGACCGCTGGCCGGACAACTTCTTCGCCGAGACCGAGCAGGTCGCCTTCTGCCCGGCCAACGTGCCGCCGGGCATTGATTTCAGCAACGACCCGCTGCTGCAGGGGCGGCTGTTCTCCTATCTGGATACCCAGCTGATCCGACTGGGCGGACCGAACTTCAACCAGATTCCGATCAATGCACCGAAGTGCCCGTTCGCCAACCACCAGCGCGATGGCCACATGCAGATGCAGGTGCCGAAGGGGCGCGTGGCCTACGACCCCAGTTCGCTGCAGGAAGACAGCCCACGCGAGACGCCCGCCGGTTTCCGCAGCCACGCCAGCGCCGATGATGGGCGCAAGGGCCGCACCCGCGCGGAGAGCTTTGCCGACCACTACAGTCAGGCGCGGATGTTCTTCCGCAGCCTGGAAAAACCGGAACAGGCGCACCTGGCTTCGGCGCTGGTGTTCGAACTGTCGAAGGTGGAAACCGAGAAGGTGCGCGTGCGCACCGTCAGCCATCTGCGCAACATCGACGAAGACCTGGCCAAGCGCGTGGCCGACGGGTTGGCCCTGGGCACCCTGCCCGCCCCGGCACCGACCGCAACCCCTGCACAGGACCTGCCCGCCGCACCCGAGGTCCGTGTGATCGGCCGCAACAAGCCTCTGCTGCAGGGGCGCTGCATCGGCATCCTGTTCGACGAGGGCTCCGATGCACGGGTGATCGCCACTCTGGGCAAGGCAGCCGAAAAGGCCGGCGCCAGCGTCAAGCTGGTCGCACCGAAGGTCGGTGGCGCCACGCTCAGCGACGGCAAAATGCAGGCCGCCGACGGGCAGCTGGCCGGTACCCCGTCGGTGGTGTTCGATGCAGTGGCGGTCGTGCTGAGTGCCGACGCCGGCAAGGCCTTGGCCAAGGAAGCGGCCGCCGTGGGCTTTGTCAGCGATGCCTGGGCGCACCTGAAGGCCATCGCCAGTGACGAAGGCGCACAGGCCCTGCTGAAGGCAGCGCGCGTGGGCAACGATGCCGGCACCGTGGAGGCCGAAGACAGCAAGGCCTTCCTCGCCGCTGCCGCCACCCGCCAGTGGGCACGCGAGCCCAAGCTGCGCCTGCTGGCCTGACCATCCGACAGGAGAATCCCCATGCCCCGTGGTGACAAATCCGCCTATACCGACAAGCAGAAGCGCCAGGCCGAGCATATCGAAGAGAGTGAGCGCGAACGCGGTGCCAGCGAAGGCACCGCCGAGCGCATCGCCTGGGCCACCGTGAACAAGCAGGATGGTGGTGGCAAGCGTAGCGGCAGCGCGCGCAAGGCAACGAAGAAGGTGGCCAGAAAGACAACGGCGAAGAAGGCTTCCGCAAGCAAGGCGCCTGCAAAGAAGGTGGCGAAGAAGACCGCTGCGAAAAAGACGCCTGCAAAGAAGACTGCTGCAAAGAAGGCGGTGAAGGCCCCTGCAAAGAAGGCGGCCGCCGGGAAGGCAACGCAGAAGAGCGCCTCACGCAGCACCGCAGCGAAGAAGGCCGCGAAAACCCGTGCAGCAAAAAAGGCGGTACGCAAGACTGCGGCAAAGAAGGCCGCACGCACCCGCGCCGGCAGTTAGCCGGTAGGGGGCAGCGCCCTCACCCAACCGGCCACCACCGCGGCGGCCGGTTCGGCACAGGCCTGCAGCAGCAGATGCGGCCCGTCCAGAACCACGTGCCGCGCGTCCGGCAGCAGGGTCTGCAGCTCGGCTACGCTCGGCGGCCACAGCAGTCGGTCATGGCCTGCCTGCAGGCACAGCGTCGGCACCCCGATCTGCGGCAGCAATGCGCGTACATCCACCCGCAGGGTCGCTGCGGCGCGCTGCCGCAACGTGGTCGCTGGAACCTGAGCCAACACATCGCGCAGCATCGACGTGTGCTCGCCGGTGCGCCATCGTCCCAGCAGCAGGCGCGCCATCAGCGGCAACGGTGGCATCGGCCATGCAGGTGCAAGCGCCAACGCGGCGCTGGGGGGCAATGGCACCGGCCGCCGCGCGAAGGTCGTGCACAGCACCAGTCCACGCAGACCAGGAACCAGGCCTGCGGCCAGCTCAATCGCAAGAGGACCGGCAAAGGACTCGGCAACAAGCACGAACGGCTGCGCAGGCAGCTGCGGTCGTACCGCCTTTGCCAATGTTGCGTAATCCTGCTGCCCCGTACCGGGCAGCGCCAGCGCGCGCGCATCCAGTCCACGCGCACGCAGCCCCTCCAGAAAGGGCGTCGACAGCCAGCCGGTGCCGTCCAGCCCAGGCAACATGACGACCTGCGGTGGCAACGGATCACTCAATGAAAAGCCCTTCACACATCCAACGTGGAGGACATGGAGCATGGCCGAACCGGCGCCGGCACGCCATACGCGGAAGTACGCTGACGTGCGCGCTGACCGGTTCAGACGCCCCCATTGGCACGCGCGGATAAACGGATAGAATCCCCGCCACATGGGTCGCCAGCGGTGGCCCAGGGGATTGAGGAAGGACGTGCCACGGCACGGAAATTGCATCACGGCAATGGACTGTCGACCGGCAACCCGGCCGACATCGGGAATCTGACAGGAAGGAACGGCCCACCGGCAGAGGCGCGCAGGCGCAGTGCGGTGGCTGACATTCGTGGATTGATCAGGGGGATCGCATGTCCGCACCAAACTTTGCCCGTCCGCTGCTGCGGGCGGCGCTGCTCTTGCTGTGCCTTGCCGTGGCGCTGACCGCGCATGCCGCACCTACGGTCCTGACGTTCAGCAACAACGGCGGTCTCGGCGGCCCCATTGCCAGCAGCGGCCAGGGCGGCTCCGCCACCATACCCGGGCTCAGCATCCAGATCGGCCATATCTCCGACAGCAACGGTACGCCCTCCGGCATGATCGGCTGGCAATCGGCGGCCGCGCTCTATGACAGTGACAACTTCGACGGTCTGACCGACGCCGCACTTGTCGATGGCTATCGCGGCATGATTGTTCGCTCTGCCGACGGCAAGGAATTCCAGCTGACGGCATTCCGCTATTACAACTGGGGGGAGACCGGTAGTGCCCCGATCATCGTCGCGGGCTTTCGCAATGGTCGTCAGGTCGCCTCGACATCGTTCGAAGCCTACAGGGCAGATTTCAGTTCAGTGCAGGTCACTCTGCCGAACTTCACCAACGTCGATGAGGTCCGCCTGTACACCGCCAGCGGAAACCCCAGTTGGCACACGATCAACAACCTGGTGATCGATCCGGTGCCGGTGCCTGAGGCACCGGACGCCCCGCAGATCGGTGCTGCGACGGCCGGCAATGCGCAGGCATCGGTGAGCTTCACAGCCCCCGCCGACAATGGCGGCGCGACCATCACCGGATACACCGTGACCTCCTCACCTGGCGGCCTGCTCGCCACCGGCAGCAGTTCTCCGCTGGTGGTGACCGGATTGACCAACGGCACCTCGTACACGTTCAGGGTCACAGCTACCAATTCGATCGGGACCAGCCAACCTTCGACGGCCTCGGCGCCGGCAATCCCCAAGGGTGACCAGACGATCTCCTTCGCCGATCCAGGTGCGCAGGCTTTCGGCAGCAACCCGACATTGACCGCTTCCACCACGTCCGGCCTTGCAGCGACGTTCACCTCCAGCACCACGGGGGTGTGCGGCATCACCGGTGGCGGCACCCTGACCTTTGCCACCACGGGCATCTGCACCATTGATGCCCACCAGGCTGGCGATTCCGCCTGGAATCCCGCGCCCACGGTCAGTCGTTCCTTTGCCGTCAACGCCGTCACACCGGATGCGCCGACCATCGGTGTGCCCACGGCCGGCAACGGCCAGGTGTCGGTGGCCTTCACCGCACCGGCAAGCAACGGTGGTTCGGCCATCACCAGTTACACGGCAACCTCCGCACCGGGTGGCTTCACCGCCTCGGGCGCGGGCTCGCCACTGGTCGTCACTGGCTTGGACAACGGCACGACCTACACCTTCACCGTTACCGCAACCAATGCCATCGGCACGGGCGCACCATCGGCCAGCTCCAGTGCCGTCACACCGAAGGGCAACCAGAGCATCACCTTCACCAATCCCGGGGCGCAGAACTTCGGCACGTCGCCGACACTGACGGCCACCAGCAGCTCCGGCCTGCCGGTGGCGTTCACCTCCACCACAACAGGCGTGTGCACGATCACCAGCGCCGGCACAGTGACGTTCGTCGCTGCCAGCACCTGTACCATCACCGCCTCACAGGTAGGCAATGGAACATTTGCTGCAGCAGCGGATGTCACCCAGAGTTTCACCGTCAACGCGATCACGCCCGCTGCGCCGACCATCGGCACCGCCACCGCAGGTGATTCGCAGGCCACGATCACGTTCAGCGCCCCCGCCAGCAGCGGAGGCGCTGCCATCACCGGCTACACCGTTACTGCAAACCCAGGCGGCGCCACCGGCACCGGCGGCAGTTCGCCGATCACCGTGACCGGCCTGACCAACGGCGTGAGCTATACCTTCTCGGTGACAGCCACCAACAGTGCCGGCACCGGCAGCGGATCATCCGCCTCCAACGCCATCATTCCCGCCTCGCCGCAGACCATCACCTTCGCCAATCCGGGTGCACAGAACTACGGCACGACACCGACGTTGACGGCCACGTCGACGTCGAATCTGCCGGTGTCGCTCACTTCGTCCACCGCTGGCGTCTGCACGATCAGCAGCGGCACCCTGGCGTTCCTGAGCGCTGGCACCTGCACCATCAATGCCAACCAGTCGGGCGACAGCGCCTATCTGGCTGCGGCCCAGGTCAGCCAGTCGTTCACCGTCAATGCGGTGGCGCCGGGCGCGCCTACAGCGGTCAACGCGACGCCATCCGGCACCGGTGAGATCAGGGTGGCATTCACCGCACCGGCCGGCAACGGTGGCGCCTCCATCAGCGGCTACACGGTGACCTCCAGCCCCGGTGGAGTCACCGCCTCTGGTGCTGCCAGCCCACTCACGGTCAGCGGCCTCGCGGTCGGCCAGTCCTATACCTTTACCGTCACCGCCAGCAACAGCGCCGGCACCGGCGTCCCGTCCGTCGCATCCAATGCCGCCGTTGCAGCCAACGCCATCGTTGCCAGCAACTCCACGGCCACGGTCTCCTATGGCACGCCGAGCACCATCACTCTGAGCATCAGTGGCGTGGCCACGCAGGTAACCGTCGGCAGCGGGCCGACGCACGGCAACCTGACGTTCTCGGGCATCACACCCACCTACACGCCGACCGTGGGTTACGCTGGGCCCGACAGCTTCACCTACACCGCCACCGACGGCAACATGACCTCGGCACCGGCCACGGTCAGCATCACCGTCGGCGCAGCGACGCTGGCGTTGACGCCGGCCACGCTTGCCAGCGCCACGGCCGGCAGCAGCTATCAGCAGAGCCTGTCCAGCAGTGGAGGCGCGGCACCCTACAGCTACCAGCCGGTCGGCACACTGCCGCCAGGCATCAGCCTGTCGGCCAGCGGCGAGCTCAGCGGCAATCCGACCACGGCCGGCAGCTACAGCTTCGACATCACCGCCACCGACAGCAGCACCGGTACCGGTCCGTTCTCCGTTACCCGCAGCTACACCGTGGTGGTGGCCGCACCGCAGATCGGCTTCGCGTTGTCTAGCCTGCCGCAGTCGTCGACCGCCGTTGCCTACACACAGCAACTGCAGGTTTCCGGCGGTGCCGCGCCGTATGCTTTCCAGGTGACGTCCGGCGCTCTGCCTTCCGGACTGAGCCTGGGCAGCGACGGCACGTTCTCCGGCACGCCGACGGGCGCCGGCAGCTATGCATTCACCGTGACTGTCACCGACGCCAACAACTTCACCGCCAGCCAGGCGTTCACCCTGCAGGTGATCGAGGCCATCCAGCAGATCACCGCATTCGTGGCCAATCCCACTGCGCCGGTTTACAGCGTCGATGGTCGCTTCTCGGTCTCCGCCAGCGGCGGCGCTTCGGGCAGTCCGGTGGTCTTCGCCAGCACCACCCCTGACATATGCCGCGTGGAAGGCAACGCCGTAGTGATGCTGGCAGCTGGACGTTGCAGCCTGACCGCCGACCAGGCGGGCAACGCGCAATACCAGGCCGCCGTGCAGGCGACGCTGGACGTGGACATCACCGCGGCTGTGCCAGTGCTGCAGTGGCCGCAGGAACTGCACAAGGTGTTCGGTGAAGCGGCGTTCGACCTGGTTGATCCGCAGAGCCCCAGCCACGGCGCCTTCAGCTACAGCAGCAGCAATACGTCGGTCGCCAGCGTACAGGGCCGTACCGTCACCGTGGTCGGCGAAGGCGTGGCCGTTCTCACCGTCAGCCAGGCCGCCGCCGGTGGCTTTGCGGCGGGCACCGCGCAGTTGCGCCTGGTGGTCAGCCAGCGCCCGGATCCGAGCCGCGACCCCGGCGTGATCGCCAACGTACAGGCGCAGGTCGATGCCAGTGTGCGCTTCGCCAGCGCACAGCAGGCCAACATCCGCGACCGCCTGCGCCAGGTACGTAGCGGCAGCAACGCGTCGAGCAATCAGTTGTCGTTGAGCTACAGCGGTGGCAATGATCTGCCCAGCGTGTCGGTGCCGATGACGCGGCTGGGTGGCGACGCGCTGCCCGCACTTCCTGCCGGCTGGGGCATGTGGGCTTCGGGCAGCGCCAGCTATGGTGCCGGTGCCGGCCACAGCAGCTACGACTTCCGCACCGATGGCCTCAGCGTGGGTGTGGACCGTGCCTTCGGTGACCAGTTCCTGTTCGGCGTCGCCGGCAGTATCGGCCGCAACAACAGCGACATGGAGGACAGCGATGCGCGGGTGAAATCCGACCAACGTTCGCTGGCCGCCTACGGCCTGTGGCGCGGTGGCGGCCACCTGTTCGTCGATGGTGTGATCGCGACCGGCACGCTGGATTTCGATACCCGCCGCTGGAGCGCGGACGCTGATGCCTTCGCACAGGGCAAGCGTGATGGTGACCAATGGTTTGGTTCGCTGGCCGTCGGCTACGAACACCGCAACGCGGGGATGACGCTGACCGGTTACGGCCGTATTGAAGCAAGCCGCAGTACGCTGGACAGCTACCGCGAGAATGGCGCAGGCCTGTATGACCTGGTCTATCGCGAGCAGGTGGTGCGCAACAGCGCGGTTGCGCTGGGGCTGGAGGGTGCGTATCTGCCGGCAGACCCGGAAGCACGTGTGCGTCCGTTCTGGAGCATCGAGTACCGCCAGGCACTGGATGACAAGGGCGATGCTTACCTGAACTACGCGGTCGGCCCGCGTGCGCAGGACTATCAGCTGCGCATGCAGAGCTACAACGACCATGCATTGTCGATTGCCGCCGGCATGGACGTGCGCCTGCAGCGTGGCTGGTTCATGTCGCTGCTGCTGGGCCATGAACAGACCCGCGGCTCGAGTCGTGCCAGCAGCATCGGACTGCGTGTCGGCTACGGTGCCGCCGCCGGCGCTGCCGGGACCGGCACTGTCGGCAGCACCGACGCCACCGGCAAGCAACGCTGCAACCCGCGTCGTTGCCCGCCACAGGCCAGCGCCGCACCGCGCTGAGCCTGCCCTGGAACCGGCATGCCGCCGCCGCTTGGGGGGGCATGCCGGATCGGCGATACTTGCGCCCCCGCCGCAGGACGCGGCTGCCAAGGAAACGATGATGCGATGGACATCCGCATTGGCCATCATGGCCTTGACGTTGCCGCTGCCCGCCCTTGCCGATGGCGGTTGGATCAATCACGACGGCAAGGCAGTGCCGCAGACCGATGCCATGAAATCCAGGGATGGGTTTGCGGCGTCACTGCTGCTCACCTCCGATGCAGATTGGCAGGCCAAGTGGGAAACCCCACCGGAGAGCACTCCCCGCTTTACCGAGGCCAGCGAAGTCCACCTGGGCGGTGAACTGTTCGTGCTGACATTCCTGTCCAACCCGCAACTGGGCGAAGATGGCGCAGCCAAGGTGCACTGCGACGTGCGCATGCTTCGCCCGGACGGCAGCAGCAGCGCGGAGGAACGCGATGTTCCCTGTTTCACCGCTCGCCTGCCGGGTCCGCCCACCCTGCTGTACATGACCAGTGTGCAGCTGAAATTCGTCGCCGAACCCGGCGATCCGAAAGGCACGTGGACTGCGCAGGTGGTGGTCAAGGATCTGTTGCGGGGTGTGAGCCTGCCCCTGCAGGCCCGCTTCGACGTCCGTTGACAGGGGGCCTGCAGATGAAGATGCGACGACTGCTGAGCTGGACCGGCGTTGCGCTGTGCGTGGTCTACCTGCTGTTGACCGCGTGGCTGGTCCACGGCGCGCAGACAGACGCCGACCCGAAGGGTACCTACATCCTGATGGCACTGCCCATCACCCTGCAGTCTGCCGCGCTTGATGCCATCGGCGCAGGCCGCCTGTTGTACGGCAAGCCGTGGTCGACCGCGTATGCGGTGCTGGTTCCGCCAACACTGCTGTTGCTGTACGCAGCCGGTTGGTTGATCGAACGCTCGGCACGCGGGCGCTAGCAGCACTCAACCGTTGCCTGCATCGACGCCCTGCATGCCGGTCATGGCATGCAGGGCGCCGCTGCCGTTGGCTTACGCCGCGCGTGCAGGCACGATGGGCATGCGTGCCCCCTGCTCCAGCTGGAACACCGACACGGAAGTGGTCAGCGCATGCGCCTGCTCTTCCAGCGCGCGGCTGGCAGCGGTGGCCTCTTCCACCAGCGCGGCGTTCTGCTGGGTCACCTGGTCCATCTGCACCACCACCTGGTTGACCTGCTCGATGCCGGCCGCCTGTTCCCTGCTGGCGGCGGCGATGTCGCTCATCAGCTGCGTGGTACGCGAGCTCGCCTGGGCCACGCGGGCAATGGCGGCTTCCGATTCGACGGTCACGGCCAGGCCACTCTGCACCTTGGCAGCGGCGTCCTCGATCAACTCCTTGATCTCCTTGGCAGCGACACCGGCACGCTGTGCCAGCGTACGCACTTCGCTGGCCACCACCGCAAAGCCGCGGCCCTGTTCTCCGGCACGCGCCGCTTCCACTGCAGCGTTCAGCGCCAGGATGTTGGTCTGGAAGGCGATGCCATCGATCACCGTGGAGATTTCCGAAATGCGCGCCGAAGACTGGTCGATCTCACCCATCACCGCGGCCATCTGCGCCATGGCCTGCTCGGTCTCGCGCACGGCAACGCCGGCCGCGTGCGCTTCGCTGTCGGCCTGGCGTGCCAGCTCGGCGTTCTGCCGCACGGTCGAGGTCAGTTCTTCCATCGAGGCGGCAGCCTCTTCCAGATTCGCCGCCTGTTGTTCGGTACGGCGCGACAGATCGTTGTTGCCGGCCGCCAGTTCCTGCGCCGCGTTGTTGATGCTGTCGGCAGCCACCTGGATGCCACGCACGATACCGGTCAGCTGCGTGGTGGTGGCATTGGCATCGTCACGCATGCGCGCGAACACGCCCTCGTACTCGCCCTCCATGCGCGCGGTGAGGTTGCCATGCGAGATGGCGCGCAGCACGTCGGAGACATCGGCGATGCTGGCCTGCGAGCTGGCCATCATGCCGTTGAGGTGGTTCACCATCGCCTGGAACTGGTACTGGAATGCCGCAGCATCGCCACGCACGCTGAAATCGCCAGCGCGCGCGGCACGGGCCAGTTCATCGATCTGCGCGTTGATCGCCATCAGGCTCTGCTTCACCGCCGCCAGGGTGCGGGTTAGCGCCCCCTTCTCGCCCGGGTACTCGGGCAGATCGCGGCTGAGGTCGCCGATGGCATAGCGCTGCATCACCTCGGCCATCAGCAGCTGCACCTGCACGTGCGATTCGACCAGGTGGTTGGTGGCCTGCACCATGCGACCGAAGTCGCCGGGGAACGCGCTGGCGTCCATCCGGTAGCGGATCGCGCCGGCTTCATGCTGCTCGGCCATCTGCAGCTGCGCGCCGATGGCAGCCTGCACGCTTTGGCGCACGCTGGCCATGGCCTCACCGAGCTGGGTCAGCTCGTCACGACCGCCCAGGCGGAATTCCTGGTCCAGTTCGCCCTTGGACAGGCGCTCGGCCAGCTGCACTGCACGCGCCAGCGGGCCGGTCATGCTGCGACCGATCAGCACCGATGCGGCAATGCCTGCCAGCAGCGCCACGCCGCCCAGCACCAGCAGCTGCAGCAGGCTGCGCTCGCCCAGGCGGATCGCCTCGGCAGCGGCCTCGCGGCTTTCCTTTTCTTCATAGGCCACGCCCTCGGCCAGCGCCTTGTTCCAGCCATTGGCCGCTTCCTGCACCGGGCCCAGGGTCAGCGCCACGGCACCGGGGAAATCGCCCTGCTCCATCAGTTCGCTGGTCTGCTTGTTGAGCGGACGGGCGAGCGCGCGCTTGGCGGCGATGGTCTCGCCGATCACCTTGCCTTCGGCATCGCCGGGCAGGGCCTGGTAGGCCGTCCAACTGGCCTCGTAGCGCTTGACCAGAGCGGCGATGCGCTGCTCGTCGTTGGCACGGTCTTCGCCCTGGCGGATCAGCATCTCGCGGCGCACGACCATCATCTGGTTGTTGGCATCGAGCATCTCCGACAGCAGCCGCACCTTGGCTACGCCGACCTCGACCACCTGCTCCATCGCGCGCTTCTGCACCAGGGTGGCGGTGGCACCGGTAGCGACCACGGCGGCAACCAGCAGCAACAACAGGCCAAAGCCAAGCCCAAGACGCCAGGCGACCCTGACGTTCCTCAAGTAATTCATGGGGTGAATCCAAAACGGGGGGGATGCGCCCATATCGGCCCACCAGCCGGGAATCTTGATCGATTCCCGCTCGACTGCGTCGGAAGCCGTTCACCTTGGTGAGACCCGGCCATCCGCTTCTGCGGTGGGCGGATGGCCCGGCGGTGTGGCCCCACTGCTCATGCTGGCATCAGTTTTCTTTCACGGCGGCTGCGCAGCGTCTACGGGCAGGGTGGAGGCGTGATCCGCCTGGAGATGCCCATGCCCGTAAGCCGCCCTGCCCTGCTCGCCCTGTCGCTGCTGATGTCGCCTGCCTTTGCGCAGACGCCCCCGCCCGCCGGCCTGCCAGCACCCATTGCCGAAAAGGCCGGCCCTGATACGGCGGCGCACTCGCCCCTGCACGCCCAGGTACTTCTGGACCGCGCCAATTTCTCTCCGGGCGAGATCGATGGCGAAGTGGGCAGCAATCAACGCCGCGCGGTGTCCGGCTTCCAGGCAGCGCACGGGTTGACGGTCAGTGGTGAACTGGACGACGCCACCTGGAAGGCGCTGCAGGCCGACTCGGTCGGCCCCCTTGCCAGCTACACGCTGACCGCAGAGGACGTGGCCGGTCCGTTCGTTGCGGTTCCCAAAAAGCCCGCCGACCAGGCCAAGCTGAAGGCACTGGGCTTCAGCAGCGTGGAGGAATCGCTGGGCGAGCGCTTCCATGCCGCACCGGAGCTGCTGAAGGCGCTCAATTCCGGTGTGGATCTGAGCAAAGCCGGCAGCCGCATCCAGGTGCCCAACATCGCGCCCGCTGCATTGCCCAAGGCCGCCAAACTGGTGGTCGACAAATCCGACTCCACCCTGCAGCTGCTGGACGCGCAGGGCAAGGTGATCGCGCAGGTACCGGTATCATCTGGCAGCGAGCACGATCCGCTGCCGATCGGTGAATGGAAGATCCTCGGTGTCTACCCGGACCCGCCATTCCACTACAACCCGAAGCTGTTCTGGGATGCCAGGAAGGGCGATCGCAAGGCCACGATTCCGCCCGGCCCGAACAATCCGGTCGGCCGGGTCTGGATCGACCTGTCCAAACCCCATTACGGCCTGCATGGTACGCCGGTGCCCGGCCATGTCGGCAAGACCGAATCGCACGGCTGCGTGCGCATGACCAACTGGGATGCGCTGCGCGTGGCTGCAGCCGTGGATACGTCGGTACCGGTCGTCATGCAGGAGTGAGCGGATGCGACCAGCGCAACTGATCGTACTGGGGCTGGTGACGGGCGTGGCAGCCGGATGGTGGCTGCAGCGTGATGGCGAGCCGTCCGATGACACGGGTGCCCGCCCCCTTGCAGTGGCGCAGACCTCTGCTGCGGCCGACAGCGCCCGTGCCGTGCCCGTGGAGCAGGCGACAACGGCAATCGCTGCGCCCGCCCCAGCAGCAACGGGCGACACACCCTCCGGCCTGCTGCTGCCGGTACAGGGCATCACGCCCTCGCAACTGCAGGACACCTTCACCGACGCACGCAGCGAAGGCCGCGTGCACGATGCGATCGACATCATGGCTGCTGCCGGCACACCGGTGCTGGCGGTGGCCGATGGCCATGTCGAGAAGCTGTTCGACAGCGAGCGCGGCGGCCTGACCGTCTACCAGTTCGATCCCAGTGGCCGCTGGTGCTACTACTACGCGCACCTGCAGCGCTACGCCGACGGCCTGGCCGAAAAGCAGACCCTCAAGCGCGGCGACGTCATCGGCTACGTCGGCAGCACCGGCAACGCCAACCCCGAAGCGCCGCACCTGCATTTCGAAGTGCATGTGCTGGGCCCGGAGAAGCAATGGTGGAAGGGCGAGTCGATCAATCCCTATCCATTGCTGAAAAAAGGGGACGGAGGGGATTAAGTCGCAACCCGCACGGTCTGGTCGTGGCGCCTACGCAGCGCGTGGACGCTGCCGGCGCAGCGCGATGGTGAAGATCACCAGTGCGATGCCTGGAACCAGCAGCAGCAGCGCTGCCAGTTTCCAGAAGAAGAACGGCCACAACCAGAGGTAGTCCAGGTCGGTCAGTTTCAGAAGATCCAACGGCGGCTGCACTTCGATCGTTGCTGGCCTGCCGACCAGCGCCGGCTCCACTTCCAGCACGGTCACCCGCAGCCCGGAGCGGCCACGGGGCAATGCGTCACCGCGGCCATAGCCGAAGTACGCGGCGGTAAAGACAGCCGTTTCAACGGTTTCCAGCCTGCGCACAACCTCCGTCCCGGCCGGGCCAGAACGCACGCCCGCACGGAAGTCCGCATGCTCGTTGGGGGTGTCGACACGCATCAGCACGTCGGGGTCGAGGGCCGGGTCGGCGGCGTTGGGCGGGTAACGCAGCCGCAACCGCAGGCGATCATCAATGAAGCGGTAAACCGTGATCTCCGCGCTCGCACCGGGGCTCAGCACCAGCGGCAGGGTCTGCGTGCGTGACGCCAGGTGGTTGGCCACGGCGCCCACCGCCAACACCACACAGGCGACTGCCCACAGGCCCCAGAACACCCACAGGGTGATCCGCAGCACCCGCGTCCCTTTCGCGCTGACATCGCCGGTCATCGATCCGCTTCCCTGCTGGCATTGCGTACACACTAACGAAAAAGCCCCGCTTTCGCGGGGCCTCTTCTTTCAGCGACGCCGGGCATGGCCCGGCGCTACCGGCGCGGCAGCGTTGCCAGGCAGCGTCTGGCAGCGCCGCATCGCTCAGGCGAACGGATCCTGCAGGACCATGGTGTGGTCGCGGTCCGGGCCGGTGGAGACGATGCTGATCGGGCAGCCGGCCAGCTCTTCCAGCGAACGCAGGTAGGCGCGTGCGGCCGGCGGCAGGTCGTCCCAGTTGGTGATGC
>Ga0308171_1002582_pt1 | contig 18707 bp, 17 predicted proteins | sample PhyGR1_FD_202135 | JGI IMG/M metagenome (GOLD analysis project Ga0308171, IMG submission 202135) | Phyllosphere microbial communities from UC Gill Tract Community Farm, Albany, California, United States - DLSLSG.R1 | ecosystem: Host-associated > Plants > Phyllosphere > Unclassified | place: USA... | reverse complement strand
CGCAGGACGGGCGCATCAAGACGCGCGTCAAAGGGCGTGAACTCGACCTGCGGGTCTCCACCGTGCCCACCGTGCACGGCGAGAGCGTCGTCATGCGGGTGCTGGACCGCGCGAGCGTGCGCCTGCAACTGGAGACCATGGGCTTCGAGAAGGACACGCTCGAGCGCTTCAACATGCTGCTCGCCAAGCCGCACGGCATCCTGCTGGTCACCGGGCCCACGGGCTCCGGCAAGACGACCACGCTGTACGCGGCGCTGTCCAAGATCGATGCGGAATCCAACAAGATCATCACCGTGGAAGACCCGGTGGAGTACCAGCTGGAAGGCATCAACCAGATCCAGGTCCATCCGCAGATCAACCTGACCTTCGCCAACGCGCTGCGCTCCATCCTGCGGCAGGATCCGGACATCATCATGATCGGCGAAATGCGGGACGGCGAGACCGCGCAGATCGCCGTGCAGTCCGCGCTCACCGGCCACCTGGTGCTCTCCACGCTGCACACCAACACCGCCGCGGGCGCCGTGATCCGGATGAAGGACATGGGCGTCGAGGGCTACCTGATCACCTCGTCCGTCAACGGCGTGCTGGCCCAGCGGCTGGTGCGCTCGCTCTGCGGCCACTGCAAGGAGCCCTACGAACCCGGCGACGAGGTGCGGCGCAGCACCGGCCTGGGGCGGTTCAGCAGCTTCGGCCAGGCGATCTACCGCGCCGTCGGCTGCGAGCACTGCCGCGGCTCGGGATACCGCGGGCGCACGGGCATCCACGAACTCTTCGTGCTCGACGAGCCCATGCGCCGCGCGATCATCGACGGCAAGGACGCCAACGCCCTCAACGCGCTCGCTGCGCAGGGCGGCATGCTCAACCTCTACGAGGACGGCCTGCGCAAGGTCGCGGCCGGCGTGACCTCGCTGGACGAACTCGGCCGCGTGACGCAGGACCAGGGCGATGCCTGATTACGCCTGGCGCGCCGTCGCCGCATCCGGCAAGGTCGTCGAGGGCCGGCAGACCGCGCCGAGCGAGGCGCAGGTGCTCAAGCAATTGCGCGACCAGGGCCTCACGCCCCTGGGCATCAGCGATGCCGCGGGAGCGCCTCCGGTTGCCGCGGCCCCCGCGCGCGGCGCGGGCAGCGTGGGCAAAGGCGCTGCGGCACCGGCTGCTGCCGCCGGCGTCGTCCCCGCGCCCCGCGGACGCGGCAGCAAGGGCCCGGTCAAGCAGGCGGACGTGCTCGCGCTCACCACGGAACTCTCCATCATGCTGCGCGCCGGCCTGGCGCTCGACAACGCCCTGCGGGTGCTCATCGACATGAGCCACAAGCCCAGCATGGCCGCGCTGCTGCAGGGCGTGCTCGACGCCGTGAAGGGCGGCACGCCGCTCAGCCGGGCGCTCGCGCAGCACCGGGACCTGTTCGGCGACTTCTATATCAACATGATCCGCTCCGGCGAGGCGAGCGGCCAGATGTCCGCCGTGCTCGAGCGCCTCGTCGCCCACATGGAGCGCCAGCGGGCCCTGCGCGACAGCGTCATCTCGGCCACCATCTACCCGGCGATCCTGCTGGGCGTGGCGGTGCTGTCGCTGATCGCCATGCTCGGTTTCGTCGTGCCGCAGTTCGAGAAGCTCTTCACCGACATGGGCGACGCGCTGCCCCTGCCCACGCAACTGGTGATGGGCCTGGGCCACGCCTTCACGCGCTACGGCCTCTTCATCGGCATCGTGGTGCTCGGGCTGGGGCTGCTCGTGCGGCGCTGGGCCCGGTCCCCGGCAGGGCGCCTCTGGTGGCAGTCGCGCCTGCTGAAGATGCCCCTCGTGGGGCCGCTCGCGCTCAAGTACCAGCTGACGCTGTTCTCGCGCTCCCTGGGCACGCTGCTCGGCAACGGGGTGCCGATGCTCACGGCCCTGCACATCGCCACCGAGACGGTGAACAACACCCTGCTCCAGCAGGCACTCTCCAAAGTGGCGCCCATCGTGAAGGAGGGCGGCAAGGTGGTCCAGGCCATCACGGCCACCGGCATCTTCGAGCCCATCGCGGTCAACCTGATCCGGGTGGGCGAGGAAACCGGGCGCATCGGCCAGATGATGCTGGAGTTGTCCAACATATTGAACCGGGAGGTGGAAACCGGTATCAAACGCCTGCTCACGCTGGTCGAGCCCGTGCTCATCCTCGTGCTGGGCGTGCTGATCGCCGCCATCATCGTCTCCATCCTCCTCGGGATCCTGTCCATCAATGACCTCGCCGTATAATTTTCGTTTGTCCAAGGAACCCTCTTCCATGGCGCACCTTCCTGCCCGCCGCCTTCCCGGCACGTCCATGCAACGCAAATCCTCCCGCGGTTTCACGCTGATCGAACTGCTGGTCGTGCTGGCCATCCTGACGCTGCTGGCCGGCCTGGTCGGTCCCCGCGTGCTGGGCCAGCTCGGCGGCGCCAAGGCCAAGACGGCCGGCGTGCAGATCGCCGACCTGGACAAATCCCTCGAACTCTTCAAGCTCGACGTGGGCCGCTACCCCACCACGGAAGAAGGCCTGGAGGCGCTGGTCAAGCGTCCCGGCTCCGTGAACGGCTGGGCCGGTCCCTACCTCAAGGGCGGCGTGCCGTCCGACCCCTGGGGCCACCCCTACCGCTACACCAGCCCCGGCCCGAACGGCGGCATCGAGATCCTGTCGCTGGGCTCCGACGGTGCGCCCGGCGGCGAGGGCGAGGCTGCGGACATCCGCAACAAGCCCTGATCCTTCCGGTCTCCTGCGGTTCTGCCATGCGGCGCGAGCGCGGCTTCACGCTGGTTGAATTGCTGGTCGTCTTCGCCATCATGGCGCTCGTGGTGGGCCTCGCGCCCGTCGCCTTCGAGCGCCTGCGCGAAGCGGCGGCCTACCGCGATGCCGTCCGCACCATCTCCAGCCAGATGCGCTCCGCCCGTTTCACGGCGATGGCCGAAGGGCGAGAGGTCCGCTTCTCGGTGGACCTGCGCAACCGCGCCTACGGCGTGGGCGCCGCGATGAAACCGCTCCCCCCGCCGCTGGAACTGCGCGCCATCGTCGCGAGCACGGAAATGGACCCGCAAAGCCGCGCCTCCATCCGCTTCCTGCCCAGCGGCGGCGCCACGGGCGGCAGCATCGAGATCCTGCGCGCACCCGGCGTGGGCACCCGGCTGCGGGTGGACTGGCTCTCCGGCCGGGTCACGCAAGAGGCGCTCACCCGATGAGCCCGCGCAGGCCACGTGGCCAGCGGGGCCTCACCCTGCTGGAGCTGCTGGTGGCGTTCGCCATCATGGCGCTGTCGCTGGGCATGCTCTACCGCGCCATGGGCGGCTCCGCCCGCAGCGTGGCCGACGTGGACCGCTACCAGCGCGCCGTCGTGCTGGCCCAGTCCCTCCTGTCCCTGCGCGACGCCGTGCCCGAACAGGGCTGGAACCAGTCCGGCGAGTCCGGCGGCTACCAATGGCAGATCGCCAGCGCCCCCTTCGCCACCGACGTGAAGGGGCCGAACATTCCTCCGCTGCACGAGGTGAACATCCTGATCACCTGGTCGGACGGAACGCGCACCCGCAGTTTCGAAGTCAGCACCCTGCGCCCCCAGCGCAGGCCGCCGGAAGCGGGGCGCAGCTGATGGCACGCGCATCCCGTGCCCGGCCCGCCGCGGCAGGCTTCACCCTGGTGGAGCTGCTGGTCGTGATCTCGCTGCTGTCGCTCGTCATGCTGGCCATGGGCTCCGCCCTGCGCACCACCGCGCAGACGGAAGAGCGCGTGGACGCCCGGCTGCGCAAGGTGGACGAGCTGCGCGTGGCGGACAACTTCCTGCGCTCGGTGCTGGGCCGCGTCTCCCTGCGCAAGCGCCTGGGCACGATCGCGATCGACGAGAGCCCGTACTACTTCCTGGGCCGGCCGCAGGAAATGGTGTGGCTCGGTGTGATGCCGGCGCGCTACGGCGCGGGCGGCCGCTACCTGTTCCATCTCGGCCTGGAGGACGCGACGGGCGGACAGGCCCTGGTGTTGCGTTATCTGCCCTTCACGCAGGATGGGGGTTCGCCGGACTGGAGCAGGGCGGAGAGCTACGTGCTCGTGCCCGCCGTCACCGGCTTCGAGATCCGCTTCGAGGATGCGGTCCCGGAACCTCCGCAGTGGGGTGCGCCCTGGACGCTGACCGACCGGCTGCCGCAGCGTGTCTCCTTCCAGATCCGCAGCGCCACGGACGTGTGGCCCGACATCGTCGTGCCGATGCGCACATTGCCAGGCAGCGACTCGTCCATGGGCGGCGCGGTGTTCGGAGGCAGCCAATGAGATCCGCCCTGGCGCACCCCCGTGCCGGCCGCCCGGCGCGCGGCATGGTCCTGATCGCCGTCCTCTGGATCGTGGCGTCCCTCGCCATCATCGTTACCGGAGTTACCCGCACCATCCGGGAGGAAGCGCGCATGATGGCGCTCGCCCGGCAGGACGTCCAGGCGCAGGCCCTGGGCGACGCCGCCATCCAGGTGGCGCTGCAGACCATCGTCGCCAACAACACGCCCATCAACCGCATGCTGCAATCCGAGATCCAGTACCGGGGTGTCGTCATGCAGGTCCGGGCCATGCCGCTGAACGGCCTCATCGACATCAACAGCGCCTCGGTGCCGCTGCTTACGAAGGCCTATGCGGTGGCGGGCGGGCTGCCAGCGGCCCAGGCGGAAGCGCTGGCGCAGGCGACCGTGCAGTTGCGCGAGCAGCGGGGGCCTACCGGCCTGCAGGAGCGCTTCGAGGCCGAGGAGGACCTGCTCAAGGTGCCGGGTATCAGTTACGACCTCTATGCTAGACTTTTCCCCTTCGTCACGGCCGACCTGCGGGGTCGGGGGCTGGTGAATCCTCTGGCCGCTCCCGTCGAAGTGCTGACGATACTGGCGGGCGGAAACGCCGCGGCCGCATCGGCCATCGCTGCCAAGCGCGATGCGGGCGAACCCGGTGTGGACATGACCGCGCTCGACGGGGCGTTCCTCGACAGCTCCGCGGTACGGCGCATCCGCATGGAGGCCCGCGTGCCCATGGCGGACGGCATCTGGATGCGCGTGTCGCGCAGCGTCGATTTGACCGCACGCTCGCGCGATGGAGCGCCGTGGTATTCCTTCCGAACCGGATCCAGCGTGGAGCCGGTGGTCCGCAATCCCTGAAAAGCGATGCCCTCTCTTTCTTCCGAAGCCCGTTTCCTGGGCGTCGACCTGCGCGTGCTCTGGCATGAAATCCGCCAGCCGTGGCTGCGCATGCACGACTGGCCCGTCTTCGCATGGCTGACCCCGGCGGCGCCGGTGCGCGTGCTCCATCCGGACGGACGGCAGAGCCTCTGGCTGGGGGACGGCCGCGAAGGCGACCTCGCCGGCAAGGCCAGGCCGCCGTTCGCCGCGGTGGAGCTGCCCGAAGACCTCGTGCTGCGGCGTTCCATGCCGCTTCCGCCCATGGGAGCCGCCGACGTCGCCAATGCGTCCGCGCTCGAGGCGCGTTCGGTGAGCCCGTTCCCGGCGGACGATCTGGCCTGGGGACATCGCCCGCACTGGCAGGCCCATGGCGGCGCGCGGGTGGATCTGGTGCTGTCGTCGCGCCGGCAGATCGCGCAGTACCTTGCGACGCGCGCCGACGCCCTGGCCGGCGTGGAGCCGGAGATCTGGGTGCGCACCGGCGACGGCATGCCCGTCGTCCTGGAAGGATACGGCGAGGGCCTGCGCCGGGCCCATGCGGCGCGCTGGCGCCGTACGGGCTACGCGCTGATGTGCCTCATCGCACTGCTGCTGCTGGCCATCGCGATCACCCCCACCCTGCAATTGCGCGAGCGCGCCCTGGAGGCTGCGCAGGCCTACGGCGAGGCGGCGCAACGCACGGCCCCGGTCGTGCGCCAGCGTGAATTGCTCATGCAGTCGGCGGACAAGCTGACGCAGCTGTCCGAGCTGGTGTCGAACCGCATCGAACCGCTCAAGGTGCTGGACCGGCTCACGCAACTGCTGCCCGACGACACGTCCCTGCAGAGCTTCCGTCTGCAGGGCGTGAAGGTCACCATTGCAGGCCTGACGAACAACTCCTCGGCGCTGATGCAGTTGCTGGGCAACGAAGCGGGTTTCAAGGAAGTCCGGGCACCCTCTGCCGCGACGCGCATGGGAAACACCGGCAAGGAATCGTTCTCGATCGAGTTCATGCTCGACCCCCACGTATATGGCGCGCCGGTGAGCCCGCCGGCCCCGGTGGCCGTTGCCTCCGCCCCTTCGGCGCCCGCCGCAGGCGGCCCTGCAGCTGCGCCCGCAGCACCCGCTTCGGGCACGGCGGCTTCCCCGGGTGCCGCAGCCGTGGCGGCGCCTGCCGCGCCTCCCGGTGGAGGCGCCACGTTCGGAGGGGGCGCCACGTTCGGCGGCGGGGCTACCTTCGGAGGTACCCCCACCCGCCCTGCAGTTCCTGCATCCGGCAGCGCCTCTGCCCCTTCCGTGCCGGGAGCGCGTAAACCATGAAAAGCATGACCCCACGCGAGCGAACGGTCCTCGCCGCCACGTTGCTTCTGGCCCTTGTGCCTCTGGCCCTCGGGGGCTGGTACATCGCCCAGCGGCACGCGTATGCGGAACAGCGGCTGGAAGAGCTGGAGCCCCGCTACGCCCGCCTCCTGGGCCTGGAAGCCCAGAAGGCCGACATCGATGCCGCGCTGGCGCGTGCCGGCGAGGCCCGCGCGCAATACATCTATCCTGCGGGCCAGGATGCCAGCCAGACCGGAAACACCGCGCAGCAGAAGATCCGCGACATCCTCGGGGTCGCTGGCCTGCAGGTCAGCAGCAGCCAGGTGCTGCCCGCGAAGGAAGACAAGGGTTTCGACCGCATTCCCCTGAGCGTTCGTGCCGAAGGCGACATGCTGGCGGTGCAGAGCGCGCTGGCGGTGCTGGGCAGCCAGATGCCGCTGCTGCTCCTCGACGATCTGGACATCCAGGTGATCGGAGCCTTCGGCAACCTGGACCCGAAGGCCGTACCCCGCCTGTCGGTGGCCTTCGGCCTGAGCATCCTGCGGGAGCGGTCATGAAGCGGTACGCGTTGCACATCCTGCTCTTCGTGAACGCCGCGCTGGCGCTGGTGCTGCTGTGGATGTGGATTGGCACGGACGGCACCGTGCGCAACGTGCACTGGCAACCGCCGGAGCCCCGCCGTTCGGACGTCGACGGCCTGCTGCCCGGGCTGCCCACCGTCGGTTCCGCGGATACCAGCAGGTTCGTCGCCATGCTGGACCGCCCGGTCTTCTCCTCCACCCGCCGGCCGCCGCCGCCGCCGCCCCCTCCGCCCGCCAGCGCCCCGCCGCCGCCGCCGGACAACCTGGCCACGGCCACCATCTCGGGCGTCTACGCAGGCGGAGGGCAGGGCGGCATCATCATGTTCATCGCCGGCAAGCAGCGGCGCCTGCGCATGAACGACAACGTCGAAGGCTGGGTGCTGAGCTCCATCCAGGACCGTGTCGTCTCCTTCACCCGCGGTGGCGAGACGCGCACGTTGCTGTTGCCGCGGGCTGCGGTCACCGTCTACTCGGGCGCACCGCTGCCTTCGTCGGCGGCGGGCCAGCGGGCGATGCCCCAGCTTCCGGGAGGTGCCGCAGCGCCGCCGTCTCCTCCGCCCCGCGCCGTTTTCGGTGGAAGCCGGTCCTGAATTCCAAGCGCGCAGGCGCGCCTTCCCATTTCCTGGGCACGTAGTCATGATTTTCTATCGATACGCACTGACCTCCATCGCCATGGCCGTTTGCCAGCTGGCGGCAGCACAGACCTCCACAGTCGGGGGCGCACCGGCCACCAATCTGGTGACCGAATCGGCGGGCAGCCCGGCAGCCGTCGGAACCGGCACTGCTGCCACCGGATCGGCCGCCACGCCTGCCGCCGGCACGGCGAGCGACGAGAAGGCCGTCCAGCCCCGCATCCTGCGCGGCGACGACCGGGTGATCGCCGCTCCGGCCCCCGTTGCGCCCATCGCCGGCCCCGCCATGACCTTCAGCTTCGAGGAAGCGCCGGTCGCGGAAGTGGTGCGCACCGTGCTGGGCGACATCGCCAAGGCGAACTACGTCCTGCATCCGCCCCTGAACGGCACGGTGACGCTGTCCACGCGCAACCCGATCCCTCCGGACCAGGCCATGTTCCTGCTGGAGAGCGCGCTCCAGGCCAACGGCCTGTCGATGATCCGCGATGCGCGAGGCACCTACCACGTCGGCCGCCCGGACGCATTGCGCGCCATTGGCGGCACGCTGCGCCAGTTCCGCAGCGGCGAGCCCCTGCCGCCCGGCAACGGCGCCGTCATCATCCCGCTGCAGTACATCGGCGCGGGCGAAATGGCCGCCATCCTGCGTCCCATGGTGACGCCCGATGCGATCATCCGGGTGGACAACCTCCGCAACCTGCTGGTCATGTCCGGTACCCGCACGCAGGCGGAAGCCTGGATGGACCTGGTGAACACCTTCGACGTGGACCTGCTCAAAGGCATGTCGGTGGGTGTCTTCCCGCTCAAATACGCTTCCGTGAAGGAGGTCGAGGCCGCACTGAGGCTGGTGAGCGGCGGAGGCGGCGCGGCGCCGGGAGCGCCCTCGGGTGTGCCGGGCGGCGCTGCGGCCGCCGCCACGGCGGCTGCGGCCGCCAACCAGGCGAATGCCGCGCCGGCGACCCTGGGCGAGGGCAACCCCCTGTTCGGCGCCCTGCGCATCATGCCCATCGACCGGATCAACAGCATCCTCGTCGTGACGCCCCGCGCCGCCTACCTCGAAGAAGCGCGCCGCTGGATCGAGAAACTCGACCAGCCCAGCGACAACGGCTCGGAGCCGCAACTCTTCATCTACCACGTGCAGAACGGCAACGCCAAGCATCTGGCCGGCGTGCTGAGCGGCATCTTCGGCGGGCAGGCCGGCGGCGCCATCGCGAACAGCGGCGTGGCGCCCGGGCTGGGGGGCGTGTCGTCCAACTCGTTCGGGCAGGGCAACACGTTTGGCGGAGGCGGTTTCGGCTCCTCCGGCTTCGGGTCTTCGGGGTTCGGCAGTTCAGGCTTCGGCAGCGGTTCGGGCTTCGGCAACAGCTTCGGATCCTCCGGCGGCTTCGGCAGCCGCGGCGGCTTCGGTTCGTCCACGCAGGGCAACCGGGGCACGCAGACCCAGGGGTCCACCAGCGCCAGCATAGGCACGGTCCGGCTGATGGCCGACGAGCTGAACAACTCGGTGCTGGTCTGGGGAACGAAATCCGAATACAGCAAGATCGAATCCACCCTGAAGCGGCTCGACCTGCCCCCGACGCAGGTGCTGATCGAGGCGTCTATCGTGGAGGTCACGCTGGACGACTCGCTCCAATATGGTCTGCAGTGGGCTTTCAGTAATAGCGGCCCTTCGGGCCTGAATGGTGCGGGCCAGCTGCTGGCCAACGGAAGCGACAGCAAGACGCCGATTGGAGCCTCCATTCCGACGCCTACCTCTTCCGGTTTCTCCTATGCGCTGTCGAACTCGCTGGGAAGCGTCCGGGTGGTTCTGAATGCCCTGGCCACCAAGCGGCTGCTGAAAGTGATCTCCAGCCCGTCGCTGATGGTGCTGGACAACCACACGGCCATGATGAGTGTGGGCAACCAGCAGCCGGTGAAGACGGGCTCGTTAACCACCGTGGCCACTGGTGGCAACTCCGTGGCGGACACGATCCAGTACCGCGACACCGGGGTAAGCCTGTCCGTGACGCCGTCGGTAAACGCGGGCAACCTGGTCACCATGCAGATCGACCAGGCCGTGACGGATGCCGTGGCGGACAACTCGGGAAACATTTCCCTGCAGCCCGTGTTCCAGCAGCGCCAGATCACCAGCAAGGTGGCAGTCCGCTCGGGCGAAGCGATCGTGCTCGGCGGCCTGATCCGCGACACCGACAACACGTCCAAGGCCGGCATTCCCCTGCTGCAGGAACTTCCCCTGGTGGGCAGCCTCTTCAGTAACAACGGCAAGACGGGCAACCGCACGGAACTGCTGGTCGTGATCACCCCGAAGGTGGTGCGCACGGACATCGACATCCGCGAGGTCAGCGACGAACTGCGCGATCGCCTGAAGGGGCTGCAGGTCATCGAGCTGAAGCAATCGGGGCGGAGCACCATCGTACCTCCGGGTTCGGGAGCCACCATCCAGCCCTTGCCGCCGCAGTGACATACCTATTTATCATCCGCTCTCTATGAACCTCAAAACCCTTTCCTCGAAAGCCATCGCGGCAGCCATCGCCGCTGGTGCCCTGGTCTTGGCCGGCTGCGCGTCCTTGGGGCCCTCCACCCCCGAGCAGGCGGTGAAGGAGCGTGCCGAAGCCTATTGGAAGGCGCGCATCGCTGGGCAGGCCGACAAGAGCTATGCGCTGACGCCCCCCTCTTATAGAAAAGCATTCACTCAGGAGCAGTTCGCCCGCCAGTTCGGCAGCGGCGCTTCGGTGACGGCGTCGGAAGTGACCGGTGTGACGTGCGAGGCAGACAGGTGCGTGGCGAAGGTCAAGCTCACGGCCAAGCCGGTCATCATCGGAGTGAAGCTCGACAGCATCGATACCTACCTCGACGAGACCTGGGTTCTGGAGGAAGGGAACTGGTGGCGGTTCCAGGACCTCTGAGCGTCGCTGAAAACGCTGGGCCGTAGCACCCTCGGTGCATCCCCCGCAACGCCCGGTCGCCATGTGCGCCGGGCGTTGTCGTTTATAGGATCGCCAAAAGTGTGTGAATTTAGGTTTTTTTGCTTGGGAATGAACCGTTCTTTTGGTATGGTTCGGCCCCAAGGTTTGTAGAGGTTGGAGAGTGCAGACCCGTTGTGCGCATTTGGCGCAGCGCAGGCTCTTCCGCGTCCGCAAGCCCTACCCCAAGGAATGGTCGGGCTCGCCCATCCGTGCCCGGGTAGGCCGTACACGGCTTGCCGTCCAGGCACTGTTGCATTTCATCAACAGGCGAAGGATTGGCAGAGGTTCCGCAGTACAGGCCTTGAATGCGCTGTGCTACCATTCTTTGGCGTAATCAATCGTGGTAGTTGCGCTTACCAACTTTTTAACTGGAGTTCTCGATATGAAGAAAAATGTTCTGGCCCTGAGCATTGCTGCCATGATTGGTGGCCTGGGCTTCGCCGGCGCTGCATCCGCGGATGTGGTCGTGGGCGCTGCTCCGCTGACGGTAACGAACGCTACGTCGATGTCCTTCGCCGAAGGCGGCGTGGGCCATGCACTGCTGGTGCCCTACTTCAACGCACAAAACGGCAACATGACCGTTCTGCACGTTGTGAACACCGACACCAGCAACGGCAAGGCCGTGAAGGTGCGTTTCCGCGGCGCCCTGAACTCTGACGACATTCTTGACTTCCAAGTCTTCATGTCGCCTGGCGACGTGTGGACTGGCGCAGTGACCGCTGGTGCCGACGGCACCGCCCAGCTGACCACGAACGATGGCTCCTGCACGCTGCCCACCCTGTCGAAGGGCGTGGCACAACCGTTCGTGAAGGCCCGTCTGAACTCCGGCATCGCTGCTGCCGACCAGGCCAACAACACGCGTGAAGGCTACGTTGAAATCTTCAACATGGCCGACATTCCTGCTACCAAGATGAACGGCGGCGCCAACGCCCTGTACACGGCCATCAAGCACGTGAACGGCGTGGCACCTTGCACGCAAGCCGTGCTGGACGCAACGCTGGTGAACCTGACGACCCCCACGGACGTGGCCAACGCTGGTTTCAACACGCCTTCGACCGGCCTGGTGGGTGACTGGTACATCATCAACGTGGCACAAACCACGACGTTCTCGGGCGGCGCTACGGCCGTTCGTGCAGAAGCGCCCAACGGTGCTCCCGCATTCGCCAACTTCGTGCACTTCCCGCAGAACGACCAAGGCGCACCTACGCCTAACAACTACACGGCTGACCCGCTGTTCCGCTCGGTCAACGTGTACAACAGCGCTGATCAGGCTGTCACGTCGCCCACGCTCATCGCAGCGAACTATGACCTGCCCGACATGTCCACGCCTTACATCGTGGCTCCTTCGGCAACGGCTCCTCTGACGCAAGCGCTGAACCTGACGAACGCACTGGCAGTGACCTCCATCACCAACCAGTACGCCAACGACGCTTCCATCACGGCGAAGACCGACTGGGTGTTCTCCATGCCCACCCGTCGCTACAACGTGGCTTCCAACTACGCTGCAGCCAATGCCAACCCGGTGCAAACCGCCAACGTTCGTCTGTTCTCTGACCTGAACGCCAGCGGCTCCGTGGCTGACGAGCGCTTCAACCCCAGCAACACGACGCTGGCCGCCACCGGTGGCGCCATCTGCGTGACCGCTTCGGGCCAAGCCTTCTTCGACCGTGAAGAAAAGAGCGTGACGGCTGGTGCAGTGTTCTCGCCTGGTACCGTGACGAAGACCCTGTTCTGCGGCGAAACCAGCGTGCTGAGCTTCGCTGACGCAGGCAACTCCGTGCTGGCTGCTTCCGTGGCCCGTCAGAACCTGGCGGCTGGTTCCTTCCAGAACGGCTGGAGCCGTGTGGACGTGACGAACCGTGGCCTGGGTCTGCCGGTCCTGGGTTCCTCGTTCATCAAGCTGTCGAACCCCGCTGCTACGTCTGGCACGTCCGGTACCTACGGTATCACGTGGCCCCACCGCTTCACGCGTCCTGTCGTTCAGTAATCTGAGCATTGCTACGGCACTTTTCACAGCAATGTGAACCAAAAAAGGCGGGGTCTCCCCGCCTTTTTTTTATTTCTCATTTGATGGTTGACTCACACATGAAACGCTTTCCCGTCCGTCTTTGCGCTGGTGCCGTGCTGTCCGTACTGCTGGCTTCGGCCCATGCACAAGAGCCCGTCCTGATCCAGGGGCCGAAGATCGCCATCGACAGCAGCGACATGCGTGCCGATTCGCTGCGCATGCCGCCGGAGATGCGCGACACGGTACTGTCTCGTCCGCAGACGGTGACGCAGATCGCGTCCAACCTGTATGCCCGTCGCGCGATGGCGCAGCGTGCCGAGTCCATCGGGCTGGAGAAGGACCCTGAGGTCGTGGCTGCGCTGCGCATTGCCCGCGACAAGGTATTGTCGGATGCCTACCTGGCAAAGATCGACAAGGAGCATGCGCTCTCGGACTCCGTGGCCGAGGGGCTCGCGCGCAATCTGTACAAGGCGAAGCCGGAGCGTTTCAAGTCGCCCGAGCAGGTGCAGGTACGGCACATCCTGGTCTCCGGCACGGATGCCGAGGCCCGCGCGAAGATCGAAAAGATCGAGCAGGAGCTGAAGGCCGGCGCAGACTTCGCCCAACTGGCCAAGGAGCGCTCCGACGACAAGGGCAGCGCTGCCAAGGGCGGCGACCTCGGTTCCTTCGAAGCCGGCAAGATGGTGCCGGAGTTCGACAAGGCGGCATTTGCCCTGACGAAGCCGGGCGAGCGCAGCGGCATCGTGCAGAGCAAATTCGGCTACCACATCCTGCAACTGGAAGCGCGGCAGCCTGCCAAAATGCGCAGCTTCGATGAAGTGCGCAACGAGCTGATCCAGGAGATCCAGGCCAATGCGCAGCAGGAAGCCCGCGTGGCCGATGCCCAGGCCATGCAGAAGGAAGCGCAGATCAACAAGGAAGCCATCGAAGCTTTTGCAGCTGGCTACACGCCCAAGCCGATCAAGACCGCTCCGTAAGGCGTAAGCTTCTTCGTGTGCTTGCTCGGCGCAAGGGGCATGTCGTGTTCCCCTTGCGCCACCGAATGGCGGGCGTGCCCGCCCCTGATGGTTTCTCTTTCCTTCATGCAGACTTTGCAGAACGAGTGGCGCGCCGTGTGGAACGCCCGCTCCCTGGTATGGGTGCTGACCCTGCGCGAGGTGGCGGCCCGCCACGCCGGCACGGCCGTCGGGATCCTGTGGCCCTACCTGCAGCCGCTCCTGACGGTGGCCGCCTATTACCTGGTGTTCGACGTCGTGTTCTCGATGCGGCTCGGCAACGGTGCGCCCACGCATGCGGTGGGCACCTTCCTCGTCGTCGGGGCATTGCCGTGGATGGCGTTCTGCGATGCGGTGTCCCGCGGCATGAACAGCCTCATCGAGGCCGGCGGCATGCTGCAGAAGAACCCGCTGCCACCGGTGCTGTTCACCACGCGCGCCGTGCTGGCGAGTTCCGTCATCTACGGGCCGCTCATCGTGCTGGTGGCGCTGATCTACACGCCTCTGCACGGCTTCCGATTGCCCGTGCTGAGCCTGCTGCCGCTGCTGGCGGCCCAGGTGCTGCTCAGCGTTCTGCTGGGTTACCTGTTGGCGATCCTGGCCGCTGCGTTGCGCGACACGGTGCAGATCGTCGGCTTCCTGCTCTCGGTCGGCATCTACCTCACGCCGATCCTGTTCCCGCTGTCCATGTTCCCCGAGGGCTGGCGCTGGGTGCTGTGGCTCAACCCGATGACGGCGTTCGTGATCGGCTACCAGGATGTGCTGCTGCAGGGCATCTGGCCGCCGGTGGCGGCTTGGATCGCGATCGCGGCCTGGATGGGCGCCGTGGCCCTGGCATTGAACGTTATCGTGGCGCGCAGCCGTGACCAACTGGTGGACTGGCTATGAGCAGCGACGCAGCACCGACGAATTCCCCGGCCCGGGGCGCAGGGGCCACACCGCCGGTGGGCAGCGTCCCGCACCGCGAAGCGGAGACCGTGCTGAAGGTGGCCGGGGTCAGCAAGGAATACAAGCTCTATCCGTCCCCGCGGTCGCGGCTGCGCGCGCTGCTCACGGGGCGGGCCACGCACCGCAGCCACTGGGCGCTGCGCGATGTCTCGTTCGAGCTGCAGCGCGGCCAGTGCATCGGCGTGATCGGCGACAACGGCGCCGGCAAGAGTTCGCTGCTCAAGCTGCTGGCGGGCACGCTGCAGCCGTCGATGGGGACCATCCAGCGCGTGGGGCGAGTCACGGCCATCCTGGAGCTGGGTGCGGGCTTCCACCCGGATTTCAGCGGACGCGACAACCTGTACTTCGGCGGCAGCCTGATCGGCATCACGCACGAGGAGATGGCGCGGCTGGAGCCGGAGATCATCGCCTTCTGCGAGCTGGGCGAGGCGCTCGACCGGCCGGTGAAGACCTATTCGTCCGGCATGGCCGTGCGGCTCGCGTTCGCGCTGGTGACGGCCGTGCAGCCCGACGTACTGATCATCGACGAGGCGCTGGCCGTGGGCGACCAGCATTTCCAGAAGAAATGCATCGAGCGCATCATGGCGTTCCGCAATAGCGGGTGCACCATCCTGTTCTGCTCGCACAGCCCCTACCACATCCGCCACCTGTGCGATGCGGCCATGTGGCTCAAGGGGGGGCGCATGGAGCAGTTCGGCCCCACCGAGCCCGTGCTCGCGGCCTACGACCTCTACACGCGCGAACGCCAAGAGCGCGAGCAGCAGGCGATCGAGGCGGCATCACAGCCGGTCGCCGCCTTGCCCTCCGTGGCCGAGACGCCCTATGCCCACCCTGCGGACGAAGCCGCTCTCGCGGTGCCCGCCGACCCGCCCGCGCCGGTGGTAGCCGTCGAGCGGGGCGATGCCTGCCTGCTGTCCGTCGAGGTGGACAACCTGGGCGAGCCGGTGGGCGAGCAGCCTGCGGTGCTGCACAGCAAGGATCTGGTGGTGACGATCGTCGCGCGCGGCCGGGGTGCCGAGCGCCCGCACATCGGGTTCATGATCGAGCAGTCGAAGGGTGTCGGCATCACGTCGCTCGCGACCCATGAAGAAGGCATGTTCCCGCAGCAGTTGCCGGACGGAACCTGGCAGTCGGTACTCACATTCCCGGATCTGCCGCTGCACAGCGGCGACTATGTGATCAGCGCATTTTTGTTCGACGAAACCGGGCTGGTCGTCTACGACGAGTGGTTCCAGTTCCGGCATTTCCGCTTCATTTTCCCCAAGCCGCTGCCGGGCCTGGTGCGTTTGCCGCACCATTGGGCCTGAACGTATCTGGCCGCCGCGATGGGCAGCGCTGCTGCCGCATCGGTGCGGCCCAGGGGCTGCGGCGCCACCACCTTCTCTTTTTCTCTCTCATCTCTCCCATGACATCTCACCACAGCCAGGGCGCCCAATTGCTGGAAGAGGGGCGGCAACTGCTGGCCCGCGGCGACCGCGCCGGGGCCGCGCAGGTGCTGTCGCGCGCGCGTGCGGAGCGCGACGTGCTGCTGCAGGCCCATGCCCTGATCGAGGAGAACGGCCTGGTGGGTTCGTTCACCAACATGACCGGGCTGGATTGCCGCATCTCGCCCAGCGACGACATCTTCCACTTCTTCGCGGGCCACCCCTCCAGCCTGAACCCGCTGCGCGATTACTTCGCCGATGGCTGGCGCACGCTGGCCGAGCTGATGCTGCTGCTGGAGGCGGTGGATCGCCCCTTGCTGCGCACACCCCGGGTGCTGGAGTTCGCGAGCGGCCACGGCCGCTTCACCCGCCACCTGGTCAAGGCCCTGGGGGCGGCGCGCGTGACGGTGTCGGACGTGGTGCCGAGCGCGGTGGAGTTCTCGTGCGCGACGTTCGGCGTCGAAGGCTTCCTGTCCGCGAGCCGTCCGGAAGACGTGCGCTGGCCCGGCCAATACGATCTGGTTTTCGTGCTGTCGCTGTTCAGCCACCTGCCGCGCAGCACGTGGTCGCGCTGGCTGCGCGTGCTGCGGGACGCCGTGGCCCCGGGCGGGCTGCTGGTGTTCAGCACGCACGGCGTCAAGGCGGCGGATTTCGACAGCGTGACGCTCGATGGCGAAGGGTTCTTCTTCGCTCCGTCGAGCGAGTCGAACGCGATCGATGCGAACGAGTACGGGACGGCGTTCACGTCCGAGGCGTTCGTGCTGAAGGAGATCGCGGAAGTCTGGGGGCCGGATGCGCTCGCGCACCATGCGCTCGTGCACTTCTGGAACCACCAGGACGCCTACGTGCTGCGCAAGCCGTGAACGCGGCACGCCGTGATGCCGCAACGAGCACTCTGCTGACCGACCCACCAAGGAAACACGCATGAACTGGATGCTGCGCCTGCAGGAAAAGCTCTGGGGCATCGCCCCCTGGGACGCCCAACGCATCACCGACGAATGGTTCCGCGCGCATTTCGAGTACGCGTCCGACGTGGTCCACCACTGGGTGGGTGGCGTGCTCGACCTGCCGAAGGCGCGGCTGCTGAATTTCGGTTGCGGTGACGGCATCACCGATCTCTCGCTGGTGCTGCGGCACGGTGCCACCGCGATCCATGGCGTGGACATCCGGCAGGAGTACGCCAAGCTGCCCCGGATCGCACGCGAGCAGCTGGGCATGTCGCGCATTCCCGCGGCGCTGACGTTCGAGACCATCGCGCCCGGCACGCCGCTGGCGGGCAGGCGGCCGCTGGTGGACGGCATCATGAGCTGGTCCACCTTCGAGCACGTGCAGCGCGACCAGTTGCTGCCCATCCTGAAGGACCTCCACGCCTGCCTGCGGCCGGGCGGTTTCTTCTTCATCCAGATCGAGCCGCTCTTCTATTCGCCCTACGGATCGCACCTGCGCCGCTATGACGAGGTGCCTTGGCACCACCTGCTGGTGAGCGAAGATGAACTGTGGGAGATCGTGCGCACGCACGAGGGCCCGATCGACGCCGCCGAGACCGATTTCGGGTTTGCCGACTTCGGCCCCGAGGGGTACAAGCGCTTCGTCTTCAACGAATACCGGGCGCTGAACCGCCTGACGGCCGACGAGCTGGTGGCGTTGACCGCCCAGGCCGGGTTCCACGTGGTGCGGCAGGAGCGCCGCAACGTGCAGATGGAGATCCCTGCGGAACTGCACGGGAAGTACCCGCAGGACTGGCTGCTCAACAACGAGATTTTCCTGCTGCTGGGGCGTTGAGCCGGGTCCCGGCCCAGGCCGGACCGCCAGTCGGCCGATGCCGCCCGGGCGGTCCCGTCAGGCCTGCAGCCAGTTCTTGACGCGGCGCTGCCAGTGGGAGGGAATCCTGCGCGCGACGCCGCGCAGCACCGGCAGGGACCGCAGGTACACCACGGCCGAGAGCAGGCCCGATTTCGCGGCGGCCGCGGGCGTCTCCTGCGGCAGATAGCGCTGCAGCTCCAGTGCGGACAGGGGCTGCGCGGGTGCCGCCGCGGGAATGTCCGCCAGGTAGTCGCCGTCGTAGCGGAAGGGAGCGGACGGCACGTCGCCGGGCAGGGCCGCCGGCTGCGATTCCGCCAGCGCGGGTGCTGCGCCCGTGGCGAAGTGCGCGGTGCGCACCTGATCGAACCAGGCGAGCCACCCGGCCGCCGTGGCATCCCACGGCAGCACCCAGCTCCACGGCCGGCCGGCGATCCGCTCGCGGAACGCGCCGATGTCGGGCACGGCCACCGGCAGGCCTGCGAGCAGGGCGGCGCTCAGCGTGTAGCTGTAGGTTTCGGGCCACTGGGCGGGGAACCACACCAGGTCCGGTTCGAGCCACTGCAGCAACTGCGGCAGGTCCTTGTCGCTGTATTCGCCATGCACCGTGAGGCGCGCGCGCGGCTGCGTCTGCAGGCTGCGGTAGCCGTAGCCGATGAGGTGGAAGTCGACGGGCGCATTGCGCCGCGCCGCCTCGACGGCGACGGCTTCGAGCACGTCGGCGCCCTTGATGGTGCTGAGTGCGCCGATCACCACCACTTTCAGGCGCCGGGCGGCGGCCAGCGGCGCTGGCGCGGGCAGCGGCAGCTCCGCGGAGTCCGGCATGTCGGTGTGCGGCACGGCGTGGACGCGGGCCAGGGGAGCGAAGGCGGCGATGCGCTGAGCGGCATCCCGGCTGGGCGCGAG
>Ga0308171_1002579_pt1 | contig 18744 bp, 23 predicted proteins | sample PhyGR1_FD_202135 | JGI IMG/M metagenome (GOLD analysis project Ga0308171, IMG submission 202135) | Phyllosphere microbial communities from UC Gill Tract Community Farm, Albany, California, United States - DLSLSG.R1 | ecosystem: Host-associated > Plants > Phyllosphere > Unclassified | place: USA... | reverse complement strand
CAATCAATAGTTGCACCGTGACCAGATCTAATTTCTCTGCCTTGCCATTGCTTTTCATTAGGTCTTCTTCAGATCTTGGTTTAAAAAACCCTGCTTTTTGAATGTCTAACATTCTTGTCAACTTAAACGTACGATAGTCGTTTCGTTCCCGGCTGTAACCAACCAGATACCAATGCCTCTCGATGAATTGCAGTTTATATGGTTCTACGATCCGACACGTTCTTTGTCCAACCTGATCGATATAGTCAAACTTCAACAACCAATGCTGTTCGATTGCCTGATTGATGAATGCAATGTCTTCTTTGATTTCGTCTCTTCCCGACCATTCATAGAAGGTCAGGTTAAGCTTTGATGGAGTATGCGCTTTAGACATGGCTTTGATTTTTTGAATCGTCATCTGGATGTTGGGATTCGTTATTAATTGATCGTATCCGGCCAACGAAATCAGGATATTTTCTAAATCATGGTGATTTACCAAACGTTTATCAAACTTGTATTCGTCCATCAATGCATATCCACCTTCAGCACCATGTTGCGCATAGATGGGGATGTTTGCATAACTCAATGCCTCCATGTCTCGTTGAATCGTCCGTTTCGAGACATTGAATAGCCGGCTGAATTCTGAAGCGGAGATTATTTCTTTTTGCAGTAGAATCATTACGATGGAGATAAGCCGTTCAATTTTTTTCATGGAGTCCTCCTATATACGACACCTAGTTGTCACCTATAGCCTATTATACTTGGATTAAACAAAGGAGGAGATAAAAAATGAAAACGGTAGCTTATTTACAATTCGATGGTCAAGCAGAAGAAGCATTGACGTTCTATGAAAAAGCGTTACAGGCAACAGATGTTAAGAAAGTACGATTCAATGCTTTAGGAGAGAACCCTAATATGCCGCTTGGAAAAGAGGATCAAGAGTTAATCATGGAGTCACGTATTGAATTTGCGGGGAATACCTTAATGCTTTCAGATGTTCCTTCTGCAATGCAAACGGTGACAGGAGGAATTCATAAAGGGAATTCTATTCTGATCAGTATTGTCGATGCGACACCGGAAGTGAATTCCTCTCTTTTTAACGGTCTCTCTGAAGGAGGCACTGTCATCATGCCTTTATCAAACACCCCTTGGTCGGCCAGTTTCGGAATGCTGATTGATCAATTTGGTGTGACATGGAAATTTAACAGTGAAGCGAGTAAGTTTCTTGAGAGCTTTACAAAGTAAAAATGAGAAGAGTCATCAAAAAAGGAATGTATGACATGCAAAGAGCTGGTTCTCCAGATTTATGGAGGCTGGCTTTTTCTATATTCACAAATTAATGACGACCGGTTGTTTGAAGGCGAAACCGATTAACCTCAATTTACGTAAAAGAGATATCGAACGGAAGATGGAGGAATGCAAGTGGAACTTGTTTTATATAATTTGTGTCTGATTGCCTGTATCGGAACAGTCACGGCACTTCTGTTTAATCGGTTGCAACCGGGTAGTCGTATTCGGACGATCAGTGTCAGTGTGACCGTCTTGTTGCTGGTTTTGGTCAGTGTAACCGCGTTGCTTGGATGGAATGCTGCAGAGGAAAAGCTGTACCGATCATTTTATTTATTAGTCATGAATATCTTTTCGCTCTGGTCTGTACGAATTGAAGGAAACAATAGGAAAACCATTGTCTGGTCGCTGACGCTGGCCTTGGTCGTATTGGTGTTCGGAACAATTTTAGGATGACATATGATAGAAATCGTACATAGATGTTAAAAAGGAGCTGTTCATATTGAAGAAAAAAATGTTGAGCATCTCCATTTTGTTGATGGTAGGCGGTGTACTTGGAAACATACTTTTTACCCGGCTCGGTTATTTTCCGAATGCAGATTTTCGGATTATGAATATTCCGTTAGCAGCGGGAGCGCATTACTTTAATCTGGGACTGGTGTTGCTTACCATGACACTAATCGGACTGGTGTTATTCCCATGGTTTCTTGAGAAAAAACAATTTTCGAAAACGGTGCTGGCACTTATACTAATTATTTGGTTGCCTGAAGCCGTCTAAACAACATGGAAAGGAGCGAAGATGTCGTGAGTAAACTCATCAAACGTCTCCACCCCGATTCAAGGGTGCCCGGGGCATCAGCTGTTGACCTGAAAAAAGCAGAACGTGCCTTAGGTGTTTTGTTTCCGGATGAATACAAAGATCTGTTCTTACAGACGAACGGTGCACAGTTTGGCGAATGGAGCCTGTATCCTCTATCAACCAAACGAACAGTTTCGATCGATCTCGTTCGTCACAATGAGAAGCGTCCGGCTGGCTTGCCCGATGACTTGATCTGTATCGGTGAAAATCTAACGGGTGACAAGCTGTGTTACCGAATCCGGAAACGTTTCCTGCAAGAGCTCGTCTTTAGATGGAACGAAAAAACGGGAATCGCAAAATATCCGTCGTCTTCTTTGGAACAGTTCGTCGATTGGCATGTCCCGAAACGAAAAACGAATCAGGCCTACCGACTTGGCCGTTTCATGGTAGAGGGCAACGAACTAATCGTGACGGATCCTTACTATGGACTAGAGGAAGAAACAGATCTACAGCTGATTTTGTCGAATGTGAAATCAGGCAGCTGGACCGCAGCTATCATTTACACGGAAGACGAATGGGTTAAGCAATTACTTGTTTTTGAAGGGAGCAAAAAGCGGAGCGGCAAATGGCACCGGCAGGATCAACCAATCGGCGTGGACTCGGCACTGGCTGGCATTTTTGATGGGACAGCTTATCGTCAGCATCCAGCGATGGAGTTCGAGACAGTTGATTCTGCCGACGATCAAGCCGGTATCGTCTCATATGGTGCCGTCTCAACGTCAGGTTTTGGGGACGGACTGTACGATGTGGACATACAGTATGATATCTCGAGGCAAATCGTCGGTGTACGGGTCAACTTCGCAGAGGATGAATGAAGGAGTTGGGATAATGGAGTTGGATAGTATGTTGGTCGGTGAAGGAACTGCTTTTATCTTTCCATCCGAGGACAAAGGAAAAGTTCGTTTTCACTGTCATGAGGATGATGAAGAATACGCAGATGTCGATATGGATCAGTTGTTGAAAGAGTCGTGGCAGGAAGGGATGGCTCTTTACAGCAAGAACATTCAAGAATTTTTACTGGAGTTGAATCATTATCCTTTGTACGTCCATAGTATGAGTGGTTCGGGCAAAATCAATCTTTCACCTGACGCTGACAGCAGCACAAGATTTGACCGATGGAATATCTATCATCGATTGACCATCACTTCAGAAGAAGCATTTCTTCATTATTTTCCTAAAGCCTATCAAGATGCATACAATAACGAGAGTATATTGTTTTCAAGCGAAAAGACGATTGAAATCGAAGAGACAAACAATGACTTCTATTTTAAAAAGTTCAGGTTGGCCTTTCCCGCTGATGCACGGAATTGTTTCTTTCTGTGGGTGAATCATGATGGGAACGGGTTTGACTTTGTTGCGAATTTTTCAGATCATCCTTATCAACACGAGACGATTGAAATCGAGGATGTTGAATGAGCGGATATGGTAAAAGGAGTGCAAACGGGCGATGGAACAGACCCGGTTACACTCCTTTTGTTATTCTTTCACTTCTGCAACCGTCTTGAAAATCTGTGAATAAACATCTTTGATAATTTGATCGTTCTTTTGATCGTTGTTTAATTCATATTCCCAGTAGCGATAGCGATCTTTTTTCCCTTGCAGATAACCGGATGCATAGGAATGCTCCAGTTCGCTCGCATTGGCATACGTTAAATCTTCAAACACGAAGGGGAGAAACCCCTTTGTTGTCCCTAAGAAGAAGGTCGGAACATCAAGTTTCCGGTACACCTTCACGTACTTTTCTTCATCTGCTTGTTTTAGTTTATTTTTTGTGATGAACACCGCATCAAACTTTGAGGAAATCTGGTTCGTGTCCTCTAGTTCTTCAAATGAGAGTGTTGAAAACTTTACATTTTTCTCTTGCAGATCAGGCTGTTCTCCAATCACACCGATTTTTAAGTATGTTCCATCATAGGAAGTATCTTTAACTTGTGTTGATGCGTCTACACCACAACCTGCTAATGCGGTCGCGGCAATCAGTGAACCCATTAATAATTTTTTCATGGACACGTTCCTTTCACGTTCGTTTAATATCACAGTGATTATACCAATTATTTGGAATATGCACATAAATCGAAATGAAAAAACGAGAGTTAACAATTAAAATAAAAATTCCCAATAATGTTATCTGATTATATAATACGAAGTATAAATGGAATTTCTTTTGGGCCTTGTTTGGGCTGTGAAGAAAGAAAACGGGAGGACATATGAATTATATTGAGCATTTGGAAAAACACTGTGGTGAGATTAAAGGAAGTTTAGAACTAGAAGATATGATGGAAGAAAACATTCAATTCCTGAAGTTTGAGAACGCACCTATCGATAATACCTATACGGCGACAACACTCGGATTACTGTGGCGACCGCTTCAATTTGAAGAGGAGCGATTTTATCATCAGGAACTGATGATGTCGGTCAAGCAGCCGGAAGCGGAGGAAGATGTCATCGAATTGCTATGGCGTCTGACGACCCATGCTCTGGAAACTGGACAGACATTTGAATTGGGCGAATTTTACAGTATGCCTAAGACAGTGTTCGGACAATACGGATTTGCAGGAGTCTATGTAACGGCACCGTTTTATTTTGACGAGAGCTTTTTCATCCATCGTGGGGACACCGAGTTTGATGAGCCGGAACACGTTTTGCCGGTCTGGTTTGTTCCAATTTTCGAATCAGAAGCGGATTATCTTGAGCAACACGGTGTGGACGCTTTCGACGAAATTATTGATGCAACAGAGGGGGAACTGCTTGACTTAACACGTCAGCCATTGATTTGAGGGTCATATCCATAGAACGGAAAGCAATCATACGTTGCTGAAGAGAGGGAGAAAGCAACATGCTAGTCGATCATTACAAACAGATTGATTATCAATCAATTGATTTACCGAAAGATGAACGTTTTCAGCAGTATGAACATCTCAATATTTATTTTGAGTGGGGATTTGCAATCAACCAATCAATCGGAACAGTCGCCAGTGAGGATGCAGTGTGGTTACTTAGACAAACGAATGCGTTCCCGATTTGCATGGTCTTTGATGTATTTGATTTTTCGATGGAGGAAACGATTGAGGTTCTCGAATCCTTCAACATACCGTATCAGACGTCAAGCAATGACGTAACAAAGCTCATTGATGGAGAAGAAGCTTCGCGTGAGACTAACATACGGCTTATCGTTGATCAGGAAAAAACGTTGCGGGAAATGATTCCATTTCTATACGCGTGTGGATGTCACGGTCAGAAAAATTATCTCTATTCCGTGATGACGGACGGAACAGATGTGTTATCAGCCACAGAAGACTTTCCGGGAATCGATGTCTCATACGCCCTCGTTGCGGTCGGACCGGATGGAGAAGGTGTGGATGTCATCGGAACAAGGGAACGGATCATTCCGCTGTATCGGCAAGTACGAAAGAGATAGATGCAAAAAAGCGAAATGATTCACAAAAGCTTTGGAGAGAATAGAACTGAAGTGAATTGTTAGCTGATTAATCGGATACAGATAAAAATTTGAAAGTCCGCTTGAATATATGAAAATGGAAGAAACGAAATTATACATAAAGGAGTAGTGGAAATGGAACATCAGATTGGGTTACCAGGCATTACAGAAGAACGGTTGCAGGAAGTCGAGGCAGAACTCGGATTTTCGTTGCCGGCTGAGTTGCGGGCGTACTTTAAAAAGGAAAACAAGTTCGAAGCCGGTGAGTGGCAATTACATCCGATCAAGGACGAACAGTACATCAAGCGGACATGGGAAGACATCGTCCGTGTGAACTCAACGGATACAGAAGACTATCCGGACGGCTTTTTCCGGATTGCTGCCGACGGTTCCGGGGACGAGCTCGGTTATCTCTTGCCGGACGCAGAAACCATCGTCCAGTGGGATCACGAGGAACAGGAGTGTTCCCGGTTGCCCCGACGCTTGCAGCCTTTATGGAACAAGAGCAACAACTATTAAACAGTGCCATGCAAGCAGATGAATTCTTTGAAACCGTGCTCGAGACAGAAGCTGTCTACGGGTTATCGAAATTGAAGCAGTCGGGCTGGGCTTATTGTCCGTCAAATCAAGAGGAAACGGATGTGTTGCTGTTTTTCTCGACGGAAGAAGGCGCACGTGCCTGTCAGACAGACGGATGGGAGAATTATCATTTGATTCGTCTCGATCTTGATGTCTTTACAGACGGCTGGTTGCCGAACATGATTCAAGACGGTTTGTACTGCGGACTAAACTGGGATGCCAGTTTACAGGGGCTCGAGCTAGATTCGGAAAATGTGCTCGCTGAACTTGAATTATAATCCGAAGTAGATTTTTTAAAAGTTATTAGGTATTATACGAGAAATTGAAAATTTATGTGGTATCACTTAGTAAAAAAACTATTTTCCTGTTTCAATTAACAAGTGAAGGTTGATTAAATATTAATATTGAAAACTGACTGAAATCACCATCTTCTAGATTTATATAGAATGAAAATTAGTATACATTGCATTGTCATTAAGGAGTGAGAAGAAAATGCCTTATGAAATAGGAGGAAGATCAGATAAAGAGGGTAATCGTTATGAAATAAAATACTCTATTTATAAAATAATAGAAGTAATAGAAGAAAAAATAGACTATTTAGTAATAGAAGCAATAGGAGAAGATGAACAAGGAATAGATGTTTGGATTGGAAATAAAGATGGCAGCAAAGAAGGACAACAGTGCAAAGGTAGAAACGGTGGCGAAGATAGTTGGAACTTTGGAACAGCAAATGCTAAAAGTATCTTTGAAAACTGGAAAAAACATTTAGATAGAGATTCAAAAAACCATGTATCATTAGTAACTCCATTGGCATTTCAGGATTTAGAAGACATTATTAAAAGAGTAAAAAATTCTAATGAAAATCCAAGAGATTTTTATGAGTATCAAGTAAAGAAGTCAAACAAAAAATTTCAGAATTTTTACAGTAATTTTTGCGCGAAAATGGGACTAAATATTAAAGAAGACAAAGATATTCAAAAATCAATTTATTATTTGAAAAGAGTATCATTTCACCAGGTCCCAGATTCATATTTAAAAGAGATGATTTTTCAAAAAATTTCATATTTATTTTATGGAAATGAAAAAGAAATATATGATAATTTAATTTCTTTAGTTGTTGATGGAGATATTTTAGGTAAACAAATAAATTTAGGATTAATTCGTAATCACATAAAAAAAAATAACTTACGGTTAAAAAATCTATCTTTTGATACAAGAATTTTACCCAAAATTGAGCGTCTCAACTGGGAATTTAAAAATGATTTCCAATTACTTAACAAAGTATTTTTAGAGCGGAAACAATACGAAGAAGCTTATAACTTCATTGAAAAAAATGAATCGTTTATTATACACGGAAAAGCTGGCATCGGGAAAAGTGGCACTACTGAAGCTATAATAAAATATTGCGATTTAAAAGCAATTCCTTATTTAGCTATAAAACTAGATAAACGTATACCAAACTACAATGCAAAAAAATGGGGAGAAGAACTCGGTCTGCCTGACTCTATAGTTAATTGTTTACACAGTATATCTAAAAATGAGAAAGCAGTACTAATATTAGATCAATTAGATGCATTAAGGTGGACATTGGCACATTCGAGGAATGCACTGTTAGTTTGTTCAGAAATAATTCAACAAATCAATTATTTGAACAGTGAAAGAGAGAACAAAATATCTATAGTGATGGTTTGTAGAACAATAGATTTAGAAAGCGACAATAATATTCGTAATTTATTTAAAGAAGAGACCGATTCACAAAGTTTTACTAAATGGAAAAAAATTAAAATTAATGAATTAGAAGATAGTGAAGTAGAAAGAATCATTGGTGATAGATACAAAATTCTGACTCCAAAATTAAAAAAAATGTTGAAAATTTCGAGTAATTTGCTTATTTGGTGTCAATTAGATATAAGTAAAACTCATAATGAATGTCTTTCCACAAACCATTTGATAGAAAAATGGTGGGATCAACTTTTGGCTAATTATTCTATACAAGGACATGCTCAAAAAGAACTTGATAATTTTAAAGTGGAGCTAATAAATAAGTTTATAGATTTAGAAAGAATATACGTTCCCAAAAGATCTTTTAGAGGCAATAAAGAAGAGATTGATTTTCTACATTCGAATGGTTTTATTAATATTTCTGAAGAAAAAATATCATTTTCTCATCAATCTATATTAGATTATTTATTATCTGAGAAAATGCTAGATAAATATTTTGATGGCATACCAATAAACGAAATCTTAGGCAGTAAAGAAATGCAAACTCCGGGAAAACGATATCAACTTCAAATGGCGATGCAGTATCTTTTAGAGTTGGAAAGCAAAGATTTCATTAAAGCAGGTATACAACTTCTTAATGGCTCGGATATTAGATATTTTAATAAATATGTATTTTTAGAAATTTTAAGAGATATTGATGTTTTAGATCCCAATATAAATAAATTTATTTTGTCGTATTGCGAAGACGTTAAATGGAAAGATCACCTTTTACAAAATGTTATTTATTCAAAGCAAGTGTATTATAAACTACTTTTAAATAATGGAATTATTGAAAAATGGTTAGGTTCTGAAAAAGAGGAAAAGAATGCTATAAATTTAATAAGCAGTATAAAACCAAAATATGACTTAGAAGATATTAATTTAATCAAACAATATTTTTTAGAAGACAAAAAACATTCTAATGATTTCAAAAAAATCTTTTCTCGTGATTTTCATCAAGATTCAAATGAACTGTTTGATCTAAGAATATTATTTTATAAAGAAAATCCACACTTAAGTCATCATTATTTAGATGTTAACGAAAGCTTAAAGAATAATGAATACAGAACAATTAAGTATATTGAATTTTTGATAGAAAAAAAGTTAAATGACAAAGATGATCAAAATGAATTTTTAGAAAAAAAAATCTTTTTGGAAGATAAAAATTTTATTATTAATGATGGTGAGTATGTATATAAATCATTATCCAAATTTATACCATCCGATACTAATGAGGTAAACGATTTTAGTGAATGGTCAGCAGTACACTATAAAAACAGCTTGGAAAGAACGATTGTTATAATTTTAAAAAAATCAATTAACTCGATAATTTTTAAAGATCCAGAGAGTTTTAAAAATATATTATTAGATTTATCTAAAAATTCGAATGATGTAATCAATGAATTAATTATAGAAGGATTAGATAGTTTAAATAATGAATACAGTGATTATGTTATAGAGTTTATATGTGAAAATTTTGAGAACAGAATATTTATTAAATCTGATGGCAGTAAAAATGTATTATCTTTAGTAAAAAAATGTTTGATAAATCATTCACATACTTGCAGTAATCAAATATTCACTAAGTTAGAAAATAAAATTTTGAAATATATGCCTAATGGAGCTAAAGAATACATCAAATACAGATACAAATTTAATAAAAATAAAAATAAAAATACCGATGAAAAAGTTTACTGGAGTTTTTGGGGTGACTTACAAATAGAACTCCTTTCTATTTTACCGATTGAAAGACTAACAAATGAATCTATTGAATTATTGAATGTTTTACAAAGGAAATTTAAAGGTAAAAGCAATCGCTACAATTATGCATTGAGTACTAGTGGTTTTGTTAAGTCACCAATAGATGGAAAAGAATTGTCACTTATTAGTTGGAGTAATATTATAAGCAAGAAAAAAGAAGATTTTGATACAAAAAATAAGTGGATATCTGTTAGTGGAGGTATTATTGAAGGGTCAATTCAGCAGTTTGCAAGTAGTTTTTCTCAAGAAGTAAGCAAAAATCCTCTAGAAATGATAAAAATTGTACTCAACAATAAGAATAAAATCGAAAAAGAGTTTATTGATGCTATGTATAGCAGTTTAGCATTCATCGATCTTACAGATTTACCTAATGAGTTATTAATAAAATTGATAGAAAGATTCTCGGATAATATAAATTCATTTAGGGCACAAAACATTTGCCGTATTATTCAAAACAATAAAGATATAAAGTGGTCTGATAGCATTCTGAATACGTTGATAAGTATAGCTACTAGTTCCAATGTTTTTTTAATAGATGACCATATGACCAGTAATAAAGAAGATGAAAATCTACTGAGTTTTGATACATTGTATACAAATTCTTTGAATTGTGCTGAATGTTGTGCTGCTAGAGCTATTGAAAGTTTAATATGGTATAAGCCTGATTATTATCCATTATTTAAATCCTCGATTAATAGCCTTGTAAATCATCCTAGTAATGCAGTTAAGTTAGCCAGTGTATCTACTTTAAGATCAGTAATAAATATTGATAACGAGTTTGCGACAGAAAAAATTATAAAATTATACGAAGATGACTTCAGAGTAGCTGGAAATATTAATACTCGTGATGTATTATTCCACGCATATACTTCGAATCCAAAATTAGTGTTAGAGACAATATTAAAATGTTTTCATTCTTCGGATAATGATTTAATAAAGATTGGTTCATATTCAGTCGCAGAAATGTATTTAAATAATAACGAGTTCAATCATGAAGTGAAAAACTTACAAAATTTTACTGAAAAGCAGATTCAGTCATTTTTAGAAATGATCATAATTTATTTTGAATATGATGAATATAATCAAAAGTGTAAAGAAATTTTGTCAGTTTCGTTGGATGTTGATTATGAGTTAGAAAACGTCTTTTCTAAATTGTTTTATAAAAAATCTTTAAAGTTAAGTCGTGATTTTGATTTCTTAAATTTAATTATGAAATCAAATTTAAGTCAACAAATTATGTATTCATTTGTTAAATATTTAGAAGAAGAAAATAAGTCTTTAACTGCATATAGTGAAGTAATCTTGAATTTATGTAATAGAGTAATCGAGGATTTCAAACACAATAGTAAAAATAAGTGGGGGGTTGAAGAAGAACTTTCTAAACTGATTATTGGTTTATTTGACGAGAGTAATCAAAATTCAAAATTAAGTAATACTGCTTCTAAAAGTTTAGAATTATGGGATAAAATGTTTGAATTTAGAATTGGATCAATAAGGGAATTAAGTGGGAAAATAATGAACAGGTAAGAAAGTTTTAATAAACTAATTAACTAAGAAAGATTACTATTAAAAAGTAGATGAATGATAAATCATTTTAAATTTCAAAAAACAAAATGTTTTATTTTACCTTTGAAAAGTTGCTTGTAAAAAGTAATAAATGTTTTTTTACAATTGGTTTGATAAGAAAGATTTTTTTAAATACAATACTACTCAATTAATATTAAATATATAAATATTATAGTAACTTTTGATTCTGTTGTAATAGTCTAAACACTTTTTCGGCCGGACGGGCGGAAAAGTGGTTTTTTTATGAAGTAGACTGTTCAAACGAGACGTAGTTGAAATGAGAGCGTAACGGAACCGATTCAATCATTGGATTGGTCGTGATGTTTCTCCTTTGTTCCTTATCCGTCAAACAGTACGGTTATCTGTGCTTTGCCGGCGGCTTTCTTCTACTGTACTGGATCGGTGCGTCATGGTAAAAAGCAAGAAAAGAGGAAATGAACGTGTGGAAAAAATTTAGAATCATCGCCAGTCTACTTGGCATACTGCTGGCGGGATATTTGGCCTGGCAAATCTACATCTCGCTCTTCGCCGTAGATATCAAATACGTACCGCAAGGCGATTTATACAAGACGGTCACCTCTCCGGACGAGCGGTATACGTTACGGTTTTACCGTTCGAGCGGTGGGGCGACGACGGGATTTGCGATGCTCGGCATCATGGAAGATCAAAAAACAAAAGAACAGCGCCGCGTCTACTGGGAATATCCATGTAGAGAGATAAGTGTGAAATGGCGACGGGACGTTGTCATCATCAACAAGACCCGCTTAAACATCTGGACCGAGGTGTATGATTTCAGATTGGATCAACCGATTTATTCAGCAAAATAGAGTTCATGAAGGGAAGACGAAATATCCTGATGATCATACTTAGAAAAAACATCGACGGCTTGATGTATTACTGGTCCATTTATCGCGACGGCCGGACGGTTCAGGCTAGCTTCGGTGTTGATAAACCGTGGATGCTTGATGAAGACATCCATGAGAATACGGAAGAACGATTTACGTTTCGTTATCAAGCCCGACGCCGGATGCAGGAACTGATTGCCGAGAAGCAGGCGGACGGGTATCAAAAGGAAATTACACCGGATCCGGTGCCGAGTCAAGAAGAACAGTTGACGTTTCACAAGAGGGCGACATGGTTTGCGTATGTACTTTTCGGAGCGGGATTGATTCCGATTGTAACACCCTGGACTATATCTCCGTACGTGATGGTCATCCTTGCAGTACCCTTCCTCATCATGTCGACGAGCGGAAAAATGCTGCCGTTTTGGGTCAAAACGATGTGCTTTATCAGTTATGTCCTGATTAACATCAGTTACAGACATGTACCGGACATAAAATATCTGGACGCCGGTCTGTTAGTCGTAACGGGCGTGTTCCTGTGGAGTTACATGACTACAAGCAGACAACGTTTTAACGCGTAATCTGACGAGAAACGGGAGGATCAGACATACCATCAACGTTTTTAAAGCAATTGTTGCAAGAGAAAGAGCGTTCAGACTTCGCATCATTACGTTCCGCTTATCTTGCGAAACAACAGGGATTGCGAAACGTGTTTTTACAGCAGATGAACAAATTCATAGCGGAAGCACTTGTATGGGACATTCAGCGACAACGGCAGTTCACGGACTGGTTGCTGACCGCATGTGAACGAGAAGAAAATGTGCATGAACTGCTGATTCATCGGCTGAAGGAGAGGTTATTGAAGCCTGTCCTGAAACAATGGATGAATGATTTGCCGGAAGACGTACGACCATATCGGTGGTTTGGGATTTTCTCTTTTGAAGAAGACAACCGTCTTGAGTATCTGCAAACAGCGATTGACCGCGGCGGCCGAAAGGAACAACTGGCGATTGAGACGATGTTGCGTCATTTGTTAAATGGACTGTGGTACGCCTTTCATCATCTCGATGAAGATTTGTATTTAAGTGAGACAGAGGACGATGCAAAAACGCTTCAGGAAACCCATTTGTTGATTGATCAACTCGATGATTCGGTTCAAAAGGCCGAGTTCATAGAGGAATGGCAGGAACACGTCCAGACGTATGAACTTTGGCTGCGCTTTTTAGAAGATGAGACAGCAGGGTTCATAGAGTGGCGGGAACGACAAGAAAAGCAGGGAGAGAATAAGTAATGAACACCCCATACGATCAATACAAGAATACGGAACTGTGGAACGTCATTTCGGAAGCGATTGACGAATTGGTTGAAAACGATGACTTGGAGGAAAGAACGACCCATGATCATATCGTTGGATACCTCTGTCAAAAAGTATCGTCTAGTCTAATGGAGAAGGGAAACTGAGTAAATAGGATTTTGAAGCGGACTTCGAATAATTGAATACCAGCGATTGAAAGCGTCTCGCCTAAGCTTGTTGAAGTAACCATTCAAGTAGAAGGTGAGAATTTTTAATATGCCTACCAGAAATCTTAAGCACAACGGATGTTAGAGAGGACTATATCGATGAAGACAACCTATTCTTATGAAGAACTTTTGAAATTTGACGACCCGTTTGAATATGAATTGGGTCTCCCGTTGAAGATCAATAACCTGCCCTCAACCGTGGTGGAAGAGGATATCCCGGACAGTAAAACAAAACTACTTGAGAAGCTTGCAGAAGGTTACTCCTTGATCATTCAAAAACCGCGAATTCCAACTGAAAAAGTGTTTTCCGCGTTTCAACTGTTGGACGAAAATGAATTCATGAAGTTGTATGTGGTAGACGAAACAGCCTTTACTGAAGCATTGTGGGATCTTTTGTATGAGCGTGAATACGATCTTCACTGGGCTTTCTTTTTACTAAAAGAGATGAAAGATGTCGTTTTCGAATTGTCTTATACGGGTGGAGAAACTCGTGCTCTGACTCTCTCAGGTCTGAACGCAAATACCCTGATTCATTTACGGCTTGAAGTAGACCAAAGTGTGACCTGTATGTGGGATTAAATAGATGGAAAAATCACAACGATCATCCAAGGAAGAACTTAACAGTATTACCCGAGTAGTCGAACGATGCGATTGGTGAATGGGGTTTTGGGTTTGCAACGTACTAAGGAGTGAGGTAAGCCAAGTTTTAGGGGGAGCAAAAGTGGAATTTCAGAGTGGTGAATGGATTGATGTCTACCGGGAACTGTTACCGCATGACGATTGGCAAGAGTTCGTCCGAATTCAGGTGACTCAGCATAACTATCCTTTTGAAGTCAAGTTGTTGGAACGTCCGGTGAAACAGAACCGCAATACTTATGATTTATCGGACTGGACGGCCTTATCGCATGTCATTATGACAGAAACGTCGCAACTGGAGACATTTTTAGATCAACTCGAAATCGAACAGTTAGGGATGTCAGCCGAGTCGAGGACGATTCTCAGCATTCGGAAACACGGGAAGGAAATCGTTCGTGTTACTAACGATAATGTCTCGATGTATGGTGTCGTCTATGAAGAACTGGACGAGTCAGGTACGGAGTACGAAAACTTTTTTGATGCTGTATAACTTCATTGTGACACGCGATGCAAATGGACGGTTTGGTATGCTCGATCATTTTTGTACCGATGGAAAGATTGCACATTTTGGAAATATAAACGATGAAGAGATAAATCCCAGTCAACACAGATAAAAAAGAAGGAGGAAGAAAAAGAGATGAGCTTAGCTTCGTATATTTGTATGGATAGGCAGATACCTGATAAGTATCTAGATTTGGATGAAGAAGATGAAACACTTCCATTTTATATAGGGCGGTGTTTTGCAGATGAAAATTGTCTATACAATGTTAAAACTTCACAGTTTCATAAATGGTATGTGTATGAGATTTCAAGTCACTGGGGCATCGAAATCGTAGAACCTTTCGATTCCGTTGTTTCAGTGAAGTCAAAAGAAAAATTGCATTATTTATTTACGCTCATGAATGAGTTCTTAGACGAGGGGGAATCCTTTGAACTATATACATGTTGGCTTGGAGAAGAGTCCTATCCAAAAGAAAAAAGTATGACACTCTCTTTAGAACTTGAACAGCTGGAGGATATTCAGATTCCTGAAAGAACTCATATCTTAATCACAAAAACTCGTGGGAACTAAAACTGCTGATTAACAGAGATGATGATTCAAGTGATTCGCTTTCCCGTAAAGACGATGTTTGTAATGGGATGGATTGTCTCATCGTAGCTACTTCTTAAACGAAATAGATATGTCTCACTGTCAAACATAAGTGAAATTTATAGATGTAGTCCCCATCACCGTTTAGCAAACAATCCAGCGAAAGTGAGAGAAGCAACATGCAAATCTATATCGAAGAAAAACCGGATCACGCGAAAACGATCAAAGAGTACCATGTAGTGATGAAAGGACAAGACCGATTGAAAGCCATTTTTTCAGTCGAGTATTATAACGAGGACTCGAATGAATATGAAATCATCTCGGATGAGGAAGTTTTAACGCAATTATTCACGCGTTTGAATCGTTTTCCCGTCTATCTATCCTTTGGGTTGCATGAACTGACTGATTCAGAAATAGAAGATGTGATGTCTACGGTTAGGCAAAGAAAGTTATCGTATACGCAGACTTCGATTAATAAACGTGAGACTTATATGATCATTGAAGTAAATCAACCAGAAGACTTGCTTCAAGTGCTAGAGAAGTCACTTTCATTGGCTAGTTACAATGGCTACTATTTGATTTCTTTGACGAATCTATTGAAATTTGAAACGCGGAGTACGAGACGGTGGTTCATCAAAAAAGAAAGACTTGTACCAGTGGTCGATATGACGGAACCGACGACGTTTTTGAAAATCGGATTTGATTTCGAGAATGTCCTGATCTTCTCAAACGAAGCATGTTTCGATGCATTAGAAAAAATAGAAGCATTCTTTCCTGAAGATGAAATCGAACAGTAGGCAGATGGATTGATTGAGAAAGAGGAGGGAAAATCATGCTGGATGTCTATTTTGAGAAACATATGAATCACGCAAAAGTCATCAAAGATAGATACTTGTAGATCGATCAACCAGAGCGTATCGACTTCATCTATTCGATGGACGGTATTCCGGATGAGGAGGTTGAACCGTTTTTTCAAAAGAACAACTTATCGTATACAAAGTTTCGACCAAACAAGCACCCTTATTATAGCGTTCAAGTGAATCATGCTAGAGAGCTTGAGCTTTTGCTAGATGAGACCTATTGGTATGCGGCTCAAAACGATTTTTACTTCCTATCTTTTACGAATCTCCTGACGTTTGAGCTGAGAATGGTCAAAGGATGTTTTTTCAAAAAAGAACGTATCGTTCCTGTCATTCATACGACGGAAGAGATGTCCTTCATCACGATCGAAGGTGATTTCATGGGCTATTATCTGTTTTCGAATGAAGCGTGTTTTGATACCGAGGACAAGGTGAAATCAGTGTTTCCTGACGATGGTATCATTAAATTCTATTACTGAGAAAGTAGTAGCTGTATTCATAACTGAACCACGATGCATAGGGAAGTTTCGTTTATGGAATGTGGAATAAGTAGAATAGGTGGAGGGAGACTTATGCTATACATCTATCTCGAAAAACATATCGACCATAAAAAAGTGATCAAGGAACGCTATCTAGACATCGATAAATCAGATCGTATCAAGTCGATCTATTCGATGGGATGCATCCCGAATGATGAGAAAAGAGACTATCAAGGTGACTCGAACGCTGTATTGAAGCACTTTTTGATTCGCTTGAATCGTTATCCAGTCTTCTTGACGTTTAGTGGCGGGTTTACAGATGAGGATGTAGAGTTGTTTTTTCAGCAGGAGAAGTTGTCTTACACGAAGTTTCAACCGGATAAGCGCAGACCTTATTATAGCGTTCAAGTGAACGATGCCAGCGAACTTGAGATTTTACTAGACGAGACCTATTGGTATGCGGCTCAAAACGATTTTTACTTCCTATCTTTTACGGATCTCCTGACGTTTGAGCCGAGAATGGTCAGACGATGGTTTTTCAAAAAAGAACGTATCGTTCCTGTCATTCATACAACGGAAGAGATGTCATTCATCACGATTGAGCATGATTTCATGGGCTATTATCTGTTTTCGAATGAAGCCTGTTTTGATACTGAGGACAAGATGAAAGAGTTTCTGCCTGAAGGTGACGGCATCGACTACTATGAGTAAAGGAAATCAAAATCGGCAAATCTTAAAGAAAGGGAAGGCAAAAATATGTTTAGTATCAGTACAAGCTTAAAAGAAGTTCCGGAAGAAGAAAAAGATATTCTCCGTTACCCGAGTCGTGTCCATATTTTTTTGATTCAAGACTTCTCCAGCGTTTCTGATCGTTGTGATTTGCTGATTCATTTGGATTCCTATGCCGATAGAATGTTTTTAGCAAGAGAAGTAAACGAGCTGATTGGAATCTGTGAACTGCTCATTCAACGGTATTGTACACCGAAGGAACCGTGGTTAGTGAATCAGGCACATTATTATCCAAACGAACCTTGGATGATCCATCAATCAAATGAGTTAGTAATGGAACTACATCAATTTTTAGAACTGCTTAAGCGAATGTGTATCGCGTCTGTATACGAGAACGCGTTGATTTGTTTTTGGGGTGATTGATTAACTAGAATGTAATTCGAAAATTAATCGTTTAAAAATCAGTATCAGGATAACCCTTGGAAGAAAATCAGTCGATCTTGATAAACAGCCTGTATACACATGCTTTTTAATTTTTGCAAAAAATAATGTAAATCTTGAATGAGATGGTCTGCTGACTTCAACTTCCATGGTTCATGAGGGAAACAATGTCGATGAGAAAGAACCTCACAAATACCAAGAAGTTCAAGGACTTCAGTGGGCTTGAATAGTTTGTCTTCGTATTCATCCAGTTGGATGAGTAAAGCGCAGCGATGCTTAATGACCTCAGCATCCCGATATAAAAAATTCTGTAGGTGATCGGGATAGATTAACGTCTCCTCTTGATCTGAACTGTCGATTAGATTGTTTCTGATCAAAAACATCTGTAAGTCCTCCTTCGTGTTTTAGTGATAAGTAGGTTTCTTAAGTAAATAACGGGGCGGGGCTCCGAATGACTGTTCTGCTTCAAAGTAAGCGAGTTCACCGGGAATGCAGGAAATAATGGAAGAAAAGCCAAATCCGACGGCGTGTTCAAGCGCTTCTTTCAGAGGCAATTCTTTTCCATTGATCACTTCATTCTCTGACAAACAGTAACAAGTATCCGGCGCACCATGCTTTTTTAATAGATCGTAAATGTCTTCGTACCACGAATTGGGTGGGGTGATTTCAATCAAGTACTCGTTTTTGAGCATATTTTTATAGAGATGATCCAGTCGATAGAGGGCTTGATCCCGTTTTTTAGGCGAAAACAGTTCATGGAGTACACGCTCTTGTATCCGTTTGACGAAGAATGATTTAACCAAAAGAATTTCTTGTTCTTTATTCATATCTCAACTTCCCTTCTATATACTTTATGATTATTATAGCAATCCCGTATGAGAAGGAGATGAACATTTGAATTACATATCTGCAGGATAT